>Ga0316204_10005180_pt1 | contig 22008 bp, 22 predicted proteins | sample 6monrhotite_MG_2_FD_205661 | JGI IMG/M metagenome (GOLD analysis project Ga0316204, IMG submission 205661) | Microbial mat bacterial communities from mineral coupon in-situ incubated in ocean water Damariscotta River, Maine, United States -... | ecosystem: Environmental > Aquatic > Marine >... | reverse complement strand
AACAGCTTGTCTCCGTCGAAAACCGTCCACGTGTTCGCAAGGTCTTGCCTCCTGATGTCGCCTTGCGGCGAGGCATCTGACGTCGCAACACCCTCTCGCGTGTGACGCTGGGACGTCGCGTTCCTCACAGGTACCCCTTCGCAGTTGGCGCGCGCCCTGCGGCGCGTGCTGACGGAAGATGCGGGCTCAGCGAGAGGGTGGGGATGCGGCGCGGTTGGGGAGGACGGTGCGGGCTCATCGAGAGGGTGGGGGCGGCGCGTGCTGGTGAAAGGTGCGGGCTCAGTGAGACCACGGGGAGGTCTCCGCTGGTCGCTCAGATCACCATGGTCTCGCCGCCCGCCGTGTCCCGCCCGATCCGAAACGCGGCCAGCTCCGCCAACTCCCCCTCGACATCCACCGCCGCCAGCGACGCCCCCGCCTCCGCCAGCGCGACCGCCACCCTCGCCGTAAAAGGCCCGAACATCGCCCCATGCCCCGAAAACCCGACCAACCGCATCAGGTTGGACACCCGCGGATCAAAGTCCAGGTAGGGGTTGTGATCCGGCGTGGTCCCATAGAACCCGGCCGTCGTCGCCGTGACCCCCGCGAACTCTCCGATCGGCGGCAGCGCCTCCGCGAGCGCCATCCACGCCTCGACCGGCCGCGCGTCCGTCCCCGACTTGTGAAAGAAGTCCGGCTCGATGGCGTCCTGGTCCTCGTACACGAAGTCCTCGGACTCATCCTGGGTCTCGTGGGCCCAGCCCACCATCAGGCTGCTGGCGTTCTCCGGCCGACAGTAGGCGCCGGACGGGGTGATGGTCAGCGGCATCTTCAGCAGCGCCTCGCCGCTCATGTCGCCGCCGCGCTCGATGAACCACAGGTAGCGCTTCACCGCGGCCACGCTCAGGGGCTCACCGCCGAGGATCGCCCCCACCCGGCGGGTCCAGGCGTTGGTGCAGTCGATGAAGAGATCGCCCTCGACGAGGCCCTTCGTCGTGTCCACTCCCACCAGCCTGCCGCCCTCGTGCCGGGCGCCGATCACCGCCGCGTTCTGGCGCAGCGCGCCGCCCCGCCGACGGACCGCGGCCGCGGCGTCATTGTAGACAGCCTCAGGGCGCAGGAAGCCGTCGGAGGGGCACCACGTGCCGCCGAGGATGGCCTCGGGATCGACGTAGGGGAAGCGCTCGGCGACCTCCGCCGCGTTCAGATCCTCCACCTCGGTCAGCCCCCACTCCCGCTGCCTGGCCGCGATCCGGCGGGCCTGACGCCAGCGCTCGGGGTTCTCGTGGAGGAAGAGGTAGCCGTTGGGCTGTATGGGCGGCAGCTCGCCGCCGACGCGCTCGAGCCACTCGGTGTAGTACCGCGTGGAGTAGCGCATCCCGACCACCGTCTCGCGGGTGCTGAACTGCTGGCGGATGCCCGCGGCGGTGCGCGAGGAGGAGCCGGCGCCGACGTGGGCCGCCTCCAGCAGGGTCACGGCCCACCCCGCGCGCAGCAGCTCGTGCGCCGTGAGGGTGCCGGTGATGCCGCCGCCGATGACAACAGCGGTACGATCGGGAGGGGACAAGCGCGCTCCGGTGTTCAGCAGCTTCAGTGTTCCTGGTCAGCATCGTAGTACGATTATTTTCCAACTGGCCGCTCGGAGATTGAACCCATGCTGATGACACTGCTCGCCGCCAACGCCCTCGCAGGCGCCCCAGCCGTGCCGGCGGGCTACTCCGAGATCAAGTCCGCCAACGACTGCGTGATCTACGCGGGGCCCAAGGACGGCGCTGGCGTCGCGCCGGTGTGGGCGCTCTGCACCTGGCCCGACGTGGACGCCAAGAAGCTCGACGGCCTCCTGAGCAACGTGGACGCCCACGACACCTACTTCTCGGCGGTCGGCGCCTGCGACTGCGCGCCCGCGGACGGCGGCAGCCTCTGCCACCAGCGCAACGTCGCCTCCGGCATCGACGACCGGGAGATCGACCTCTTCATGAGCCGCGCCGTCAGCGGCGAGATCACCTACCACGCCTGGACCCCGGCCCCGACCCAGTCCGGCGCCGCCGACGGCAACGTGCAGGCGGTGAAGTCCGAGGGGAAGTGGGGCATCACCGCCAACCCCGCGGGCGGGAGCTGGGTGACCTACGAGCTGTACTACAACCCCGGCGGCTCCGTGCCGTCCTGGGTCATCCGCTGGTTCCAGGGGGCCGGCATCGCCGATCTCGTCGGTGAGATGCGCGAAGTAGCGCAGTAGCTCAGGCGGGAAGAGCTCAGGCGGATCGGGAGATCCGCTCCGGTGGCACCAGCGCCCGGTGAATCGCCTGCGCCAGCAGCTCGGTCGGGTGCCGCTTGGACAGGCAGAGGGCGTTCGGGGGCAGCACACCCTGGGCGATCAGCACCTCGCCCCGGTGCGCGGAGAGGAAGATCACCCCCAGCCCGGGGGCGCGCGCGGTCAGCTTGCGGGCGAGCACGGGGCCGCCCATGCCGGGCAGCAGGACATCGGCCAGCAGCAGGTCGACAGGGGCCGGGGACTGCTCCCAGGCCAGCCGGGCGCCCTGGGCGTCGCGGGCCGTCACTACCGGGTGCCCCAGCTCGGAGAGCTGGCGGGCGAGGGACCGCCGCAGCAGATCGTCACTTGTGACCAAGAGGATCGTCGGGTGGTTGCTCGACTTGCTTTGCATGAAGGACTCCAGGGCTGTCGTCGCTCCGTCCGCAGATCTCCCCATCGGCCCCGCCGCCCCGGACTGTGGGTTAAGAACGGCAGCATTCAGGAGGGTGCCACGTGCGCGACGGTGCTGAATTGACGATGAAGGTTCCTGCCATCAAGACAATCGGGCGCGGAAAGAAGCCTCCCAAGGGCCCCTCCGACGAGCAGCTCCTCTTCGCCTACACGGTGGCGTCCCACTCCCGAGCGCTGGAGGAGCACATCGTGCGCCTCGCCGCGCGCGGCGAGGTCAAGTTCGCCATCTGGGGACCTGGCGAGGAGATCCACGGCACGGCGACCGCCCTGGCCCTGGCCCATGCGGTCGGTCCCGAGAACTTCGGCATCGTGCCCCACTACCGCTCGGGCTCGATGATCGCGGCCTGGTGCGCCCTGCACGGCTACAGCGACTTCTCCCGCGATGTCCTGCGCCAGCAGTTCTCCAAGGAGACCGACGGCATGAGCCGCGGCCGCCAGATGGTGAACCACCTCGTGCTGCCCGACCTCGGCGTGCTGCCGGTCCAGAGCCCGGTCGGCATGCAGCTCGGCAAGGCCGCGGGCTACGCGCTCGGCTTCAAGAAGAAGGGCGTGGACAACGCCGTGTGCGTCGCCATCGTCGGCGACGGCACGACCGCCGAAGGCGACATGCACGACACCATGAACGCGGCCAGCGTCTGGAGTCTGCCGCTCATCGTCATGGTGACCGACAACGAGATCGCCATCTCGACCAAGCCCGATGAGGGCCGCGGCATCAAGGACTTCAAGAAGTACGCCGAGGGCTTCGGGATCAGGCACTTCTCCTGCGACGGCAGCGACTTCATCGACACCTGGAAGACCACGCTGGAGGCCGCCCTCTACGTGCGCGACAAGCAGAAGCCCGTGTTCATGCACGTGCACTCCCTGCCGCGCTTCAACGGGCACTCCTCCGCCGCCGACATGAGCTTCGACCTCACCCAGGACGACCCGCTGGTCGCGCTGGGCGAGGCGCTCGTCGAGAAGGGCATCGTCGACGAGCGGGACGTGCTCAAGCGCATCCCGGGCGCCACGGGCCGCGACTTCTTCAACCTGCACGAGCTGGGCAACGTGATGGGTCGGGAGGACGAGGGCATCCAGCAGCTCTTCCGCCAGGTCCGCGCCGAGCCCGAGCCCCCGCCGGAGTCGGTGATGGAGCGCATCCACGCGCCCTTCCCCGAGGTGACCGAGCCCGCGACGGGCGCCGGCACCACCAACATCTCCTACGGCGCCGCCATCCGCGCCGCCCTGAGCCACGCCATCGACGAGCACGGCGGGGTCCTCTGGGGCCAGGACGTCGCCCGCCTCGGCGGCGTCATGCAGGCGACCGCCGGGCTGCTGGCCAAGCACAAGTCCAAGGTCTTCGACGCCCCCCTGAACGAGCCCCTCATCATGGGCACCGCCATGGGGCTCGGTCTGCACAGGGATCTGCGCGCCCTGCCGGAGATTCAGTTCGGCGACTACTCGCTGAACGCCTTCCACTGGCTCGTGCACCTGGGCAACCTCTACTGGTGCACCAACGGCGTCTCCTCCTGCCGCCTCACCATGCGCACGCCGGTCGACCCCTTCGGCGGCGGCGCGGTGTACCACTCCATGAGCCTCGACGGCTACTTCACCCCCATCCCCGGGCTGGTGATCGTGACGCCCTCGACCTCCTGGGATGTCTACGGCCTGCTGATGACGGCCTCGGAGTACGACGGCCCGGTCATCTGCCTGGAGCCCAAGTGGATGTACCGGCAGGCCCTGGGCCCCGCCTTCCCCGGCGAGCCCACCAGCAAGGCCGACATCACCGCGATGAAGAAGCGCATCACCCGCGGCGAGGTGCCCGAGCTGCCCCGCGATGTTCGGGTGCCCTTCGGTAAGGGCATCATCCGGCAGGCGGGCGACGACGTCACCATCGTCGCCTGGGGCCGGGCGGTCTGGACCGCGCTGACGGCCGCCGAGGGGCTGGCCGCCAAGGGCGTGAGCGCCGAGGTCATCGACCTCCGCACCCTCGTGCCGCCCGATCTGGACCTCATCTACGAGTCCGTGGGCCGCACCGGGCGGCTGATCGTCGCCAGCGAGGACCGCTCCTTCGCCGGCTTCGTGCGCTCCATCCAGGGCCACGTCGTCGAGGAGTTCCCCGGCGTGCCCACCAAGGCGCTGGGTCAGAAGAACGTGCCCGGCATCGCCCAGAACCTGAAGCTGGAAGAGGCCACCATCCTCAGCGCCGCCGACATCGAGTCCGCCGGCGTCGAGCTGATGGGCGCCGAGAGCGGGGGCACCGGCCGCGGCGGCTGGGCCTGGATCCCGCCGCGCTACTTCGTCTCGTAGCGGCGCCGTGGTGGACGAGAGGAGCCCGATGGAGGCTGATCGCTTCGCGGTGATCAGCAAGATGTTCAAGTTCGGCATCCCAGCCATGGCCGTCTACCTGGGCGGCCTCGCCGCGGGCGTCTTCTTTGAGCGCTCGCTGGGGATCGCCATCGCGGCGGGCGGCGGCCTGATGCTCACGCCGTTCTTCGACGCCTACTGCGGCTACCTCAAGCGCTACAAGCCCCGCCTCTTCCTGCTGCTCCGCATCCTGCTCGTGGTGGCGATCCCGCTGAACATCATCGCCTTCAAGCTGAACGGCGCCCCCGCTGGGTTGACCTTCGGCGGAGACAGCTTCGACGACGCCTTCCGCGCCGTGTCGATGCTGGGGTGGGGAGTCGGCGGCCTGGCGGCCTTCGGCTACGCGCTGCTGAAGCCTCGCGGAGAGTAGCTGGCTCAGCCCAGCAGGCTGCCGATCGCCGGCGCGCGCAGCGCCACCTTCCTGGACCCGGGCGTGCGGACGTGGCGGAGCAGCCCCGCGGTGAACAGCCGGGCATCCAGCACGGGCTCCTCGTCGTGGAGGGCGCCGTCCCGCAGGATCTCCAGCCGATCGGCCACGTGGTTGTCGGCGGCGACGATGTCCACCGCGCCGCGGATCTCATCCGCGGTCGAGCCCAGCGCCCGGATGAGCCCCGAGCGACTCCGGGGGATGATCCCCAGCTCGCGGGCCCCCTGACCCAGCGCGTCCACCATGGCCGGCACGCCGCCGGTGAAGCGCGCGGCGCCCTCCAGCAGGAAGTGCTCCGCGGGGCCCGTGTGGCTCACGAGGGCCGCGGCGGCTTCGGCCTCGCCGTAGTCCGTCAGCGAGACGCGCGGCGCCCCCGGCAGGTTGAACATCGGCGTGTCCACGCACCCGGCCAGCATCAGGACCACCCGACGATCCTCGGGGGACGGGAACATCTCGGTGAAGTCCAGCCAGCCCAGCGCCAGATCCTCCAGCACCTCCAGCGGCAGGTACTCCGCGCTGTGTCCCAGCAGCGCCACCGGCACCGGGCTCTGCTCATTCACCCGGCACAGCAGCGTGGTCACCGCGCTGCGGAAGCCCTTGCGGCTCCCCGGCGCGGTGATCTGGAGGGGCTGCCCCTGCGCGCCCGTGAGCTGGGCGATGAGGTTCAGCGTGGTCCGCCACGCCTCGGTGGCGGAGCGGTTCTTCAGGTGCTGGAAGGAGGCCGTTCGGCAGCCCAGCGCCGGATGGCCCACCGCCAGATCCATGGCGATCCCTTCGAGGAAGCTCTGCGGCCTCGACCAGCGGGGCGTCAGCATCACCACCGCCTCCATGCGGCGGAGGTGGGTGCGGACCTTGCGCCCGGAGCGGGCTCTGCTAGCCAGCTCCAGCATCGGCTGCTCGGTGTCGAAGGAGCCCTCACGGACCCGATTGGCGCGGAGCCGGCGTTCGAGGCGAATCACGCAAACCTCCCGTCGATTAAGGTGATGCCGCAGATTGTTCTTACTCTTGCCACGTCAAGAACCGGAGTAAAGTAACACCTTATTGAACGACGAGGTAAGTAAACCCCGGTATGTTCCAGGCAATGACCCGGCCCCTCTCACCTCACGAGCGGATCCCAAACGCCAACAACACGCGCATCCTCACGCGGCTGCTGGAGTACGTGGCGCAGGGGGTGCGCAGCCCGGCGGGGCTGTCCGAGCTGCTCGAGTGCGAGACCCGGACGGTCAACTACTACATCCAGGCGGGGCAGTGGCTGCGGCTGCTGGAGCCCGAAGAGGTGAGGCTCACGCCCATCGGGCTGGAGTTCGTCTACGGCGGCGAAGATCGCCCGCAGATCTACGCCAGGGCCGCCTGGGGCGTGCCGCTGGTCGCGGAGATGCTGGCCGGGCGGGAGGAGCTTCCAGAGACCGACGTCATGGCCAGGCTCGTCGAGCGGGCGGATCCCTCGCTGGCGCCGTCGACCGCCCGCAGGCGCGCCTCGGCCGTTCGCGGCCTGCTGGCCGAGGTGGTGAAGTACCCGCCCAGGCCGGCGCAGGCGGAGCAGCTCACGCTGCCGCTGGTGGACAGCCCGCCCGCCAAGCGCGCGCACATCCTGCCGGAGCCATCGTCCGATGAGGCGCTGATCCCCAACCCGGAGGTCTACCTCTTCATCTACCACGCGCTCCTGGACAACGGAGAGCTGACGCTGGGCCAGCTCCGGGCGCTCCTGGATCAGGCCGGCGGGCGCGAGCGGCCGGTGGGAACCTACCTGGAGATGGCGCAGCGCCGGGGCGATCTGCTCCGGGTCGGCGAGCAGCTCGTGATCACCCGCGGGGCGGTCGCCAGGCGGCGCAGCTCGGACAGCCCCAGCGGGGTCGCGCTCACCGACCCGGGCTACCGGGAGTACCTGAGCGTGCTGCGCGAGGTCTCCGGCGGCGACGGTCGCCACGCGCTGAAGTACGGCCGGCTGCGGCATCGCTACGCGAGCTGGGACGTGCGGGTCTTCGGTGAGTCCGCCAACCCGCCCAGAGTGGCCCGGGAGCTGGATCGCATCCTGCTCGGGCGGCCGCTCGCGGCGTTCCCGATCGCCGGCGAGCCCGGCCGGGCGATCCCGGATGTGGACGCGGGCTTCCTGGAGCGCTTCGAGGATCGGGATCTGGCCGTGGCGCTTCCCTCGGGGCTGCGCCTGCTGAACTCCGGGCTCAAGGGCATCAACCACCTGCTGGCGACGCGCCACTCGGTGCGGCCGCCCTCGCCGGTCGATCCGCGCTCCGTCGTGCACGGCGGCCTCCTGCACCCCGGGGAGCCGCCCCCCCGAGCCATCCCCGACCGGGTCTCGCTGCGGCTGCGGTTCATCTCCCGGGTGCCGCACGCGGCGCTGACGGTGGCCTTCCTCATGGCCCACCGCCGGGTCGGCTCACCCTGGACGATCCTCCGCCACCCGGGGCGGGTGGACGTGTGGCGAGGTCGGGAGGCGCTGGGTGATCTGCTGGACGTGCTCGACGGCTTCATGAAGGCCAGGGGCTGGCTGGTGGCGCGCCACCCGCGACAGAGCCTGAGCAGCGGCGAGCTGGTGGAGCTGCTGGAGCGGCTGGGGGTGGTCACCTGCCTGAGCCGCCAGATCGCGCTCCGGGAGGACTTCTTCGCCCGCCTGAAGACCGAGGCGGAGGATCGGGATCTCTACGAGTCCCTGATGCCGGTGGAGGACACGCTGATCCATCACATGGCGTCCCTCCAGGCCATCGGCGTCGGCCGCGCCGAGCTCGCGTCGAGCTCATGAAGCACGGGCTCATGAAGCACGGTTCCCCAGGGAATCGGCTGTTCGTCTACGGCACGCTGATGTCCGGCGACCAGTCCGGCGGCCTGCTGCGCGGGCTGCCCATCCTGCCGGCCCAGACCCGCGGTCGGCTCTACCGGATGCCGGCGGGCTACCCGGTGATGGTCCTCGACGACGACGGTCCCTGGGTCCACGGGGAGCTGGTGGAGCTGGACGGAGCCGGCAGGTTGATGCTGCTGGACAGCTTCGAGGGGGTCGGTCAGGGCCTCTACACCCGCGAGGTGATCCGCGTCGCCTACGACGGTCGCTCCGCCAATTGTTGGGCCTATGTGATGACCGCGGCGCAGGTGAGGTCCCGTAAAGCAGCCCGGTTGAAAGGAAACAACTGGAGAAGGTATCGCTGGGGCCGATCCTGAGGAGACGTTAGTACGCGCAGCGTCCGTGCTCCCAACCGAGAGGAATCCGTGCCCGCCTGGAAACATCACGTCTTCGTCTGCAAGAACAAGCGCCCACCCGGTCATCCCAAGGGGAGCTGCGGTGAGCGAGGCGCTCAGGATCTCTTCACGGCGCTGCGCGACGCGGTCGACGACAACGGTCTCTGGGAGACGGTGAAGGTCACCGGCTCAGAGTGCCTCGGACCCTGCCGGGCTGGAGCTACCGTAGTCGTCTACCCCGAAGGGGTGTGGTACGGCCGCGTATCAGTTGCGGATGTGCCCGAAATTGTGCAATCCCATTTCATCGACGGAACCCCTGTCGGGCGACTGTGCCTGCCGGCCTAACGCGGCCCGGAGTAATGATGATTCGTTCCAGATTGAAGTCCATCGCGCGCCGCGCCCTCGGCTCCGCGCCCGCCGACGCCAGCGCGGCTCCCAAGGCCCAGAAGTCTACAGAGGCCGCTCACAAGGCCGCTCCCAAGGCTGCCGCCAAGGCGAGCAACGGCGCGGCGGTCTCTCAGGCCGCCTCCAAGCCCTCGCCCCCCGCGAAGGCCGCTGGTCTGGTCGTGCCGACCATCGGCGGCGCCAGCGGCGGCATCGGGGCTTCGGCGCCCGCTGAGGTGTCCGCGCCCGCTGAGGCGCCGGCGAAGCCCGCCGGCAGCAGCTTCGCCAACATCGCGGCGCTCGCCGCCTCCGGTGGACTGGGCAAGGCCGCCCACGCCGACATGGCCAGCACCGATCTCTCCGCCTACGCCGCCCGCGCCAAGGCCAACGGTCGCGACTTCAAGCTGGCCGGCGCCGGGATGAACACCGCCGACGACGGCTTGCAGTTCTGGGGCCCGGTGGACAACGAGTCCTCCCGCGCCAGGGCCGCCGGTCTGGAGCTGCAGATCGACCAGATCGAGTGCATCTCCTGCGGCACCTGCGAGGAGAACACCAACGTCGTCTTCCACCTCCCCGAGGGCAAGGACGAGGAGTACAAGGCCGCGGTCCTCGCGCAGGACGGACCCATGGACCTCATCCAGGACGCCATCGAGGCCTGCCCCGTGACCTGCATCTCCTGGGAGGGCACCACGGACGGGCAGCACCCCTCCATCCTGGGGCTCCAGCCCGAGGTCGACGCCGAGGCTATGGAATACTACCAGCGGATCGCCGCCGCGGAGTAACAGTGCCACAGGGCTCGCCGAACGAGCTCGTCCCGGACGCGACAGCCGAGCCGACCTCGACTGTCGCGCTGCCCGATCGCAGCCGGGTCCGCTTCAGGCTGGCCCTCAAGCTGTCCGCGCTGGTCACCCTGAGCCTCGTCGCCTCGCTGGTCGCCTTCGACTGGCTCATCACCGGCGGCGACCCCGCCTACCGCCAGGCCCAGCTCAAGGCGTACGTCTTCCTGGCCCTCGTCGGCGGGCTGCTCTTCGCCGGGGTGCTCGATCTGCTGGTCACCCGCCCCGTGGACAGGCTGGTGGACCAGGTCCGCTCCGCCATCGGCGAGGACTGGGAGACGCCCATCCAGGCCCGCGGGCAGGACGAGATCTCCGAGCTGGGGCACGCGCTGGAGGCGCTGCGGCAGTCGGTGGTGATTCAGCGCCAGGAGCTGCGGCGCTGGAACGCGGAGCTGGAGCAGCGGGTCGGTGAGCGCACGCGGCAGCTCGAGGCCGCGCGGGATCAGCTCGTCCAGGCCGAGAAGCTCGCGGGGCTGGGGCAGCTCGCGGCGGGGGTGGCCCACGAGGTCAACAACCCCTGCGGGGTCATCCTGAGCCGGGCCGGCTACCTGCTGAGCGTGGCGGACGAGGAGGGGCTGGACCCGGACGTCATCGACGACATCGAGGCCATGGAGCACCAGGCGCGCCGCATCGCCCGCATCGCCGGCGACCTGCTCACCTTCGGGCGCCCCACCTCCAAGGGTCGCGCCCCGGTGGCGCTGGCGGATGTGGTGGAGCTGACGGCCAATGTGCTGCGCCACAACGCGAAGACGAAGGGCATCACCTTGACGATCGATCTGGTCGGACGCGCTCCGGTGGTCGCCGATCGGGATCAGCTTGAGCAGGTCGCCTTCAACCTCATCAAGAACGCCCTGGACGCTACGAATGAGGGCGGCGAGGTCACCGCCCGCGCCGACGATGACACGCTCTCGGTCGAGGACAACGGCACCGGCATCGACGACGCGGTGCTCGCACGAATCTTCGATCCTTTCTTCACCACCAAGGAGGTCGGCGAGGGCAGCGGCTTGGGGCTGGCCATCACCTATGGCATCGTCTCCGAGCACGGCGGCACCATCACGGCCACCTCGCGCAAGGGCGAGGGCACCCGTATGGTCGTGATCCTGCCGCTCGCCAGCGGGGGCGACCTCCCCAGCGAACAGGAGAACTCCACTTGAGCCAGGCCCACATCCTCGCCATCGATGACGAGCCGGAGCTGCTGGAGTCCATCCGCAAGATCCTCTCCCGCGCCGGTCATCGCGTGACCACCGCCGCCTCGGCCGAGGAGGGGCTCCTGCGCCTCCAGCGGAGCGACGAGCCGGACCTCATCCTGACGGACCTGATGATGCCGGGCATCGGCGGCATGGAGCTGCTCAAGTCCGTCCGCAAGAAGAAGCTCGACGTCCCCGTCGTCCTCATGACCGCCTTCGCGACCGTCGAGACCGCCGTCCAGGCGATCAAGGAAGGCGCCTTCGACTACGTGTCCAAGCCCTTCACCGCCGACCAGCTCCAGGTGGTCACCCGGCGGGCGCTGGACATGCGGCGGCTGACGAACGAGAACCGCCGCCTCCGCGCGCAGCTCGGCGCCCAGGTGGAGTCCAAGGACCACGGCATCGTCGGCGAGTCCGGCTCCATCCGCCGCATCCGGGAGCTGCTCCGGCGGGTGGGCCCCACGCCGCTCGGCGTGCTCATCACCGGCGAGTCCGGGACAGGCAAGGAGGTCATCGCCCAGGCGCTGCACAGGCTCTCGGCGCGGGCCGACAAGCCCTTCATCCCGGTGGACTGCGCGGCCATCCCCGCCAACCTCATGGAGTCCGAGCTCTTCGGCCATGAGAAGGGCGCCTTCACCGGCGCCGCCAACCTGCGGAAGGGCCTCGTCGAGGCCGCCGAGGGCGGCACCTTCTTCCTGGACGAGATCGGCGAGCTGGACCCCCCGGTGCAGGTCAAGCTGCTGCGTCTGCTTCAGGAGGGCGAGTTCAGGCGGGTGGGCGGCACCCGGATGATGCACTCCGATCTGCGCGTGGTCGCCGCGACCAACCGGGATCTGGAGCAGGCGGTCAAGGACGGGCGCTTCCGCGAAGACCTCTTCCACCGGCTGAACGTGGTGCACATCGTGCTGCCTCCCCTGCGCGAGCGCGGTGAGGATGTGGCGCTGCTCATCAAGTTCTTCATGGAGCGGGAGTGCACGGTGAGCGGGCGCAGCGACCTCCGGATCAGCCCGGACGTGCTGGAGGCGCTCGGCCGCTACCGCTGGCCGGGCAACGTCCGGGAGCTGGTCAACTGCGTCCGCTACATGGTGGGCCTCTCCGCGGGGCCGATCATCAACATGGCGGATCTGCCGCCGCGGATCCGGGACGCCATCGTCCGCATAACCCCCAGCCTCGCCGCTCCCCAGACGAGCGCGGCGCCCGCCAGCGGCGGCGGCGGGCTGCCCGTGGGCATCCACTACGAGCTGCCCTACAAGAAGGCCAAGCGGCTCTGGCTCGAGGTCTTCGAGTTCGCTTACATCTCGGCGCTGCTGAAGAAGCACAACGGCAACATCTCCCACGCCGCGCGCGCCGCTGGGATCGACCGAAAGTCCATCCAGCGACTGATGAAGAGAAACGAGATGTCCACCTCTGACATGGAGTCGGATTTCAACGAGTAGGCCTCTCGCTGACGGAGAGCGGCGCTGCTCTTGGGCTTATAGAGCAGGTGGACATGGTATGCTTCGGTAGAGTTTATGAGCGACGTAACTACCACCATCGCCCAACCGGATCGCCGTCAGATCCACATCCGAAAGGGGCGCCTCACCTGTGTCTCCGGACCGGACGCTGGAACCAGCTGGAATGTTGAAGGGGATCTGACGCGGATCGGTTCGCTGAAGGGCTCCAGCATCACCCTCCAGGACACCACGGTCTCCCGTCGGCACGCTGAGATCATCCGGACCCCCTCCGGCGTCCTGCTGCGAGACAGCAGCTCCACCAACGGCACCTTCGTCGGCAACGTGCGTGTGCGCGAGGTCTACCTGACCCCCGAGACCCGCTTCAAGGTCGGCAAGACCGTGCTGGTCTTCGCCCCCGCGGACGAGGTCATCGAGGTCGAGCCCTCCAGCAGCGATCGGCTGGACGCCCTGGTCGGGCGCTCATTCGCCATGCGCGAGGTCTACGGGCTGATCGAGCGCGTCGCCCCCACCGACCTCACGGTCCTCATCACCGGCGAGACCGGCACGGGTAAGGAGCTGGCGAGCCGCGCGGTGCACAACCTGAGCCGCCGCGCCAACGGCCCGCTCCGCATCTTCGACTGCGGCGCAGCCCCCGAGAACCTGATCGAGTCCGAGCTGTTCGGACACGCCAAGGGCGCCTTCACCGGCGCCATCGGGGATCGCGCGGGTCTCTTCGAGACAGCCGACGGCGGCACCGTCTTCCTGGATGAGATCGGCGAGCTGCCGATCGACCTGCAGCCCAAGCTGCTGCGTGTGTTGGAGCAGCGCCAGGTCAAGCGTGTGGGCTCGACCCGCACCTTCAGGGTCGACGTCCGCGTCGTCGCCGCGACCAACCGGGATCTCCGCACGGAGGTGTCCGAGGGGCGCTTCCGCGAGGATCTCTACTACCGCCTCAACGTGGTCGAGCTCAGGCTGCCCCCCCTGCGGGAGCGGCTGGTCGATCTGGTGTTGCTGGTGGATCACGTCCTGGAGCGCGCCTCCTACAACCCCGGCGTCGACAGCATCTCCAAGGCAGTTCAGGATGTCTTCGAGGCCTACCACTGGCCCGGGAATGTTCGCGAGCTGGTCAACGTCATCGAGCGGGCGCTCCCCTTCACGGACGGCCCCACCATCACGCTCGACGCGCTCCCCGAGGCCATCCGGGCAGCGAGCAAGGCTGGCGCCGGAAAGCGCCCGGGAACCAACACGTTCCAACCTCCTGATATCAGCGGGGAAAACGGATCGATCTCCGATATTCCCTTCAAGGACGCGAAGGACCAGCTCATCCAGGTCTTCGAGCGCCAGTACCTGATTGATCTGCTCGACAGGTACAGCGGCAACATTTCTCGCGCCGCCCGCGCCGCGGATATGGACCGCAAGTCGATCACGAGACTGCTTAAGAAGCACGGTATTCGCTGAGTTTCCCTCTGCCGGGCTCGTGGTCTGTCCGACTGGGACGTAGTATTGACTTACCCCTTAGAGGCAGGTCTCCCATGGTGCCGTTGGTGTGTGCCCGGAGACCCCCGCTGTTAATCTCGCTGTTGCGGAGGTTCCAGAATACCAATGAGCAACACTCACGACCGTCTCCAAGCTATTGAGACCGAACTCAAGACCATCCTGGAGAGCAGGGTCAACGAGCTGATGTCGTCGATGCGACAGGCCGAGACCCTCACTCGCCGAATCGTCGCCGCCGAGACCGAGATCTCCCAGAGCCGTCAGCTCCGCGAGAACCTCGAGACCGAGATCGAACGCGTTCGCGGTGACGTCAACGCCATGCGAGCCCGGGTCGACGAAATTCGTCAGACCAACGGCGAGCTGTGGACTCAGCGGGACCAGCTCCGAGAGGAGCTCCGGGCCGCCGAGGCTGAGGTTGCCGGGGCCGAAAAGGAGGTCGCCGAGACCCGAAGCCGCGTCGCCGGGCTGAACAAGCAGCACGACACAGTCAAGGCCGAGACCGCCGATATGCAGGTCAAGGTCAAGGCCCTCGAAGAGACCGTCAGCCGCATGCGGGAGCTGCGTGAGCAGCTCCGCTCCAGCATCGGCTCACTCTCCAATGAGCTGGGTTCCTCCGGAACCTGAGCGGTCTGGCGCCTCTCACTTGAGGCGCCGACGTCCTACCTGCCTGCGCTGCCCCGGGTCACACCCGGGGCAGCGCGCCGTGGGTGAACTCTCATCGATCTGGAGAAGGGGACCATGTCCGGCACCAGCCAATCCACGAGCGAGTCCTCGGCCGATATCCTGAGTTCGGCCAGCGCCGTCCTCGATGTGCTCGAGGCCGCCAAGGGACAGCTCCTGCAGCTCTCCCGCAATCGCCTCGACTTCTCAGCCAACCTGGCGATTCAGCGCGCAGCGCGGGTCGGGCCGGTTGATCTCGGACAGGGTGAAGTCGCCATCCGTCGCTTCCAGGTGGCGCAGCTCGTGCGCGGCTACCTGCCCCCCCATGAGGTCGACTTCAACGCGCCGACCCTCGATCGGCCCGTCAGTGAGCCCGTCAGTGAGCCCGTCAGTGAGCCCATTGATACCGCGGATCTGGGTGAGGCCGACCCCGAGACGGTCGCCCCCGATGAGCTGGAGGTGATTGAAGAGTCGTCCGAGCTGTTCGCGGATGAGCCCTCTGTGGATGAGCCCGTCGCCGACGAGCCCGTCGCCGACGAGCCCGTCGCCGACGAGCCCGTCGCTGACGAGCCCGTCGCCGATGAGCCCGAGGGGTCGGGAAAGAAGAAGGGCCTCCTGGCGGGTGTCGCCGCTGCCGTCGCGGCAGCAGTCACCAGCGCGGTGACTGGTAGTGCGAGCGAGCCCGAAGAGGAGCTTGTCGCGGATGAGCCCGCTGCGGACGAGCCTGTCGCGGATGAGCCCGCCGAAGAGGCTGAGCCCGCCGAAGAGGCTGAGCCCGCCGAAGAGGATGGGCCCTCTGCGGATGAGCCCGCCGAAGACAACACCGAGCCCGAAGCGGACGCGGCGGATGTCCTCGAAGCCGATTCAGCGTCTCAGGTGGACGAGGAAGCGGCTGAGCCCGACTCTGACGCGAGCGAGGCAGTTCCCGAGCCCGACGCGCCTGCGGACGACGCTGCGGCAGATGAAGCAGACGACGAAGCAGACGACGAAGCAGACGACGACGATGCGGATGTGCCTGGTGCTGATGAGCCCGAGCCCTCGGCGGATGAGGATGCGTCGCAGGAGGATGGAGATAGCGCCGACGAGGTCGGCGAGGTCGACGAGGATGTCCCTGGTGCTGGCGAAGATGCGCCTGACGCCAGCGAGCCCGAGCCCGAGCCTGCTGAGGTGCCGGATGCTGATGAGCCGGAGACCGGTGATGTCCCGGGCGTTGAGGATGGCGTCCCCGGCGCTGATGAGGCCGACGAGGATGTCCCTGGCGCCGATCAGGACGACGGCGTCCCCGGCGCCGACGAAGAGGCAGACGTCCTGGAGGCTGAGCCGGCCGAGGACAGCGCCACGCCGCTGAGCGCCGACGAAGAGACCACCACCATCATCTCCCCCGAGGAGACCCGGCAGCTCAAGCAGGAGACCTCTCCGGCGGATGAGCCCACCCTCCCGCGCGACGAGGACGCCGGCACCAGCGCCGCCGCGGCCGCCCTCCGTCCCAGCTCGGGGCGCCCCGCGGCGATCAGCATCGCCCCGGGCACCGGCAGTGACAACCTCGCCATCCCCATGGAGGAGGCGCCGGACGACTACGAGGGCGACGAGGACGAAGTGGCCGGGTTTGGCATCATCGCCGAGCACCCCATCGCCGAGGAGGAGCCTCAGCGGCGTGCGCCGGTTCTCGGTGACGAGAGCGACCTGGAGCACGCCTCCAACGAGGCCCGCCCGCTGATCTCCGATGAGCCCACCGTCCCGATCTCCCACGACGTTGACATGGATAAGGTCGAGGCCTACATGGCCGACTCCCAGAAGGCGATCGAGCGCGGCAACCTGCAGGAGGCCGCCGAGCGTTACACCGACGTCCTGGACCTGATGGCCGATCACATCGAGGCCCACCTGGGCCGCGGCCGCTGCTATCTGGAGCTGGGCGACTACACCGCGGCCATGTCGGACTTCCGAAAGGCTGAGGATCTGGACGTCAACAACGTCGAGCCCATCGTGGCCATGGGCGATCTGTACTTCGCTCGCAAGGAGTACAACCGCGCCATCGAGTGCTTTGACGGCGTCCTCGATCGTGACGCCGGGCACGCCATGGCCCGCTGCCGACGAGGCATCTCCCACTACTACCGGAAGAACTACCGTCAGGCCTTCCTGGATCTCCAGCGCGCCTACAACCTGGATCCGGAGATCCCCAACATCCGGAAGTACGTCCAGATGGCCATCAAGAAGCTGGAGCGCGAGGGCCGCAGGTAGCGCGAGGGCACTACGCAGGTGCGAAGACGCCTTCGCACCTGCGCGGCTGAGGTGGGCAGAGAACTACGCGATCCAATCAGCGTATTTCTTCAAGTCCCTTGAATTACTCGTTGCAAAGTCTGGCACGGGTTCTGCATGAGAGGTGGTGCCGACCTGCGTGGAGAACGAGCCTATGAGCCCCCAGATTCAGAACAAGCTGTTTGAGCGCCGCAACAAGATCGTGGCGCAGAGCTTCTACCGTCAGCTCCAGTCCGAGGGCTTCTCCGCGGAGCAGATCATCGAGCTGTCCACCACCCTGCTGGACCTCGTCACCACCGACCTGAAGACCGGTCAGGATCGGGAGCCCATCCGGGCCAAGTAGCAGCGCGCTCCTGGCTGATTACAGCCAGTCGCAGACAGCGCCAGGGAACGGGAGCGGCGGACGCGGCAGCGCGTCCGCCTTTCTCAGATCGAAGTAGGTGTGCGCGAAGGCGTGCCGCTTGTTGACGGGTACATACGTCATCTCCAGCACCCCCCAGTCCCGGGCCTCGAAGGGCGGGAAGCTCACGTCGCCGTCGACCGCCGCGTGCACGACGCTCAGGCACAGCCGCCGCGCGCGCGGCAGCGCCAGCGCGTAGATAGCGCCGCCGCCGATGACCATCAGGTCGTCGCCGGGGAGCTGATCGAAGTCGCTGAAGACCTCGGCGCCTTCGGCCTGGAACCCCGACCGCGACAGGACGATGTTGCGCCGGCCGCTCAGCGGTCCGTCCAGGGACTCCCAGGTCTTGCGGCCCATCACCACCGTGTGTCCGTTGGTGAGCTGCTTGAAGCGCCGCATATCCGACGGCAGGCGCCAGGGCAGATCGCCGTCACGGCCGATGACCCCATTGCGCGCCAGGGCGCAGACCAGCGTGATCATACGGCCACCGGCGCGGTGATGGCGGGGGCGTGCTGGTAGTCGACGAGCTTCATGTGGGGGTATCGGAAGTCCTCCAGCCGGGTGATCTCCGGGGCCAGCCAGAGGGTCGGCAGGGCCCCGGGCTCGCGGCTGAGCTGCAGCTTCACCTGCTCCACATGGTTCAGGTAGATGTGGGCGTCGCCGAAGGTGTGCACGAACTCTCCAACGCCGAGGCCGCAGACCTGGGCGATCATGTGGGTGAGCAGGGCGTAGCTGGCGATGTTGAAGGGCACGCCGAGGAAGAGGTCCGCGCTGCGCTGGTAGAGCTGGCAGCTCAGGCGACCGTCGGCCACGTAGAACTGGAAGAGGAGGTGACAGGGGGGGAGCTTCATCTTCTCCAGCTCACCCACGTTCCAGGCGCTCACGATCATGCGCCGGGAGTCCGGCGTGTGCTTGATCTGCTCGACCACCCGGGCGATCTGATCGATGACCTGCCCGTCCGCGCCGCGCCAGCTCCGCCACTGGGCACCGTAGACCGGTCCCAGATCGCCGTTCTCATCGGCCCACTCGTCCCAGATGGTGACCTTGCGGTCCTGGAGGAAGCGGACGTTGGTGTCGCCTCGCAGAAACCAGATCAGCTCCACCACCATGGCCTTCCAGGCGAGCCGCTTGGTGGTGACCGCAGGGAACCCCTCGCGGAGATCGAAGCGCAGCTGCCGCCCGAAGAGGCTGCGGGTGCCGGTGCCGGTGCGGTCCTGCTTGACCGCGCCGGCGTCGAGGACTTCCTTGAGGAGGTCGAGGTAGGGAGTCATGGGGCTACATATCACGGCCGAGAACGCGCGCTGATCGGCCCATACGACGAACCAGAAACTGCGAGTTCAGAGAATAAATAGATAAAGAGATCGCTTTATCGATGTTATGGTCTTGTCTCGAAACTGCCTTGAAACAGGAGGCTTTCATGAATCCGGTGATCGGAGACCTGCTCTCACGCCTCGCCAACGACTCGGTCTACGCGGATCGCTACTTCGCCGATCCCGCGACCTCTCTGGATGAGCTGGAGATCCCGCAGGCGGACCGCTCGGCGCTGATGAACCTGGACCGGGACGCCGTGGACTACCTGAGCGTCGCCCCGAGCCTGGAGCCCGGGCTGGCGCCGGAGCACCCGAGCAACAACACGGGCAACCGCTGGATGACGCTGGTGATCGGCCTCTGGGGCTGCATCGCGTTCGTCGTCTTCTGGCTGCTCACCGGGAAGTCGCTGTGAGCGCCCGGACCCGCCGCGTCCCCCGCCGCCGCAAGCCCGGGCACCTGAATCGGATCCGCCTGGGCATCCTGGCGCTCCTGGTCGCCGGTATCGGCTTCCACATGTACGCCTGGTATTATCTGGACTGGCAGAGCTACGGGAAGCTGAGCTTCAGCGGCTTCACCTCCCTGGCCGTGGGCCACTTCAACATGGCGGCCGTCTTCTGCCTGGCGCTGCTGGTCGGGCTGGTCTTCACCGGGCGGCTGTTCTGCGGCTACGCCTGCAAGCTCTCGGCCTTCCAGGACTTCACGGACTGGGTCTACCAGCGCGTCGGCTTCAAGCCGGAGCTGGTCCACACCCGCGCCCGCATGGTCCGCCTCTTCATCTTCGTGCCCTACCTGCTGCCGGTCCTCTACACCTGGCGCTCGGCCGGCATGTCGACCACCTACTACGACCTCGGGGCGGTGGAGCCCTGGACCGCGGACATCCCACAGACCGTGCTGGCCTCGGTCTTCTACTTCGCCAGCATCACCTTCGGGCTCACCGCGGTCTTCGGGCGGCGGGCCTTCTGCCGGCTGGTCTGCCCCTTCGCGCTCTTCTTCCAGCTCTTCGAGCAGCTGCCCTGGGTTCCCAGGATCCGTCAGACCGGGCGCTGCATCGGCTGCGACGTCTGCGTACAGACCTGCCCCATGGGCGTGGCGGTCTCCAACGAGATCCTGCGACAGGGTGAGGTCAAGGATCCGGAGTGCATCCGCTGCATGGTCTGCGTGGATGTCTGCCCGGTGAAGGCCATCGACTACAAGGTGAAGTCCACGGGCTTCGAGGTGCAGCAGCCGGAGCTGGAGCCGACGTTCCGCGAGAGCGCGTTCCCCATCAGCTTCGACATCGTCCTGGCCACTCTGGCGGTGCTCGCCGGAGTCTGGGCCGCGACGGAGATCACCGGCTTCCACGTCTTCCTGGGGGCCTCGTGGGGTCTCATCGCGGGCGGCCTGCTGTGGGCCGCCTGGAGGACCGCGCGCCGCCGGAGAACCTCAACACAAACACCAGAACAGACAAGGGAGGAAGCCGCATGAACGCGATTATGAAGAAGGCCTGGTCCAGTCGGATGATCTGGATACCGCCCCTGCTGCTCGTGCTGGTCTTGATGGCGACCTTTTTGCTGCTGCCCGCCAACAAGGCGCCGTTCATCTACCAGTTCTTCTAGGAGGCGTGTAGCCGAACCGCGCGATCGGCCTAAGGAGAAGCTCCGGAGCGCGCATTGGGCCTGTTGAGCAACAGCACCGAGCTGATCAAGGTCGCGCGCCCCGGCTTCTGGCCCACCCACCTCTGGTTCTACGTCCTGCCCTTCGCCGGCCGGGACATGTTCTCGGCGCCAGAGTTCTGGCTGGGCGCGTTCTACGTGGCCTTCCCGCTGGGGCTGCTGCTCTACGGATGGAACGACCTGGGGGATGTGGAGACCGACCGGGACAACCCCCGGAAGGGGAGCTGGCTCTTCGGCGGACAGCCAGACGCGGCGATGATCCGCTGGCTGCCCTGGGCCATCGCCGCGGTACAGGTGCCGTTCCTGGCCCTGTTCGTGTGGCTCGCCGGCCCGAAGATGCTGGGCTGGTTCGCCGCGGTGCTGCTCACCAACGCGACCTACAACAACCTGGGCTTCAAGCAGCGGCCAGTGCTCGATGTGCTCAATCAGATCGGCTACCTGCTGGTGTTCGTGCTGGGGAGCTGGCTCTGTGATGTGCCGCAGCTGAACGCGCCCGCGATGGTCTTCAGCGCGCTGTTTGCCATGCTGAGTCACGTCTTCGGTCAGCTGATGGATATCGATCAGGATCGTGCCGCGGGTCGACGGTCGACGGCGGTGGTTATCGGGGTGCGGTCTGCGAAGTGGCTGCTTGTTGGGATGATGTTGGTCGAGGCGGGGATCGCTGCTGTGTTTTTTACGGGTTGGTATGTGGCGGCGTTTATGTTGGTGGGGGCGGTTTATTTTCTGGTGGATAGTTTTTTTGGGCCGGAGCGTTGGCCTGTTTGGTTTACGAAGCTGTTTTTTGTTGGGTGGAATGTGATTGTTTTGGCGACGATGCATTTTATTTGGCGGTTTGGGGTTTTTCAGCTCTCTTGAGGTCGGGGTCGGCTCGGTTTGACGGAGGTTGATGGGACTTGCGAGAGCGGTCTCGGCAGTCGCGGGCTCGTTGTTTGAGCGTCACGTCGAGGCGCCGTCGTGCTGCCTGTTGGGTTGTTGGACTTCCCGAACCTTTTTGGTGGCGTGGTGCCCCTGGGTAGATTCGACGTGTGCTCGCTGCGCTAACGAATCCCCGGACGATTCGTTAGCGTCAAGTCGACAAGGTCTGGTGGCCGGTGCCGTGCAGCTTGCGTCACACACGCCCGAATCTCCCTGGTCGGGGCACTTCGCCATTGGCGGTCCCAGGGCGTCATCAGCTCGCAGGCAGACGACTGGACGTCTGGTAGCCCTCCAGGATCGACTGGAGGTGTCGAGGGCGTTCCCCCAGCCTGCGTGACGGTATCGCCCTTGTCGACAACGGCGCGGGCTTACCTTCAATGGGCCCAGGAGGGGTGAGGAGAGAGGGGCGTGGGTGACCGGGACACAGGTTGGAGAGGCTCCGCACCCACCTCTGCGTCAACAACAGCCGCCGGGCGTTGCGCGGGGGACTGGCTTGGGGATGGGTCGTCACCACCGGGCTGGGGGAACGCCCTCGACACCGCCAGTCGATCCTGGAGGGCTACAAGCGATCAGTCGTCTGCCTGCGAGCTGAGGACGCACTGGGACCGTTGAGGCGAAGTGCCCCGACCAGGGAGATTCGGGCGTGTGTGACGCAAGCTGCACGGCACCGGCCACCAGACCTTGTCGACTTGATGCTGACGAATCGTCCGGGGATTCGTTAGCGCAGCGAGCACACGTCGAATCTACCCAGGGGCACCGCGCCACCCACAAAGGGTCGGGAAGTCCAACAACACAACAGGCAGAACGACGGCGCCTCGAC
>Ga0316204_10005179_pt1 | contig 22011 bp, 20 predicted proteins | sample 6monrhotite_MG_2_FD_205661 | JGI IMG/M metagenome (GOLD analysis project Ga0316204, IMG submission 205661) | Microbial mat bacterial communities from mineral coupon in-situ incubated in ocean water Damariscotta River, Maine, United States -... | ecosystem: Environmental > Aquatic > Marine >... | reverse complement strand
CGTGTGGCGCGGGCGCGGGGGCGAGTGTCCTTCGTCGCGCCTTCCGTGAGCGCTTCGGGGCTTGTGAAGGGTGGATAAGGCGACTGCGGACACTGCCCCCTGATGCGGTGGTGTGAGCGAGGGCGCGGGCGCAGCCCAATGAACCCCCCTCTTAAGGCGATTCCAACGCGTGAAACTTGACAAAAGGGGATGGGATGGCCGCAAGCGGTCAGGAGAGAGGCCCAGAACCCCCCTAGAAGAAAGCACTTGAGGGCATTCCACCCATCGTCTTGCGAGATGGGGGAGAAGGGGGTAAAAGTGGTGGGTAGTGGTGAAACGTGGGAACTAGAGACTGGGAAGCCGAGGACGAGGGGAAAGCGGGGGTGGACTCCGCCCCGGCGGACGTTCCTCTCGAGCTCCTCGGGACCCACTCGAACACCCTCGACGACAAGCGGCGAATCGCGATCCCCAAGCGATTCCGCCCGCACCTGGACCTCTCTGGGGAGCTGGTGATCTCCCGTCAGCTAGGCGGCGACGCCTGCTTGGCCCTCTGGCCAGCCGCCCGCTTCGCGGAGCGGATGCAAGCGCTCCAGGGGCTGCGCTCCTCGAGCCTGGGTGTCGGTAACAAGACAGTGCGGGCATACCTACGAATGGTGCTCGCTTCGGCCGAGCGAGTCAAACCAGATCGCCAGGCCCGTATTTCTTTAACGCGCGAGCAGTGCGCGCTGGTGGGTATCGAGCGGGAGGTGGCCTTCCTCGGGAGCGGAGATCACCTCGAACTCTGGTCCCCCGAGCGGCTCGAACCCGAACACAACGACGAAGACTTCGCGGCGCTGACCGCTCAGCTCTTCGGATAGAGGCAGGACGACATGAACGAGCGCAAGCGAAACTGGGGGAGCACCGACCACGCCCGACGGCAAGGGGAGGCGGCAGAGCTAGAACAGCTCATGCGGCACATTCTGAGCCTCTTTAGCGCCGGCTGCCTGGTCTATCGAGACCGTGAAGTCCGCGACGTGAGCGGAGTCTCGACCCAGAGCAGCCGCCTCAAGCGGCTCCGGGCGAACCTCGCCGGCGCGGGCGCTGGCGAAATGGCCGTCGCGTGAGCGTCTCGCTCGGCCAAGTCCGCGAGCGCCTCGCTCGTCGGTCCCGCGGCGAGCTCTCCCCCTCTGAGGAGAGCGAACTGATCCGCGACGCCCGGGTCCTGCGCCGGCGCGTCGAGCGCCTCCAAGCGCTCCACCCCGACCTAGGGGTCAGCCTCGCGCCCGAGCTCGAGGCCCTGGCCGGCGGACACGCGCTGGCCGCCAGCAACTAGAGCTGGTTCTGGGCTAGCGAGGGCGCGGCGGCTTGCGGGTCGCCGTCCGTAGCGCCTTTGGCCCGGGACTCGCAAACACCAGGAATCCGCGCTCAGCGTCTCGAAGCGCGGCCTCCCGCTCGGCCTTGCTGATCTGCTTCATGTCTACGGCTGGCTGGAGCACGATGTGCCCGAGGCGATCGAGGTCCATGATCGTCTTCTTGTAGACCTCCGGCGTCACGCCCTGGACGCCGAAGCCGTTGCGCCCGAAGCGCAGCTCCTTCTTGATGTCTGCGAGGGAGAGCGTCTTCTTGGGCCCTTTCCCCAGCTCCAAGAGCATCTTGATGATGGTGCGCCCCAGGGTGTGGCCCGCCTCCTGCGCCTTCTCGAGCGCGGACACAGCCTCCCGAGGGTGGCGAAGAATGATCTCGAAGAGCGCCTCTTGGTAAGGCGTCTCGAGCTTCCGCCCCTCCTCGTAGCGTTGGATCTCCCGCCAGGAGACACCGAGGAGCTTGCCGAAGGACTCGAGGTCGAGGCCGGTGGCCTTACGGGCGCGGGGAACTAGCGAACTCATGCTCAGAACTCTAACTCTTGAGCTTCCCCCCGAGCCAGAGACGGCGCTCCGGTGGAAAACCCCGCCTCGGGTGCGTAGCGTGAACCTAGATCTGCACTCGTGGGAGGCTCGTGGGAAAGGTCGCCGGGCGAATCGAACGGGAAGACCTCGCGGAGATCTTCGCTCGCGCTGAGAAGATCCGCTCCGAAGGGGGCGGGCGCCTCGGCCGAGCCATGCTCGAGGAGCTCATGTCTCGCGCCAAGGACTTGGCCGCGGGACCCAAGACCGGCCGCATGAAGCGCCTCCGCCTTGACCAGACGGCGATCATAGACCCCCCCGAGGCCGACGACGAAGTCGTCCAGGGCTTCTCGGCGAGCGGAATCGTGGAGGGGTTCTCGGAGGCCGCGCCGCCGAAGAACGCTCCTCCCTTCGCAGCCAAGGAGCCGCAGCCCCCAGCGGTTCGCCTAGACCTCGCCGCCAGCGGCGACGAGTTGGGGGTCCTCCCCGAGGCGCCCGTGACCCGCGACGACCCTCGGGCCCAGCCGCGTCCCGCCCCGAGCCTCCGTCAGCTCAGCACGCTCCTCGACGAAAAGTCCTCCGGCGACGCAGACGCGGGCGGGCTCGACTCGATCCTTGCCCAAGCCACAGAGCTGACCTTCGAGGGCTACGAGGACGAGCTCGCGAGCCTCCTCGAGGAGACCTACGAGCGCTACCAGCGTGGCTCCTTCGACCTCTTCCAAGCTCCGACGCCCCAGGCGCCCGCTCCCAAGGCGCAGCCCCCTTCCAGGCCGGAGCCGGCGGCGCCACTCCCCCGACCCAAGCGAGACACTCCCCTCGCTCACTGGCGCCCCCCGGCCCTCGAGCCCTCTGACGTCGCCTCCAGCCGCAGCGCCAGACGCCCTCACCCCCCCAAGCCGAAGCCCTCCAAGCCGGCGCCCCCGGCTCCGCGCCCCAGCGAGCAGATCCGCCGTCAGACCGCGCGTCTCGACTCTCCGCCCCGCCCGACTGCGTCACGTCCGAGCGACTCCGGGCAACAGCCACGTCCCAGCGCCGCCTATCAACGCCAGCCGCCCCTCAGCGACTCGCACCGCCGCCAGCCGCCCCTCAGCGACTCGCACCGCCGCCAGCCGCCCCTCAGCGACTCGCAGCGTCGCCTGACTCCGACGCGCCCCTACGGCCCCGCCGATTCGGCCCGCGCTCAGGCCGCCCACGGCTATCAGCCACGCGTCCACCGCGGACCTTTTCCGCCGCAGCCCGCCCAGGTCCACGATCCCTTCGAGGGGGACCCCTTCGAGCTCGTCCCGCCCCGAGCCGACCCGGCCAGCGAGACTCGCCAGGCCTTCGCTCTTCAGCTCCAGCGCCACGGGGCTGCTGGCATGCTCGAGCGCAAGAACGCGCCGCGAGGCCAACCTAGCTCCGTCCCGATCCGAATCGTGTTCGACCCTGGTCGAGGTGTGTTCGGCGCGCTCCTCGAGCCCCGCCTCGAGCCGGGGGATCGCTTTCAGCTCCGCGACGGCCAGGTGTTCGGGGTCGTCGCCAGCGAATACGTATTCGTCGCCAACACGCCTTGCTACCAGGAGATCCGAGCTGAGCCGCTGGGGTCCCTGAGGGCCCCGCTTCATACGAGCTGGGAGTAAGGGGAGCGGGATCGGCCGAGAAGCCGATCCCGGGGCTACTTCCCGGCCCCACCCTTGAGCGCCTGAAGCTTCTGACCCAGCCCGCGGCAGAGCTTGGCGGCGGCGACGGGCAGGGCGCCCAGTCCGGCCGCTTCCACCTCGTGGGTCACGAGCGCTTTGCCCGAGCGGTCCAGGAGCCGCCCAGATACGAGGAGCCCCTCGGGGCGGACGTCGACCTTGCCGACCAGGAGCACACTCGCGGCCGGGAGGAAGGAGGCCAGCTTCTCGACTCGGTAGGCCGAGAGGTCGAAGAGCTTCTCCGTCAGCTCGGCGCGGATCATGGCGTCGGCCACGTCCTCGTCCTTGACGATGAGCCAGGCCGGCCCGAGGCGCGGGAAGAGGCGACGAACCTGGTAGCTGAGCCCAACACCGTGGAGGCGGTTCGCGTCCTCGGGGTCGTCGAAGCCCAGGACCGCGATCCCGACCGCGCCCGGGAGGTCGACCTTCGGGAGCGAGTCGTAGACCTTATTGGAGCGGGCGTTGGCGGCCTGTCGCAGGGCGCGCGACATCTTCATGGCCGCGTCGTCGAGGGAGGCCAGGCGGACGTCCTCGCGCTTGGCGTCGTCTAGGTGGTCGTGCTCGGTCACGACGTCGACGCCGAGCCCCGTGATGTGCCCGCCTAGGATCTGCTTGTCCTCCTCGTCGAGGAGCTCAATGGAGAGCTCGTAGCGGGTCACGAAGGCGTCCTCGAACTCGAAGAGGTCGAAGAGCTCGTCCGTCGACTCGCCGGCGAAGGCGATCCGGAGTTCGCTGGTCCCAGGCGAGCCCTGACCGTCTATGACTGGGCGAACTCGGTCGAAGAGTCCGCCGCGGACGAACTCACGGCGGACGGCGCGCAGAATGTCCGAGCGGAGCCCGTCGTCTTTGACCTCGCCGACGCGGACCTCCAGGATCCGGCCGAGGCCGGTCGGGACCTCGCCCCAGAGGCGAGTGTGGTCCTCGGTGGCGGCGCTGATGCTCCCGCAGCCCGTCAGGGTCGCGGCGCAGAGGAGCGCTCCCGCCAGAGCCAGAGGGAGACGGACGCGAGTCGAAGGCTTGCTCACGCGCCCTCGTCCGACGGGGCTCGTGTATCGCCTGCCTCGTGGGCCTGGATCAGGTCGCGAAGGACGGCCGCCTCCTCGTAGTTCTCGGTCGTGACGGCCTCGGCCAGGCGCGCGTTGAGGCTCTCGAGCTCGCTCTCGCGCTCCAGGCGCCGCGCGGCGCGGGCGGGGATCTGCCCGGTGTGGCTAGTCGCGTGCTGGATCTTGGCGATCAGGGGCAAGAGCGCCGGCCGGAACACCTCGTAGTCGCGGTGGCAGCCGAGGCGTCCGGTCTTGCGGAACTCCTCGAAGCTCAGCGAGCAGTCGGGGCAATCCGGCACCGAGGGCGTGGGCGCCGCGGGCTCGGGAGCCGCCTTGGCGGGCTTGATCCCAGCCAAGAAGGTGTTGAGCGAGAAGGCGCCGCCCTCGCCCACCGAGCTCTCGAGCGGGTCACGCTTCGGGCAATCTCCGCAGACCAAAGCCTTGGTCAGCTTCCCTTGCACGATCTTGGTCAATTGGACCGACTTGTTGTGCGGGCAGTCCTGGCACTCCACGGGTGTCCTCCGGGCAACTCGGATCCTACCTCGACATGCGATAGGCGCAGCCAAGTCCGGCGCTTGTTGTAGGGGGTCTTCTGCAGGCTTATCGTGCGCCCCCTATCGACGCCCGTTGAGAGAGAAGCCGAAATGACCGACGACGTCCGCCACGACTATCAGCCGCAGGCGATCGAGCAGAAGTGGCAGCAGCACTGGGAGCAGGAGGGGACCTTCAAGACCCCCACCGACCGGACCCGGCCCAAGTACTACGTCCTCGACATGTTCCCCTACCCCAGCGGCGCGGGCCTTCACGTCGGCCACCCCAAGGGCTACGTCGCGACCGACGTCGTAGCCCGCGCCAAGCGGGCCCAAGGACACAACGTCCTCCGCGTCATGGGCTGGGACAGCTTCGGGCTCCCGGCTGAGCGCCAAGCGGTCAAGGAGGGCAAGCACCCCCGCGAGATCACCGAGCGCAACGTGGCCACCTTCAAGGGCCAGCTCAGCCAGCTCGGCTTGAGCTACGACTGGGACCGCGAGCTCGCGACCAGCAGCCCCGACTACTACCGCTGGACCCAGTGGATCTTCCTCCAGCTCTACAAGACGGGCTTGGCCTTCCAGGCCGAGGTCCCGGTCAACTGGTGCCCGGCCCTCGGGACCGTCCTCGCCAACGAGGAGGTCCACGACGGGGTCTACAAGGAGACCGGCGACCCCGTCGAGCAGCGGATGATGAAGCAGTGGATGTTCCGGATCACGGAATACGCCGAGCAGCTCCTCTCCGGCCTCGACGACGTGGACTGGCCCGAGGGGATCAAGAAGCTCCAGCGCGACTGGATCGGTCGCTCCGAGGGCGCGGACCTCACCTTCACTGTCGCAGGCAGCGACGCCACGATTGACGTGTTCACGACGCGCCCCGACACCCTCTTCGGCTGCACCTACGTCGTCTTGGCCCCCGAGCACGACTTGGTCGACCAGATCACGACGCCCGCCCAGAAGGCGGCGGTCGCCGACTACGTCGACCAGGCCGGCAAGCAGAGCGAGCGGGACCGCAAGAGCCAGGCCGCCGACGCGCCCAAGACCGGCGTCGCGACCGGCGCCATGGCGGTCAACCCGATCACGGGCGAGGAGGTCCCGATCTGGATCGCCGACTACGTCATAGGCAGCTACGGCCACGGCGCGGTCTTCGCTTGCCCAGCCCACGACGAGCGCGACTACGCCTTCGCCAAGACCTTCGGGTTGCCGATCAAGGAGGTCGTGTCCGGCGGTGACATTAGCAAGGCCGCCTACACCGGCGACGGGCCGCACGTGAACTCGGACTTCCTCGACGGGAAGAAGATCAAGGAGGCCAAGACCGCGATCATTGAGCGCCTCCAGAGCGAGGGGAAGGGGACGGGGGTCGTCCGCTTCGCCTTGCGGGACTGGCTCTTCAGCCGTCAGCGCTACTGGGGTGAGCCCTTCCCCCTCGTCGAGACCGAGGACGGCCAGATCCACCCCGTCCCCGAGGACCAGCTCCCGGTCCTCTTGCCCGAGCTCGCCGAGTTCAAGCCCACCGAGGACGGGCGCCCGCCCCTCGCGCGCGCGGAAGACTGGGTCCAGACCGAGATCGACGGCAAGCCGGCGCGTCGCGAGACGAACACGATGCCCCAGTGGGCTGGCTCCTGCTGGTACTACCTCCGCTTCATCTCGCCGACCAACACCGAGGCCGCCTGGGACAAGGAGGAGGAGGCCTACTGGATGCCCGTCGACCTCTACGTCGGCGGCGCCGAGCACGCCGTGCTCCACCTCCTCTACAGCCGCTTCTGGCACCAGGTCCTCTTCGACCAGGGCCTCGTGAGCACCCGCGAGCCCTTCAAGCGCCTCTTCAACCAGGGCATGGTTCACGCCATCAGCTACACCGACGCCCGCCAGCGCTACTACTACCCCGAGCAGGTCGAGCAGAAGGACGACGGGACCTGGGTCACTAAGGAGGGCGAGGTCTGCTTGCAGACCAAGCTCGAGAAGATGTCCAAGTCCAAGTGCAACGTCGCCAACCCCGACGACGTGTGCCGCGACTTCGGCGCCGACGCCTTGCGCCTCTACGAGCTCTTCATGGGGCCCCTCGAGGACGGGGCGACCTGGAGCACCGACGGGGTCTCGGGGACCCGGCGCTTCCTCGATCGCCTCTGGCGGGTCGTGGTCGACGAGCGGACGAACGGGATCAACGCCAAGGTCGTCGAGTCCCCCGTGGACAACAAGGACCTCGAGCGGGCCTTGCACAAGGCGATGCAGATGATGAGCGAGGCCGTCGAGAGCCTCAAGTTCAACACCGCCATCAGCCAGCTGATGGTTTTCGTGAACGAGGCCACCAAGGCGGACCAGGTCCCCCAGGCCTGGGTCGAGCAGTTCCTCTGCACCCTCGCGCCCATGGCCCCGCACATTTGCGAGGAGCTCTGGGAGCGCCTCGGCCACGAGGGCGGGATCTCCTTCGCGCCTTGGCCCGAGTTCGACGAGGCGGTCCTCAAGGTCGACACGGTCTCCATCGTGGTCCAGATCAACGGCAAGAAGAAGGGCGAGGTCTCGATCGCGCCCGACGCAAGCCAAGACGACGCCCTCGCGGCCGCCAAGGCCCTCGACAAGGTCGCCGCGGCCATTGAAGGCAAGTCGATCAAGCGCGAGATCTACGTCCCGGGACGCCTCGTCAACATCGTGGCCAAGTAGTCGCCTCTCCCTGGAAGGCCGCGACCCTCGCGGCCTTCTTGGGAACGAACCCCGGCCCCCGCCTACGACTCCAGTCAGGAGAGACCATGCCCGAGCTCGACGCCACGACCTTCGACCACGCCGACGTGAAGGACCTCCTCGCGGTCTCGATCCGTGAGGACCTCCGCGAGGAAGGCGACGTGACCTCGCGCGTGATCCCCGAGAGCGCGGTCTGCGAGGCCAAGGTCGTCTATCGCCAAGCCGGCGTGGCCGCAGGCCTGCCCCTCGCTCAGCGGGTCTTGGCCGAGATCGCTCCAGGCGCGGTCCTCGACTGCCACGTCCAAGACGGCGACCGCCTCGAGGCCGGCACCGTGGCCGCCACGATCAAGGGCCCGGCCCGTGAGGTCCTCGCCGCCGAGCGCCTAATGCTGAACTTCCTCCAACGCCTGGGCGGGACCGCGAGCGCGACCCGGAGCTTCGTGGACCTGATCGAGGGCACCGGGGCCAAGCTCCTCGACACACGCAAGACGACCCCCGGCTGGCGCCTCCTGGAGAAATACGCCGTCCGAGCCGGCGGCGGGACCAACCACCGCTTCGGCCTCTACGACCAAGTCCTGATCAAGGACAACCACCTCTGCGTGCATGGCGGCGAGGCGGCGGTAGCTGAGGTCGTGAAGCTGTCTCGCCAGACGGCTCCCGAGGGCACGCCCGTCGAGGTCGAGGTCACGAGCGAGGAGGGCGCCCTCAACGCTGCTCGCGCCGGCGCCGACATCATTCTCCTCGACAACTTCGACCCCCCCGGCCTCAAGAGCGCCGTCGACGCCGTCCGAGCCGACGCGGTCGCGCGAGGCGCCGACGCGCCCCAGCTCGAGGCCAGCGGAGGGATCGCCCTCGACACGGTCCGCGCCGTGGCCCAGACCGGCGTCGATCGGATCTCGACGGGCTGGATCACCCACTCGGCGCCAGCCCTAGACATTGCCCTCGACTTCGTCTCCTTGGGATAGCGCCCTCGAGGGGTCGACCTCAGGCGCTTGACGCGGGACCCCGAGTCTGGGAGCGTTGCCCAGCCAAAGCGGGAGGTCCCATGATGACGACGCAACCAACCTGGGGAGAGCTCGAGCAGGTCGCTCGCATCCTGGCCGACGTCAGCAGCGCGCCTCAAGGCGCCCGCGAAGTCGCGCTCTTGGCAGGGCTGGCCGAGCTCTTCGCCGCCAACGTGACCTTGCTCTTCCGAGCCCGACTCCTGGGACCGGAAGGCGTGCAGCCCGTCACTGCTCATGACCACGGCATGGACGACTCGGCGCGGGCTCGCCTCGACGCCTACGTGACCGCTAACGGCGAGGACGACCCGACGATCGGCCCCAGCCTGATGCGGGCCTCCGCTCAGCTGGGCGAAGTCGTCGCCATGACCCGCCAGGACCTGATCAGCGACGAGGAGTTCTACGCCCACCCCCACGTCAAGAACCTGCGCAGCCAGCTCGGCCTCGACCAGTGCTTGAACCTGACCCTCTGCCTCGACGCCGAGCGAGTCATGAACTTGACGGTCCACCGCCCGACGGGCGCGCCCGCCTTCACGGCCCACGAGCGCCGGCTCGGCCAAGTCGTGGGGACCGCAGCCTTCCGCCTGATCGGCTGGCCAGGCCTGCCCAGGGGAGGCGTGCTCCTCGCTGGCGACGGCGCCTTGCGCGACCTGCGAGGGGTCGCGCCCGAGACGGCCTTCGCTGAGCTCGCCGATCGCCTCGAGCTCTCGGCGGAGGAGCGGACCCTGGCTGAGGCGATCCGCGAGGGGCTCGGCGACGAGGCCCTCGTCAAGCGCTTGAGCCTCGGGAGCCCTGGAGAGGTCGTGGCGAAGATCGCCGACCTCCAGGTCAAGGTCGCCGCTGGTGACCGCGACGAGCTCGTGGCGCGCCTGCGGACCTAGGGGAGCTCTGGCGAGCCGACTACGCCTTGTCGCGGATCGGAGGCACGATCCGGACCTTGGGCTCGCCGAAGGCCGTCGCCAGAGCCTCGGGCAGGGTCGCGAGCTCGCGGTCGCCGCCCTTGAGGGTGAAGCCCGTCGCGCGCTTGAAGATTTGACCGCGCTCGTCGCGCTTGCGTCCGTAGAGGACGAATCGGCGCTCTTCGTCGCCGGTCACCCGCGCCTCGGCGACGTAGCCCACGGGGCCCTCTTCGCCGTAGACCGTGCTCCCGAGCTCGAGGACCACGAGCTGCATGATCGCGACCTTGGTCGTGTCGCGGAGCTTCTCGAACTCGATCCCGACGGTCTGAGTCCCGCCTTCGTCGTGCTGGATCCACTTGACCTTGCCCTCGACGCGAATCGGGCCGCGGAGGTGAGGGTGGCGGAGCGCGATCTCGAGGGCGTCGCCGACCGCGGGCGCGGCCTCGCGAGTCTTGAGCTTGAGGCCCTTGGTCGAGAGGTCGAGGAGCTCGTCTCCGGCCGCGTCGGGGGCCAGGTGGAAGCGCAGGCGACGGCTCTCGCCCGTCGGCGCGACCCGCGCAGAAGCTTGGGCCGTTTGGACCCGGGCCGGACGTGGTCCGTAGTCCGCCTCGAGCACGGCTACTCCTTCTCGGAGTTCTCGGGCAGGTGCTTCATCAGGAAGATCACGTTGCCCTCCTTGTTGAAGCGAATGTCGTCGCAGGTCTTCTTCATCATGAAGACCCCGATCCCGCCGGGGCGATCTTCAGTGTCGCGGCGAGAGCGGGTGTGCTCCAGCGCCGAGACCTCGCCGGCGCGCGCCAGCCAGGCCTCAGCATCGTGGCCCGGGCCCTCGTCGCAGACCACGATGGTCACGCGATCCGCCGAGCGCAGGTAGCGGATCCGCACCGTCCGCTCGGCCTCGTACTTGTTCCCGTGCTCGGCCGCGTTCCCGATCGCTTCGCGGGCCGAGTGAGCCAGCTTGACGGCGTCCTCGACGGTGAACCCAGCGTTGTCGATGAAGAGCTCTATGACCTCGCCGGCGCGAGTCACGTCCTCGGTCGTCGTCGGGACCTGGAGGTCTATGGCCTGGTCGAAGAGCCTGCGCTGGCGCGCCCGGTGCAGGATCAACTCCTTGCCGGCCTTGATCACGTCCGCGGCTGAGGCGCCGTGGAGAACGCTGTCGGGCACGCAGCGCATTTGGCGCGGGCCCTCGGCGACCGCCAGGATCGGGACTCGGTCGCGGTCCGGTCCGTCGACCTCGGCCTTGATGCGAATCACGAGCTCGTGGGCGAAGTCCAGGCTCTCGTCGATCACGGCCAACATGGGCTCGCTCGCGACTGCCTCGTCGATGTCAGCCTCCGATGAGACCAGCACGACGTCGACGCCCTCTGCGCTGAGGGCGCCCTCTAGACCATTTTGAACCGCTGCGAGGACCTTCACGTCCGCTCCTGAGAAGGCGAATTGTAGAGCACCGGAAAGACCTCAACAACGAGTTGGAGTAGTAGGTCGACCCGCCGGGGGGGTGCGTTATAGTCCGTGCCCACCCCCAAGTGGAGCCTCGTGTGTTCGACCAGACGACCTATTACTTCCGTCAAGCCGCAGAGATCATGGGAATCGGCGAGCGCATCCAGCGCCTGCTCGAGAACCCGCAACGAGTCGTCAAAGTCGAGATCGTGATCGAGCGCGACTCAGGCGAGCTCGCGACCTACACCGGCTTCCGCGTGCAGCACAACAACGCGCGCGGTCCTTTCAAGGGCGGCCTCCGCTACCACCACACCGTCGACGAGGACCACAGCACCGCGCTCGCGGCCCTCATGACCTGGAAGGCGGCGATCGCCGACGTTCCCTACGGCGGCGCCAAGGGCGGAATCAACTGCAATCCGCGCGAGCTGAGTCCAGGCGAACTGGAGCGAATCACGCGAAAGTTCACGAGTGAGATCTCCGACGTGATCGGTCCGAACCGGGACATTCCGGCGCCGGACGTCAACACCAACTCGCAGATCATGGCCTGGATCATGAACGAGTATTCGCGACTGAACGGGTTCAGCCCGGCGGTCGTGACGGGCAAGCCGGTCGAGCTCCACGGCTCGCCGGGTCGTGACGAGGCTACCGGCCTGGGCGTGACCTTCTGCATTCGCGAGTGGCTCAAGCGCGAGAAGGCTGAGATCAAGGATCGGACCTACGCGATCCAAGGCTTCGGCAACGTGGGCAGCTTCCTGGCTCACCACCTCGAGATTCGCGGCGGAAAGGTCGTCGCGGTGAGCGACTTCTGGGGCGCGATCCACAACCCGGAGGGCCTCGACGTCGAGGGCGTCCGCCAGTGGGTCGAAGAGACCGGCAAGCTCCAGGGCTTCAAGGGCGCGACCGAGATCCCGCGAGACGACCTCCTCTTCGTGGATTGCGACGTCCTCGTCCCTGCCGCCCTCGGCGGGGTGTTCACCGAAGAGACGGCCCCCAAGATCAAGGCCAAGCTCATCGTCGAGGCGGCCAACGCGCCGACCACGCCCGAGGCCGACAAGATCTTCCAAGAAGCCGGCGTGACCGTCCTCCCAGACGTGCTCGCCAACGCCGGCGGAATCATCGTGAGCTACTTCGAGTGGGTCCAGAACATCCAGCAGTTCCGCTGGGAGCTCGAGGACATTCGGAGCAAACTCGACGCCTTCATGTCTCGCGCCTCGAACACGGTCTACGACCTGGCGGAGAACAAGTCGATCCCGCCTCGCACGGCGGCCTACATCGTGGCCATTGGCCGCGTCGGTAAGGCCACGGTCCTCAGCGGGATCTAACGTGAACCACTACCCCGCCTCCCTTTCGCCCGCCGTAAGCTCTCTGCGAGCGGCCCCCGTCCTGGAGAATTCGTGACGAGCGATAGCAAGAACGAGCGCCTGGCCAAGCACCTCTCGCAGCCCCGCAAGACAGAACGCTTCCACCAGACGCCGATCTTCAGCAACCTCAACGGCAAGGAAGTCGGAGAGATCCTCCGAATCACCGAAGAGGTTCACATTGACGCCGGGCAAGACGTGTTCAGCCCCGGCGACGACGCTGACAGCTTCTACATTGTCCTCGACGGACGAGTGGACATTCGGATCCCGAGCAAGGAGAGCGAGGGCGGCAACGAGACGGTCACGATCGCGACCCTCTCGAACCACTCCGTGTTCGGCGAGATGTCATTCCTCGGCAAGCGCCCGCGCTCGGCCTACGCGACGACCAAGGAGCACACGCGCCTGAATCGAATTCGCGGCGACGAGTTCTTCGCCATGATCGAGAAGGGCAACGTGGCCGCCTACAAGGTGACCTACAACTTCGCGATGCTCATCGCGAGTCGCCTCCGTCGCGTCGAGAACGAGCTCCTCGAGGTCCTCGGCGAGTTCGGCCCCGCCGGCAAGGAGAAGATCAAGGAGCTCCAGCAGTTCCGGAACACCCTCTTCGACGACTGGTCCTTCTAGCCGCGCGATCGATCCGATCCCTTCCACGAGAGCCCGCTCCCGAGCGGGCTCTTGGTGTGTCTGGTTGTCGCCCGCTAGGGAAGGGATCCGGGGAGAAGAAAGAGTCAACCGCGGAGACGCAGAGGACTCAGAGGGCGTCGCCGAGAGCGCGTCGTGGGGCCAGGGGCCTCTCGCGAGTTGGGACTTCGGGACCGGGTCATGCTGGAACTCGCCTTCGTCCCCGGCTGAGACCTCAGCCTGCGGCCCAAGAGTCGATCGCGCGACCGGGGTGGTGCGGCCTCCGCCAATCCAAAATCCCCGAGCCGCAGCCACGCCGCCGCCGCCGCTGCCAACACGCGGAGGACGCCTGACCCTCGACGAGACGCTCTCTGCGACGCCTCTCTGCGCCCTCTGCGTCTCTGCGGTTCAAAACCGATCGCGCAACCGGGGCGGGGCTCGCGCAACCGGGGCGGGGTTCGCGCAACCGGGGCGGGGGAAGGCAGAGCAAGGAGCTAGTTCTGCTTCGCGCCCGTCTGAATCCAGCTCAGGATCGTGTTGTATTCCGTAGACCCGCTCGTGAAGCTTTGGATCGGGTGGCTGACGCCCGCGTCTTGGATCGCTCTCAAGAGCAGGTCGGATTGAGCCGGGTTCCCGGTGTCGATCTCGGCCGTGACCGAGGCGTAGTCAGCCGTGTCGTTCGAGAGCCCGGCCGAGAGCGGCATGTTGGCGATGCTCGAGTGGCAGCCGACGCAGAGGCTCTGGAGGATCGGCTTGACGTTGGTGACGTAGGTCGGATCGGTGCTGCCGCCGCCTCCGCTGGCCGCGCCGAGGGGCACGTTGTCGTTGATCCACTGGAGGACGGCGTCGTATTGGGTCGAGCCCTGAGGCCAGGGGGCCCCACCAGCGTGAGACACGGCGCCGCTGGCCTTGCGCAGGAGCTGACTGGCGGTCGGTGTTTGAGTGGTGACCTGAGCCACGGTCGCGGCGTAGTCGGCGGTGTCGTTGGCCAAGTTCGCCGTCAGGGTGTAGCCCGTGGTCATCGTGGAGTGGCAGGAGACGCAGCTGGCCTGGAGGAGGGGCTTGACCGTCGTGATGTAGCTCGTGGTGGCGCCGCCGCCGCCGCCGCCGGTAGGCTGGTTGCTGTTGCCGATCCGGGCCGCGACGCGCGCGCCGTTGACGGTCTGCTGGCCGACGAGGAGGACGCCTGCGCTGACCGAGTGGAGGCTCGTGATCCCCTGGTTGGTCGGGACCTTGGGCTCCTCAATGAAGTTGCCGATCGGGTCGCGGTAGAGGACTCGTCCGCTCGAGGTGCCGACGAAGATCGTCCCCTCGTGGAGCACGGCGCAAAGGGGCGCCTCCTGGTTGAGCGTCGCGAGGAGCTTGGTCTCGCCGAAGCCTATGAAGTAGATCGAGCCACCCAGAGCCAGGCCGCTCGTGGCGTCGACGTTCTTGATCGCCACGATCAATCCGCTCGAACCTGAGACGAGGGCTGAGACCTCTTGCCGCGAGTTGACGCCGCCGTTGATCAAGGGGAGAGGGACCTGCTGAAATCCAGTCGTGAAGGTCCCGCGGTAGAGGGTGGCTTGGCCTTCGTTGGTCGTCGGACCGCCGCCGATCCACATCTGATTGAAGTGGGTCACGGCTGCGGTCGGGACCGTGTCGCTCGGGAAGAGGTCGTCGCGTCGATCCCAACCCGTCGCGCCAACGGCGAGGTAGTGGGTCGCGGGCTTGGTCCCGATCCCGCCAGCGAAGCCGTAGACCGCGCCGTCCTGGCTGGCGACCACGACCGAGGGGCGATCGCCGTCCACGACGCGGTTCCAGACCGTTTGGCTCTTGAGGTAGATATCGCCAGAGCCGGGGGTGTCCCCTCGGGTGCCGGCGTAGGCCGAGGAGCCAATGGCGGTGATCGAGCCAGGCTGGAAGAGGAAGCCCGTGGTTCGGTCCGTGACCGTGATCGTGGAGATAGTCGCGACGACCACGTCGGCGGACTCGCCCGCGGGGCCGATCCCGATCACGGTCACGCTGCCGACGGTGGCCATGGCGTTGGCCGTCCCGTTGGCGACGCTGTTGAGCCCGAACTGCGTCGTCCAGGTGTAGCCGAGGGCGTCTCGGGTCGAGGTCGCGCTGATCGCGCCGGAGCTGATGGTCGAGAGGCTGGGCGCGGTCGAGGCGTCGTCGCTGCCCTTGGAGCAGCCTCCGAAGATCGCCCCTGCGCAGGCGCAGGCCACCAGACTTGCCAGGACCCAACTCGACTTGGACGTTGCGCTCACTCTCGACACCTCGAACTCTCTCGACCTGCCTAGAACACGCCGCGTGCCGCTCAGGACGGACGTAAGTCCTTTCCCTGCAAACGTTGGCGACCTGATTCGGTTCGCTTGCGTCTCGCTTGGGACCCACGTTCCCGGTGGAGCCCGGGACGAAGGCTCAGGAGGGCTCGGCCGTGGCCACCAGGCGGGGGTGGAAATGGGTCGGGATCGCGTCTCGGCTCGGGTTCTCGAGGTAGTAGATCCCGCGCAGGACACCGAACCAGGCGCCCTTGAGGGCTCGGTAGGCGATGGTCTTCGGGCTGAGTCGGAAACCGAAGTTGGGCCCGTGGAACCGGACGGCTCGACCCCCGCTGGCCTCGAGCACATAGCGCAGGCTGGACTCGGTGAAGGCGGTCCGGTGGGTGAAGTCGCCGTAGCGGAGGTAGACCCCGGTGAAGCTGACCGCGTGCGGGACGGAGACGACGAGCCGGCCCCCCGGCGCCAGCGCGCGGAGGAGCGCGCTGACCGTCGGGAGGGTCTCTTCGTGCGCTAGGTGCTCGACGACGTCCTTGGCCAGGATCAGGTCGTAGCGACCGGCCTGCTGGTTGAGCCAGGCCAGAGGGTCGTCTGAGACATGGACCGCGTCGGCGCAGCCCCTGAGGGGCTCGGCCAACTCAGGGCGGGTGTCGAAGGCTTCGACCTCCGAGAAGCCGCTGGCGCGGAGGTAGGCCACGCCGGCGCCGAGACCAGCCCCAAAGTCGAGGGCGCGGCCTCGCTGAGGGCCGAGGGTGGCATCGAACCAGACCGCGTAGCCTTCGTGGCTCCGCTCGCCCCCGCCGCGGTTGCGATCGAGGTGGCGTTGGTAGGCCTGGCCCTCTCCGGGATCGGTCACTTGCTTCGGCAGCGCGAGACCGCGTCCTTCCAGCCGGCGTAGAGCTCTTCACGCTCCTCGCTAGGCATGGCCGGCTTGAAGGTGGTGTCGATCCCGAGGACGGACTCGACCTCCGCGAAGCTCTTCCAAAACCCGCTCCCCAGGCCGGCCAAGAACGCTGCCCCTTGGGCCGTGGTCTCGATGTTGGTCGGACGGACGACCGGGAGGCCGAGAATGTCCGCCTGGAACTGCATCAGGAGCCCGTTGGCGCAGGCCCCGCCGTCGACGCGGAGCTCGCTGAGCTGGGCCCCGTCGCCGAGGTCGGCCTGGAGGGCGTCGATCAGGTCGCGGGACTGGAACGCGATGCTCTCCAGCGCCGCGCGCACGATGTGGCTGACGTCGGTGCCGCGCGTCAGACCCGTAATGATCCCGCGAGCGTCCTGGTCCCAGTAGGGCGTGCCGAGTCCCACGAAGGCGGGCACGAGGTAGACGCCCTCGCTGCTATCGGCCGCGATCTGCTCCGACTCGGGCGCGGTCGGGACCATGTTGAGCATGTCCCGCAGCCACTGGATCACGGCTCCGCCCACGAACACCGAGCCCTCGAGGCAGTAGACGGGTTGCCCCTCAGCGTCGCAACCGATCGTCGTCAAGAGACCGTTCTGACTGAGGACCGGCTCGGTCCCGGCGTTGAGGAGGGCGAAGCAGCCGGTCCCGTAGGTATTCTTAGCTTGTCCCGGCCGGACACAACCTTGCCCGAACAGGGCGGCCTGTTGGTCGCCCGCGATCCCGGTGATCGGGACCTCGGCCCCGAAGATCGAGGCGTCCGTGGTCCCGAACAGACCGGCCGAGGGCTTGACCTCGGGCAGAACCGAGCGCGGCACGTTCAGGAGCCCGAGCAATTCGTCGTCCCAAGCCCGGGTGTGAATGTCGAAGAGGAGGGTCCGGGAGGCGTTGGTGGGGTCCGTCGCGTGGACCTTGCCACCGGTCAGGCGATCGACGAGCCAGGTGTCAATGGTTCCGAAGCGGGCCTGGCCAGCTTCGGCGCCAGCCTTGGCCGCGGGGACGTTGTCGAGGATCCACTCGACCTTGGTGCCCGAGAAGTAGGCGTCGACCACGAGCCCGGTCTTGTTGCGGAAGGTCTCCTTGTGCGGCTGGAGCGCGTCGCAGCGCTCGGCCGTGCGGCGGCACTGCCACACGATGGCGTTGTAGTAGGGCTCGCGCGTCTCCTTGTCCCAGAGGACGGTGGTCTCGCGCTGATTCGTGATCCCAATCGCCGCCACGGAGCTGGCGGGGGTATCGCCTAGGACCTCCTTGATCAGTCCCTCGGTGACGGTCCAGATCTCGTTGGCGTCGTGCTCGACCCAGCCCGGCTTGGGGTAGTGCTGGGTGAACTCTCGATTCAGCTTGCGGACGACCGTGGCCTGCCGGTCGAAGAGGAGCACCGTCACGCCTGTAGTTCCGGCGTCGATCGCGAGTACGTAGTCGCTCATTACCAACCTCCTTGGAGGCGCTACCCTACGGGGGGCGACGCGGGGTCACAACGCGAGCCCAGCGGGCATTGAGCAGGGCGAGACGGCGTGCGAGACGCGGACCTCAGAGCACTGGAACGAAGCGGAGACGACGAGGCCCAGGTCCGCCGTCGCCGGGAGGAGTGGCGCCGTGACTCGCTGGGGGCCGAGCGCCTGGAGGTCGCAGCCCTCCTGGGCTCCGACCTGGCGGCTGAGCTCTCTGGGCGAGGCCCCGCCGAGACCCCTCGTCGGCTCCTGCGCGACCTGGTCGCCGTCGGTCCGGGGGCCCGCGCGCGGACCTGCTACGCGGCCCTCCGCGTCGTGGCGCCGATCTGGGAGGTCCTGCGTCTGGACGGCCGGGCGCGGCACCTGGTCGAGCTGGCAGGACGCTTGGTGGCAGGAGAGCGTGAGGTCGCAGACGACCTCACTGGACAGGCCCAAGGCTTCAGCTTCCTCCCGGGTCGTGAGGTTCCCGCGCGCTTGGTCGCTCGCTGCCTGAGCGCGGGAGCGACGGCGATCCTCTCCCCCGATCCCGCTGACAAGAGCGAGGCCGGTCAAGGCGGGTCGGCCTTCGCGTCGCTGGGCTGGGCGGCGGCGGCCCTAGCGCGCTTGGCTCACCACGACCGAGCCCTCGTCCGGGGACGGCCCGGAGCGGACCTGCCCCTCAACGCCGCCCGCGCGCTCCGCGGCGAAGCTCCGCGCCGCGCGTCCACGCGAGACGCTTTCGCCCCCGCCCCGAGTGTGATCCCAGGACCCTTGGGCCGCTCGCAGCCTAGACCCCAGCCAGAGCGACTGCCCCACTCTCCCTGGCAGGCTGGCGAGGGCGGGGTCGAGACCCTGGCTCTCGCTGTCGCCCGTCAACTCGGCCCTTGGTGCCTGGACGGGATCGAGCCCGTTGGCGTCGAGTGGGGGGCGGCTTCGTGACGGGCGTTGGACCGGCGGGGTGCTGGCCCGAGCGCCAGGCGGGCTGGGTAGCCCTGGTCTGTCTCCTCTTGGGCTGCGGGTTGGCCGCGCTGGCGGTGGAGGCGGAGGCTATCGAGGCCGAGGTCAAGGCCGCCAAGAAGGAGCGCAAGGCGGAGCGGACCGACTACGCGCCGCTCCGAACCCAAGCCTCAGCGCTCCGAGCGGAGGCCCTCGCGCTTCGAGAGCTGCGACCGAGGGTCGCGCTCGCCCTGGGCCCGCTGGTCGGCGCGCTCCTGTTCTGCCTCGCCGGAGCGGGCGGAGTGTTTCGCCGGCTCGGCGCGGCCCGGATCGCAGCCTTGGGCGCGGGGCTGACCGCCTTCGCTTGGCTTCTGATCGCGACTCCCCCGCCCCTAGGGGCAGGGGTCGACCTGGCGCGCGCCCCGCCCTGGCTGAGGTGGCTGCGCGCCGATATCTACGTCGTGGCGATCGTGGTCGCGATCTCTGCGGCCACGATCCGGGCGGGGCACGCGCTCCGGCGGCCTGGCCTGACGGGCGCTGCGCTCACGCTCTGGCTCTTGCTCTGGATCCCCTTCGACCTCCGCTGGCTAAAGGACCTCTGGGAGGGCCCCGCCCGGTTGAGCTACGCCGGCCCTGCCCTCTGGATCATGTTCCTGATCGCGACCGCCGAAGGCGTCGTCGCAGGACGTTCCAAGGCGCTCGGTCTCCGCCTCCCCCGCTCCCGCGATCTCAAGGTGATCGGGGCCCTGACGCTCCTCTTCGCGTTCACGGTCCTCCCTGCCGGCTTCGGCCTGGGCTTCCTCAAGTGGAACCCTCAGAGCGTGTCCCCAGGGCCGCTCCTCCTGAGCGCGCTCGGGATCGCCCTCGTGGTGGCGCTTCCTGAGGAGCTCTTCTTCCGCGGCTTCCTCGACGCCAGGCTCCGGGAGTCGCTGGGGAAGGGCCGCGGCGAGTGGACCTCACTCCTGATCTCCTCCTTGGCCTTCGGGGTCATGCACATCAACAACCGCTCGGACCCGGCTGCGCAGCTGAAGTACTTCGCCCTCGCGAGCGTCGCTGGCTTGATCTACGGCTTGGCCTTCCGCCGGGGCGGGCTCTGGGCTGCGGTAGCGCTCCACACCACCGTCGACGTCGTCTGGCAGGCAGTGTTCCGCTAGCTCACAGGCCCTCAGAGCCCTGCGGCGGCGGCTCGCAGAGGGCGGTTCAGCAGGCGCTGAACTCCGCTGGCGGCCAAGCGCAGCAAGGGGTGCCTTCGCAGCAGATCGCGCTGGTAGTCCAAGAGGGCCTCTCGATCCTCCCCTCGATACTCGAGCTGGGCTCCGTAGAAGAGGCTCCCCTCTAGAGAGACCCGCTCCTCGATCAGGGTCCGGTTGATCTCGCGAAGCAAGGCCGGCACCTCCGCGCAGGACATCGTGTCGTGACGCCAATAGGGGGCTGAAGAGGCCCCGTCGCTGTGGGTCACGAGCCCGAAGCGCGCGCGGGACTCGGGCTGCAGGACCGGCATCGACTCCATGCGCGTCGTGAAGCAGCCCGCGAAGTAGAAGTCCGGCGGGTGACGCCTGAGGAAGTCCAGAGTCTCGTTGACCGTCCCCCGCGTCTCACCGGGGAACCCGACCACGAGGGTCGTGAGCGTGGTCAAGCCCACCTCGCGGCAGCGATCGATGGCGCGCGCGTTGGACTCGACGCTGCAGCGCTTGTTCATGTTGTCGAGCACGAGCTGACTGCCCGACTCGAGCCCGATCTGGACGACCCGGCACCCTGCCCGCTGCATCAGCTCCGCGGTGTCTCCCGTGGCGAGGTCGTCGGCCCGCGCGTAGCAGATCCAGCGCAAGGGCGACCCGGCGGCGATCAAGCGCTCGCAGAGCTCTCGCAGGCGCTTGGTCGGGATCGTGAACAGGCTGTCCAAGCAGCTGATCACCTCGACGCCTTGCGCGGCGTAGGCCAGCCAGTCGCGCGCGATCCGCTCGGCGGACTTGGTCCGAAACACCGAGTCGTCGAAGAGGAAGGGGTAGTTGCAGAAGGCGCAGCGGTAGGGGCAGCCCCGCACCGATTCGTAGTGGACCAGGGGGAAGGAGCGCCCGTGGTGGGCCGCCGCCAGGCCCCAGTCCGGCGTCGGGAGCCAGTCCAAGCTGCGCTCCTGGGGCGTCCCGCTGTAGAGGACCGGCGTCGCCCCGCGCTGCTCGAGGCGGCCGCCCTCGGGCGCCTCGAGCTCGCGAAATCCGCTCGCGATCCAGCGGCCAATCGCGGGCACCAAGAGCTCTCCGTAGCCGACCGCCAGGAGGTCGACCTCCCCCTCGGGCCAGCTCGAGTGCAGCGTCGAGACCAGCGCTCCCCCGGCCACCACCCGGTTCTTCGCGGTCTTGAGCATTCGCATCAGCGGACGGGCCTCGCTCAGATCACGCAGGAGCGTCGTCGAGGCCAGCACGACCTCATGTCGGTTCAGGACACGCTCGCGCAAGGCGGCGTCGTTCGAGAGCTCGGCGTAGGTCGTGGTCTCGACCTCCAGGCCCTCGGCCTGGAGCAAGCCCAGGAGCACGACCTCCGTCAGCTCCGGGGTGTCGGTCGGGTCGAGGCGCGGGCTGAGCGCTCGCTCGACCGCCGCCCGATAGGGCGCCCGACGAAAGGCCCGCGAGCGCAGGTGCAGCTCGCGCGCGAAGAGGAGCTCGGCGTGGACCGCCTTCTGCTGAATATCGAGCCAGGGACCGCTGGAGGCGCGGAGCGCTGTCGCCTGACGACGGAGCAGACCCGAGACCGTCGGATCCGCGGCGCTGATCATGCTCCCTGTCACCACGAGGACCCGGCTCACCCTCGCCTCCCGACCCGGCGGAAGGGGGCCCCCGCGCGTGGCACGACCAAGACCTGCTTGCGGACGGGCTGCGGGCGATATCCCGGCTCCAGCTCGAGCTCGAGGCATTGCAGGAGGGCGCCTAGGACCCAGCGCATTTGCGCGAGCACGAAGGGCCGACCGACGCAGATCCGGGCGCCGATCCCGAAGGGGAAGTAGGCGTAGGGCGAGATCGGCTCCTGATCCAGGAAGCGCTCGGGGCGAAAGCGCGCCGGCTCGGGGAAGAGGGCTGGGTCGTGGTGCGCCAACCAAGCGCTCGGGAGGACGCGCTCGTCGGCGCCGACCTCGAAGGGTCCGACCTGGGTCGGACGGCTCGCGACCCGAGTCAGGTGAGCCACGACGGGGCAGAGGCGCATGGACTCGGCGATGCAGGCCTCGAGGTAGTCCGGCTCGGCCCGGGCCCGCGCTGGATCCCCCCAGGCGTAGAGGTGGGCCATGGCCCAGGTCATGGCGCTGGCCCCCGTGTCGTGGCCGAAGAGGAGGAGGGCCACGACCTCCGTCGTGAGCGCTTCCTCGTCGAGCCCCGGCGCCAGGGAGCAGAGCGCAGCCAAGG
>Ga0316204_10005178_pt1 | contig 22012 bp, 23 predicted proteins | sample 6monrhotite_MG_2_FD_205661 | JGI IMG/M metagenome (GOLD analysis project Ga0316204, IMG submission 205661) | Microbial mat bacterial communities from mineral coupon in-situ incubated in ocean water Damariscotta River, Maine, United States -... | ecosystem: Environmental > Aquatic > Marine >... | reverse complement strand
TGGGTCTGGAAGCCCTCGGCAGCCCCTGGCGCCAGGGTGCGCCCGGCTTCGGTCAGCTCTACCGCCCGGTTGAGGCGGCGAAACAAGGGCACGCCCAGGTGCTCTTCCAGGGATTTGATCTGAAACGACAGGGCGGCCGGCGTGACATTCAGTTCAGCCGCAGCCTGGGAAAAGGACATGTGGCGGGCAGCGGCATCAAAGGCGCGCAGGGCGGTGAGCGGGGGGAGACGATCTGACATTCTCACATAAGTAATACTTAACTGAAGCCTTGGAAAGTCTCGTTTGTGCCTTTTTCCATAAAAGCCCATGTTGGCTTTAGATAGACAATCCTAATCCGAACGGAGGCCGAGGCGATGGAATATTCAGCAAATAGCAACGTCAAGCAAGCGATGGAACGTGCACATGCAGAGCGCAGCCAGGCCCTGTTTTCCGGTTTGGCAAGACTGTTCCGGTTGCGCAAATCCGGGGCGACAAAAACCACTGGTCCAAAGGTGACCGGCATTGGGTTTTCCCGCTGGGCATAGTGCACATATGTCCTTACGGGATTAAAAAGGGCCGGTCTGAAAAGACCGGCCCTTATCTGTTCTCTCATGTCGCCTCTGCCGCTGTTGCGGCGCAGGATCAGACGAAGAATTGACCGCCATTGGCCGAGATGGTGGAGCCATTGATAAAGCCCGAATCATCGGAAGCCAGGAAGGCAACGCAACGGGCGATTTCTTCCGGTTCGCCCAAGCGGCCGGTAGGGATTTGGGCGATGATCGAATCACGGACCTTTTCGGGCACGGCCATGACCATTTCCGTGGCGATATAGCCAGGGCAGATCGCATTGGCGGTGATGCCTGCACGCGCGCCTTCCTGGGCCAGGGATTTGACGATACCCAGATCGCCGGCCTTGGTTGCGGCATAGTTCGCCTGGGCAAACTGGCCTTTTTGACCATTGATCGACGAAATCACGATGACGCGACCAAATTTACGCTCGCGCATGCCGGGCCAGATCGGGTGAACGGTGTTGAACACGCCGGTGAGGTTGGTGTCGATCACCTCTTGCCACTGCTGCGGCGTCATCTTGTGGAAGGGCGCATCACGGGTGATGCCTGCATTGGCCACTACGATGTCGATGGGGCCAAGGTCGGCCTCAACCTGGGCGATACCCGCTTGGCTTTCCTCATAGGAGCCAACGTTCCACTTGTAGGTCTTGATCCCGGTCTCTTCGGTGAACTTTGCCGCCGCTTCGTCGTTGCCCGCGTAGGTCGCGGCGACAGTGCAGCCCTGGTCTTTTAGGGCCTGCGAAATTGCTGCGCCAATGCCGCGTGAGCCGCCGGTGACGAGTGCAGTACGTGCCATTCAGTTTTCCTCCAATTCGATATTCGCTCGGTAATCTTGCTACCTATTGATAGTGCAATGCGCAACAATATTGCGCAATGAATTTTTGCCGCAATGCCGCGAAAATTGTCGCAGGTGCAGCAATACCTCCCTGTTGTAATAAAAAGGGCGCCAAACTGGCGCCCTGATCTATGTTAAACTGTGGTCCCGATTATGGGCGCTCCAGGCACATGGCGACGCCCATGCCGCCACCGATGCAGAGCGTGGCGAGGCCTTTTTTGGCGCCGCGCCGCTGCATTTCAAACAGCAGCGTGTTCAGCACCCGGCAGCCCGAGGCGCCGATTGGGTGGCCGATGGCGATGGCGCCGCCGTTGACGTTGACGATTGCCGGATCCCAGCCCATGTCCTTGTTGACGGCGCAGGCCTGTGCGGCAAAGGCTTCGTTGGCTTCAACCAGATCCAGGTCGCTGACCGACCAGCCGGCCTTGTCCAGGGCTTTGCGCGAGGCGTAGATCGGACCAACACCCATGATCGAAGGGTCGACACCGGCGGTGGCGTAGGAGGCAATCCGCGCCAGCGGCGTGATACCGCGCTTTTCGGCGTCATCGGCGCTCATCAGCAGGGTTGCGGCGGCACCGTCATTCAAGCCAGAGGCATTGGCCGCCGTGACTGATCCATCCTTGGTAAAGGCGGGGCGCAGCTTTTGCATCGCTTCCATGGAGGCGCCATGGCGGATGTATTCGTCTTGATCCACCACGGTTTCACCCTTGCGGGTCTTGATGGTGAAAGCAGCGATTTCATCAGCAAATTTACCTGCTTTTTGCGCCGCTTCGGCCTTGTTCTGGCTGGCGACAGCAAATTCGTCCTGCATTTCGCGGGAGATCTGCCATTTGTCAGCGACGTTTTCCGCAGTCTGCCCCATGTGGTAGCCGTTGAAGGCATCCCACAGGCCATCGCGAATCATGGTGTCGATGTATTTCATGTCACCCATCTTGTGACCGGCGCGCAGGGCGGCGGCATGGGGTGACAGGGTCATGTTTTCCTGGCCGCCGGCGCAGACAATCGCGGCATCCCCAAGCTGGATATGCTGCGCGCCTAGCGCAACAGCACGCAGGCCGGAGCCACAGACCTGGTTGATGCCCCAGGCAGCACTTTCCTGTGGAAGGCCGGCATTGATATGGGCTTGGCGGGCTGGGTTTTGCCCCTGTGCGGCGGTCAGAACCTGCCCCAGGATGGTCTCGGAAACCTCGGATTTGTCAACGCCTGCGCGCTCTACCACGGCTTCCAGTACCGCACGACCCAGATCGTGGGCGGGCGTATTGGCGAAAGCTCCGCCAAAACTGCCGACAGCGGTACGCGCGGCGGATGCAATTACAACATTGGTCATTATTTCTGGTCCTCTGCCATCAAACTCTCTCGTGAAGACATGCAATTTTCTGCGGTCCGTAAACTTACCGCAAAATCACAAATCCCCACCTCCCTCTCCGGGACAGATATAGCGTCTTGCTGCAGGTGCAGCAAATGACAGGGTGTCTCAGGGGTTGGGTTCGAGTCAACTGGCATAAGTCAAAAACGCAAAGAACCGCCCGGGGTGCGTCCCGAGGCGGCTCAAATTTTTCTGCGGCGCAGCGATTTTTCCGCCCGGGGGCAAGACCTTAGGGAAACGGCACATGGTGGAGGGGCGCGGTCAACTATGTGTTAGGCGCGATTGCGCTGTTTCATCTTCTCCAGCCAGGGCGGCGAAACGGTTGGGGCCCCATAGAGGAAGCCCTGCAGGCAGTCGACGCCAATTGAAACCAGAAATTCGGCCTCGGCTTGGGTTTCTACGGATTCTGCCACAATCAACATATCGAACTGTTTGGCGATGCCCACCAGGGCGCGCACAACCGCCTGATTGTCAGGACAGTTGCAGATGTTGCGAATAAACTGCCCGTCGATCTTAACTGCATCAAAGTAGAAGTCGCGAAAGTGGCCAATGGCTGTGGTGCCCGCTCCAAAGTTGTCGAGCGCAAAGGCGATGCCATGCTTTTGCATACGATCCATAAAGTCGATGACCAGTTCCGGGGCCGCCATGGCAGAGGCCTCGGTGATTTCCAGAACCAGGCGTTCGCCAATGGTTGGGTCCTTTTTCAGAAACCTTTCCAGAACCTTAGCCCAGCGACTATAGCCGATGGAGCGTGCGGACATGTTGATGGAGAGACGAATTTGCGGTGATTGAGACAGGGCCCGTAGCCCGTGTTGCAGGGCAAGGCAATCCAGCTCACGACCGATTTCCTTATCATAGACCACATGCATAAAGTCACGCGCAGGAATAACCCGGTCGGTGGCGTCCAGAACCCGGATATAGCCTTCGTAAAAGGCGATGTCATGGGGCGGCATCGCCTGCATGACAGGCTGATAGGCCAACATGGTCTGATCGTGCTTGACCGCATCTGCAACCATATCCAGCGTCGAGTGATCCCGCGAGACCACTGCAGCGGAAAGCGGATCTTCAGCTCCTTCGGACATATTCGCCCGTCTCAGTTTTCGCTTATTGACCACGCTTTGCCTCCTACTGCTGCCGTTTTCTGGGAAAACTATGCGTCAGCAGGGACTGTCGGGCAAAAGGGTAAATTGAGGCTTAAATCTAAAACTTTAGCCAATCAAATTTGCGGAACTATCGGCGCCTCGCACCTCTGCACGGGGTGGTCTGAATAGGCGGGTTGGCGACGCGCTGCCATCGCGGCACATCTCTGCCAAAGGGGCTGTTCAAAATCCGGGCGTGCCGCTGTCCTGGGGCTGGCGGGCCAGGTGTTTGGCTTTGATGGTCTCAGAGGTGTCGCGGCTGCCATCGTGGCTATAGCCCGGCGGCGCCAGCGCATAGAGCAGCCTTTGCTTCAGGCTCAACCCCGGTTGTGTCATATCCCGGTAGATTGCCACCCATTCGTGAAAGGCCACCCGCAGGGGATTAAAGGTAGCGATATTGTAGACCAGCCCATAATCCACCGGATCGCTGTCCTGTTCCGGTACAAAGGTGCCAAAGATCTTGTCCCAGATGATAAACACCCCGGCGTAGTTGCAATCCAGATAGCGCGGATTGCGGCCATGGTGGGCGCGGTGGTGGCTGGGGGTGTTCATCACCGCCTCAAACCAGCGCGGCAGTTTGCCGATGGCTTCGGTGTGGATCCAGAACTGATAGACGAGGTTGATGCCACCAACAAAGAGCACCAGTGCCGGGTGAAACCCCAACAGCACCAGCGGCGCCCGCACCACCATCATAAAGGTAAAGGTGCCGGTCCAGGTCTGGCGCAGCGCGGTGGTCAGGTTGTAATGCTGGCTGGAGTGGTGATTGACGTGGCTGGCCCAGACCCAGCGAATGCGGTGGCCAAAGCGGTGCACCCAATAATAGCGCAGATCATCCAGCACAAAGCATAGGACGATCACCCCGATCGAGGTGCCAAGGTCCAGCGGCGTAATCTCCCACAAAACCATAAAGAATCCCCAGGCGATAAAGCCAAGTACAATTCCCGAGGCCACACTGCCGGCCCCCATGATCAGCGAGGTCACCGCATCGCGGGTCTCGTAGCGGCCCCCGCGCCCCTTGAGCGCGATCCATAGGAATTCGCCGAGGATGGCGGCGATAAAGATCGGCACCGCCAGTTGGGTCACATCAGGAAAGGAAAGCGGATCCATCGGTTACACCTCTGTTGCGGTGGCTAATGCGGCGGGGTGGTGGGCAATCAGGCGCTGCCAGTGCGCGGCCTCGGAACCGTTCAGATGCAGCTGCACCCCTGGCGCGGAGAAATCAGCCAGGCGGAGGTATAGCCCTCGCCTGGCGGTCTTCATTTCGACATTTTCCAGGCAGCGGGCCACGGTATCAGCGCCAAAGGACCAAACCAGGCCAAGCGGCGCGCTACCGTCCTCGGGCTGGATAAGAGCGGCATGGCCGTCCTCGGCCAGGGTCAACTGGGCAATGGGGCTGTCGGGGAACTGGCGCAGCCAGGCCTGCCGCGCCTGATCGGCGCTGAGCAGCCGCAGGTCTGAACGCCCGGTCAGATGCAACAAGACGGCGATCGCCGCGACACCCCCGACAACGAGGATCAACAAAAGCTCCAGCGGCATTGTCCCCTCCCTGATGATGCCCCGTGGCTCTCAGAATGGCGTTGCAAAGGCGCGGCTGTCAAAGGTGGCGTGGGGGAAAGCCCATTTGGGCAGAATGGTTGCTGCTGCTACAGGTGTCGTATTCATCTGGCGGTAAAGCGGATTGTCGAACTGGGCGCTGCAGATGAATAGGCCTAAATGGAGCCGGCCCTGCAAGCGAACCTGCAAGGCTGACCCCATGTGGGAACGAGAGAGAGTACGAGATTAACTGCCGGTCTCGCTGTCAATCATCGCCGCAATGATCGCCTTGGCGCTGTCAGAGTTCCACTCGGCATCGCCCAACAGCCGCGCGACCTCCTCGCCTTCGCGGTTCAAAAGCACGGTAATGGGCAGGCCGATCACCGCCATCTCGCGGGCCAGCGCCTGTTTGGGGTCCTGATGGCGCGGCAGATTGGTAATGCCGTTTTCGTCAAAGAACTTGAGAATGCCTGTCGGCGAGTTGCGCCCGGCGGCGATGGTCAGGACTTCAAAGTCCTCGCCGCCAAACTCTTGTTGCAGCTCGGCGATCTGCGGCATTTCCTTGCGGCAGGGGGCACACCAGGTGGCCCAGAAGTTCAGCAGCACCACTTTGCCCTGATAGTCCTGCAGGCTGGCTTTGCCGCCGTCATCCTCCAGGAAAAACTCCGCCTGGGAGACCTCGCGCGGCTGCGCATGCACCACCAGGCGTTTCAGGCTGTCGGCGCGCAGGGCCTCCAGTTCGGCCACATCTGCGGCCAATGCCGCATTTGCACCCAGGCCCAGGGCGATATAAAGGGAAAGATGACGTAACAGACGCATATTATCTCCGGGATTCCACCATGACAGATCAAGCCTCGAACCAGATGTGGGGCGGCCGCTTTGCCGCTGGCCCAGACGCGATCATGGAGGCGATCAACGCCTCGATCACTTTTGACAAGCGGATGGCTGCCCAGGACATTGCTGGCTCCAGGGCCCATGCAGCGATGTTGGCCGCAACAGGCGTTATAAGCGATAACGACGCCGAAGCAATTCGGGAAGGCCTGCTCACGGTCTTGTCAGAGATCGAGACCGGAACCTTTCAGTTCTCCACCGCGCTGGAAGACATTCATATGAACGTCGAGGCGCGCCTGAAAGAGGTGATCGGTGAACCCGCAGGGCGTTTGCACACGGGCCGGTCGCGCAACGATCAGGTGGCGACGGATTTCAAACTCTGGGTCCGTGATCAGCTGGACGCGGCCGAGACAGGCCTATTGGCCTTGATCCGGGCGCTGTTGACCCAGGCCGAGGCAGGCGCTGACTGGGTGATGCCGGGCTTTACCCACCTGCAGGTGGCGCAGCCGGTGACCTGGGGCCATCACATGATGGCCTATGTGGAAATGTTTGGCCGCGACCTGTCCCGGGTCCGCGATGCCCGCAAACGCATGAACGAATCTCCCCTGGGGGCCGCAGCCCTGGCTGGCACCTCCTTTCCCATTGACCGCGAGATGACCGCTGCGGCGCTGGGCTTTGACCGGCCTGCGGCAAATTCGCTTGATGCGGTGTCGGATCGCGATTTTGCGCTGGAGTTCCTCTCCTGTGCCTCGATCAGCGCCATTCACTTGTCGCGCTTTGCCGAAGAGCTGGTGATCTGGTCCTCGGCGCAGTTCCGCTTTGTCACCCTGTCGGATCGCTTCTCTACCGGGTCGTCGATCATGCCACAAAAGAAAAACCCCGACGCGGCAGAGCTGATCCGCGCCAAGGTGGGGCGGATCTTTGGTGCCAACACCGCGCTGATGATGGTGATGAAAGGTCTGCCGCTGGCCTATTCCAAGGACATGCAGGAAGACAAAGAGCAGGTCTTTGATGCTGCCGACAACTGGATGCTGGCTCTGGCGGCGATGGAAGGCATGGTCAAAGACATGAGCGCCAACCGCACTGAGCTGGCTACGGCTGCGGGCTCTGGTTTCTCAACCGCGACCGATCTGGCGGATTGGCTGGTGCGGGTGCTGGGGCTGCCGTTCCGCGACGCCCATCACGTGACCGGCTCGCTGGTGGCCCTGGCCGAAGGCCGCGGCTGTGACCTGCCAGATCTGACACTGGAAGACATGCAGGGTGTCCATGGCGAGATCACTGCCGATGTCTTTACTGTTCTTGGCGTTGAGAACTCGGTAAACTCGCGCATGTCCTATGGCGGCACCGCGCCGGCGCAGGTGCGTGCCCAGGTGGCCCGCTGGACGGCGCTTTTGCAGGCCTGAAGCGGCTCTAAAGCTTGTAAACATGAGCGTGGGCAGCCTTGAACTGCGGCCCGCGCCCCCCATCTAAGCCCGATAGCAACCGGGCCGATTTCTGGAGGCGTGACAATGAAGACTTGGATGCTCAACTTGATTGGGATCACCGTCCTGACGGCAGGATTAAGCGCCTGTGGCGTCGATGGGGAGCCGGTGCGCCCCGCTTTGAATGCGGGCATTGGGGTTTCCAACTCTGGCGTCCATGCCGGTGGCTCGGTTGGGCTGCAAAAGGGTCCGGTGAGTGTTCTTTTTGGTTTCTAGGTGTTTGCAAGACCTTGGGCTTAGTGCCCGTCATCGTGCAGACGGTCCCCCCGGAATGGGCAGGAGTATTTAACAGTGATCCGTATTTTTCTGGTTCTTGGCGTCCTCGGCCTGTCTGCCTGTGATTTGCCGCAGTCCTACGCCCAGGCGCCTAAGGCGGACAAGGCAGAACAAACGCCCGCCTCCGGGGTGCGGGTTTCGGGATATGCCCGCGTCGGTGTTTCACACCACTTCTGACTTTTCACAGCTTCCGACCTGGGGGCCTTGGCGATTGCCAAAGCGCAGGTTTTACAGGGAATCATTTGCCAGCCCTGCCGGTTTTGGTCTAATCGCCAAGGCATGGATCACTTTCTCTACCGCGACGGCGCGCTTTACGCCGAAGACGTGCCGGTTGCCGAGATTGCGGCTGCCGTGGGCACTCCGTTTTATGTCTATTCCACCGCTACCCTGCAGCGCCATTTCCGCCTGTTCGACGAGGCGCTGGCGGGCATGGATCATCTGGTTTGCTACGCGATGAAGGCGGCCAGCAATCAGGCCATCCTCAAGACCCTGGCCCAGGTCGGCGCCGGCATGGATGTGGTCAGCCAGGGCGAATATCTGCGGGCCAAAGCGGCCGGGGTTCCCGGCGACAAGATCGTGTTCTCCGGCGTTGGCAAAACCGCAGAGGAAATCCGCTGTGCCCTGTCTGGCGGCATTCGCCAGTTCAACGTCGAATCCGAGCCCGAGATGGCCGTTATCAACGCGGTGGCGCTTGAGCTGGGGCAGGTGGCGCCGATCACCATTCGGGTGAACCCGGATGTGGATGCCAAGACCCATGCCAAGATCGCTACCGGAAAATCCGAGAACAAATTTGGCATCCCCATTTCCCGCGCCCGCGAGGTCTATGCCCATGCAGCGACCCTGCCGGGGCTCAAGGTCATAGGCATTGACTGCCATATTGGCTCGCAGCTGACCGATCTGGAGCCCTTCCGCAAAGCCTATGAAAAAATCGCCGACCTGACCGAGAGCCTGCGCGGCGATGGTCATGACATTCGCCGTCTTGATCTCGGCGGTGGGCTGGGCATTCCCTATACCCGCTCGAATGAGGCGCCGCCGCTGCCGGTGGAATATGGCCAGCTGATCAAGGACACTCTGGGCCATCTGGGCTGCGAGATCGAGATCGAGCCAGGCCGCCTGATCGCGGGCAATGCAGGGCTGATGGTCAGCAAGGTGATCTATGTGAAATCCGGCGAGGATCGCGAGTTTCTGATCGTGGATGGCGCGATGAATGACCTGATCCGCCCCGCCATGTATGAGGCGCACCATGATATCGTTGCGGTACATGAGCCCGCACCGGGGATCGAAAACCGCCCCTATGATATCGTGGGGCCGGTCTGCGAAACTGGCGATACCTTTGCCAAGCAACGCGACATGCCACCCCTGGCGGCGGGGGATCTGATCGCCTTTCGCAGCGCCGGGGCCTATGGAGCGGTGATGGCCAGCGAATACAACTCGCGGCCCCTGATCCCCGAAGTTCTCGTGCACGGGGATCAATTTGCGGTTATTCGCCGACGTCCGGACTTTGACGAAATGATAAACCGCGATACCATCCCGGAGTGGCTGTAACAGGTCCGGCAGATCTTGCCGGGTTAGCGGCCACATGCACCGCCCAAAGGAGGCAGAGCAGTGATGGCGCGACCTGGTAAGCAAACGGGTAATCGAATTGGCAAGACTGACCCACGCTTGCATCCCCTGCGATGGCCGCTGCGGCTGACGCAGGCGGGGCTGGTCTGTGAACGCGCCCTGCGGGCCTTTTGGCCGCTGTTTTCCGTTCTGGCGGTGACAGCCGCAGCGCTGATGCTGGGGCTGCATGAACTGATGTCGCCGCTTTTGTTCTGGGGCACTGCCGTTGTGGCGCTGGCCGCGATGCTGGCCAGCCTGGTCTTTGGGCTGTGGCGCTTTCGCTATCCCCGCCGGGCAGAGGTATTGGCGCGGTTGGATGCCAGCCTGCCGGGCCGTCCGGTCAGTGCCTTGCTGGATGCCCAGGCGATAGGGGTTGCGGATGCCGGGGCAACGGCCCTGTGGCAGGCGCATCAGGCACGCATGGCGCGGGCTGCGGCAATGGCCCGTGCGCCGGCTCCAAACCTGCGGATCGCGGCGGCGGATCCTTTTGCGCTGCGCTATGTGGCGCTGGTCTCGCTGCTTATTGCGCTGGTTTTTGGCTCGTTCTGGCGGGTTGGCACGCTTTCGGCCCTGGCGCCGGGCGGCGGTGAGGCGGCAATGGCTGGCTCCTCCTGGGAGGGCTGGATCGAACCGCCGCTTTATACTGGCCTGCCGGTTCTCTATCTTAATGACCAGCAAGGCGAACGGTTGCAGTTGGCAGAGGGCAGCCGCATCACCCTGCGGTTCTACGGCGAAGTCGGGGCTTTGACCCTGGCGCAGAACCTGTCGGTTCAGGACGCGCCTGATGCGCAGGATGGCGCGCAGGATCCGGGGCTTGAACATGACATCGCGGTTGAGCGCTCCGGCAATCTGGAGATCCAGGGACGTGGCGGACGGCGCTGGGAGGTTGCGGTGGTGCCAGATCAACCCCCGAGCATTTCCATAACCGGCCTGCCCGAGCTGATGGAGGACGGCGCCCTGTCGCTGCCCTTCCTGGCGCAGGATGACTACGGGATCGAGGGCGGTACGGTGCGTATCTCGCTGGACCACCTCGCCCTGTCGCGCCGTCACGGATTGCTGGCGGATCCCGAGACACGCGCCGACATCGAGCTGGACCTGCCGATGCCGGTGAGCGGATCACGACAGGCGTTTGAAGGCCTGTTGATCGAGGATTTTTCCACCCATCCCTGGGCCAATCTGCCAGTGGTGTTCAGCGTCTCGGTCCGCGATGCGGCGGGGCAGTCCTCGGTTTCGTCAGGGCTGGGGGCACCGTTGGTGGCGCCACGGTTTTTTGATCCCCTGGCGGCAGCTGTGGCGGAACAGCGCCGGGATTTGATCTGGTCGCGCGACAACAGCCTGCGCATCACCCAGCTGCTGCGGGCGCTGTCGCACCGGCCCGAGGATCTGTTCCGCGAGGCGGGCAGCTATCTGCAAATGCGCGGTATTCTGCGCGGGCTTGAGGTGGCTTTGCACCAGGGCAGCGCGACTGAGATGCCAATAAGCGAGGGCCAGCGGGATGAGACCGCAGCGGCGCTTTGGGCCCTGGCGCAGAGCCTAGAAGAGGGCGATATCGGGGATGCCCTGGAGCGGATGCAGCGGGCCAAGGAGCGCCTGAGCCAAGCGATGCGGGAGGGAGCCAGCGACGAGGAAATCGCCCGCCTGATGCAGAAACTGCGCGAAGCCACCCAGGATTACATGCGCCAGCTGCAGCGTCAGGCGCAGCGGGACAATCCGTCGGGAGACAGCGGTGAGGCACAGGAAAATGCCATGACGCTGAGCCAGCAGGATCTGCAGGCGATGATGGATCGCATTCAGGAGCTGATGGAACAGGGGCGCATGGCCGAAGCGGAACAGGCGCTGGAAGAGTTCCAGCGGATGATGGAAAACATGCGGATCAGCCAGAGCCAACAGGGGCAGAACGGCTCTGACGGTCAGCAGGCGATGGAAGATCTCGGCGAGACCCTGCAAGAGCAACAGGGGCTTTCCGATCAGGCCTTTCGCGATTTGCAGGAACAGTTCAACCCCAATGCCCAGGCGGGCGAAAGCCAAGGCAATGAAGGCCGCAGCGGTGGCCAGGGCCGGGGGCAGCAGCACCAGGGCGGCACCGGCGGTGAGGGCCAGTCCGGCGAAGACGGCAGTCAGGGTCAGGGGGGCCAATCCGCTGACGGATCATCCCAGGGCGGTGCCGAGGGGGGATCAGCCGGTGCGGGTAGCCTGGCCGAACAACAGCAGGCCCTGCGCGAGGCATTGCGGCGGCAACAACAAGGGCTGCCGCTGGGCCAGGGCGCAGAGGGTGAAGCCACCAAAGAGGCGCTGGATCGCGCCGGTGAGGCGATGGATGGCGCCGAAGAAGCCCTGCGTCAGGGCGATTTGGCGGAAGCAATTGACCGCCAGTCCGAGGCCATGGAGGCCCTGCGCGAAGGCATGCGCGCTCTGGGTGAAGCAATCGCGCAGAACCAACAACCCGGACAGCAACAGGGCCAGGGGGACAGCGCATCCTCTGGGCAGGCCGACCCCTTGGGGCGGGATCGCAATGCCGGCGGGCTGGCAGGGGAGCAAAACTCCGAGTTTGGTGATGGCCGGGCGCATCGCCGCGCTTGGGATCTGCTGGAAGAGCTCCGCCGCCGCGTGGGTGAGCAAGATCGGGCAGAAGACGAACGGCGCTATTTTGAACGTCTGTTGGATCAATTCTAAACCTGCGGCAGGGTGATGTGCCCTGTATTTCCCTGTCTGGGCAAGCAATGCCCCTCTCTGGCGCAAGCGCAAGGGAGGCTCCCGCCCAGGACTTGGGGATTTGAAAATCCCGCGTCCTCGTTGGGCCGGGCGCCAACCGCGCTAAGAGAGCGGTAGGCGCGGCGCCAGGCTGCACTGTCGCGGAAAGATCCGTGCGGCGGCCTATCTGGCTGTGGCAGCAGATCGGCCCCGGTGAACATGGGCACACTGGAATATGGGCACACTGACTGAGACGTCGCCTGCTAACAGGCCAGAAAAACAAGTTGGGAAAACTGGCCCAAAAAACAGGCCCCAAAAACAGGCAGGTGAAACAGGTTGGGGCTATCGGCCGGGACAGTTGCCGCAAAACCCTTGGTGGGTTGTACGGTGCGCCTGCGATTTAGCAGTTTATCTGCCAGTATATCCGCCAGTGATCAGCAATGTGATCAGCGAGTCATCTTCCTGTGGCCAGCCAGCGGGGGGCGCTTACAGCTGAGGTTTCTGCAACGCTGTGACCTGTGTGGCCAGCCAAAGCCGGAGCTGATCCACCCAGGTCACATAGCTGCTCAGGTAGGGGTCGGCCTGGGGCAGAATTTCCGCGATTTGCGGCGCATTGCTGTAGACCATCACCAGCGCCAGCACAGCCAGCACAGCCAGGGCAAACCCACGGGTAAACCCGGATTTTCGGGGGGCCGGTGCCATGTGCTCGGACTCTGGCGGCGGTGGGCTGTCTGCTGCGCGCAGGGTCGAGTTGATCTCTTCGATGTCTGGCAACACGCCGCGCTTTAGTCCGCTGGCCTCGGCGGCCAACTGGCGCGGATCTTCGCCGCGAATGCGGGCCATGCGGTCTTTGGCCTGGCGCGAGCGCTGGGCCTCTTCGTTTTCAGGCAGATCATCCAGCCCCAGGTTGGGCTGTGTCTCCAATGTCTGGCTTTGGTCCGCAGCGCGCAGGCTGGCTTCCCGCTCTGCTTCCTCGCGCAGGATCTCGCTGAGAGCGGGATCCAGCCCACGGGCGGGCGTCTGGGGCGACTGGGGTGGCTGAGGCGGCGACTGGGGGGCAGGCTCGGCGAGATCCTCGGCGGCGGCGTCCTGCGCCTGCTGCGGGAAATCCTCTGTCGGCGAGACGTCAGCGGCATCCTGAGCCGTACTGTCGGAGGACGCAGAAGGGTCGAGCTGAGGCTCGGATGCAAAGGTGACCTCGGTATCCTGGTCGGCGCGGTCGGGGTGTTCAGTGGCTGTCCGCGCCGGAGCGGCATCTGCTGCCGGTTTTGGGGTGGGTGGCTCTGCAAAATCCGGGTCTGCAGTGGCATCGGGGGCAATGCCCGCCGCCTGTTGAAACCAGGTATCGCCGCAGTTGGAGCACTGCACATCACGACCTTCATCGGGAATGACGTCATCCGGTACTTCGTACTGGGCACCACAATTCGGGCAGGTCAGACGCATAAGATCTCCTTGACCCCGGCGGTCTCCGGGGAGCTGTCGGCAGTATTTCTAAATGACAATAGGCAGTTCTGCGCTTTGGTGAAAGGGTGAATTGTGCTTTGTCGGCGCCGTCAGGGGGGACATTGGGCGCTTTGAACCATGGCCCATTGAAACTGACGGGCTGCTGGGGCAAAACTGCTGAGCGCATACAGGGGACAGTCGTGATAGAGCTGGAAAACGTTGGCTACAACTACGGAGGCGGGGAGCTGCTGAGCGATGTCTCGGTAAAACTGGCTCCGGGGTCTTTTCATTTCCTGACCGGGCCGTCGGGCGCAGGCAAGACCACGCTGTTGAAACTCTGCTATGGGGCGCTGACGCCGACCTCGGGGCGGGTGCGGGCCTTTAACATGGATGTGCAGGGGCTGGACCGGGATCAGATGGCGCATTTGCGGCGTCGTGTTGGGGTGGTGCATCAGGACTGCCGGTTTCTGGACCACCTTGCGGTGATCGAAAACATTGCCCTGCCGCTGATTGTCGCCGGCAAGGATCTGTCCCAGGAAGAGGCCAACCTGCGCGAATTGCTGACCTGGGTTGGCCTATCCCAGCGCGCCGATGCGCTGCCGCCGGAACTGTCGGGCGGTGAGCGGCAGCGGGCGGCGCTTGCACGGTCGGTGATCCTGTCGCCGGATGTGATTATCGCGGATGAGCCCACCGGCAACGTCGACTGGGAGATGTCACAGCGGCTTTTGCAGCTGCTGGTCGAACTCAACCGGATGGGCAAGACGATTCTGGTGGCGACCCATGATATGGCTCTGATCCGGGCTGCCAAGAAACAGGTGCAGGCGCGGGTGCTGCGGATCTCGGCCAAACAGCTGATCCAAGCGGGGGCAGACCTATGAGCGAAGGACGGTTGCGTAAACTCATCATGGGCGATGCTCAGGCGGACCGGGTGGTGCCGCCCAGCGGGTTCACCGCTCAGCTGACCCTGTTTGTCTCAGGCGCGATGGCGTTTCTGGCGGTGTTTGCCCTGGCGCTGTCGCTGGCCTCGGGACGGCTGGCCAATCGCTGGGCGGATGAGCTGGCCCGCGCCGCCACCCTGCGGATCAATGCCCCTGCCGAGCAGCGTCTGGCCCAGACCGAAGCGGCACTGACAATTTTGCGCCAAACCCCTGGGGTGGCCTCGGCCCGTGCCTTTAGCGCCGAAGAACAGGCTGAGCTGCTGTCCCCCTGGTTTGGATCCTCTCTGGCCATCGACAGCCTGCCGGTGCCGCAACTGATCGAGGTGATCGAAGGCGATCCCGGCTATGACGGCACCGGGCTGCGCCTGCGCCTGCAGGCCGAGGTGCCGGGGGCGGTGCTGGATGACCATACCCGCTGGCGCGCGCCGTTGGTGGATGCAGCCCGCGCCCTGCGCCGTTTGGGAGCGGTCTCCATTCTGCTGATTGCCGGCGCCACGGCGGCGATGATCACGCTGGCGGCCAATGCCGCGCTTGCCGCCAATGCGCAGGTGATCGAAGTGCTGCGGCTGGTCGGGGCGCTGGACAGCTATATTGCCCATGCCTTTGTGCGCCGCTTTACCCTGCGCGCCCTTGGCGGGGCTGCGGTTGGCGTTGGCCTGGGTATGATCGGGGTCTGGCTGATGCCAAGTGCCTCGAATGAGGGCGGATTTTTGACCGGGCTTGGGTTTCAGGGCTGGGCCTGGGGGCTGCCACTGTTGATCCCGCCTTTGGGGGCCTTGGTCGCCTTTGCCGCCACCACCCGCGCCGCCAATAAACGTTTGGGAGATTTGACGTGACATTTGCAATTCAGTGGCTGCGGTCCTTTCTCTTTGTGTTTCAGATCTATTTCATGATGCCGATCTTTGGCTTGATGTTTGCGCCCTGGGCGATCTTTAGCAAACGCGGCGCCCGGGCCTGCTGCAAAAGCTATTCGCGCTGGGTGTTCTGGACGGCACGTTTCATGGTGGGCATTCGCTGTGAAGTGCGCGGCACGCCGCCATCGGGTGAGGTGCTGATTGCCGCAAAACACCAGTCGTTTCTGGACATCATGATGATCTTTACCGCGCTGCCCACAGCCAAGTTCATCATGAAAAAAGAGATCCTGCGCACCCCTGTAATTGGCCAATATGCCAAGCTGCTGGACTGTGTTGCGGTGGATCGCGGCAAGCGCGGCGCGGCCATCGACAAGATGGTGCAGGACGTCAGGGCAGGCCACCAGGAGGCAGGCCAGTTGATCATCTATTCACAAGGCACCCGCGTCGCGCCGGGCGTCAAGGCGGATTACAAGGTTGGCACCGGGGTGCTGTATGAGCAGCTGGGCCAGCCCTGTGTGCCGGTCGCCACCAATGTCGGTGTGCTTTGGCCGCGCACCGGCATCCTGCGCAAACCCGGCGTGGCGGTGGTGGAATTCCTTGACCAGATCGAGCCAGGCCTGGACCGCAAGGAGTTCATGGACACTCTGGAGACGCGGGTAGAAGAGAAATCGGACGCATTGATGCGGGAATTGGGATTTGATCCAGATGCAGTATCTTAAAACGATTGACGACCTGGAGGCGCTTTATGGCACGCCGGGGGGGCCTTCGTTGCGCAAGGTGGCGCGCCGGATGACGCCGCTCTATCGCCAATGGATCATGGCCTCCAAGCTGTGCATGTTGACCACCGTAGGGCCGGAGGGCACCGATGACAGCCCCCGTGGCGACGATGGCCCGGTGGTGCAGGAACTGGACCCCGGCACCCTGGCCCTGCCCGATTGGCGCGGCAATAACCGGTTGGATTCCCTGCGCAATATCGTTCGCGACGGGCGTGTTTCGCTGATGTTTCTGGTGCCGGGATCAAACAATGTCATGCGGGTCAATGGCACCGCCCAGGTGACGGCGGATGCGGATCTGCGCGCCCGGTTCGAAAAGAAGGGCAAGCAGCCCGCCACGGTGATCGTCATCGCCATTGATGAGATCTACAGCCAATGCGCCCGCGCCCTGCTGCGCGCAGGCACCTGGGAAGGTGTAGATGAAAGTCAGGGCCTGCCCTCGATGGGCGAAATTCTGGCCGAGCAGACCGATGGCGAAGAGGGTGGCAAGGACTATGACCAAGCCTGGGGTGCACGGGCAGCCCAGACCATGTGGTAGCCGATGGAGCAGGTGCTGGCTAAGCCCGATGTAACGGCGTTTATGGTCTGGTTGGGGGGATACCTGTCAGTCTTTGTGCTGCTTCTGTGGTGGTCGCGTCAGTTCCGCGAATGTTTTCTCGACTGGATCACCCTGAAGGACCCTTTTGGGCTGCGGTTCTGGGGGCAAAACATTCTATTTGCAGCGTTCACCCTGGCCTATTTTGCCGTGGCTGTCCTGTTCCTCGGAGGCTGAGCCCCATTGGGCAGAGGCCGCGCCTTGGAGCAGCCTCTGAGCTTGTGTTGTTCCGGGGCGACCGGGTCAGGCGATGACCTCACCAATCAGAACCTGCGGCTGGATATTGGTGAAATTTGCCACATCTGCCATCACCGGGCCTGAGACCTTCATCGCGGCGCCCATGGCCTCCCGATCGGCAAAGACGATTGTGGCCACAGCATGAAACCCGGCGGGTTGATCTGGGCCACCGGCGAGCCCCTTGGTGACCAGAACCCGGTCGATATGTGGCCCCATATGTTCCTGGACCAGCGGCATATGCGTATCGGCATAATAGGCGTGGTCAAAGGTACTGCCGTCGCTGACCGGATAGATAACTTGTAGTGACACAGCCATGTGCCGTCCTCCCTTGGATTTCTATGACATCAGTAGACAACTGATACGGCGGCTTTCCTAGTGATAGTTTTTGCGACGCTGCGCTGCGTTCAGATCTAGGGGCCTTAAGGGGCCTTAGCCTGTTGGGGAGGTTAGGAAGAGAATGCTGTTGGAACTCTGCCCCGAGTTTGGATGGGCGCTAAAGAAAACGCCCCACCTTTTGGGGGATTGGATTTTCCCTACAAACCAGCTCTGCTCAAACACGTCTGGATCGGAGGATGACAGCCGAGGGCCGACTGCTAGGTCTGGAAATTCCTGAGAAACGATTTTTCTGGTCAGCTCCAGAAGTTCTTTGGCATCGGCCTCGGACAGAGCAAAGGGGTGATATGTTGCCACAGTACAGTAGCTGGCCTTGATACTGATGAAGCTAGCAGAGGCCTGATCAATCCACTGGGACGAGGATGGGCTACGTTTGCGAAGCACCAGATTGGCTTCTGCCTTTGCTACGACGTTTTCTCCGCGATGATTTGGCAGACAATAGTCGCTGAACAGAGCGGCGAGACGCTCGGCGCGGCTGGGCAGAGGCCAGAGGAGCGAGGCGAGGGTAAAGCCTGCTAACAGGCCCAAGGGAACAATGGGGAAAAGAATATGTTTCTTCAAAATGCACAGCCTATAGGAAACGCCCCGACAAAATATGCCGGGGCGCGAAAGGCGAAGTTAGCTGTGGATGGCGCCATTGCCGCAGGCCAGGGCGGCTTCGCGCACGGCTTCCGAATAGGTCGGATGGGCGTGGCAGGTCAGGGCGACGTCTTCGGCGGAGGCGCCAAATTCCATCGCAACACACAGCTCGTGGATCAAGTCGCCAGCGCCGGGGCCAATGATGGCAGCGCCCAGGATGCGGTCGGTTTCCTTGTCGGTGATGATTTTGACAAAACCGCCTTCGGCCTGGTGCACCGCCTTGGCGCGGGCATTGGCCATGAAGTTGAACTTGCCAACCTTGATCTTGCGACCCTCAGCCTTGAGCGTATCCTCAGTCGCGCCAACGGTGGCGACCTCGGGGGTGGTGTAGACCACACCGGGGATAACGCCGTAGTTCACGTGACCATGTTTGCCACCAATGACATCGGCCACGGCCATGCCTTCATCCTCGGCTTTATGGGCCAGCATTGGGCCCTCGATCACGTCGCCAATGGCATAGATGCCAGGCACATTGGTGCGCCACTGGGAGTCGGTGGCGATCTGGCCGCGCTCGGTCAGTTTGACACCCAGTGCCTCCAGACCCAGCCCATCTGCATAGGCTTTGCGCCCGGTTGCAACCAGCACCACATCGGCATCGAGGACCTCTTCGGTCTCGGGGTTTTTCTTCAGGGCATATTTTACCTTGGCTTTGGTTTTGGAGGCCTCAACCCCCTGCACCGCAGCACCCATGATGAAGGTCAGGCCCTGTTTTTCCAGGATACGCTTGAAGCCGCGCTGCACGTCCTTGTCCATGCCGGGGCAGACCGCGTCCATATATTCAACAACGGTGACTTCTGATCCGAGACGGGCATAGACCGAGCCAAGTTCCAACCCAATGACGCCGGCGCCGATAACGACCATTTTCTTTGGCACTTTGGGCAGATCCAGCGCGCCGGTGGAGGTGACAACTATCTTTTCGTCGACCTCGACGCCGGGCAGGCTCGAGGGCACAGAGCCAGTGGCCACAACGATGTTCTTGGCCTCATGGGTGTCATCGCCGACCTTGACCTGACCGGCAGCGGGGATTGAAGCCCAGCCTTTGAGCCAGTCGATCTTGTTCTTTTTCATCAGGAATTCGATACCGCCGGTGTTCTGGCCCACGACGTCCTGCTTGTAGGATTTCATCTGGTTCCAGTCGACCGAGGGGGATTTGCCTTTGAGCCCCATGCTGCCAAAGTTGTGTTCGGCTTCGTGCAGCATATGGGTGGCATGCAGCAGCGCCTTTGAGGGGATGCAGCCAATGTTGAGGCAGGTGCCGCCGAGGGTCTCGCGGCCCTCTACGATGGCGGTTTTGAGGCCCAGCTGGGCGCAGCGGATAGCGCTGACATAGCCGCCGGGGCCTGCACCGATGATGATGACGTCGTAGCTTGCCATTATTGAGGGTCCTTTTGCGGTTTGTGTTGGGGAGGGGGCTCTGCCCCCGGCCCGAGTGGGCCTCCCCCGAGGTATTTGTGGTAAGATGAAAGCCTAGATGAGGGCGGCGATCAACATGGTTGTGGTGGCCAGAAGGCCAATGAACCAGATCACCGAGCGCCAGGGGGAGAGCCCCAGGGCATAGGCGGGGACATAGGCGATCCGCGCGGCCAGATAGATCCAGGCGCTGGTTTGGGTGACTGTGGTGGACTGATCGCCAAGGGTGATAACGATGCAGGCGATGGTAAAGAGCGCGAGGCCTTCATAGTGGTTTTCCATCGCCCGTTTGAAACGGCCTGCGGTGCCGGTCAGCGTGACGGGTTCATCGCGCGGGCCAAGAGCGATGCGGCGGCTGACCTGTTGGTTGGCGGTAAAGGAATAGGCGCAGAATTGCAGGACCTGCAGCAGCGCGGCGAGTGTGAGGGTGGTGAGTTCTGTGGTCATTTTACCAAGGCCTAACGTGCTGTCTGTTCAAGCGTTGAGCATCCGAAAACGCCAAGACTTCGCCTGTTTCCTCTAGCATGGAGCATCTAGAGATGACATCGCGCAGCAGGCTTCCCACCGAGTAGCGAAACTTATCATATTGCAACTGATCAACGCTTTGCTCTAGCTCGTCTGTAAACGTGATCGGAAGCTTTTCACAAGCTTCGAAAATTTTATCCGTTTCAAAACTGGCATCCCATGCATGCGCAAACTTATTTCTGATTTCGTTTAATGCGATCAGAGATACAGCCTCAGTCTTTCCAACTAGACCGAGCCCCTGAGCAAGCGCGGTTTTGCTCGTGAAGTTTTTTAGGGCACCGTCCAAATCTCGTTTTTGTTTGCCATTCATCTCAGACGTGTCGAGGCGAATTCTGAGGAGTTTACCCAACAAGCTGTCCATGGCGCACATAGTGATCAGGACGACTGCTCGGGGAGATTCATCGCGAAGGCCCTGTGTGAAAGTATCGAGCTCAGCTGCATCACTGAGCACGCGCTCAAACCCTGGAATGTACGATTGTTTAGGTTCTCTCATGGCTAAAACACCCAATCCAATGCCCCACTCCAAAGTCAGAGTGGGGCAATTGCTTTTTTACAGATCCATCAGCAGGCGGCGGGGATCTTCCAGGGCTTCCTTGACGCGCACCAGGAAGGTCACGGCGCCTTTGCCGTCGACGATGCGGTGATCATAGCTCAGCGCCAGATACATCATCGGGCGGATCACCACTTCACCGTTGATCGCCATGGGGCGGTCCTGGATCTTGTGCATGCCAAGAATGCCGGACTGTGGCGGGTTAAGGATCGGCGAGGACATCAGCGAGCCATAGACGCCGCCGTTGGACAGCGTGAAGGTACCGCCCTGCATGTCTGCCATTGACAGTTTGCCGTCGCGCGCCAGTTTGCCCTTGGCCGAGATGGCTTTTTCGATTTCCGCAAAGGACATCGCATCGGCGTCGCGGATTACGGGAACCACCAGGCCAGTTGGGGTGCCGGCGGCCACGCCCATGTTGACGTAGTTCTTGTAGACGATGTCGGTGCCGTCGATTTCAGCGTTGACCTCGGGCACTTCTTTCAGGGCGTGGCAGCAGGCCTTGGTGAAAAAGGACATGAAGCCGAGACGCACACCGTGTTTCTTCTCGAACTGGTCTTTGTACTGGCTGCGCAGGGCCATGACCTCGCCCATGTCCACCTCGTTATAGGTGGTGAGCATGGCGGCGGTGTTCTGGCTGTCCTTCAGACGCTTGGCGATGGTCTGGCGCAGGCGGGTCATCTTGACGCGTTCTTCGCGGGCAGCGTCATTTGCCGCCACTGGCGCGCGTGGTGCGGGGGACGCAGCCGGAGCTGGAGCCGCAGCGGCTGCTGCGACGGCGCGCGCCACGTCGTCTTTCATGATGCGACCATCGCGACCGGTGCCTGCCACATTGGCGGCAGAGAGCCCGGCTTCGGTCATGGCCTTTTCCGCCGATGGCGCATTGGCGATGTCCTTGCTCGCGGCGGCAGGAGCCGCAGCTGCAGCAGGGGCTGCGGCTGGCGCCGCCGCTGCGCCAGAGCCGGAGATCACGCCCAGTTTGGCGTTGGCTTCAACAGTAGAGCCTTCGGCGGCAGTGATTTCTGCCAGAACACCTGCGGCGGGGGAGGGCACTTCGACGGAGACCTTATCTGTCTCCAGCTCGCAGAGCATTTCGTCCTGAGCGACGGTATCGCCGACCTTTTTGAACCAGACGGAAACAGTCGCCTCGGTCACGGATTCGCCGAGGGTGGGCACCATGACGTCGGTGCTGCCGCCCGCGGCCTCTGGGGCTGCGGCGGCTGGGGCGGCGGCAGGCGCGGGAGCTGCGGCGTCGCCGGAGGCTGAGATATTGGCCAGCAGCGCGTCAACGCCGACGGTATCGCCTTCGTTGGCGACGATGTCAGCCAGAACGCCAGCGGCGGGGGCGGGCACTTC
>Ga0316204_10005177_pt1 | contig 22018 bp, 21 predicted proteins | sample 6monrhotite_MG_2_FD_205661 | JGI IMG/M metagenome (GOLD analysis project Ga0316204, IMG submission 205661) | Microbial mat bacterial communities from mineral coupon in-situ incubated in ocean water Damariscotta River, Maine, United States -... | ecosystem: Environmental > Aquatic > Marine >... | reverse complement strand
CCATGGTTGCCGCGGGTTGCGGAAATGACGCCTTTGAGATCCGGTTGGGTGGCTTTAAGGCCCGACAGATACACCAACCCGCCACGGACCTTGAACGCGCCGACCGGGGTGTGGTTTTCGTGTTTGACCCAAACGTTGCAGCCGGTGCGCTGGCTGAGCAGCGGCCAGGTGTACGCAGGTGTCGGGCGCATGTGCCGATAGACGATCTCGCGCGTGGCTTCCAGTTCGATAATCGTGGCGTTGAGCATGCCGTCATCCATATTCATATTCTCCAAATTTTATTTTCGGGTCGCCAACGCAACCCCGACAACCACAACCCCCATGCCGACCATCGCCAATGGGACCAAGGTTTCGTCGAACAAAATCCACGCGAACACCGCCACCACCGGCGGGGTCAGATAAAACAAGCTGGCGACCTTCGACGCAGCACCACGGCGGATCAATATATATAAGAGCGAGATTGCGCCCAGCGACAACACCAAAACCAACCACACCAGCGCAAAGATCAGCTCGCCACTCCACTGCACCTCGCCGCTTTCAAATATCCACGCCAAAGCCAGCATGGGCACACCGGCGACGGCATATTGGATGGCCGAACCACTGCGCAAGTCCATCGCATCGCCATGGCGTTTTTGATAAAGCGTGCCCGCCGTGATGCCGAACAGCGCCGCCACGGCGAACGCGATACCGTCCAAGCGTCCCCCATCGATGTTGAGCTTATCACCCAACACCATCACCACGCCGACAAGGCCCAGCACCAAGCCCAGCCATTGGCGGGGTTTGACCTTTTCGCCCAAAAATGCCCCTGCCCCGACTGCGGTGAGCAGCGGCTGCAAGCCTACGATCAAAGCGGCGACGCCTGCCGACAGCCCGGCGTGAATGGCCGAAAACACCCCGCCTAAATATACGCCGTGCACCAACAAGCCAACCACACCGACACGCGCAACTGCACCCCACGTGGACGGCCACGGGGCGCGAAATGCCAATGCGATCACCACCAGCAAAGCGGTCAAAATCGCAAAGCGCAAGAACAGGAAGGTAAATGGCTCCGCATACGGCAGACCCATTTTGGCGCCGATGAAGCCGGTGCTCCACAACAGCACGAACACACCGGGCATGGCCAAAACAAACACGTTGTCGGGAGTGTTGTCAGGTCGGGCCGTCGTTTCGGTCATTGGGGCAGATGAGCGCACAATTTAAGTCTTTCACTCGAGAAGTGGGCGTCGCGGCCTCATCATCGTCTAGACGACAAGTTGGCGCAACGCCCATCCCTTATGCCCGCCAGAACGGCTTTTGCGCTTCGCGGCGCGCCTGTGCCGGCGAGAGTCCGATGTCTTGCAGCATATGATCGTCCATGTGCCGCAGACTGCTGCGTGCGCAATTGCGTCGACGCCATACGTGCACGGTGGTCACAATGGCAGCCGGGACGCGATTAAACTCGCGAACAATCAGTTTCTTACCGTCATTGAGCCAGCCATGCCACGAAAGGGACAGGGCCGACGACAAAGCGGCACCGGATATTGTATCGGTACAATTGTGTCGATCCATTGGTCTTCCCCGATCTAAATTTAAGGACAATTGAACCGTATCCTTGACACAAAAGGGCGTCAATGTGATTATTGTCACCATGACAATATACACACCCCACATCGAAGACCGCCACGGCCCCAAATACCGGGCCATTGCCGACGCCGTCAGCGATGACATTCGCGACGAGATTATAGCGGTCGGCGCGAAACTGCCCACACACCGCGATCTGGCGTACCGACTGGGCGTCACCGTCGGCACCGTGACGCGGGCCTATTCAGAACTGCAACGCCGCGGCATTGCCGGTGGACGGGTCGGCAGCGGCACTTACGTGCTCGACCAAATCCGAAAACGCCAAGTTTTCCCGGTGATAGGCGTCTCCAATAAAGAGATTCTGTCCGGCAGCGGTGATCGCGCGTTGCTGAATCAACCGGATGCCAATTCCACGGACCTCTCGATGAACCGTCCGCCACCAGGGCCCGAAGCCGAAGCCTTGGCCGTAACGTTAAGTGAATTGGCCAATGCCGAAGGTCTCGCCACCTTGACCCAATACAACCCCGCACCGGGTCTCAGTCATCACCGCGCCGCGATGGCCTCTCTCGCCAACACCATCGGCCTGGACGCAGAGGGTGACGACATGATCCTCACCAGCGGCGCACAACATGCCATGGCCGCCTGCGCCATGGGCTTACTCAAAGCCGGCGACGTGATTTTGACGGAAAATTTCACCTATCCCGGCATGACGTCCTTGGCGGCGCATCTGGGTGTGCGCGTGCGCCCCGTGGCCATGGACGAGTACGGTGTGCGCCCCGATGCCTTGGAAGCCGCCATTCATGAAACCGGCGCACGGGTGGCCTACCTGATGCCGGTGCATCAAAACCCCACCACAGCCGTTATGGACATGGATCGCCTCGCCGCCATCGCCGACATCGCCAAGCGCCACGACTTGGTGGTGATCGAAGACGACGTCTACGGCTTTCAGCCCGAACACCGCCATCCGCCGCTGGCGCAATTCGCCCCGGAGAACACCATCTACATCAACGGATTCGCCAAGAGCATTTCGCCGGGCCTGCGCGTCGGTTTCATGAAAACGCCCAAGTCGTTGTTTTCGTCGCTGACCCGCGCGGTGCAAATCACCGGCTGGATGATCCCGCCATTGATGGGTGAAATCGCCGCGCGCTGGATCACATCGGGCGTCGCCCAAGACATCATCGACTGGCACCGCAAAGAAATGATCGCCCGCAACGCCATGGCGGCGGATGTTTTGCAGGGCTTCACGTTTGCCTCTAAGCCCGAAAGCCTGCACATCTGGATGGACCTGCCCGAAGGTCACTACGCCGACGATACCATCCGCCAATTGAGCCAGCGCGGCGTGATCATGGCGGGACCAGAATCGTTCATCACCACCCAGCCCAGCGTGCCGCGCGCGTTGCGCCTGTGTTTGGGCTCAGCACCCAACCGCGAACAGCTGCGCGCCGCGCTCATCCAAGTGCGCAACGTCCTGTCGTCCCATCCGGTGCAAGCGCACCATCTGATCGGTTCAATGGTGATGTGAATTTTACGAACGGGTAAACGGTGCGCCAAACGGGGCAACGGTGTGACCATGGTTCAAGGGACCGTGTCCTGCCCCATAACCCGGCGCGCTGAGGATGGCTTCGCGCACATAAGCGTGCGCGCGTTTGATCGCCGCCACCAAGTCTAGCCCCTGAGCCAAGCCGCACGCGATTGCCGACGCCAACGTGCAGCCGGTGCCGTGGGTGTGGCGGCTGTCGATTCGCGGGCCTTCGAATATTTCCATCCGCGCACCTTCACGCCACAAAACATCCGTCACCATGCCGCCATTTTGGGCTGCGTCTTCATCCATATGCCCGCCCTTGATCAGCGCGGCGTGCGCGCCCAAGCGCAAAAGCTTGTCGCCCACCGGACCAAAATCCGCGACGCTATCGATTTTAATTCCCGTCAGCGCTTCGGCTTCGGGCACGTTAGGGGTGATCAGCGTAGCGCGTGGCAGCAAACGTTTTTCCAAGGCTTCAACCGCATCAGGTTCCAACAACGCATGGCCGCCCTTAGCCACCATCACCGGGTCCAGCACCAAGGGAATCGATGAATCTGCGCGCTCCAACGCATCGGCCACGGCGTAAATCACGCCAGCCCTGTGCAGCATGCCGACCTTGATCGCGTCAGCGCCGATGTCATCAAGCACCACATCGATTTGACGAGCGATGAAATCTTCGGGGACTTCATGAATGGCGTGAACGCCTTGGGTGTTTTGCGCCGTCAGCGCGGTGATCGCGGTCATGGCGAAGCCACCCAACGCGGTGACCGTCTTGATGTCGGCCTGAATGCCCGCGCCGCCGCCGGAATCGGATCCGGCAATGATCAGGACGCGTCCTTGCATCGCCTTAAGCCGCCGCTTCGCTGATGAGATCGATCAGACCGTCGACAACTTCGGTGACCAGACCTTCGTCTTGGCCTTCGGCCATCACGCGGATCAGCGGTTCGGTCCCCGATTTGCGGATCAATACGCGACCGGTGCCGTGCAGACGTTTGCCCGCGTCCTCGATGGCCTTTTCCACATGCGGCAAGTCCAGCGGCGATGCGCCTTGGAAGCGGACATTTTTCAGCACTTGGGGGAACGGGTCGAACAAGCGGCACGCTTCGGACGCCGGTTTGCCGTTCGCGATCAAAACCGCCAGCACCTGCAAAGCCGCCATCAAGCCGTCGCCGGTGGTGGCGTAATCGCCCAGTACGATGTGCCCCGATTGCTCGCCACCGACGTTGCACCCAGATCGGCGCATTTCTTCGACCACATAGCGATCCCCCACCGGGGTGCGGGTCAGGCCCAAGCCTTCGCTTTCCAAAAACTTTTCCAGGCCCAAATTCGACATCACCGTGGCGACCACCGCGCCGCCGTTGAGAATCCCTTCGCGGCACCAGTGCGATGCGATCAAGCCCATCAGCTGATCGCCGTCCACCAGCTGGCCTTTTTCATCAGCAATTAGAACCCGGTCGGCGTCACCGTCCAGCGCGATGCCGATGTCCGCGCCGTGGGTGACCACTGCGGTTTGCATCGCTTCGGTGGCGGTCGAACCGCAACCGTCGTTGATGTTGTAGCCATTGGGTTCGACACCGATCTTGACCACATCCGCGCCCAGTTCCCACAACACTTCCGGGGCGACTTTGTAAGCCGCGCCGTTGGCGCAATCGATGACGATTTTTAAACCATCCAATGACGCGCCCTTGGGGAAGGTCTGCTTGACGTATTCGGTGTAGCGTCCGACCACGTCGTCCAGGCGCTTGGCCCGGCCCAATTTGGAGGCGTCGGCCAAATCAACCGACATGTTGGTTTCCAGGCGCGCTTCGATCTCGGCTTCCATGGTGTCGGACAGTTTGAAGCCGTCGGGGCCAAAAAACTTGATGCCGTTGTCTTGATAGGGATTGTGCGAAGCCGAAATCATCACACCAAAATCGGCGCGTAGCGACCGCGTCAGCATCGCCACCGCGGGCGTCGGCACCGGACCGGCCAACACCACGTCCATGCCGCACGACACGAACCCCGACGTCAGCGCATTTTCCAACATATAGCCCGACAAGCGCGTGTCTTTGCCGATGATCACCCGATGGCGATGGTCGCCGCGCTTGAAATGCAATGCCGCCGCCTGGCCCACCATCAAGGCGGTCATGGGGGTCATGGGGTGGACATTTGCGGTGCCGCGAATGCCGTCGGTGCCAAAAAGCTTACGTGTCATGGTGTCATCTGCTGTCAAAAGTCCAAAAGCCGTAGCCTTATTTGTAAATCATGCGCGCTTAAAGTGGGGTAAATTTTGATTACCGTTCTTTTCAGCGTCAATCTGCACTCTGTATCGCCGCCCAGACTTCCAAAGCCTGCTTGGTTTCACGCACATCGTGAACGCGCAGAATGTTGCCCCCGTATCTGATGCTGAACAGCGCCGCTGCAATGGAACCGGGAAGACGCTTTTGCGCATCCTCTTCGCCCACGATTTTGCCGATGAAGCTTTTGCGCGACACCCCCAACAGCAACGGCACGCCTAAGCGTTGATAAATATCCAGGTGCTTGAGGATTTGCACATTGTGCGCCACCGTCTTGCCGAAACCAATGCCGGGATCGACCGCCAAACGGGCGCGTTCGATACCCGCCGCCTCACACGCCTGCACCCGTGCGGTGAGATATTCCAGAACCTCTTTGGGGGCGTCTTCGTAAGTCGGGTCGCTCTGCATGGTGCCCGGCTCGCCTTGCATGTGCATCAACACAATTGGGGTTTGGCAACTGGCCGCCACGTCCATGGACCGCGCATCGCCGGTGAGCGCGGTGACGTCATTGATGATTTCAGCCCCCGCAGCCAAGGCTTCTTCCATCACCAGCGCGTGGCGGGTGTCGATGGACACACACGCGCCTGCGTCGCTGAGACGCTTGATCACGGGGACGGTGCGGCGCACCTCTTCTTCGATGGTGACAGGGGCTGCGCCCGGCCGGGTGCTTTCGCCGCCGACGTCAATGATATCCGCGCCATCCGCCATCATCTTTAAGCCACGCGCAACCGCGTCTTCGAACGTGAAAGCCTCGCCACCATCGGAAAAGCTGTCGGGCGTCGCGTTGATGATGCCCATGATCAATGGACGGTCCAATGAAAAGCCTGCGAACGATTTGAGCATACCGCCCCCCTTAAACACCCAAAAACACAAAGCCCCGCCTCTGTCTCAAAGGCGGGGCTTTGCATTGGATTGCGTCGAACTGTATCGACTTAGCCCTCCGGCAGCGGCTGTGCGCCGAGGCCGCCCGACGGACTTTCTTTCTTATCCGTACCCGCACCCTTGCCCGATGTCGGTACCGACGCTTTGCGCCCGCCCTCAGAAGGGGTGTCGTCGGGGTCGGGACGATGAATGGCGTTACCTTTGATCAGGCCGTTGACCTCATCGCCGGACAACGTTTCATATTCCAACAACGCCTGAGTGACGGTTTCCAACTGATCCATATGCTCGGTCAAAATGCGCCGCGCTTGGCCTTCGGCATCGTCGATCAGGCGACGGACTTCTTCGTCGATCAAGTTGGCGGTCTTTTCCGAAACGTTCTTGTGCTGGGTCACCGAATGGCCGAGGAAGATTTCCTCGTCATTGTCGGTATAGCGCAGCGGCCCCAACTTTTCGGAGAACCCGAACTCGGTAACCATGCGCCGCGCCATGCCGGTGGCTTGTTGAATATCGTTGCCGGCACCGGTGGTGATGTTCTCAACGCCGAAGACCAATTCTTCGGCCATACGACCGCCGAACATCATCGCCAGCTTGGATTCCAACTGCACGCGCGAGAACGTGTATTGATCGCGTTCCGGCAGGTTCATGGTCACACCCAACGCACGACCGCGTGGAATGATGGTGACCTTGTGCAACGGGTCGCACTTGGGCATGTGAATGCCGACCAGCGCGTGACCGGCTTCGTGATAGGCGGTGAGTTTTTTCTCATCGTCGGTCATGACCATCGAGCGACGCTCGGTGCCCATCATGACTTTGTCCTTGGCCGATTCGAAATCCGCCATGGTCACAACGCGTTTACCCGAACGTGCTGCCAACAGGGCTGCTTCGTTGACCAAGTTGGCCAAGTCCGCACCGGAGAACCCGGGCGTGCCGCGCGCGATGGTGCGGGCATCGACGTCAGGCGCCAACGGCACTTTTTGCATGTGCACCTTGAGGATTTTTTCACGGCCCAAGATATCAGGGTTGGGCACCGTGACTTGACGATCGAAACGACCGGGACGCAAAAGTGCTGGGTCGAGAACGTCGGGACGGTTGGTCGCCGCGATCAAGATCACGCCTTCGTTGGATTCGAACCCATCCATTTCCACCAGCAACTGGTTGAGCGTTTGCTCGCGTTCGTCATTGCCGCCGCCAAGGCCTGCGCCACGATGGCGCCCGACGGCGTCGATTTCATCGATGAAGATGATGCACGGAGCATTTTTCTTGCCCTGTTCGAACATGTCGCGCACACGCGATGCGCCGACGCCGACGAACATTTCGACGAAGTCGGAACCGGAAATGGTGAAGAACGGCACGTTGGCTTCGCCCGCGATGGCGCGCGCCAACAGCGTTTTGCCGGTACCCGGAGGGCCAACCAACAAGCAGCCCTTGGGGATTTTGCCGCCTAGACGCTGGAACTTGTGCGGATCTTTCAAGAAATCGACGACTTCTTCAAGCTCTTGCTTGGCCTCGTCGATACCGGCGACATCTTCGAACGTCACTCGGCCTTGTTTTTCGGTCAGCATCTTGGCTTTGGATTTACCGAAACCCATGGCCTTGCCGCCAGCGCCGCCCTGCATCTGCTTGAACAAGAAGATCCAAACCGCGATCAAGATCAGGAACGGGAACCAAGACATCAACATGCCCATCAGCGAGAACTGCCCGTCATCGGACGGAGCCGCCTGGATGCGCACGCCGGATTTCGACAAGGTCGAGACCAGCGCGGGATCGTCCGGTGCAAAAGTCGAGAACAAGCGTCCGTCGTTCAAATGCCCGGTCACCGTGGTTCCGGCTTTGCCCGATTTGATGGTCACGTCGCGAACCTCGCCGCCATCGATGGCGCTTAAGAATTCGGAATACGCGAGGGACGTCTGGTTCGTTTGCTGTTGCGAGCCTTGGAATAAATTAAACAAGGCGAACAGCAAAAAGCCGATGATGACCCAGAAAACGATGTTTCTGCTGAAGTTCAAGGCCGGTTCCTTACCTGTGCTCTCGCATCGATGCCACGGCATTGGTGCGTTCATGAGCGAAATCTGTGTCCTGCCAAACGAAGCGGGATGGTTTCAGTCTCTATAAAAGCCGCATTTTCGCGGCTTCACAACTCTTAGAGACTAATCAGAGGTCAATCTTGCGTGAAGATCATAACCCTCTTTGCACCAACATGCCCAGCTTGGCCGTGTGAATTCCCCTGGATGTAAGACGTTTGCGCCCCTGGGGCAAGGGGGGGCAAGGGTGGTTTCGCAATTAATTCCTGTGTTTTTGCGGTCTTTTTGGCTGCCTCGCGGGCTTTCAGGCAAAACGTGGAACGCCAGCGCGTCTCCCCGTCCCGTTCGACGCACGACACACCCGCCGAGCGTGCGCGCACGATCCTCAAGGCCACGCCCCACCGCCATCCACGCCAGCACGCGTTCAAGCTTGAGCTGAGCGGGCGGATAAGCACAGCTGCCGATCTGCATCAGCAGCTTGGACAGCGCGATTTTCTGGATGGTCTCAGGTGCGGTGAGGATGGTTTTTGCATCAATGCACAGCCCCGCCTCGACCTGATCGGCCTTGGAGATCAATTCATCCGCCGCCGTGTCCAAAACATCGCGCACCCTTGCGATTGAGGTTGCCGCCCGAGCAAACCGCCCCGCACTGACGCCGTCGCGTTCTAAATGCGCCAAAAGCTGGCGGGTGCGCACCCGCTCAAACTGTGTGTTTTCGTTAGAAGGGTCTTCGACCCAGCCCTGGTCGAAACCAGACAACGTTGCACGCAATCGCGTTTTCGCGACGTCCAACAGTGGGCGAGCCAGCTCAACCCCGCCCAAATCGCGAACCCGCGCCATGCCCGCAAGGCCCAACAAACCAGAGCCCTTTTTCAAGCGCATCAAAACCGTTTCGGCTTGATCTTCAAGGTGGTGAGCGAGCAAAAGGCGATCCACGCCATGGTCCAGGCACCAGTTGCGCATCAAAGCGTAACGCGCATCGCGGGCGCGTTCTTGCACACGCGATGTGATCTTTGCGTCGTGCTCCCAGGTGAGGATGTGATGATCGATGCCCCGTGCGCCAAGCCATGCGCCCACTTGTGCAGCTTCGTGCACGGAGCCTGGGCGCAGCCCGTGATCCACCGTCAAGGCGGTCAACCGCACGCCATGCGTCGTCGCCCAATCGTGGGCCAAAAGACACAGCGCCATGCTGTCCGCGCCGCCGGACACGGCAACCGCAAGCGCTCCCATTTGGGTGTCGCGTCCTGCACACCCAGCCATCAAGCGGGCGAATTCATCAGAGCTTACGGATAAACTCCGCAAAGGGCTGCCATCGGGCATTTCACATCCTCACGCGTGCTTTATTGGCACTTGAGACGCTTGGTTTCGCGGTTCAACGTTTTTTCGATGCCGGGTTTGAGGTCGATGAATTCTTTACGCAATTTGCCAAAGGTCGCGCAGGCTTCTTCGGTTTTTTCCAAGCTCGCCATCGACATGCCCAGTTTCAACAGGCTGTCGGCGGCCTTGCCCCCTTCGGGTGTGGATTTGTAAGCTTGGAAAAAGGCCTGGGCGGCATCCATGAAGGATTTGCGCACATAATAGGTTTCCCCAAGCCAATAGCGCGCGTTCGCCGCCAAGGGATCGTCGCCGTGTTTGGTGATGAACTCTTTCAGCGCCGCTTCGGCATCGTCGTAACGCGCTTGGCTCATCAAACCGAACGCAAACTGATAGCGCTCGCGCGGGGTGCCTTCTGGCAAAATGGACGCGACCACGGGTTCTGGCACCGGTTCGGGCGCGGGTTCTTGGACGGGTGCGGACTGCTGTGCCGCCATCGCCGTTTGTGATGTCGCAGGTGCGGCGGGTGCAGTCGATTCAACAGGGGCTGTTTGCGCCTGATCGCCCTGGGCCTGATCGCCTTGGGCCTGACCACCTTGGGCCTGAGCATCGGCGTTTTCCGGTTTGACGAACTGATCCAACGTCGTTTTCGAAATGCGGCCCAAGCTGCCGCTGGATACGGGCGGCACGTAGGTGCCGTTGGCGCCAAGCGTGCCACGGGGCATCGTCTCGGTCGTGTTGGTCGGGGCAGCCATCTCGCCCACCTTGGAAACGCTGGCCGACGACGGCGCGGTCGAAATGCTGGGTTGAGACGAAAAGGAACCGGGCGCCGAGCCTTCAAGGCGCGCGAGGCGATAGTCCAAATCCGTGATCAGCGTGTCCAGGCGCGCTGAAATTTGGTCAATTTTGTACGACAGCGCCTCATTTTGACCGGTCGCTTGGCGGACTTCTTGTTCCAATCCGCTGATGCGCACGGTGACGCGCGACAACGCGCCTTCCCCGGGTGTGAATTCGGCGCCCGATGGCGTCGCAGATGCGCCTGTCGGCGCGGCATTTTCTGGACCGGATTCGCCAGGACCGCGGGCGATTTGGCGGTTCAGCGTGCGGATATCGCGTTCCAACCGCTCCATACGATCGAGAAGGATTTGCATATCCGAGCCCTGCGCCAAGGCGGGCGTGTCGGCCAACGCAAGAGCGCCCAACAGCATGGCGCTCAACACCAGGTTTCGAGTTTTGGAAAAGCGAAAACGATATGCGGTCATGCGTATGGTCCGTTGTTTATAGCGTCTGAAGGCGATGTTTATAACGCCGGGAGGCGATGGCCCTGCCTTTTTAGCGTTTTGCAAAGGCCTCAGCAATGGTGGAGCATGGTGGCCGTTTCCGGCAAAAGTAGGGCAATCAAAAAAAGGGCGTCCGTCCGGTTCCGGAAAACCGGATCGGACAGACGCCCCTGATCTTGTACGTATCCCTCAACATCCGGCACACAGCGGACGCATCAGAAAAATCGTGCTTATTTAACCACCGTCACACCGCGACGGTTTTTGGCCCAAGAGATTTCGTTGGATGCCGGGTCTTCGGGACGCTCTTTACCATACGAGATGGTCGAGATGCGGGTCGCCGGAACACCCAACGTCATCAGGTAATCGGCTGCGGCCGTAGCGCGACGCTCACCCAGTGCGAGGTTGTATTCACGGGTGCCGCGTTCGTCACAGTGACCTTCGATGGCAACACGAACGCTGGTGTTTGCAATCATCCATGCAGCTTGTTTTTGCAGGATATTTCGAGCTTGTGCCGTCAAGTTGTAACGATCGAAACCGAAGAATACGCGGTCACCAACGTTGACTTTCAGGTCCTCGGCGGAACCTGCAACAATGTTCGAAGCCGTAGCGGCGGTAGACGCTGCGCCGCTGCCGGACGTCGAAGCGGTTTCAGAAGTCGGAGCGGTGCCGCAAGCAGCGACGAGGCCCGCAACGGCAATCAGGCTCACAATTTTGAAACGCATTGGTATCTCCTTCACTGGAGCGCCCTTTTTGGGCGGATGTGATATTTTAGACACTCGTCGCACGCCATTTATGACCGACAACGGGCACCAGTTAACTGAATCAAGACAGGCTGACCCCTGGAATTATTACGTTTTTCCATTTGGGACTATATGCCGTCAGTTGTTATGAATCAAGGGGGACCACGCCGGATCTGATGCATCTTGTGGTGTGATGACTTCTCTTTCGTTGTGACCGGTGATGTCGATGGAGAAAATTCGCGTTTTTCCGCCCCGCCCTTGGCTGTCGCTGCGCTCTTGACGAAAGAACATCAACACCCGCCCATTGGGCGCCCAGGTCGGCGCTTCGACCAAGAAACCCTTGGTCAGCAATCGTTCGCCCGATCCGTCGGGGCGCATCACGCCGATGAAGAACTCACCTTGGTATATACGGGTGAAGGCGATCAAGTCGCCGCGCGGCGACCACACCGGGGTGGCGTACTTGCCTTTTTGAAAGCTGATGCGTTTCACATCGCCGCCGCTGCGCCCCGTTACATACAACTGCTGCGAGCCCGATCTGTCGGAGTTGAACACAATCTTGTCCCCCTCTGGCGACATGCTGGGCGAGGTATCAATGGCGGAATGCTTGGTCAACTGCTGCACGGAACGGGTTGCGAGGTCCATGATATAGACCTCGGAATTGCCTTCCTTGGACATTGAGAAAATCACTGATTTTCCATCCGGCGAGAACCGCGGCGCAAAGGTCATGCCCGGAAATTCACCCAAAACCTCATGACGCCCGCTGTCGATGTTGAAGATGTAAACGCGCGGCACGCCCTTGTAATAAGACAGATAAGTGATTTCTTGCAGGGTCGGCGAAAAACGCGGGGTCAGCACCAGATCGCTGCCCGCCGTCAGATACTGATGGCGTTCGCCGTCTTGATCCATGATCGCCAGACGCTTGACGCGCTTGGTTTTGGGGCCCGATTCCGCGATATAGACGATGCGGGTGTCGAAATAGCCATCTTCGCCGGTGATACGCTTATAAATCGCGTCGGAGATAATATGCGCGACGCTGCGCCAGTTGCTGGGGATGGTGAAATACGCCAAGCCCACCATCTGTTTTTCCGCCAACACGTCCCACAAACGAAATTCGACCCGCAAACGTCCGTCCACGGTCATCTCGACCCGGCCCTGCACCAAGGCCTGAACGTTGATGATGCGCCAGTCGCCAAAGCGCGGCAGCACGTTGAGGCTGGCGGCGTCTTGGATGAAGGCCTTTTGATCGGCCGCGCGAAACAGGCCGGAGCGTTCCAAATCCGCGGCGATCACACCGGCGATGTTGGCGCCAAAGGTTTTTTCGCCCTTGCCGTCACCGAAAAAATCCGCAACCGCGATGGGCATCGGTTCGGCGACGCCGCGGGTGATGTCAATTTCCAGCTCGGCCCGTGCATCTTGGACGGCAAACACGGCCATCAAGAAGACAAAAGCAAACGCGAAACGGGCAAGCAAACGATGTGTCATAGGCCGAGCATATCCCTAGGGTCGAAGGTGAGCTTCATGGTTTTCCAGCGATCAAACTTTTCCGGCGGCAGTTTGAACGGTTGGCAGCGCGGATTCAACGTCGCTCTCAAGGCGCTTTCCGCCATGGTGCGATAAAACGGATCGGTGCTCATCTTAGCTTGGTCCAAAATGCGCGCCTGTTGCACGCTTCCGTCGGGGTTCATCACCATACGGATAGAAATGATCATGGTGTGCGCATCTTTGGCCCCCGCAGGCAAGTTCCAGCAGCGTTGGATTTGCTGGCGCACCAAATCTTTTTCGCTGATGGTCAAATCGGGGCCGATGTCGGTGCGCGGCTTGGGGCTTTCCAAGGCGTTCGCCATCATCGAGGCGAAATCTGGTTTCGGATCGGCCTTTACCTCTTCTTTGGGCTCAGGACGCGGCTGGGTCTTCAGCTCTTCCAACGTTTTCAAAACCGACGCGAACTGATCGGGGGCCTTGGGCTTGCGCGGCGGAATGGGCGTCGGCGCACGCTTTTTGCTGGCGACCTTTTTCGGCTCGTCTTTCGGTTCAGGCTTGGGCTTGGCCTCTTTTTTCGGTTTGGGTTCGGGGTTCACGATCACCGCGACCTTATCCTCCACCGGTTCAGGCAGCGGTTCGGGCGCAGGCGGTTCTTGAACCGAACCTTGCGGTGCTGGCGGCGGTGCGGGTGGTTTGGGCGGCGCCTTGGGCTTAGCCTGCTCTTTTTTCGGTTCCGGTTCCTTGGGCTTGGTCGGCAGATTGGTGGCGTCCGTCACAGTGATGATTTCCACCGAGATGGGAACATCTTGATACAACTCAGAATCGTGAAAAGATGGCAGCCCGACATAAGCCGCAACCACCAAGCCAACATGAAACAGAACCGAAAAAGCGACGTTACGAAACAATCAACGCCCCCTACTTCTTTTTCGCGGGGGTCGGGCCGTGCTGTTGGGTGGTGATCAATGCCACCTTTGAGAAGCCCGCCGCATTGAGGATGCCCATCACCTGCATGACGCTGCCGTAATCGACATTGGCGTCGCCGCGCACAAAAATGCGCACTTCGGGATTGTTGTCGGAAATGGCTTGTAAGCGCGGCACCACGGCGTCGAGGTCCATCTGCGTGTCTTGCACATAGACGTTGCCTTCGCGGTCGATGCTCACCGCCAACGGCTCATCCGATCCGGGGATCGCCTTGGCTTTGGTCTTGGGCAGGTCCACCTGCACGCCCACGGTCAGCAGCGGCGCGGTGACCATGAAGATCACCAACAACACCAACATCACATCAACCATCGGGGTGACATTGATGTCGGCCATCGGCGGGCGACGCTTGGCGTGGCCGAAGGTGTGGCGTTTCGATCCCTGGAGCATTCCGGCCATCGGCGCTTAGACCTTTTCTTCCATCTGGCGCGACAAGATCGCGGAAAATTCGACCGCAAAACCGTCCAGACGGCTGGTGTAGCGTTCCAGATCGCGCGACAGCTTGTTATAGGCCAGCACCGCCGGAATAGCCGCCAGCAGCCCCAACGCGGTGGCGAACAGCGCTTCGGCAATGCCGGGCGCGACCACCGCCAGCGAGGTGTTTTTCGACACCGCAATGGATTGGAACGAATTCATGATGCCCCACACGGTGCCGAACAGACCGACGAACGGCGCGGTCGAACCGGTGGAAGCGAGGAACGTCATGTAGCGTTCGACCCGCTCCATCTCGCGCGCCACGGTGATGTGCATGACCCGTTCGATCCGCTCATTGAGCGACGTGTTGGCGATGGATGAGCCCATGTGGCCCTTATCCGCCGCCCGACGCCATTCGCGCATGGCCGATACGAACACCGCGCCCATAGGATCTTTGGGCTGATTGCCGATGGAATCGTAAATGGTGTCCAGGCTTTGGCCCGACCAGAAGCTTTTTTCGAAGTCTTTGGCTTGGCGGTTGAGCTTTTTCAAGCTGGTGATCTTTTCGAAAATGATCGCCCAGCACCAAACCGAGGCCAAGATCAGCATGATGATCACGCTTTTGACCACCCAATCGGCGCGCAAAAACAACGTCATCATGGAAAAATCGGGCGCGCCCACGGAACCGCTTAGGGTCACCGCATCGATTACACTGCCTTCCATATTTTCAGTCCCAGTTCTCTATATTCAATTTGTTGTTTCGAAGCTTCGCAGAAGATTGCGGATTTTTTCGGGCAGTCTTCCCGGACCGCCCGATAATTTCATACAGCCGAGCTTGATGTCGATACGCACCAAATCCTCACCATCGCGCACAATGCGCTGTACGCCTTGCATCGACGCTCCGCCTACTTTTGTCAGGGAAAGGTGAACTTCTAGTAAATCGTCGAGTCGTGCGGGCTGAATATAATCAGTCTGCAAATGGCGCACCACAAAGCCAAGACCTTCTTGTTCCTGCAAAATAGAGCTTTCGATCCCCAGATGGCGCAGCATTTCGGTGCGCGCGCGCTCGGCATATTTCAAATAATTGGCGTAATAGACCACCCCGCCCGCGTCGGTGTCTTCGTAATAGACCCGCACCGGCATGATGAAGGTGTTGTTCTCTATGCGTGGGGTCATGTCAATTGTCATCGCCCCGCCCCTCATCGCCAACGTCCTCGATCAGGTCCAACTGCGCGGTGGTCTTGGGCGCTTTGAGGCCCAGATGGGTGAAGGCTTGAACCGTCAGCATGCGTCCGCGCGGGGTGCGCATGAGAAAACCTTGCTGGATGAGATACGGCTCGATCACGTCTTCGATGGTATCGCGCTGTTCCGACAGCGCCGCCGCCAGGGTTTCCACCCCCACCGGGCCGCCGCCGTAGTTGTCGGCGATGCACGTGAGGTAACGTCTGTCCATATTGTCGAGCCCGGCTTTATCCACGTCCAAACGCGTCAGCGCACCGTCGGCGGCCACCGCATCGACCACATCACGGCCCGCGACGTTGGCGAAATCGCGCACACGCCTGAGCAGGCGACCCGCCACACGCGGCGTACCACGTGAACGTTTGGCGATTTCCATCGCGCCGTCTTCGGTCATCTCAATGCCCAGCAATCGCCCCCCGCGCTGCACGATGCCGACCAGTTCTTCCGGCGAATAAAATTGTAGCCTGAGCGGAATGCCGAAACGATCGCGCAACGGCGTCGAAATCAGCCCCGAACGGGTGGTCGCGCCGATCAACGTGAACGGCGGCAAATCGATGCGCACCGAGCGCGCAGCCGGGCCTTCACCGATGATCAAATCAAGTTGAAAGTCTTCCATCGCAGGGTAGAGAATTTCTTCGACCACCGGATTGAGGCGGTGAATTTCATCGATGAACAACACATCGTTGGGCTGTAAGTTGGTGAGAATCGCGGCCAGATCGCCCGCCTTCGCCACCACCGGGCCGGACGTGGCGCGAAAGCCCACGCCCAATTCACGCGACACGATCTGCGCCAAGGTGGTCTTGCCCAAACCAGGGGGCCCATAAAACAGCGTGTGGTCCATCGCGTCGCCGCGCGCGCGCGCCGCCTGAATGAACACACTTAAGTTTTCACGAGTCTTTTGCTGACCGACGAATTCTTCCAACGAGGTCGGGCGCAGCGCGTTGTCGGCACCGCCCAGATGGCGGTCTTCAGTGTTTTCTTCAGGCGCGAGCATGCGGTCTTCATCACTCATAAGCCATGTTCCTTAGGCCCGAGTTCCACCAAACCGCCTTTGATCAGATCTTCGACTCCTGCATCTTCGCCCGCTTTCGCGGCGGCGTGGCTAACGGCGGACAAGGCGTCGGACGGCGAATAACCAAGGTTGACCAGCGCCGATACCGCGTCGCGGGTGACATCGCCCGCCCCGCTTGTGCTGGATGTGGCCGCAACCTTGATGCCCTTCGGTCCAACTGCGGGGCCCAACGCCAGCGCCGCGACCTTGTCTTTAAGCTCGGTGACGATGCGCTGCGCCAATTTTGGCCCGACGCCGCTGGCGCGGCCCACTTGGGCCTTATCGGCGGCGGCGATGGCATGGGTCAATTCATCGGACGACAGCACGGACAAGATCGCAAGCGCGACTTTTGCGCCGACGCCTTGCACGGTGGTCAGCAGCTTGAACCACGCGCGCTCGCCACCGTCGAGAAAACCGTAGAGATGAATGTGATCTTCACGCACATGGGTTTCTGTGTGGATTGTCGCCGCCTCGCCGACGTTCAACTGGCCCAACGTGCGGCTGGAACAAAACACCAAATAGCCGACACCGTTGACGTCAATCACGGCCCAGCCGTCGCCAAGCTCTTCGATGCGGCCTTTGAGCAATGCAATCATCGTCTTTCCCCCGCCACGATGCGATTTTGCGTTTCGCGGTGGTGAGCATGGCAAATCGCCACCGCCAACGCGTCCGCGGCGTCCGGCCCGGCGTTGCCGGAACCGGGCAGCAAGGTTTTCACCATCATCAAAACTTGTTCCTTGGCTGCGTGACCCGCACCGACCACGGTCTTTTTCACCAAGTTGGGGGTGTATTCACCGACCACCAAGCCCAGACGTGCGGGCACCAGCAACGCGATGCCGCGCGCTTGGCCCAATTTCAACGTCGAGGTCGGGTTTTTGTTGACGAAGGTTTCTTCCACCGCCGCCTGTTCGGGCGACCAGGTTTCGATGACCTCGACCAAGCCGTCATGTAGCTGCATCAAGCGCTGAGCCAGGGCCTGTTTGGCGTCGGACGTCACGGTGCCCTCGGCGACGAAGCTCAAGCGATTGTCGCGCGCATCGATAACGCCCCAACCGGTGCGTTGCAATCCCGGATCGATGCCGATGATGCGCATAGACGTGCGTCCCCCGCCTAATGTTTAAGCGCTCAGTTTCGCCAAAATTTCGTCGGAAATCTCAAAGTTCGACGACACGTTCTGCACATCGTCGTTGTCTTCCAACACATCGATCAACTTCAACATGGTGCTGGCCGCTTGTTCGTCCAGTTCCGTGGTGGTGTTGGGCTTCCAATCGAAACGCGCTTCGTTGGGATCGCCGAACTTCGCCATCAACGCATCGCGCACATCGGCCAAATCGTCGGGCGCGCAGGAAATTTCGTGACCGTCGCCATCGGACGTCACATCCGATGCACCGGCCTCCAAAGCTTCTTCGAACATGGTGTCGGCGTCAGCGGCATCGGCTGGATATTCAATGATGCCGGTGCGTTCAAACATGAACCCGACCGAGCCGGTCTCGCCGAGGTTGCCACCGTGCTTGGTGAAGGTCGAGCGCACTTCGGACGCGGTGCGGTTGCGGTTGTCGGTCAGCGCTTCGACGATCACCGCCACGCCGCTGGGGCCGTAGCCTTCGTAGCGCACCTCTTCGTAGTTTTCGCCGCCGCCGCCTTCGGCCTTTTTGATGGCGCGTTCAATGTTGTCTTTGGGCGTGTTCACCGCGCGCGCGGCCAAAATGGCGGTGCGCAGGCGCGGGTTCTTTTCCGGATCGGGCATGCCAGATTTCGCCGCCACGAAAATCTCGCGGGCGTGTTTGGCAAAGACTTTGGCGCGTTTTTTATCCTGCGCGCCCTTACGGTGCATAATGTTCTTGAATTTTGAATGGCCGGCCATAACTCACTGCCTTAGGTGTTGTTGATCAGAAATCACAAAGAAGCTGCGCGGGGCGAATCTCACCCGTCCTATATAGCACAAGGGGCGCAAACAAACGTTAGCGGCCTTTCTAAGGCTCCGGGGCGCTGAGGGCAATACATCAGTGGCAGAACACCTTTGATGTGAGAACGGCACGCATCACTGCTCCACCGCCCCACGCAAAAAAAAACACTATGAAACCTGTAATACTTACGGTGCGGTTGCTGCACTCTGCATAAGAGTTATAGACTACGGTGAAAATGAGACGCATTTCAAAATGCGCCCGATGAAGGGAAGCATCGGCACTTACAAAACGAGGAGCTCGGGCTGACGCAGGGTCGAGCATTGATGGGAAAGAGAACACAAAGCAATGTTGAAGCGATTCATGATCGTGGTGATTGCCACGACCTTAAGCATGGCCGTGAAAGACACACGCGCCAGCGACACCCTAGAGCTGTCCCCGGACAACCTGACCCAGATTTGGCGCAACATCAACGAAGTGATTTTGGTGCTGTCGGCGAACATTGCACTCGACGATGAATGGATCGAAGAGTTGCGCAACAAACAGCCTGCCCCCACCCCAGGCACCCCAGACGGCGGTCTTGCCGATGAACTGGCCGCATTTCGCGAAAAACTCAACATTATTTTGGCGTCCAGCTCACTTGCACCCGTTGCCGCACCACAGGAGAACACGGCAGGCGGCATGGCGAAAAGCACAAGCACGCTATACATGCGTTCCGGGGTGCTGCTCGACAATCTGATCTTTTACCTGATCGATTCCGACTCGCTTGCCTTCGCCGCCATTTATTACGGCGACGACGACGTAGATGGCGCATCGGACAAGGACGTGGTGGCCGAGATCAATCTCGCCAACCAGCGCCTCGACGCCTTCATCATCGAAACCGGTCTTTAAAATTCAAATCCCCCCGCGCACGACAGCCGAGTCCATTTGGCGTGCCCAAGACCGACGAAACACAAAATAGATATAGAGCGCCAGCACCATGAACACTCTCAAAATCAGCACCATCGGCACGATCATATCCGTGTTCCTCGCCCTTTCCGCCGCCGCCATCGTCGGCAGTTCTCTCGCCACCTCTCAACAGGTCGGACAAATGGGCGGCGCGTGGCAATCGTTCGAAACGGGGCCATCGCGCAAAAGCGCTTACCTCAACGCGGTTTACAAAGCGCTCGGCTTTGGCGGCATGCTGCACCAGTACAAAGATTATTTGCTCACCCAAGACCGCCGACAGATCGTCCAGTTTCACGTCAAACTGCGTGAAATTCGCGTGGCGTTGGACGCCTACGTCGCCATCGGCGTGAACGAGGTCGAAAAGCAAGCGCTCGAAGACATTTTGCAGGTAATCAAGGCCTATGCCGCCGCCCTTGAAAAAGCCGAACAAATGGTCAAACGCAGTACCCGCGCCGATGTGATCGCGCGTGAAGTCGTCGTTGACGATAGCGCCGCGATCAACGGCATCGACCTCTTGGTGGCTGAGATTGACAAGTCCCGCGCCAACAGCGCGCGGGTGGTCAATTCCGCCGTCGATAAAGCCCGTTTTCTGTCCGAAACGTCATCCGTCGTCATAGGCATCGTCTTGATTGCCTTGCTGGCGGCAATGATTTGGTTCACCCGCTGGCGATTGGGCGCACCCTTGAAACAACTGGGACAGACCATGAGCCGCTTGGCCCAGGGCGAAACGGCGCTCGACGTGCCTGCCCAAGATATGCGCGATGAAATCGGCGAAATGGCGCGCACGGTGCAAGTCTTTAAAGACAGCATGATCCGCACCGAACAATTGGCCGAAGAGCAGCGCGCAGAACAAGAACGCAAAGAACGCCGCCGCTTGGCGCTGGAAGGCGTCGCTGAAACGTTCGAAAACAACATCTCCAACGTGCTTGGGGAACTGTCGTCCATGTCCGCATCCTTGGAAGACACCTCGTCATCCATGACCACCACGGCGTCGGGTGCCTCGCATAAGGCGTCTTCCATCACCGAGTCCGCCGAACTGGCGTCCTCCAACGTGCAAACCGTGGCCAGCGCCGCGGATCAGCTTTCAAGCTCGATATCTGAAATTGCCCACCAAGTCTCTCAATCCACGCTGGCAGCCTCGAATGCCGTCACCGAAGTCGGACATGCCAACGACAAGGTCAACGGCTTGGCCACTGCTGCGCAAAAAATTGGCGAAGTGGTGGCGCTGATCACCGACATCGCGGACCAAACCAACCTGCTCGCCCTGAACGCCACCATCGAAGCGGCCCGTGCGGGCGATGCGGGCAAGGGCTTTGCCGTGGTCGCGTCGGAGGTCAAAAATCTCGCCAACCAAACCAGCAAGGCGACCGAAGAAATCACCGCGCAGATCAGCTCCATTCAAGGCGCGACTGACGAAGCGGTGCAAGCGATCAGCACCATCGGCGGCACCATCAACAACATCAATGAGATCACATCAACCATCGCCGCCGCTGTCGAAGAACAAGGTGCGGCAACCCAAGAAATTGCGCGCAACGTCGAACTGGCCGCGAATCGCACCACCACGGTCACCACCGACATCACCGACGTCACCGCCAGCGTCAACGAAACCGGACAGGCCGCAACCCAAGTGCAAGAAGCCGTGCACGCACTTGGCGGTCAGTCGAATGAGCTAAAAATCGTCGTCGAAGGGTTTTTGAACGACGTGAAGGCGGCTTGATCAGTTCAAATGCTGGGCACTGACCTTCATCGCTCTTTCAACCTCGGTCAAACGCGCGATCAACGGTTCAATGGTTTTGCAACGACAGGAACATGACACAGGGTCTTCGTGGTTCATGGCGTGCTGCTTTTTCCGCACATCCGTACACGGCCTGCAGAGTAGATCTGAGATGTCTTTGACCAACCGCGTGCGCAAAAACTCTAAAGTATCGTGACTTGCCATTCCCATTTACCCCCGGATGGAATTTGTCACATATTTGTCATATAAATAAACACATGATCAATAGCTAATTTGGCAAAACCTCAATCAGGCGTCCCCCGACCCGAACGGGTGAGATCCGTGTGGCGAGGCCGGTGGCGTCATCGGTTTCGACGAAGACCGCGCACAGCGTGCCTTCGCCCGTTGCCGGGGTTAAGCGTTCGCCGCGCACTTTGGTGATGAAACGGCCGATGGCGGGGGCTTTGGTCATGCCGATCACGGAATCGTAATCGCCGCACATGCCCGCATCGGTTTGGTAGGCGGTGCCGCCGGGCAGAATTTGCGCGTCTGCGGTGGGGATGTGGCTGTGGGTGCCCACCACCATCGACACTTGGCCGTTGAAGTGCTGGCCCACGGCCATTTTTTCCGACGTTGCTTCTGCGTGGATATCGACGAAGATGAAATCCACATTTTCGCCTAATTTTTTATTGA
>Ga0316204_10005175_pt1 | contig 22024 bp, 20 predicted proteins | sample 6monrhotite_MG_2_FD_205661 | JGI IMG/M metagenome (GOLD analysis project Ga0316204, IMG submission 205661) | Microbial mat bacterial communities from mineral coupon in-situ incubated in ocean water Damariscotta River, Maine, United States -... | ecosystem: Environmental > Aquatic > Marine >... | reverse complement strand
ATCGGAAAAGACACCTTGAACACCGACTTCCTGTGCCAGAACATCCAGGACTGTCAGTATATCTCCGTCATTTTTTATCGCGGGTGTAATGGACTGATAATACCAGCCATCGCCATTAGACAGAGGATCTGAGCGTTCCAGGGTCCAGGTAATGATATCAAGCCCTGCGGCTAAATTGAGGGTTGAATCTGGTTGTTATTATCAGTATCCAATAGCATCCACATTGGTGGTGCAATATATTGAACACCCATATCGACAAGCTCTTTCATGCTGACCAGGTTTGTGGGTTTCTGAAATCAAATGATGGTTCCTCATATCGATCATCCAGATAAACGACCTGTTCAGCAAATTCTGGTTCATTAGCTATCCAGTAAAGAACGTCGTTCAAATTGAAAGATTGGGCAAAAACCTGTTTAGGCTCAATACCTGCATCCTTATATTCATTGATCTTCTGTTGCGCGTACTCTTCCTGACTGTAGTTGCCTTCATAAGGCATTATAACGTTGGGTGATTTTAATTCCGGTGTCATTTTTACTCCTAATGATTTGAAAAGCTCAATACTTTCTACATGAGTCATTAATGTGCCATTCTGTGTATAGAGATCGGTTCGCCAGTTTTTTGCTGCATTCCAGTAACTCGTTTTTCAATGAGCCTTCATCCATATCATTAACGAGATAATAGGGACGTGGACCTAATTGTACGCCGGTTGTCTGAATATTTTTGAATTGATAATGAGAATGCTTGCTTTCGGTTTCACTTTTATCGTATTTAGAATTTTCTGTAGCTAAGGCTATTGATTGACAACATATCAATGACGCCAAAGACTGCGCTGTTATATATTGAGCATAAGAAGAATCACCTGTATGAATTAACCAGATGAAAATATAAGAGTTAATTGTGTACGCCCAATGACAACAAAGTTAATTTTGTGTGGCAGGGTTGGTAGAAACAGGGTTTGGAGCAATTCTATTTCAGTTATTTTTTATTAATTTTTTTATGAAATCAGAATTGGAAAAATATTTAATGGCATCAATATGTTCTTGTTTGGATACAAGAGACATGGCTTCCTTGATGCTTACCAGTCGTCTTTCTCGCTGTTCTTTTTCAGGCCACTGATCCAATGTCTTTTTTATCAATAGGGGATAGATGACTATTGTGCCACCTGTTTCGCGATCAAATTCTTTGTGCGAATTAGAACTGTAGACTTTGCCCTTTATTCCAGCCTCTTCATAGCTTTCCAGTTCAGCGACCTGAGGTTGTTTCAAATTATCTTCAGGGCGACCTTTAGGTAAAATCCATGAGTTTCCAGAGATAGTCTTAACCAACATTATCTGGATCTTCCCTTTTTTTATCATGAAGGGAAAAGCACCAATTTCAAGCATAAACTATTGTTACCTATTAGAGTATTTATATTTCTACAAACTAGAATTTTTTAGAGGACAGCGTTTTTACAATTTCATTAAATAACGTTCGATAGGATTGCGCAGCCCCTTTTTTGGTGGAATAAGCAAGTACAGGTTCTCTATGTAGACCCATTCGCTCAATTTCAGCAGAAAAACCTATAATACTTTTCATAAAAACGGAATAACGTTTGTCCAGATCTCTTATTGTTTCATGGTGCAACTTGTTTTTGCTTTGAGCCATAGAAAAAAATGGTCTTATTTTCTTCTTTTTATAGCCGTTTTTATCAAAAAAAGTCAATAATTGTTCAAATGTCAATTCCGATAATGTGGTGGGTATCACCGGTACCAGAATCATATCCGCAGCATAGAACACATTTTCTGCCAGTAAATTAATGCTGGGTGGACAATCAAGAATAATCAAATCATATTCATCTCTGAGCAAAGCAAGCATTTCCTTAAGACGTCTTTTTGATTTGCTCATATTGCTCAGCATAATATCAAAATTACGAAAAGAAAGATTTGCCGGTAAGATATCGAGATTTTTATAGTTAGAGCCTTTGATATGTTTCAAAAGACGATTTTTTTTGCCGAAAAAATAACCGCTCTTTTCTTTTTTACTATGACCAATACGAAAATAAAAAGAGGAGGCGCCTTGCGGATCCAGATCGATTAACAGGGTTTCATTCCCGGCTTTTGCCGCAGCGTAGGCAAGGTTGACCGAAGTGGCTGTTTTACCAACACCACCTTTGATGCTATAGGATGCTATAATTTTCATTGTTCAGGTTTCTCTCATTTCAAGCATTCAGGTTTAAGATTGAATGACAAATGTGTCTTTAAATAACTGGCGATTTTCTTCGTTAGAAAAAATGGCCAGTTCCCTGATGCAATTTTCACGCTCCTGAATATGCATGGTGTTTAAACTTGAAATCAGGCCGCCCAGTGACGCAATTAGCAGGATATCTTTCCCGGCTTTGTGTTCTTCTTCATTAAGATAATTTTCCAGAAACTCACCCTGAACGGATAGATCATTGAAAATTCCTAATCTGTCCTGTAATGCCTTAAGATGATTACCTGCCACTTTAACCTGCTTTTTATTGAACAATCCATCAAAGAAATACAATAGATAGCGTAATTTTTTACAATCAATACGAATACTATGGATATCATCATCCGGAGTATCATGAGTAATTTTTGCAGCGGCTTTCTGGATTTTTCTATATCGATGCTGAATTTTATTTACCGCAAGTTCTATGGTCGGTTTTTCACTCCATTCAGTTTCGATTGCGGAATAGCCTTGCTGGAATAATGCTTGCAGTTCTTCAATTTCCAGTCGATAAGCTTTGCTGGACAACCATTGGGCAATGCGTTTTACTTCCTGGCTGCGTGCTTGTTCAAAATCATCAAACATGGGCAGGAGTCCATCACGCAGAGAAGCAGGCAATAAACCCATATAACGATGTTTATCAAGAATAAATACGTCCAGATCTCTGAGCCGATTGGTTTCCCGGCCGATGGCACCAAAACGATCTTTCAGCATGGTCACATCCGGAGCTGGAAAAACTTCTTTCAGTTGCACAATGGCAGCACGAATCATACGAGTAGCAACTCTAAAGTGATGCAGAAATTCGGTGTCAATATCTTTAATAACACCTTGCTCCGTCAGGCGCTGTTTTTCAATCATAATAGCAATAATGATACTGATGGAAGAACGGGCGGGCGCATCCGGTGATAAGCGCAGTTTTGGTTTGACCGTGTAGGGTTGCGGCGATACCCCCAGGGCACCCAGTAAAGAATCCAGCGGTTTTAAGCTGGGTTTAAAAGCACCCAACTGTGCTAATAAGTCAATTGCCTGTTGATTTTCAAGCTTGTAACCCGTAACAGGGACGAGCTTAACCTGACGCATCAATGGTGTTCTGGGTTTTTCTGGCGATGCAATGGAGACTAATTGGCACATAACCAGAATTTTGCCATCCTGATCTTCAAGGTTATAGTTTTCTATTTTAAGTAAGCCATTAAAAACTGGATACAGGGCACGCAGATCAAGAATTTTTTTTAAAATTTCCCGGGCAGGTGAATCTGGAAAATCCCACCAGAATCTGGAACGGGCGTTAATTTTGCCAATATCCAGAGATGCATCTGAATCTAGTAAAGAGTTTTCTTTATACAGACGGATAGAATTATCCTGGTGGCGTATCGCCAGCATTCCTGCTTGATAAATGCCCCACTCAAAACTGTCTACAATGGTAAATTTTTCATTACTGGCTTTTGCGGCTTTAACGGTAAAACTCTGCCCGAAGTTATCAAGAAAGTCTTTTTTGGTTATGTTTTCAGGCAAAAGGTAGCGAGATTCACTAAGTTGAGATGATTTCATGGTTTTATGATGCCTTGAATTTATTTTTCTAATTTATTCAGCATAGCATATTTATAAAATTTTCTAAATGATAAACATTTGAAATCAATTAATTAGATTCGTTACTACAAGTGAAATATTTAACTATTTTATACTCCACGCCCTGGTTAGTATCAATGGATTCCAGCAGAGCAAAACGGTCTATCGACCAAACAATTGGCTTAATTGTTTGCAAAGTTACAGGGGCAGCTTTTCTGGCCAGGGTAAGATGAGGTACGTAGCTTTGTGGTTTAATCGGCAGGTGGCAATTCCGGGCAATGTCTAAAAGTTCCTGATGCAGCTTTGAAAGAGATTCAGGCAGTTCTTGCATGCCCAGCCAGAAGGCCCTGCTGCGGTCAAAATACCCGCTATGATCAAGGACTATTTCAAATGAGGGGAACTCAATCTGGTTAGCTTGCTGAATGATTTTTTTCTGCTGGTTAACGGTCATTTTGCCGATAAACAACAAGGTTATGTGCAAATTAGACTGGTTGACTGTTCGGCCTCTGAAGTCTAATTGCGAGCGGCATTGCAAAATAGTATTTCGCGTTTGATTGTTCGGCCATACGGCGAAAAAAAATCGACTCATTGTTGTCTATCTGCCTGAAGTTTGATCGTCGACCAGGGTATTGGTTTACGTTTGCTCAGAGGGTTGCTGGTGCAATAAGAAGCGAAATTATAATCGATAAAACGATAGGGCAGTGCTTCGTCCCGACCGACCGGTATACCCAGTCGAGTGGTTTGTATGATTGTTTCCGGTGTGTGCTGAACATCATCCAGATAAAAACTGTCGGGATCAAATTGTTGTTGATCCCAGTCGGTAACTTTCAGATGCAGTGAACGACATAAGAGTGTCTGGCCACTACATAATTGAGTCTCTGCTCGTGTTGCACCGGAAGGCAGAGGATTTAATTGCTGCATCACGGCAATGGCCTGTGGATGAGTCAAATCATCTTGAAATGGCAACGCAGATTTTATCAACACGGCGTTTCCTTTTCCTCGGCTGCTAATATTGAGCGAATCACTGCCACGGGCATAATACATGTAAATGGTTCCCGGTGTCATAAATAAGGCTTTGCGTTTTTCTGTGAATCCCAGAGAGGCATGACTGCCTTTTTCATTAAGGTAATAGGCTTCCGTTTCGATAATCTGTGCTGCTAACCAGTATTGATTATATTTTCTGCGGATCACTTTGCCTAATAAATGCTGTGCGAGTTTGCAGGCGTCCTGATTAAAAAATGATTGGGGTAATATTGCCATGTATCAAGTCTAACTATAATGCAAAAAAGTGTCTATCCTGTGGTAAATTGCATGGGAGCGTCTATGTCAACGGCCTGGCATTGGACTGCAGAGACATTTGACCAGGACGAACCCTGCCATAAGAAGGCTTCTAGAGTGTTTAATTGCGTATCTGTACCACACATGAGCACTTCAACATCTCCGCTGGACAGGTTTATGGCGTATCCTGTTATGCCGAGTGATGTCGCTTTTCTTTGAGTCGTGTCACGATAAAATACCCCCTGAACGCGTCCTGAAACGATGCATTTTAGACATTTCATGGTTTTGTCCTTGTGTTTTAAAGGCGAGTTTGCAATGATTTCTGAGGATTTTATAACGATTGTATCCATGTTTTAATCGGAAAAACAGGGCTATCAAATAAGTGATACAATACTTGCTGGAAAAGGTCAAACAGGTTTGGGTATTAAGTGTTCGCGACAGAAGTTAACGATTATAACTTGCATGAGAGAGTTATCGATATCTGGTTATGTCAGTCAGCGCCATTACAAAATAAACAGGACGATTTTTTGTCCCTACTGTCCATGGAAGAAAAATCCCGGGCTGAACGTTTTAAATTTGCGGTGCATCGAAATCGATTTATTATCTTTCATGGTTTTATGCGTACGGTATTGGCAAACTATTTAAATATGGAGCCCGCCAGTCTCCAGTTCCAAGAAGGTGATAAGGGCAAGCCCTATCTGGATGATAATGCCGGTAATAGTCAATCTTTACAATTTAACCTCAGCCATACCCAGGATGTCGCTTTATTGGCGGTTACCCAGGGCTCAGAAATCGGTATAGATATTGAACATATTGAACGCAAGACTGACTGGAAGGGGGTTTGTCGACGCTTTTTTACGAAAGCGGAACAATATGCACTTTTTTCCCTACCAACAGAAGCACTACAGGAACGGGCATTCTATGAACTCTGGACACGGAAAGAAGCCTATATGAAAGTGCTGGGAAGTGGCCTGTCACTGGCGCCAACGGCATTTACATTGTCCGTGCCACCAGACGCTCCGGTTTTAATCCAACATCATGAAAAAAAATATCTACCGCCTGAAGTAATTGAATTCCGAGCCGTTAATTTACCTGATGCCTGGCGAAATTACTGTGCCACATTCGCCGTTGCTTCTGCTGTTGATGAATGTCTTTTCTATCAATTCAGTTGAAATTAATGTGGTGAATCGTAAAAAATATAGGGCGTTGCATAACCGCTGATCTCGAAATAGATTTTTTTCTCACCCGCATCGACTTTGAAATTTTGATTATTGTCCAGCACGCCATAGCCATAGCGATAATCCCGGGCCGTATTACCGGAAGTGCTTTGCGCGGTTGACAGTTTATCAATCTTGATAAAACGTTTTACCAGTTTATCGCCCATGTAAATATCCAGGACGCCATCGGTGCCGGTCCAGTTCTGTATCGAACGGCTGATTTTATTTTGTGATTCCTGTGTACAGGCGGTGAATAGCAGGGTGGTTAATAGTACTAATATAAGCTGTTTCATAACGGAAGCTTTGAGTTTAGGATTCTCCATAAGGAGAAAAAGTTAAAAAATAATATAAAACACTCGTTTTAAAACGAGAGGTGATTGTCAGGTATACAGAGCTATATTACCAGTGAACAATTTTATTAAATATCATTTTTTACTTGCGCGCTACTCTCTATGCACACAAACCATAAAAATTTTATTCATATAGCTGATTGACCGTAGGGTGATTGTTCGATCAATACTTAAAGTCTGAAATTAAACATTATTTGGATACCAACGAATGGTAAACATCCGGGGTATGAAAAAATCTATTCAGAGATATGCTGTCGTTCTAAATTCAGGTTTATTAATTAATGTTTTCTTCCTGAAATCATAAACATCGGGCAGGAAAATGCATTGGCAGCAATAAATGGATCATCATGATGGCGAACCAGTCCCCGAATGGATTCAGAATAAAGAGATTCAAATTGATTCGACTGTCTGAAAAACTCACCAGAAAAACACCGCCTGGTTTTAATATCCGGGAGACTTGCTGAAAGACGGCGATGGGCTGAGTCATATATTCAACCGAAAAAGCACAGGTAACGACATCAAATAGCTGATCCTGAAAAGGTAATTCTGGATTTTGATTCAGATCATGAATGACCGAATGATTCAAGGGGGCATTTGCCGGTAAATCCTGTTCTTTTAATCCCAGCCCTGTGACCTCCAGTGATTTAAGGTTTTCTGGAAGATAGGAATCAGGACCAGACATTAGATCAAGAATGCTCATATTGTCACGCAGGTATTGCTCATGAAAATGAGTAAGTTGTTCAATGGCGACCTGGTCAACCGGTGTTTTTGTGTCAACGGCATCATAAAAAATGGCATCATCATCTTCAATTTTTCTTAAAAAAGGCATGCCCTGAAAAAAATCTGTAGTGCGTGACGCAAATAAAGTCTGCATTCCAGGCCCATCATGAGTCACCAGCTCTGCAACATCGCCACAACGCCCGCCTTTTTGCTGGTTGGCATCAAAAACGTCGGTAATGGTTGCCGGTCAATTGTAATGGAAAAGTAGCCAGAGGGTGGTTTAAGTCAATATCCAGAGTATCTTTTGTTTCACCTATAATTCGAAATGGTCGTGTATCCATTTTGAAACAGCCGGCAACCCCTTCAATCATACCCCGGGGGTAGAAGCGACCCACATCGGGTATTATGGGAATTGGACCCTTAAAATGTTGATTGAATTTGCGTTTGGGAATGGTTTTTAAATTACTCTGACCGTCGCATTTGCAACATAAAATCTATCTGTGGGCAAAAATTTTAAGTGGGTGGACAAGATTTGGCAAATCAAATCATCGCCAAAATGTGTAATGAAGAAATCAAGAGAGTTAGTATTGACTGAAGCTGGTTATGTTTCTTTTTTTTGTGCCTGATGAAACTTTGTCCAGGTTATTTGTTTTCAGCTTCCATTGCCTGAAGCGGCATTTCTGGACTCGATAATGCAGCAGAGCCAGGACTGCCGCCGCTATTGAGATTAACCTTAATACCATTAATTGTTACACCAGAAGGGTCGATTTTTATATAACCGCCCGAGGCCTTAAATGTCAGCTCACTGCCGGCATCCAGCACAGCGGTTTGAGATTTAATATGAATTTCATTCCCCGCAGTTTGCAGATATTTTTGTTCTGTGTGAATATGTTGAAGCCCACCGATAGATTGTGACAGGTTACAGCCAATTTTTTGTTGATGGTTCTGTTCAATTTTTTGGTGACTGTCAACTTTAATATGTTCATATTGTTCATTATCGACAATTAATGATCGAGTATTGCCAATATGCTCGCGTCGATCGTTTTTACAACGGATATCAAGATCTTTTTCGCTATGAAAATAAATTTGCTCCTGTGATTTCTTATCCTCAAAACGCACTTCGTTATAGCCACCACCACCCGGCGTGGAGTTGGATTTGGTCGTGCTGCGGGTTTTATATTCCGGTAGATGGTAAGGCGGTAGGCTGTCACCATTATAACAGCGTCCACTGATCACCGGTCGATCGGGATTACCTTGCTCAAATTCGATCAATATCTGTTGACCGATACGGGGAGGCATGCACTGTCCCCAATTTTTGCCCGCCTGTTCACTATTGACTCTTAGCCAGCAAGTAGTCTGTTCATTCTGTTGACCTTCACGATCCCATAAAAACTGGATTTTGATTTGTCCGAATTCATTGGTATAAATTTCATCACCCTCGGGACCGGTCACAAACGCATATTGCTGACCATGTATTAAAGATTTTTTCGATATGACTTGGGGACGAAACCGAGTGCTTGCTGGTATTGTTTGTAGTTCATTATAAAATGAACTGCTTTCATTGCTATCAGTTGGCGCGTCTTCATCCAGTGATTGTGGTTGTTTACCATGATGGGTGATGCTGGTGATTAATTGCTCAATATTATTTGCCTGGTACCGATGTCCGGTGAGAGTAAAAAGTCTGCCTGCCCTGAGTCGTTGGACATTGCTTTTTGCCGTACCGACCTGGCGTAGAGTATTATGTTGTTCCAGTTTTAATTGTGCGTAAAACTGAGCTTCTTGTTCGTTTATATAATGTCCTGGATATTGATAGTCCTCCAGAAATGAGGTGGTTTTGCTTGCAGCTGTTTGTTCTAAAGAGTGTCTGGGGGTTTTAAAGTTGTAATCCCTGAGAGTCGTTTTGCCACTATGGGTATGATGCGAAAATTTAAATTGATTAATGTGTTCCTGTTTTTCTGATAGTCCTGTGTAGTCATGATAAGGAACCGTGATTTCCGCTTCAATACAACTCAGCGCAGTTTTGCTATCACCCAAAACCATCAGGTGTTTGTCTGTGCTATGTTGATATTGAAAATGGATGCCTTCTTCTGACATCAATCGGGCGATAAATTGCCATTCAGTTTCATTGTATTGGGTACAATAGCTTCGTTTAGGGTATTGTCGATCGGTTGACCATAGATAATGGTGGGAAGCGACCAATCCGGCTTCATCGAACAGTTGCGTTATAATTTCCGGTACGCTGAGGTTCTGAAAAATACGACAACCTTTGCGGTATTTCAAAAACCAGGCCATTGGCACCAGTGAGACAGCGTAGCGGGCGAAGCGGATTCCGTTTTCGACACAATTCAACTCGGAAATAATTCCGTTTACATACTGAATATCGTCTTCACCATGAATACTCAGCAGGGCAGATTTTTTTAAAAGCTGGTCTGGATCAAGCTGCTGGTTTTCGGTAACAAACTCCAGTTCAAGTAAAAAGTGTTCAGAAAGATGTTCTGTGAATGTGAATTGGTAAACTCTGAGTGTCTCGGAGTGAGCAGAAGTGTCGGAATTTACAATAGAGAAATTAAAGCGGCTAAGATTCGCGTTATTGTAGTGCATTTTACGTCCATGTAAAAAATTGTATACAAATAGTCAAATTTGCCCAGGCAGTTCCGTTGCCTGAAAATAAATATCAGCAGTAATTATATTCCATAATGACACGAATGGCGAGTGGGTAATAACCCGAATGATTGATGAGAAAAATAGGAAGGATATTTTGAAGATTATCATCTCTATATCCGCACAGGTAACTCTTTTTAACCGGATATAGAAATGATTTTAGTCGAAATCGGGTTTTGTTTAGTTACCCAGCTTTGCTTTGATAGCGTCGATAACAGCATCACTTGAAGTGGCTTCAACAGTCAGCAGCATGCCTTCACCTTCATAGAAACCAGCCAGAGGAGCTGTTTTTTCATTATAGACATCCAGACGGTTGCTGATAGCTTCTTCAGTTTCATCATCACGTTGAACAACTGGGCCACCACACTTGTCACACTTGCCTTCTTCCTTGGGTGGGTTAGATTTAACATTGTAGATTTCACCACAGTCAGTACAGGTACGACGAGTAGTCAGACGATCCAGAATGACATCACGAGGAACGTCAATATTGACCACGGCATCCAGTTTTTCACCCATGTTAGCCAGTAATACTTTCAAAGCTTCGGCTTGAGGAATAGTACGTGGGAAACCGTCTAACAGATAACCATTTTTACAATCATCTTCTTTCAGACGTTCGCCCATAATACCCATGATCAGATCATCAGAAACCAGATCACCTGCTTTCATGGCGGCTTCGGCTTTTTTGCCTAATTCACTACCGGCAGCAACTGCAGCACGTAAAATATCACCAGTAGAGATCTGAACTGAACCGTCCATTTTTGTTAATAGCTTGGCTACAGTACCTTTGCCAGCACCGGGTGCACCTAAAAGAATAAGCTTCATTAATAGCTCCTGAAAAATTAATAGATAAGAGAATAACCGAAAATTTAATTGGGTGAATATACACTTTTTTTAAATAAATTAACAGTTGATTTGAAATATTCTGTAATTGCAGGCAGCACTAACCGATATCAATTATCGGCAAAGAAACAATAATTATAATTATTTCAAAGACATATTACTGGGTGGCAGCTCAATAATGTGAGCATATGGCTCTGATCAACAGTTCGAGAGATAGCTTCTCACTTTAAAGAGTATTTGAAACTCACTCGCTAAACTTTATTCAGCTTTGACGTTTGGCGTCCAGGTTGTTTAAATGATATTTCCGACACCAGGGATGTTATCAATGAATCCTCACAGTGCCGGACGGTTTGTGTTTACAGAGTAAGCGGCTCACTATCAAAGTGAACTTTGGCATAAATCTGATGAACAGTATCGCTTATTTTCTCGGTGATGGTCGCGGGGAATAACTGTTCAAATACCAGCTCTTTAATTTTCCGGGGGCGTTCATTTTCATCTTCGGCTCTTTGAACCAGGACATAAGCCTCATACCCAAGGCGCTTATCCTTAAACTTACCAATGTGGTCAATCATCTGATTATAACCAGGATGAATTTGCTCCTCTTGCCAGGTATCCGATAATGCAAGAAAAGTATGTGGTTCCACTTCATGGTCTACCCAGACGCAGAAGCAGATCTGTTTCTCTTGTTCATTGATGTATGACCAGGAGCAGTCAGGGTCTTTACAAAGAAAACCCAGACCTTCAAGCAGTTGTTGTCTGCTGATGTATCTCATATCATTTCCTTTTAGCACTATTACATTGTAAGTAATTATCGGGTGTTATTCTTTTGAATTCTTGTCTTTACGTGCCAATCTCATGACATTTAGTGCCAACTTTAGAGGATAAGGGGTGGAGGAATGAGATTAACCGTTTAGACGGCTAACATATGGTCGGTTCACCCAGGCCTGCATTGAGACTGAAGGTTGTGAAATGGTCTGATGGACATAGCCAGAGCTTTATGGGGCATTTCGGGTTTACCTCTGAGAAGTCGCTATATTCCAATATATTGACAAAATAGTTGATTTTTCAATCATTTATTAAAATAATGCAGCTTTTAAACATTCACGGGATAGTAATCCATGCCAAAAGCTTCAGAACTAAAAAAAGGTGCCATTGTTGAAATTGACGAGCAATTATTTCAGGTAAGAAATATTGATGTCAGGAGCCCGTCTTCCAGGGGCGCCAACACATTGTATAAAGTGACGCTTATGAACATCCAGAAAAAGCAGAAGATGGAGCAAACGCTGACTGGTACGGATTTTCTAAAAGAGGCGGACTGCATGCGCCGGCAGTTGCAGTTTCTGTATAAAGATGAACAGTTTTATACCTTCATGGATGGCGAGGATTATAACCAGTACACAATGTCAATTGATGAAGTCGATGATGCTGCCGGTTTTTTACCGGATGGTCAGGTTGGTATTCTGGGACTGCTTTATGAGGGTAATCTTATCGGCATCGAGTTACCCACCACTGTATCGTTAAAAATTATTGATACGTCTCCGGCCATAAAAGGGGCTTCATCATCGGCCAGAACTAAGCCGGCGACTCTGGAAACGGGTCTGGTTGTCCAGGTACCAGAATATTTGTCTCAGGATGAAATCATTAAGGTAAATACCTCAACGGGCAAATTTTCCTCCAGGGCCTAGAGTTTAGCCTGGACAATTAAACTTGAATAGTTACGCCTGCAAACCCATATTTACCATTGTTAATGTCATTTGTAGAGTCGATAAACGTAATAGCATCCAGCAATAGGTAATCGAGAGTGAGTAAACCGAACATACAAGTCATAGCTGAAAAAAAACCGTCAGAAGAAACTCTGGTGTATACCATTGGTAATAGTCTTTATATTAACCTCACTGATCGTTGTACTCTGGCCTGTGAATTCTGTCCAAAAATTCAGGGTAGCATGGATGTTCATGAATACAATTTGCTATTGTCTCATCGTCATCCGGCAGAAGAATATATCGACCAGATTGGTGATCCCTCTCGGTATGATGAAGTTGTTTTTTGTGGTTTTGGTGAACCGACGTTAAGAATCAAAGACTTATTGAAAATTGCCGGCTATTGTCAGGAGGCAGGAGCTCGGGTACGAGTGAATACCGATGGTTTAGGCAATTTAGCGAATAAACGAAATATTCTGCCAGAGATGGCAAAATGTGTTGATGCGTTATCCGTGTCAATGAATGCCCAAAATGAGAGCGTGTACGATAAACATTGCGTGCCGGCATTAAAAGGCTCTTTTGAGAGTATGTTGGATTTTCTACGCCTGGCACCCCAATACATTCCAGACACAACCGCGACGGCCATTGATGGCCTTGAAGGTGTGGATATCGTTGCCTGTGAGGCGAAGGCAAAAGAATTGCAGGTAAAATTCCGACGCAGAGTTCTGGATATTGTCGGTTAGGCATTCATTTCCAGAAAATTATAATTTCTTGTAAAAAACTGTCATTTTTATTTGCATTTTTTATAAACTCGGGTAGAATACGCACCACTCAACCGCTGTGGGTGATTAGCTCAGCTGGTCAGAGCACCGCCCTTACAAGGCGGGGGTCAAAAGTTCGAATCTTTTATCACCCACCATTTTCTCCTGCTTTAAAATTTCAGTAATAACTTCAGTTATTCGCATCTAAATAACAATTCGCACCTAAATAATAATGTTAGATAGTGCGTTTCAAATTGCACGTTTTATATAACATCGTTTCAAATAGCAACGCTGAAAATCAAAAGATTGTCTAAGAACCTGTGTCATCGAATGCAATAATGTTTTCATTAACCGCTATAGCGATTTTTTAATTCCACTGATGATTTTTCCTTAGCATTTATAAATATATAAAATCTATCAATTTTTCTTATTGTTTGTGTGGTTTTTCGTTTCTGGATCAATAGCTTGATTTGGTGTAATATAGCTGTCTTTATAAGTAGGGGCTTATAAAGATAGCTAGGATCTTATATTTGCTGAAATAAATTACAGGTTAAAATGTCATGAAATTGTTTTTTAAAATCTTTTTTAAAACCCTGCGTTTTATTCTGGAGCCTTTTATCCTGTTGTGGGATATGTTAACAACACCCAGTGGTGTTGTGCGTTCTAAGGAAGAACAGGAGGCAATTGATCAGAGAACCAGGAACCTGTCGCTATACCAGTTTAAATCCTGTCCTTTCTGCATCAAGGTCAGACGGCAAATCAAACGACAATCGCTGAATATTTCCATTCTGGATGCCCAAAACAATGAGACGCATCGTAAGGAACTGTTAAATGGTGGTGGTAAATCTATGGTACCTTGTTTAAAAATCGTCAATGATGATAGTGGCGAAATAACCTGGATGTATGAATCCAGTGATATTATCCAGTATCTAAAAGAACAGTTTTCCACATAATCCGAATTTAATAAAGAGTTCAATAAAGCACAGCTATGAATACGCTTTATTAAACTATGGCTGTGATATTAAACATGACCGGCATAAAGCTCATCAATCTCCTGTTGATAATAGCTGATAATTTCATTGCGTTTTAACTTCATGGTTGGTGTCAACAGGCCATTATCAATAGTCCATGGATTAAGAACCAGCCTGACCCGTCGTATTTGTTCATAACCGGGAAATGTGCTCAATAATGCCGAGATTTTTTCCGTGACCATTCTACAAAGTCTCTTATCATGCAGAACATCCTTTTCTCCTGGCTCAAGATGAGCTGCTTTGGCCAGTTCCGGCCACATGTCTTTATTAAGCACGATGATGGCGCTTAAGTAAGGTTTGGCTTCTCCAACGACCATGGCCTGGTCAAAGGCCGAGTCGTTGCAGATAGCCATTTCCAGATCAGCTGGAGGCACTTTTTGACCATTGCTCAGCACCAGTATTTCTTTAAGCCGACCAGTTATATACAGATGGTTGTTTTTAATTTCAACCTTATCACCGGTGTGCAACCAGTTATCGGAAGTGAGCACTTTCTTAGTGGCCGAGTCATTATGCCAATAGCCTTGCATGACATTTTCAGCTTTGACAAGTAATTCCCCCTGATCGCTTATCCGGGTTTGAATGCCGGGAAGAATTTGCCCGACGCTGAAGGGGTCATTATCCTCCAGTTTATTAGTGCTGATAACCGGTGCAGCTTCGGTCAAACCATAACCCTGTGTGATGGTTAAACCAAGACCGATGAAAAAGCGGGCAATATCATTGGATAGAGGGGCGCCGCCACTGATGGCGACCCGCATATTGCCTCCCAGTTTTTGCATGACTTGCTGGCCAACGATGCGATTGAGCAAAGGCCAGAGTATCAGACCAGGAAACCAGCTGTGTTTATGTTGTTGATAAAGAAATCGATTCCAGCCAATGTCGACAGTCAGTTGAAACAGTTTTCGGGCTAAAGGCGGTTTGTTTTTAAGTTTACTAGTGATTTTCTGATAAACGCGTTCGAAAATTCTTGGCACAGTAACCAGTACAGTCGGTTTTACGGTTTGCAGGTCTTCGGCCAGTTGTTCAATAGAGCGAGCATAGGCTACTTCTGCCCCTGACATCATGGGAATATAATACCCGGCGGTGCGCTCAAACATATGTGAAAGTGGTAAAAATGATAAAAACTTATCATCACTTCGACAGGGAACGGCTGAAATTGCCGCCCAGGTGTCAAATAGAATATTATGATGACTTAACATGACCCCTTTTGGTTTTCCTGTGGTTCCGGAAGTATAGACAATCGTGGCCAGAGAATCCGGCGTCCCATGAAAATGCTCACAACGTTCGGCGTATTCAGGCATTCTGTCCTGATAATAAAATAATGGCAGGTTCTTTTCGCTAACGGACTTGGTGTCCGGGATGCTTTCCAATAAAACCACCGCGACCAATTGTTGTAATTTGGTATTAATTGGCTCAAGTGATTCAACCTGTTTATTGTCATCAACAATCAACAGTTTAATATTGGCATCTTCCAGAATATAAGCGATGTTGTCAGGTCGGTCATTGGTGTATAAGGGAACGATAACCATACCAAGACTCAGGGCTGCCTGTTCAGCAAAGACCCATTGCGGACAGTTTTTCAGCATAATGGCTATTTTATCATCTTCCCTTAAAGCAAAGCTCTTATAGAGTGTTTGCCATTTTGATACTTCGAAATAAGCTTCTGCCCAGGTCAGACAGTTCCAGCTTTCGGAGTTGGTATCAAAGTAGTGATAAGCGACTTTGTCCGGCGTGTCTTTAACACGTCTGAAAAACAGGCCAGATAATGAACCAGCCAATTCAGGACTAATAGGCTTTATAACTGTGCTATTTTCCATCGTAAATACCTCATCTACCAATCTGACTTATAGTGCGCAAATACATTAGATGATATTAACGCATAGGCATTAAATGCTCCCAGCCAATGGTCGGTCTGAAGCGTTCACCATAGTCTCTGGATAAATCCTCCAGAGTATGGTCCATTTCTGCAATACCCTGATGTTTAATATAATGCATGGGACCACCGAGAAAGGGCGCAAAGCCGATTCCAAATATGATTCCGGCATCAAGAAAATCCTCATTGGCAATCACTTTATCATCCAGACAGGCAACCGCCTCATTAAGCAAACGAAACATCAATCGGTTACTGACCTGAGAAAGACTGAGTCCTTGATACTTAAGGTTCTGTGTGACTAACCTGCCTTTACTATAAGTATAAAACCCATGACTGGATTTTACACCCAAATAGCCGTTTTTTACTTTTTCTTTAAGAATTTCAGGAACTTTGACATTCTGGTATTGCGCCAGATTATTGGCAACCGAAAGACAGATATCCAGCCCTACTTTATCTGCCAGCGCTATCGGCCCCATAGGCATGCCAAAGTCTTTGGCCGCTTTATCGATGAAAGCAGCGGGAATACCTTCCGAGTACAGTTCAATGGCTTCCAGAAGATAAGGCATTAATACCCGGTTGACCAGAAATCCGGGAGTACTGGTCACAGGCAGGGGTAATTTGCCAATAGCTTTGGAAAAAGTCATGGCTGAATTTTTGACTGTATCAGAAGTAACGGTTGAAGTTACGACTTCAATTAAAGGCATTCTGGCAACGGGATTAAAAAAGTGAATGCCGACCAGACGCGCAGGATCTTGCAGAACTTTAGAGATATCATCCAGAGGTATACTCGATGTATTGGTGGCAAAAATACAGTCTGGATTGGCTTTAAGTTCAGCCTCTTTAAAGACATGCTGCTTGGCACTGACATCTTCGATAATGGCCTCAATTATCAGGTTCGCCTTGTTCAGTCCATTGTTTTTTAAATCAGGAATTAATCGATCCAGAGCTGCTTGAATCAGACACCTGTGTTTGATTTTTCGTTTTAAAAAAGTATTTGCCCGTTGCATCAGTCGGGATAAAACTTCATTACTTTTGTCATGTACGGTTACGGTAAAGCCTTTATAGGCACACCAGATGGCAATATCACCACCCATTACGCCGCCGCCTATGACGTGGATATGTTGTGGTGGCATATTGATATTATGGTCATCAGCGGTAGTAATTTTTCCCTGGTTTTTTAACAGTTCTTGTAAATGAAAGACTCGAATGAGGTTTTGAGCCGTTTCACTATTGATTAAAGCGGCAACGGATTCAGCTTCTTTTTTCATCATCAAGTCTTTATCTCCGGCATAGAGCTTCCAGAGGTTAAGTAATGCAAATGGCGCGGGATAATGGGCTTGATTTATGTGTTTTCGGACTTTGTGCTCCAGAATATAAGCAACTAATGGGCGGATAAAAACCATTTCCAATAGCGAGAAATAAAACGGTCGTTTTTTTTGTCCGGTTATCTGTTTACCTGAGTGAATATTTTGCAAGCATTGTCTGGCGGCTTTGTTAAAATGTCTTTGGGCCACCACTTCATCCACTAAACCGATTCTTTTCGCGCTTCTGACAGAAATAACGCGACCGGTCAGCATCAAATCCATGGATTTTAATACACCCAGAAGATTATTGGCGCGCACAGTACCACCAAACCCGGGATGGATCCCAAGTTTAATTTCCGGTAGACCTAATTTGCTGTTTTCATGATCCAGTGCAATGCGATAATTACAGGACAGGGCCAGCTCCATGCCGCCACCGAGGCAATAGCCATTAATGAGAGCAATACTGGGAAATGGTAAATTTTCGATACTATTCATGACCTCCTGGCCGGTTTGAATCGCATGAAGTGCCGCGTCATAAGAATTGGACTTATCCTGAAACAGTGAAAACTCATTGACATCAGCGCCAGCAATAAAGCTATTTTGCTTGCCTGACTGAAAAATTACAGCACTGACAGATGATGTTTTCAGTTCATCGAGAATACTTTGCAGTTCAATTAACACCGACTGAGACAAAACATTGGTTGAGCTGTCCGGTTTATCCAAAGTGAGCGTAACAACTTGATCATTATCGATAGTAACTAACCAATTTTCATAATCTGTTTTCATTGCACTGGCCTCATGCTTTCAACTAATATGGCACCCCCTTGACCTCCACCGATACAAAGAGAGGCAACTCCGCGTAATGGTTTAGTCGGTGAAGTATTACGTTTTAACAGCTTTAATAAATGTAATACAATGCGACTGCCACTGGCTCCAACGGGATGTCCCAGGCTGATACCCCCGCCGTCTATATTAAGGCGATCCTCTGGAATCTTACCGATTTTATGTGTCAGACCAAGTTTTTTTTGACAATAGTCATCATCATCCAGGGCTTTTTGACAGGCCAGTACCTGTGCAGCAAATGCTTCATTGATTTCCCAGTAATCAATATCTTCGATTTCAAGGTGAAATTTATCTAAAAGGGGAGGGATTGCATGTGCTGGACCCAGTCCCATTTCCTCTGGCGGCAATCCTTGCCAATGACAGTCAATTAATTTGCCAAGAACCGTTAGATTATGTTGCTTTACCGCTTGCGCACTGGCCAGAATCAGCACGGTAGCGCCGTCACTGACCTGAGCACTATTGCCAGCGGTAATTGCGCCATAGCTTCGGTCAAACACGGGTTTGAGCCTTGATAATTTTATCAGGCTGGAATCCTTTCTTACGCCATTATCGTGATCATAAAAATGATTGTATAGATCATAAACCGAAGTGACTTCATCATCCAGTTTACCCTGTGTGATGCATTGTGACAGTCGTTGCTGACTTTGTTGGGCGTATTGATCCATTTCAGAACGGGATATATTAAAACGTGCCGCCAGGATTTCAGCCGTTTGTCCCATTGACAGTCCAACTAAAGGATCTTTCAAGCCTTTTAACAGGCTGAATACGGGTTTAAAAAATTGTGGTCGTAAGCGAACAATCTGCCGCAAATACTGACCGATCGAATTTATTCCATGGCTACGGATACTAAATAATTGCGTGAGCCAGTTTACCATGTCGTCACTCCAGATTACCGGAGCTCTGGACATGGCTTCCGTGCCACCGACCAGGACCAGATCTGCGGTACCACTTCTAATACTGTTCATACCACTATGAATCGCCTGCATTCCCGAGGCGCAATTACGTTGCACAGTCCAGGCTGGTGTTTTTATATCACAACCGATTCTAAGTGCAATTTGTCGGGCAATATTGGCTTCACTGGCATCAGGCATCACACAACCAATAATGACTTCATCCAGTGTCTGAGCAGAAAATGGTACCGTTAATAATAATTGTCTTGCAGCTGCTACTGCCAGGTCGCCAGCACTGAAAGGTCCTGGCTTACCAGTTGCTTTTAATTGTGGGGTGCGCAAACCATTAACAACATAGACTGGTTCCTGGTCGGTTATGTTTTGATGATTCATTTTGAGCTCCACTTGTACAATTTTTAGTTGCCTGAGAAGGCATCTGTTTAATTCAAATTCTGATCGAAATCATCGACTTTGATCACCTCATTTCTTGCCTGATATGCTTCGTAAATCACTTTATGTTCATGATCATCAAGTAAACCCTGTTGATGGGCCCGGTTTAATAATTGGCTATAATCCAGAAGCTTTTCATCAAAATCGACTCCGATATCAATGGTTTTGTTTTTAATGAGCTGATGCAGTTTTTTTTCAGCTTGTTCTGCACGTATTACTTTCAATAATGCACTATCCAGTCTTGCCAAAGCGTCAGTGGCATTCTGATTCATCTGAATACCTTGTGTCAGACGGTCTCTTGCTGTTGAGGGCGATAATAGTATTTGTGCCAGAACATGCGCCAGATTATCACGAGGTTTTTTGTAAGGCTTGCCAAGAGGAAAGATAAGCGTCCTTAATAATCGCGCAATAAAGCGATTAGGCAGATTGTCCAGCACACCATCAAACGCCTGCTGGGTATCATAAAACAGGGTTTCACAACTCCATTGCATCAAAGCCTTGTCGTCCTGGTATTCCTGATCATTATGATATTGTTTTAGAACCGCAGAACTGAGATAAAGGTAGCTTAAAATATCGGCTAATCGACCCGACAGCTGTTCCATCTGTTTAAGTTTGCTGCCAAGGGTCAGCATGCAAAAATCACTGAGTAATGCAAAGGCAACACTGAGTCTTGATAATTTCTGAAAATAGCGCCTAGTTGATTGCTGATACTCTGCACTGACGTGATTAACTTTCCGGGCAGGAATTTTACCAAATCGACCATCAGTGACTGCAGTAAAAAAAGTTCTGTAGAAAGATCGAATAACATGGAAAATATGGGCTATAAATGCTTTGTCAAAAGTAATTAATCCCTCTATTTGGTTTTCATTGTTTGCGGAACTGATTTCTTTAAAGACATATGGATGACAACGAACGGCACCCTGACCAAAGATGATCATACTACGAGTTAATATGTTGGCACCTTCCACAGTAATACTGATAGGAACCGCCTGATAAATACGTCCCATAATATTTCTGGGGCCCATGCAAATGGCGGCACCACCATAGACATCCATAGCATCATTGACCACCTGACGCATTTTTTCAGTCATATGATATTTCACCACTGCACTGGCTACCGAGGGTTTCTCACCCTGTTCAAGACTGGTAATAGTCAGATTTCTGGCGGCTTCCATAATATAGGTATTACCGGCAATGCGGGTTAAGGCTTCTGAAATTCCACCAAAATCACCAATTGGCCGGTTAAATTGCTTGCGTATATGGGCATAAGCACCGACTGCCCGGCTGGCCAATTTACCCGCTCCGGTACTTAATGCTGGTAGTGAAATCGAACGGCCATCTGCCAGACATTCCATTAACATGCGCCAGCCTTTTCCAGCATAGTCTTTACCACCAATAATCATGTCAACAGGAATAAAAACATCCTTGCCGGAATTGGGGCCATTTTGAAATGTTTGATTCAGGGGATAGTGGCGTCGTCCTATGTTTATGCCGGGAAGATGAGTAGGTACTAACGCCAGGGTGATACCTCGATCGGTTTTCTCTGGATTGTCGCTATCGGATAATAAATGCTCGGGATCATAGAGTTTAAATGCCAGTCCGAGCAGGGTACAAACAGGTCCCAGGGTAATATAACGTTTCTCCCAGTTGAGACGGATTCCCAGCGTTTTCTTACCTTCATATTCCTGATAACAGACGATGCCATAATCGGTCATGGCACTGGCATCACTTCCAGCGTTAGGGCTGGTTAAAGCAAACGCAGGAATCTCTTTTCCTGATGCCAGACGCGGCAAATAATAATCCTTTTGTTCCTGTGTACCATACTCAAGAATTAACTTGGCGGGTCCTAAAGAATTGGGAACCATAACAGTGACCGCAGCAGTAATACTTTTACTGGCCAGTTTCATTACCATGGCCGAATGCGCCAGGGCTGAATATTCAAGGCCGCCATATTGCCTGGGAATGATCAGTCCGAAAAGGCCTTTTTCTTTGATAAATTGCCAGACTGAATCGGGTAAATCTTTTTTGTGCTGGGTGATTTGCCAGTCATCAACCAAAGCGCAAAGTTCTTCTACCGGGCCATCGAGAAAATTCTGTTCTTCTTGACTCAGTTGTGCCAGCTCAATGGCAATCAATTTTTCCCAGTCAGGAGAACCACTGAATAGATCGCCATCCCACCAGACAGATCCAGCTTCTAAAGCTTCCTTTTCTGTGTTAGACATCCGTGGTAATAACTGACGGAAGAGTTTAAAGATGGGACCGGTCAGATAGTGCAGACGCACACCACGCCAGAAGCCAGGTTTATCTGAGCCAGCTT
>Ga0316204_10005174_pt1 | contig 22024 bp, 21 predicted proteins | sample 6monrhotite_MG_2_FD_205661 | JGI IMG/M metagenome (GOLD analysis project Ga0316204, IMG submission 205661) | Microbial mat bacterial communities from mineral coupon in-situ incubated in ocean water Damariscotta River, Maine, United States -... | ecosystem: Environmental > Aquatic > Marine >... | reverse complement strand
AACTATCTCTCCACCTTCGGGCAACCAGAATAACGCCCAATCGACGGCTTCTGTTTCGCTTTTAAAACTTCCTGTGAATGGATCGTCCGGTAAAATTTCAGTATCTAACGCTGTTTGTTTTAAGTAATCTCTTAAGCCATCTTCATAAAACCATTCTGTTTTATCGCCTTTATTATTGTCAATAAGGGTTACTTTTAAGCCTGGACATAAAACGGCTTTTGCCCTTAATAAATGTTTTAGTTTGGAAGTCGAGTATTTCGGCGTATCAAAATATTTTGCATCAGCCCAAAAAGTCACTGTTGTGCCAGTATTTCTTTGTCCAACCTCTCCAACAATTTCTAGTGGCGATGTTAGCTCACCATTTTCAAAACTAATGTGATGACGTTTTCCGTCTCGTTTAACGCTGACATCAACACGGCTAGATAAAGCATTAACCACCGAAATACCAACCCCATGTAAACCACCGGAAAACTCGTAGTTTTTATTAGAGAATTTTCCACCGGCATGAAGTTTGGTTAAAATTAACTCAACACCTGTCACACCCTCTTCTGGATGAATGTCGACAGGCATTCCTCGACCATCATCTTGAACTTCGAGAGAACCATCTTTATGTAGTAACACCGTAATATTCTTACAGTAGCCGGCTAATGCCTCATCAACACTGTTATCGATCACTTCCTGTGCTAAATGATTAGGGCGGGTTGTGTCGGTATACATACCGGGACGTTTTTTGACTGGGTCTAAGCCACTGAGAACTTCAATAGAGTCCGAATTATAGGCGCTGGACATTGGATTCCTTAGAGGTAAAAGCTAATAACTGACGAAAAAATGATATAAAAATCATCTACGTATTTAATTTTTTTATAACAAGTATCATCTCGTCTATTTCTCCCAAAGGCAATAGGTAAAGATGATTTTTTTCGATTTTTTAAGTAATAAAAAATGTAAGCTATTACGCAAATTTAGTTATTTAAAGTTCTTTTAGTTCTATTCTTATTGACGTACTATAGTGGTCGTAGCCCTGTTTAAATAGCATAGCTACTTAAGAATTGATCTGTTTGTAGGATAGTTAAAATACAAGTATACGGCTAACCCAAACAATAGAATGAAAGATTTGTTTTCGATACCTCACTTTCAGTAATCTTGAGTTCTAATTTGACAATAACCAAAATAAAGTAATTAGGATAGGAGAACTCTATGGATTCTAGAATAAAATTTACCAAGTTGAAAATCGCCTTACAAGTTTCAGCATTGTTATGTAGTGGAGCAATAGCTGGTCAAGCTATCGCAGAACCGGCACAACGTTTTATTATAAAATATAAAGATGTATCACAACAAAGCTCTTCTCAAAGTAAAAAAATTAAAAAAATGATGGAACGTTTAGCAACTAAAAGCGGGGTTTCACTTGAACATTTAAGAAAAATGGGATTAGAAGATCGCCATGTTATTACCTTAAAAGATACTCAAAAACGCCAAAAATTCTTGGCTATGCTAAACCGTTTAAAATTAGATTCGAATGTTATTAGTATCGAAGAAGATGTTTTGATGAAACCCAACTTCGTTCCAAATGACGAATTTTACAATCTCCAATGGCATTATCACGAAGCGACCGGTGGCATTAACGTTGAAACAGCGTGGGACACTCACGATGGTACGGGTGTAGTTGTAGCTGTTCTCGATACAGGCATAACTGATCACTCAGATCTAAATGCCAACGTTCTCCCCGGTTATGATTTCATTGATGATCTTGCTGTCGCCAACGATGGAGATGGAAGAGATGCCGATGCAAACGATCCAGGTGATTGGGTTGCAGCTTTCGAATGTGGTTTCAACTTTGCTGCAAATTCAAGCTGGCACGGAACTCATGTTGCAGGAACAATTGCCGCAGTAACAGACAATACACAAGGCGTAGCCGGTGTAGCTTACAACGCGCAAATACTGCCTGTCAGAGTTTTAGGTAAATGCGGTGGATTCCTCTCGGACATAGCTGATGCGATCGTTTGGGCATCAGGTGGAACAGTTACAGGCGTGCCAACTAACTCAACTCCAGCTCAAGTTATCAATATGAGCCTTGGTGGTAGCGGTGCTTGTGATGCGACTTATCAAGATGCTATTGATATCGCTGTAGCGAACGGTACTACTGTTGTAGTCGCTGCAGGAAACTCAGGTGCTGATGCTGTTAACTTCCGCCCCGCTAGTTGTAATTCGGTTATCAATGTTGCGTCAAATGACCGTCAAGGAAACTTAGCTTCCTATTCAAATTGGGGAACAACTATTGACGTTACTGCTCCAGGAGGAGAAACGGTGATAGCAGCTGATGGTGTCGCGTCAACACTCAACGATGGTACCGAAGGGCCTGTTAACGAAACCTATGTATATTATCAAGGTACTAGTATGGCGGCTCCTCACGTAGCAGGTGTGGCGGCATTACTGTATCAAGCAAATCCGAATATAACACCAGCTGAAGTAGAAGCGACATTAGCAGCAACAGCTAGAGCAATACCAGGAACCTGTGTTGAAGGCTGTGGTGCCGGAATTATCGATGCTAAAGCTGCTTTAGATTCTTTAGGCCCCCCAGCAAACGTTGCACCAATTTCGAGCTTTTCAGTTAGCGTAACAGGTTTAGATGCTACTTTCACTGATACTAGTACAGACTCTGATGGAACAGTTTCTTCTTGGAGCTGGGATTTTGGTGATGGAAATTCTTCAACTGCACAAAATCCAATTCATACATACGCAGCCGATGGAAACTACACAGCTTCTTTGACTGTTACTGATAATGAGTCAGCAACCAATACTAGTTCTCAAGCAGTGACTATTAACGCTAATAACGTCGCTCCTGTATCTAGCTTCACTTATACAGTGGCAGACTTACAAGTCACCTTTGTTGATGGAAGCAGTGATAGCGATGGTACGGTTACGGCTTGGAGTTGGGATTTTGGTGATGGAAATACATCAACTGTCCAAAATCCGATTCACAATTACGCTACTGGCGGAGTTTTCACTACATCGTTAGTTGTTACTGATGATTTAGGAGCTACTCATTCAAGTAATCAAACTGTTACTGTAGTAGCCCCTAATGTTGCTCCAACTGCTGATTTTACGTTTATCGCGAATAATCTAGATGTTGATTTCACTGATGCGAGTAGTGACAGTGATGGTTCAGTTGCCTCTTGGAGTTGGGATTTTGGTGATGGTAATACATCAACTACTCAGAACCCTTTTCACTCTTACATTACCGCTGGTACATACAGTGTAACTTTGACCGCCACTGATGATGAAGGTGCTACTGATTCGTCAACTCAATCAGTTACCGTTACTGATGGTAGTGCTACAACTGGTGGATTTACAGAAACTAACTTAAGTCCTAACGCACGTGAAAATTTATCTTATACGATTGATGTACCAGCTGGTGCAACCTCGTTAGAGGTTGATACTTCTGGTGGCACTGGTGATGTTGATCTAGTCATTAACTTTGGTTCTGCACCAACACGTACTAACAACGATTGCATCCAACAAGGCGCGGGCAATGTACATAACTGTACTATGACTAATCCGGCTGAAGGCACTTGGTTTATTATTGTTAGAGGTGTGCAAGCATCTTCAGGTGTTCAACTTGATGCATATTGGACTGCGGCCGCTGTAGGAAATATTGCTCCTACTGCTGATTTCACTTTTGCTGCAACCGATTTACTTGTCGATTTCACTGACACAAGTTCCGATAGTGATGGCAATATTGCATCAAGAAGTTGGGACTTTGGTGATGGAAATACTTCAACAGCACTAAACCCTTCTAATACTTATGCGTCTGCTGGAACTTACACAGTAACATTAACAGTAACTGATAATGAGGGTGCAACAGACGTATCATCTCAATCAGTGACAGTTACAGAAGGCGGTAGCAGCAGTGGAGGTTTCACTGAAACGGGAATTAGCCCTGCAGCGGGTGAACTTGTTTCCTACACTATTGATGTCCCGGCAGGAGCAACTTCATTAGAAGTTGATATTTCTGGTGGAACAGGTAATGCTGATTTAGCAATCAATTTTGGTTCTACTCCTACTAGAAACAATAATGATTGTTTAGAAATAGCTCCTGGCAATACGCACAACTGTACAATAACTAATCCTTCTGAAGGCACTTGGTTTATTATCGTGCGCGGTGCGCAAGCATCGACAGATGTTCAGCTAGACGCATATTGGTATAGTAATTAATACCTATTAAACCAATGAAAAGAAGCCAGCTTATGCTGGCTTTTTTATTGTTTATTTTCTATAAGCCAAGTTGCTATTGTTAACAATTAAGTATTAAGCAATAACTCCACAACCTTAACCTACACCAAAAAAACGAACTCTTGTATAATGTCGAAAGATAAATATGTGAACTAAGCTTATATATTTGACACTCCACTTGAACCCACGTATTCTAACTACATCTGTAACAGAAATTAAAGACCTAAAAATGAGTAATCGAACAAAATCTAGCAACGATTTACCGGACTTAAGTCGTACTGAGCTGGAAATTCTTAATATTATTTGGAAGAGTAAAGAAGGTTTGTCGGTTCGCGAACTCCATGAAAAAATCAAGGACAATTTTAATTGGGCATATTCTACAACTAAGACCACCATGGATCGGATGGTTAAAAAAGATCTGCTTCGGCGAGAAGATTTTCACGGGGTTTTTCTTTATCAAGCGCAAATATCTAAACCGGCGGGTCTTGCACGCTTGTTTAGCTTTTTTACTAACGACCTTCTCGAAATGGATCAGAGCGCATTAGTTTCCCTTTTCGGTAATAGTAAAGGCTTAACAGATTCAGAAATTAACGAATTGGAATCCTTGCTAGAGCAGCAAACACGGCAAGATAAAAAGAAAAAATAACCCAAGGAATAAAAAATGTTACCAGCAATGGAGCCATTTTTTTCAAGCATTGAGCCACTATTTCATTTTTTAGTGATTAATAGCTTATATTCGGCGTTATTAGCTTTTGCCATTTTAGTAATCAAATTACTCTTCCCTAAGATGCCGCGCACCTTTGAATATGGTTTGTGGTGTTTAGTTCTTATTCGATTAGTTTTACCTACGGAATTTTCAATCACTTATTCATTGGGTTATTTGAGTCACCAATGGTTAGAAACGGGAATTCCTACGGCTATCAAGGACTCAGGCTGGTTAATGGAGTTAGTGAAACAACCTATACTTTCGGATTCAGTCTCTTCATTTAATTGGTTTAATTTATTGGTTTTTTTATGGATTGGTTTTTCATCTGTCGTCGCCTTCAAATATGTTTTATTAAAAATGAAACTCTCAAAATTATTGGCTGTTGCTCACCCTGTTGAAGAAGCTTGGTTGACTAAAGAGATTAACTATTGGCGAAGAGAGTTTAAAATAAGAAGGCAAATTATTGTGATTGATTCGGATGATTTTTTGTCCCCTTTTACTTTTGCATTTTTTTTGCCTGTTATTTTTATTCCTAAGCAGCTGTTATTGGAAAAAAATCAAAAAGTCATCGGGTCGATTATTGCTCACGAGCTAGCTCATATAAAAAGGTGTGACGCTTTATGGTTGATGTTTCAAAATATCGTACAGATCATTTTCTGTTTAAATCCAGTTTTATGGATTGCGGTTAGACGACTTAATTCTTTACGAGAAGAGATTTGTGATCAGAAAGTGCTGGATAGTAAAACAATTGCGAATGATGAATATGGGAAAAGTTTATTACATGTTCTCAGGTTAAATATAGGTCAGCGATCACCAGAGCTTTTTGCAACTTTTTTTATTAGCCATCAGAGTGTTTTCAAAAAACGGATAGCAGCAATTGGTTCTAACAAGGCCTTAAAACCAAAATTGAGACTACAGTATGTAGCAATAGGCATTTTTGCTGTATTTTTTCTTCCGATGAGTTGGCAAAAAGTTATTGAGGAGCCCATCATAGTCATACCTAATGTGTCTTCTCCATTTCCTGAACATATTAGAAAAAATTACCAAGCCCCTGTTTTACTTAAGAAAAATAAAGAAAACAAAACCTCGGAAGACGTCGATATAGATATAAACTAATTGTAACGACTCAGGCTAGCCCCTGAAATAAGTTAACTCTTGGTTCAAAAATGGTCATTTATACCTATAAACTCACATTTACTGGCTTGATTTGACTTATTTCAGCGACAATCTGAACAGTTAAACCTAACCCAATCCAAACTAAGCGGAACTTGGAATAGCGATTTCTATTTTCTTCCCGAATGGCCGAAACCACCTTCACCACGAACACTATCGTCGAACTCTTCAACGATATCAAAGCTTGCTTGTATCACGGGAATAAACACTAACTGCGCCATTCGATCGCCAGCATTAATCTCAAAGCTTGTTTGTCCTCTGTTCCAGCAAGAAATAAAAATTTGCCCTTGATAATCTGAGTCAATCAATCCGACCAAATTCCCCAAAACAATTCCATGCTTATGACCTAATCCAGAGCGGGGTAGAATCGTCGCAGCAATAGTTGGGTCAGCTATGTGGATTGCAATTCCTGTTGGAATTAGTTTAGTTTCACCCGGTTCTAAATTTATTTTTTCGTCGATGCAAGCACGCAGATCCATTCCTGCCGAACCACTAGTTGCGTATTCTGGAACGGGGTATTCTGAGCCAATACGAGGGTCGAGGATTTTAAGTTCGATTTGTTTCATATAATTTTCTCTTGGGTTTTAATGTTTGTTAATAGTTAATATTATTTTAGAATTTTTGTTGTTTGATCATTTCATAGGCCGCTTGAATTTCTTGAGATTTTTCTGTGGCAACTTTAATCATTTCTTCGGGCATACCTTTAGCAACAAGCTTATCAGGGTGATGCTGTGACATTAGCTTTCGATAAGCTCTTTTTGTTTCGGCTTTGGTAGCATTGTCAGAAATGCCTAAAACTTTATAGGCTTGAGAGATTGTTGGCGCGGATGCATTCTTAGCAGAGCCGGATGAACCTGTTTGGTGAAATGAGCGTTGAGCGATAACCATTTCAACTAGGCGATCAATCTGAAATTTTGGTAATCTAAATGCTTGTCCAATCTGATATAAAACCTGCATTTCTGGTTCGCTGACGTTGCCATCGGCTGTAGCCGCAACAATTTGGATTTCCAAAAACATTTGAATCAAGCTTGGCTTTCTTGCGCAATGCCTAATCAATGATTCGAGATTTGAATTTAAATTAAAGTCTTGCTCTTTGCCTTGACTGAATGCATCAATCGCTTGTTTGCGTTTAGACTCATCAAGTCCCAATTGCGCCATCACCTGCTCTGCGGCGGCAATTTCTTGTTGGGATACCACACCATCAGCTTTTGCTATGTGTCCCATAACAGAGAAGGTAGTTGTAAAAAATACCCGTTGGGTTTCTGCTGGGTCTGACTGACCGAAGACACCAGAAAAATCTTGCTTTAAGCCCTTATCAAAAGAACTGCCAATCCAAATTCCGATAAACAGACCTAACGGACCAGCCAAAACAAAGCCTAGAGCGCCGCCAATTACTTTTCCCCAGATATTCATGTATGAGCGATTTATCCTATAATGATGTTGAGTGTTAAGCCCAAGATAACCTTTATTTGGTCAATTCGGTTCTATTTCAATTGTGTTATTTGTTAATTAATATTTCTCTGACTGATAGTGCGGAGATTGTTGTGCCAGCATTTTACCCTATATTTGTAAAATAGTTACCTCGATTTCAGGTTAGTTATATTATAACTAGCTATTATGGCGACATATCTTCATGAATTCGATACAATAGCGCCAAATTTAATCGACCCTAAAAATGCGACAAAACGCAGGTTTTTAGCACTTTTTTACTTAATTTTAGGAATCTCACTCAAATGTTAGATAACACTCAATCCATTGAAGAATTTGATAACGAACTTTGGCAATCCATTGAAGCTGAAAAAAAGCGTCAAGAAGAGCATATAGAGCTAATTGCTTCAGAAAATTACACCAGCGCAAGAGTCATGGCTGCCCAAGGTTCGGTTCTCACTAATAAATATGCTGAAGGTTATCCTCATAAGCGTTATTACGGTGGTTGCGAGTATGTTGATTTAGCTGAAGAGCTTGCAATCTCAAGGGCTAAAGAGCTGTTTGGTGCAGATTACGCTAATGTGCAACCTCATTCTGGATCTCAAGCCAATTCGGCAGTTTATATGGCTTTGCTTAATCCGGGAGATTTAGTTTTAGGTATGAACCTAAATGAAGGCGGTCATTTAACTCACGGTTCACCGGTTAATTTTTCTGGAAAAATTTATAAATCCGTTCAATATGGTCTAGATGCAGCTGGATATATTGATTATGAGCAGGTTGAAGCTTTAGCAATGGAGCATAAACCAAAAATGATTTTAGCTGGTTTTTCTGCCTATTCTAGAACCGTAGATTGGTCAAAATTTAGAGCCATTGCAGATAAAATTGGTGCCTACTTTATGGTAGACATGGCGCATGTTGCCGGTTTGGTTGCCGCAGGTTTATATCCTAACCCTGTTCCCCATGCTGATGTAGTTACTTCCACAACCCATAAAACTTTAGCAGGGCCTCGTGGCGGGATCATTCTGGCGCGAGAAAATCCAGAACTTCAAAAGAAATTCAACTCAGCCGTTTTCCCCGGTAGCCAAGGAGGTCCTTTGATGCATATCATTGCAGCAAAAGCGGTTGCATTTAAAGAGGCGTTAGGTGAAGAGTTTAAGCATACTCAAGCACAAGTTTTAGTTAACTCAAAAGCAATGGTTGCTGTTTTACAAAAGAGAGGTTATAAAATTGTTTCTGGTGGAACTGATAATCATTTGTTCTTAATTGATTTGATTGATAAAGAGATCACTGGGAAAGATGCCGAAGCAGCGTTGGGTGCAGCATTTATTACAGTCAATAAAAATACCGTACCAAATGAGCCTCGCTCACCCTTTGTGACCAGTGGTTTGCGCATGGGAACACCCGCCATAACCACGCGTGGAATGAAAGAAGCTGAAGCAACTCAATTGGCCGAGTGGATATGTGATATTTTGGATGATATTAACGATCAAGATGTGATTGCTGATGTTAAATCTAAAGTATTAACACTGACTGCTCAATTCCCAGTTTATAAAGGTTAATCAGAATTTAGATAACAGAACCATCAACTTAGGTTAATACGATGCACTGTCCATTTTGTTCTTTTCAAGATACTAAGGTCATAGACTCTCGTCTCGTCACTGATGGCGGACAGGTTCGCCGTCGTCGTGAGTGCATTGAATGTGGAGAACGTTTTACAACTTTTGAGATTGCTGAGTTGGTGATGCCAAAAGTGATTAAAGGTGATGGAAGTCGCCAGCCTTTTGATGATAACAAGATGAAAGCAGGAATCTTAAAAGCCGTCGAGAAAAGACCCGTTTCCGTTGAAGCCGTTGAAGAATCGATCATCAATATTCAATCAAAATTAAGAGCTACGGGTGAAAGAGAAGTTGCTGCCAGCGTTATCGGTGAGCTAGTAATGGAAGCTCTTAGAAAGCTCGACCAAGTTGCCTTTGTTCGTTTTGCTTCGGTTTATCGACGTTTTAAAGATGTCAGTGAGTTCCGCGAAGAAATTGAAAGGCTTGAATCTAAAACTTAGCTTCAAAACATATTAATTTGAAAATAAATCAATCTGAAATTAAATAGAACTAAAAATAAATATGAACTGGTCAATTGACGATCACCAATATATGGGGCTGGCTTTACAGCTAGCAAAAAAGGGGCAATATACCGCTCGCCCTAACCCTATGGTTGGATGTGTGATAGTTAAAAAAGGCAGAATAGTTGGTCAAGGTTGGCACCAAAAATCAGGTCTTGCTCACGCGGAAATTAATGCATTAGAGCAAGCTGGTAAAAGTGCCAAGGGGGCTACTTGCTACGTCACTTTAGAACCTTGCTCTCACACCGGAAAAACTGGACCATGTGTAGATGCGTTAATTAAAGCTGGCGTGGTGAAAGTTATCACCGCCATGACTGATCCTAACCCTCAGGTTAACGGAAGCGGATTCGCGATACTAAATAAAGCGGGAATTGAAACTCAAAGCGGCTTATTAGAATCGCAGGCTAAAAAACTGAATAAAGGCTTTGTTGCAAAATTTGAAAAACAAAGACCCTGGGTGACTTTAAAATTAGCCATGAGTTTGGATGGACGAACAGCCTTAGCTGATGGTTCGAGTAAGTGGATTACTGGAAGTGCCGCTCGTTTTGATGTGCAAAAATTAAGAGCTAGGCAAGATGCGATCATTACCGGTATTGGAACGCTGTTAGCAGACAACCCAAGTTTAAATGTAAGAGGTGGTAAAGAAGCGGATAGTCTCCAGCAACAGTGGTTTTCTAAATTAAAAAACTTTGAGCAACCAATACGGATTCTTTTGGATAGGAACTCACAAGCGGATTTGAGCAGTAAGATTTTTGCGCAAGATAATTTAGAAAAAAGCAAAAAAGAAAATGTTTGGTGGCTCGTAAATATGCCAGCCAAAAAAACCGACGATTTACCAGAAAATATTAAATTGCTAGATAATAAGTCGTTAGAAAAATTGCTTAACGAGTGTGCGCAATTTGGTATGAATAATGTATTGGTTGAGGCGGGACATCGTTTAGCCGGGGAATTTATTCAGCAAAATTTAGTTAATGAAATTATTATTTACATGGCTCCAAAATTAATGGGTAATGACGCTTTGGGGTTGTTTGATTTATCAGTTTCGAGGATGTCGGACTGCCAGCAATTAGTTTTACAAGATGTCCGACAGTTTGGCGATGATATCCGTCTTGTTTATCGACCTCAAAGTATCGCTGAGTAATAAAACAAAATATTAAAATAAAACATTAAAACAAAACAATAAAAGAGGAATGATATGTTTACAGGTATCATTGAAAGTATTGGTTCAATCAAAAAAATTGAACATATGTCAGGCGATGCCAAGCTAACAATTAGTGTTGGTAAACTCAATATGTCTGACGTTTCTCTCGGGGATAGTATTGCATGTAATGGTGTCTGTTTAACAGCGATCGAATTTGATCAAAATAGTTATACTGCTGACGTTTCGGGTGAAACGCTTGGTTTGACAACCTTAGGAAATATTCAAGTTGGTAGCCCCGTTAATTTAGAAAAAGCCTTAACGCCAACCACTCGGCTTGGAGGGCATTTGGTTAGCGGTCATGTAGATGGCGTTGGTGAAGTGCTTTCTATAAGAAAAGATTCTCGCAGTATTCAATATAAAATAAAAGCCCCTGAAGAATTAGCTCATTACATCGCAAAAAAAGGCTCGATTTGTGTCGATGGTGTGAGTTTGACGGTCAATGAAATTAAAGAAAGTATTTTTGAGTTAAATCTCGTTCCTCATACTTTAGTTGAGACAACAGCAAGTGATTATAAGGTCGGTAGTCGGGTTAATTTAGAAGTAGACCTGTTAGCTCGTTATTTAGAGAGATTGTTAACCGGGCAAAAAACCGAATCAACGTCTAACCTTACTAAGAGTTTGTTAATAAATAGCGGGTTTATAAAATAAACCTTTAACGAATTTCACCCATAAACAATGTGAGCAGTTTGATGCAATTGAATACGACAAAAGAATTAATCGATGATATCGCCGCGGGCAAGATGGTGATATTAATGGATGATGAAGATCGTGAAAACGAAGGCGATCTTATTATGGCGTCGAGCCTTGTTAGACCAGACGATATTAATTTTATGGCTAAATTTGGTCGAGGTTTAGTTTGTTTAACCTTGACCCAAGAACGTTGCGAACAGCTCAATCTTCGGTTAATGGTTGATAAAAATGAGGCTTCTTTTGAAACTAATTTTACGCTTTCTATCGAAGCTGCTGAAGGTGTAACGACAGGTATTTCTGCCGCTGATCGGGCGCGAACGATTCAAGCAGCCGTGGCTGCAGATGCGAAACCAAGAGATATTGTCCAGCCCGGCCACATATTTCCAATTATGGCAAAAAAGGGTGGGACGCTGATCCGTGCCGGACATACTGAAGCTGGTTGTGATTTGGCGAGACTTGCAGGTTTGGAGCCTAGCGCAACGATTGTTGAAATTCTTAATGAAGATGGTTCAATGGCTCGTCGTCCAGACTTAGAAGAGTTTGCTGAGCAACATCAGCTTAAAATAGGCACTATCGCAGATTTAATCGAATATCGTATGAATACGGAAAATTCGGTTAGCAAAGAACTGTGTGTCGATTGGCCTACAGAATTTGGCCAATTTAAGTTGCACGCTTATAAAGATGATATTGATGGTCAAACCCATATCGCATTAGTTAAAGGGAATATAACGCCTGAAGAAGCTGTTTTAGTAAGAGTCCATATAGCCGATGTAGCAACTGATTTATTAGGTAAAGAAAAAAAGGATGGTGGTAGTTGGACTATTCGACGAGCATTACAAAAGGTGGCTGATGAAGGAGCCGGAGTTGTACTTCTTTTGGGTAATCAATCGTCACCGGTGGCAATTCTTGATAGAATAGCGACCTTAAGTGGTCAAGATCGACCAAACAGTAGCGAGCAAGCTAAACAAAGTCGAGCAACGCGTACGGTTGGAATTGGTTCTCAAATATTGGTCGATTTGAATGTACAGCAAATGCGTTTGCTCAGCCCATTAAAAAAATATCATTCTTTAGCGGGTTTTAATCTACAAGTTATTGAATATATTGAAGATAAATAAAATCATTAAAGCTCCTGAGAGCTAATCGTTTACAAGTTAAACACTTTCTACATGGAAAGATAACCAAGAGAATAGAAAAATGAATACAATCGAAGGAAATTTAGTTGCTGATAGCGGAGCAAATGCCAAGTTTGCGATTTTGGTAGCTCGTTTTAATAGCTTTATAGTTGAAAGCTTGCTTGAAGGAGCGATTGATACACTTAAGCGTCATGGTGTTGATGAGTCGGCTATCGATATTATTCGTGTTCCAGGTGCGTTTGAAATGCCAATCGCAGCCCAAAGAATTGCGGGACAAAATAAATATCAAGCGATCATTGCTCTTGGAGCCGTTATTCGTGGCGGAACCCCTCATTTTGAATATGTTGCGGGCGAATGTGTTAAAGGTTTGTCGCAAGTTTCATTAAATGCGAATATTCCTGTTTCTTTCGGTGTTTTAACCGTCGATTCTATTGAACAAGCGATAGAACGAGCGGGAACCAAAGCCGGTAATAAAGGTGGTGAAGCCGCTATTACAGCGTTAGAGATGGTTAATTTGTTTGCAGAAATGGACAAATAATCACTAATGGAAAATCCAGCAAAAATTCAAAAGCCATCGACTCGTAAAAAAGCGCGTCGTTATGCCGTTCAAGGCATTTATCAATGGCAACTTAGTGGCAATCCAATCAAAGATATCGAGCTTCAGTTTCTTGAAACCATCAATGCTAAAAAGGTTGATATTGAATACTTTCAAGAGGTTTTAGTGAATACCTTATCTGGAATAACAGAGATAGATGAGCTGATAGTTCCTGTTTTAGAGCGTGATATTAATGAAGTGAATCCCGTAGAGTTAGCCATTCTTCGTTTAGCTTGTTACGAGCTAATGTCGAGAATCGACGTTCCCTATAAGGTCGTTATTAATGAAGCCTTAGAATTAACTAAAACTTTTGGCGCTCAAGAAGGTCATAAGTTTGTTAACGGTATTCTTGATAAGCTGGCTAAACAAACTAGAAAAATGGAAATACGCTAGTCATTTATTGGCGGTACACTTTGTATCGCTCAGCTATATAGCCGTTCCATCTTGAGGTGGAACAGGTATACATTCAGTTAACAAAATGCAATTAACAGAGTGTATTTCATTATAAACCATAACAAAACACCCTAATTTTGGTCAAAAGGCTTAATTTATGAGTCTTTGTTAATTAATAATTGTTTAGGAAAACATTAAAATTTGAATGTTTTCTAATGAAAGGATATCAATGAACGAATTTGAAATAATCGATGAATTTTTGGCACTAAAGGTTAAAAATAGGAAAGATGTATTACAGGGCGTCGGAGATGATTGCGCGTTAGTTAAAGTCCCTAGGGGTCAACGATTAGCAGTTTCAATGGATACCTTGATTGCTGGCGTCCATTTTCTTGCTGATTGTAACGCTGCTGATATTGCGCATAAAGCAATTGCTGTCAATTTAAGTGATCTAGCTGCTGCTGGTGCAGAGCCCGCTTGGATCACCATGTCACTAACAATGCCTGACTATAATAAGGCTTGGTTAACTGATTTCCATGAAGGTCTACATAATATGGCTGAATATTTTGGTATTCAGATTATCGGTGGTGACACTTGTAAAGGCCCACTTTCAATCACCATACAAGCCCACGGATTTGTTCCTGAGCAGGTTTTCTGCCGACGAAGTACCGCTAAAGCTGGAGAGCTTATTTGTGTTACTGGCAACTTAGGTGATGCTGCATTAGGCTTGTTAGTGGCTCAAAATAAAATTCAGGTAGATGATCAAGACATTAAGCAGTACTTACTAGACAAGTATCAAAAACCCTATCCAAGAGTTGCTGCCGGTATCGCATTACGCAACAGAGCAACAGCAGGTATTGATATATCTGACGGATTGTTAGCAGATGTCGCCCATATTAGCAAAGCAAGTAATGTTGGCGCTTTAATTCGTTGGCAACGCATTCCACTATCAGAGCAAGCCAAAAGTATCGCAAACAAAGAGTTATTGATGAAAAGTGCACTCTATGGCGGAGATGATTATGAGCTGTGTTTTACTGTGAATGAAGATGAGCTAGACTCAACTATAAAAGCTTTAGAGATAGTAGGCACTCACTGCTTTCCTGTGGGGCGCTTGACCGGAAAGCCTGGCGTTAGAGTTTTAGATAACGACCAAGAAGTTGAAATTTCACAATTAGGATTTCAACATTTTTCTTAATGGCATATTCTTCGATTAATCAGCTATAATTATTGACACCATGCCAAATAAAATACCTGCCAAAAATATTCTTACCAACCCCATAAGTTTTCTAGCTTTTGGTTTTGGTAGTGGTTTAATGCCTAAAGCACCGGGAACCTTTGGGACATTAGTTTGCATACCATTTTATTGGCTACTGGCCGATTTTGAATTGACTCATTATCTTGTTGTTTGCCTGCTAGTTTCGGTTATCGGAATATATATCTGTGGATATACTTCAAAAAAACTAAAGGTGCACGATCACCCGGGAATTGTTTGGGATGAGTTTGCGGGGTTTTTAATCACAATGATCGGTGTAAGTTTTAGCTGGACAAATATTGCGCTTGGCTTTGCGCTATTTCGCCTATTTGATATTTTAAAACCTTGGCCAATCGGGTGGTTAGATAAACGAGTATCGGGCGGTTTTGGAATCATGATTGATGATATACTAGCCGGACTTTTTGCATTAGGATGTTTGCATTTAATTCTGTACTTCATTTAAAGAACTAAAATTGATGAAACAACAATCTAAAAAACCGCAACAAATTATTGGTCTAATTTTGTTATTGATATCAACGATTAGTTTTGCTGAATCAGTTGATTTTAAAGTCATCGCATTATTTAAAAACGCTGCCATGATCGAGCATAATGGAAAACAAAAAATGCTTCGCAGCGGGCAAACCTACCTAAAAAAAATTAAACTCATTTCCGCTGATAGCCATTCAGCTAAGTTTTTAATTAATGGCAAAGAATTATCGCTTGGATTACATGAGTCGAAATTAGGATACCAATTCACAGAAAGTCCAAATCAAGAAAAAAAGTTTGTTCGCATTCCTAGAGATAACACCGGTATGTATCGAACGACTGGTCTTATCAATGGAGTTCCGGTTAATTTCCTTGTTGATACCGGTGCTTCTCAAGTCGCAATGAATGAAACAACCGCCAGAAAAGTTGGCCTTCAATACAAACTCTATGGACAAAGAACATCAGTCTCAACCGCCGCAGGAATTGGTTATGCGTGGTTTCTCAAACTAAACAGCGTCAGTGTTGGCGGCGTCAAACTAAATCAAGTTGACGCGCTCGTGATTAAAGGGGCTGGTCCAAGTGAAGTCTTACTTGGTATGTCTTTTTTGAATCAACTTAAAATGCAAGATGATGGCAATTTGTTGAAATTGACTAAGAAGCTATGAATAATAAATATCAGTGATAAGTAAAAGTAGCAAACCATCTACTCAAAAAATTCTTTCCAATCTTAGAGGAAAGAGTTGTATTTTATGTAAACACTTCTATTTATGAAAAAATAGTTTTCCATGCAACCATATCAGCGTCTTTTCCCTCAATTAATTCTAACCCCGCTACAAATTCATTTTCAGTTGTTTCGGTAACCCACTTTACATTACCAGAAAGGTTGTATTTAGAATCGGTTGATTCGATTTCAACTAGCATATCAATGGTCGTATTTTTTTCAATGGGGTGTTTACCATGAAGCCTAATTCCATTTAACGAAATATCTCTCATAGAACCTTCGTAACGAATAACTGAGTCTGGTGTAGCCATCACATCAACATGAACAGTACCCTTTTCTAGACGGCGAACTGAACTTCTTTTTTCTTCCATCATAATTAAACCTACCCTCGAATAATAACTTTCGCTATTGTTGAAATTTTGCCCATCAACATTGAGTATAGACTAAGAACTAGGTTTATAACCAATGTGAAATTGAGTTTTTGTAGTATTCCAGTATTGTTATAGAACCATCGACTATTTGATAATTTTCACCATCAAACTCAATTAAGCGCCTCAAACACAACATTTCTATTGCGCCTTCCAAATTGACTTGCTTATCTTTATTAGGAAAAAGGATCTGACCACCTTTAGATTCAATCAAGTCCATTAAGCTTCTTGTTTGTTCTAACAATACTTGTTTGGATATTTTATCTTTGTCCGACTTCAACAAAGTGGCCGCCACCAATACGACCGGAACAACCGGTATCGTTGTTTCAATCTTCTGCATTAAATCATTCGCCAAGGCCTCAACTTCTTCAAAACGTTTTTCCGCCGATAACTTGCCAAAATTAACGCTATTTTTCTCACAATAAGCTTTCGTAGAAATAGGATCGGCAAAACTAACGCTGGCGTAACCAAAACGTTTCCACTGATGACGACGGGCCAGCCGCATATTGTTCACCCAAAATTTGATAGTCGTTTTAATAGCAAACCATCGGCTTCTTCTTTCTGCCTCAGGGTCAAGCATTCGTAATAAGGTTCGATCCTCAAGAACGCGATCATAATTAATTCCCACAGGAATAAAGACCACATCACGATCATCTTTATAGTTATAGTTACGTAACATATAATCTAAAAAACCCAATCTAGGGGCTCTAATCGAACCATCGCGCGTCAGCCCACCTTCTGGGAACACCGCTTGACATACACCTTCTTTAGTCGCCATCGCAATGTACCTTTCTAAGACTTTACGATATAACGGATTACGCGAATTGCGACGAACAAAATAAGCACCCATTGACTTTATAATTCCTTGTAACGGCCATACTCTCGCCCATTCCCCAACAGCATAGGACATAGTCATTTTTTCAGAAACTAAAAAGGACACTAGAATATAGTCCATATTGCTACGATGATTCATCACAAATACCACGGTCGCATTTGGATCAACTTGGCTCAGGTGTTTTTTAGATGCTGTTTTTACACGGACTTTATAGAGCATCATGGCTAACTTTTTGGAAATCCAAAAACCAAAACGAACATAGATGTAAGCATTGAATGATGGAACAATTTCACGCGCATAAACGTGTACTTTTTCCATTAATACTTCTCGAGGGACTTCATCTTCTATCGATTGCGATTGAACAAATTCAAGTACTTGAGAATCATGAATTAACCGGTCTAAAAGAACTTGACGCTTGGTCAGTTGAAAAGGTCTTAGTTCAAAATTTAGTCTTTGGTTAAGCTCATGGATGGCTTTATTGATTTTTTTTCTAAAAAACCAACGAATACCGGGAAAGAGAAAACGATGAACAACAACAAAGCCTGCAATAACCGCTAATAATAAAAATAGCCAAAAAGGAATGGTAATTTGTGCGTCCACGTTTTCACCTAAAACCCATCATTATTTAAAATCGTTCGTAGTCATTTAAAACCAATCAGTATCTAAAACCAACTATCGACACGATCATCAAGTTTATTTTGGCAACCTTTCAATTGAACATTATAAGTCGCTGCTCTTTTTTTTACTTTAATAGCGACCTTCATCAGCCAAGGTTTATTCTTGTAGGAGCCTCTAGAGTAACCCCCTCTTCCTTCATGGTAAGCTAAATATTGACCATATGCATCCCATTTAGAAAGCTTCAACCGCTTTTGACTACCGTCTGTGTACCAACCAATAAAATCAATCGCATCTTCAAAATCGTCTCTATCTGCGCTAAATCGGCTAGTTTGCGTCAAATATTCCCCCCAAACAGGATCTTGAGCTTGCGCATAACCATAGGCTGATGATTTACGTGGTAATGGAATAAAACCTAAAAACCAATCCCTTTCTGGCTGGGCGTCGTCAATAAATCGTGATTCCTGATGCATAATTGCCATCATCACATAAAGAGGAGTTCCCCATTTATGTTGAGCGTCACGAGCAGCTTCATACCAATCAATTTCACCAAGGAAAATATCACAAATGTTATTAGTGTTAGATGGTCTATAGGTCGCGCAAGATGACAATAGAATTATCAATAGGCAAAAGGTGATTAATTTATAAAGGTTTGAAAACATCTACAAGTCTTTAAATAGGTAATTTAAAAGCATCTTACCAAAGCTTTCCTCATGAACGAAGTGAATGTTTGGGTACAGCAGCAGAAGTCTTAGTATATAAAAATTGTTGTAATTTTCTCCGCTAGATAACTATCTCTGTGGTAGACTTTTTTTATTGTCCTTTTATTCTTATTTTATGCTTATTTGATGAATAGAAATAACCCCATAGGTATTTTTGACTCTGGAGTCGGTGGACTTTCCGTGCTAAAAGCCATTCATCAATTAATGCCTAACGAAAATTTGATTTATTTGGCCGATAGTGAGTTTGTTCCCTATGGCAATAAGTCGGAACAGCAAATCGAAGAACGAGTGATGGCAATTACGGAGTTTTTAGCTGCTAAACAAGTCAAAGCCATTGTGGTTGCCTGCAATACCGCAACAGCCGCAGCGGCAAACACTCTAAGAAACAAATATTCCATTCCAATTATCGGATTAGAGCCCGCCCTCAAACCAGCTTCAGAAAGTACCGCATGTCACCGCGTTGGCGTGCTTGCAACTCAATCAACTTTAGATAGTCAGAAATATCAGGAGCTTAAAAGTAAATACGGAAAACAAATTCAGCTGGTCGAAAAAGCGTCTCCATTATTTGTAGAATTGGTAGAAACGGCTCCAGAAATCACAGGAACTGAAATGCAGTTAATTGAAAAAGAGCTCTCCCCTTTTAAAGAAGCAAAAATTGATTCCTTAGTGTTAGGATGTACCCACTACCCTTTTTTAACGGAAGCAATAGCGCAAATAATGGGAGAAAATGTGACACTTTTTGAAAGCGGATTTCCTGTTGCAAAAGAAGTACAAAGGCGATTGCAAGATAATCTTAATGACGCACAAGGAGCTGGTCGCATTGAATATTACTCAAGCAATCCCCCAAAATCACAGGCAACCTTTGATCGGTTGTTAGGTAAAACTGTTTATATTAATCGCTTCTAACCTGCTCTATGCACCCATCCCACCTCAAGAATAACCTTGTTTTTATCTAGGTAAAATTACACTAGATAAAATTATAATTGATTGTTTATAAGATGCGATCTATTATATATTCCATAATTAAACGCATTTAAACGATAGCGAGTTTACTATATGGCTAGAATATCTAAAAAGAAACAAGAGGAAACACGCTTAGAAATTATTAACACTGCAGTCGATCTATTTACTGAGCAAGGTTTCGAAAACACAACAATGAAACAGATAGCCAGAAAAGTAGGCATTGGTGACGCCACTATTTATAAATATTTTCCCAGTAAAGATAAGCTTATTTTTGCGTTTTATCATTCTAGAGCTGAACAGTCTGTTGAAGAATTTTTAACTGAAAAAGAGCTGCCCGATTACTCACTGCAAGAAAAAATTCAACTCCTTATCGATATCTATTTAGGAAACATGCTTGCTGATAGGGAATTTGTCCAACAAAGTATTGAAATGATCATGAAATCTCCAAGTGTTCTGTTTGAAGATGTAACACCGATACGTCAAGAGTTTGTTGGGGTGATCAGCGATCTGCTAATCGAAGCTGAAGCTTCTGGCGAAATAGAGAAATCACCATTTACTGCATCAACCGCAAAACTAACAAACGATTTCATTCTCGCAGTATTACTTTACTGGATAAAAGACGATTCGGATGAATTTAGCAATACCACTCAAATGGTGGATATGTCGCTTTCATTAGGAATTGAAATTCTAAAAACCGGTATTGTCAGCAAGCTCACCGATTTGATCGGTTTTTTTGTTAAAGCTCATTTATTCCGTTTTATGGGAAGTGGACTTATCAACAAAATAATCATGTCTAAATCTTTTTCACGATAACGAGGTCATTAAAAAATGAAAAGCTGGAAAAGCAAATGGATTATAGGTGTGGCTGTCGTTCACACTATTTATGCTCTAATTTATTTTGGGAATGACTACATTAGTTTATACGATAAAGGTATTTTTGATAGCGTAGACACTTCACGTATAGCTGCTGCCGTTTGGTTTTTTCTGTTCGGGCAAGTACTATTTTTAGTTGGAATAGCCATGTCGAAGCTTGAAAAATTAAACAACGGATTAATTCCTAAATCGATTGCTTATAATTTATTAGCTCTCACAATTTTAGGTATTCTGCTAATGCCTGCTTCTGGTTTTTGGTTAATATTTCCGCCCATTATCGCTATTTTACTAGCTAAATCTCCTCACTCTGTTTCATTAATAAACAGCAAACAATAATCACTTACCTATTAACAAACTGGAAATCGAAATGCCTAAATCGAACTCTATTCCAACTTCCAAAGTTAGACGCAGCACTATTGCTGGAATAACTGCGGCAAAGATCGGTATTAAGCATGTTGGTTATAAAACACGTTCTCTACTTATGGATGAGAATGAAAAGAAAAAATTTAAAGAATTACATGAAAAAAATTTGGGAGTACTTATTTTTTCGGTATTAAGCCAATTAAAAGGTACTGCGTTAAAAATTTCACAACTGTTAAGTATGGAAGCCAATATTCTTCCTTTATCTATTCGAGAACAATTAAAAAATGCCTACTACCAAGTTAAACCGATAAATAGAGCCTTAGTCAGAAAACAAATCATTCAAGAGCTAGGAAAGAAACCACTGGAAGTTTTCAAGTATTTTGAGTCCACGGCGTTCGCTGCAGCAAGTATTGGTCAAGTTCATCGCGGAGAGTCTTTTGCCGGTCAAACGCTTGCAATAAAAATTCAATATCCGGGTATTGCATCGACCATTGAAAGCGATTTAAAAATAGTTGAGCAACTTTTTTGGACATTATCAAAAACCAGCGAAATATTGCCTCATAAAAAGGTTCTGGATTTGATGATGTGCGAAATAAAAAATCGATTAGGTGAAGAAGTTGACTATGAAATCGAAGCAAAAAACCTACATTGGTTCATTGAACAGGTTAAGCTAAATGGTATCACTATCCCTAAGCCTATTGATGAACTATCCTCAAAGCGTGTCTTAACACTGGAAATGTTAGATGGTTTACATTTACAAGAATGGCTTTCGACACAACCTAGCCAAACAGAAAAAAACCGTATTGGTCAGTTATTATTCGACTTTTTTTGGTATTCAGTTTTTAACTTAAAAAAAGTTAATGCCGATCCTCATCCGGGTAACTTTTTATTTCTACGAGATGGTAACCTGGGCGTTTTAGATTTTGGATGTGTTCGTTCGCTTGATGATGAATTTGTTCAGCAATTTTCCATACTAATCCCAGAAATTATCAAAGTTTTTTACCAAAATGGTGAAAGTGAGACCTTACGAAAAACCTACCAATCCCTAAAAATTCTTTCGGGTGATGTTTCGCAAGATGAATTTGAAAACCAAGTCATACCTCA
>Ga0316204_10005172_pt1 | contig 22046 bp, 17 predicted proteins | sample 6monrhotite_MG_2_FD_205661 | JGI IMG/M metagenome (GOLD analysis project Ga0316204, IMG submission 205661) | Microbial mat bacterial communities from mineral coupon in-situ incubated in ocean water Damariscotta River, Maine, United States -... | ecosystem: Environmental > Aquatic > Marine >... | reverse complement strand
GTCATCTCCGAGCTGCCGCTCGAATTTAATGGTGAATTATTGACCGTTATATCGGCGGACGATGTTTTCTAGGTGGCAATAAGTCGCTCAACGCCTGTGGGTTTTTTACAACAAATATAGGCAATTGGTGCCAAATAAAGCTAGAAAGGGTCTAATTTGTTGACAGTTGGCGGTATTTCTGCGAACTTGAGCCCTGTCTTTCGTAGCCTTTGAGCAACAAACGTTACGATGCAGATTGCAAGACACCTTCAGGTACGGCTTGGCGGGGGATAGGGGGGCCAGGAACCACGTACTGGCGATGGTTAAAAAACGGCTTCGAAAGAAGCCGTTTTTTTGTGCACGTCCTATTCGTGAGTTTGCTAAATTGGACGCCTCGCAAGAACAACTCTTTAGGGTGAATCAATGCATGCCGAGAATCGCATGGCCTACTGGCGGGCCAATCTAAGATTGGTGGCGCTGTGCCTGCTCATTTGGTTCGTCTGCTCCTTCGGGTTCGGCATTCTATTGGTCGAGCAATTGAACCAGGTGCGGATAGGTGGTTTTCAACTCGGTTTCTGGTTTGCACAGCAGGGTTCCATCTATATTTTCGTGGCGCTGATTTTCTTCTATGCCTGGCGCATGAACCAGATCGACCGCAAGTTCGACGTGCATGAAGACTGATGCCTGTGAACAATAGGGCCACTCCGTGAGTCTCCAGGTTCTCACCTATATCGCTGTGGGCCTGAGCTTTCTGCTCTACATTGGTATCGCGATCTGGTCACGCGCGCACACCACTGGCGATTTCTACATTGCAGGCAAAGGCGTCTCGCCGCTGGCGAATGGCATGGCCACTGCCGCGGACTGGATGAGTGCCGCTTCTTTCATTTCCATGGCGGGTCTGATCGCATTTCTTGGTTACGACGGGTCGGTCTACTTAATGGGCTGGACCGGTGGCTACGTGCTGTTGGCTCTATTGCTCGCACCGTACCTGCGAAAATTTGGCAAGTTTACGGTCCCCGAATTTATCGCGGAACGTTACTACTCCAAGACCGCACGCATCGTCGCAGTTATTTGCCTGATTTTTATTTCCTTCACTTACGTCGCCGGGCAAATGCGCGGTGTGGGCATCGTTTTCTCACGTTTTTTAGAGGTGGAGGTAACTACCGGTTTGTTAATCGGCATGGGCGTCGTGTTCGTCTATGCCGTATTGGGTGGCATGAAAGGCATCACCTACACCCAGGTTGCGCAGTATTGTGTACTGATTTTTGCGTACACGGTCCCGGCAATCTTCATTGCGATTCAGATTACGGACAATCCCATACCGCAGCTCGCCTTCGGCAGTGAAGTTTCAGGGTCCGGGACTGCCTTGCTCGACAAGCTGGATGATATCGTGACCTCGCTTGGCTTCAATCAATACACCAGCGGTACCAAGAGTCGTATCGATGTGTTTTGTATCACGCTGGCACTGATGGTCGGAACCGCTGGGCTGCCACACGTCATTGTGCGTTTTTTCACGGTGCCCAAAGTACGTGACGCGCGCATATCGGCCGGTTGGGCGTTGTTATTCATCGCGATTCTTTACACGACGGCGCCAGCAGTCGGCTCGATGGCCCGTTACAACCTGATTAACACGGTCCAGACCGGCGATGTTGGTGCCCTGGACGGCAATATCGCTTACCAGGAGCGACCTGAGTGGATGCGTACCTGGGAAGGGACAGGCCTGGTGGCATTCGAAGACAAGAACGGCGACGGCCGTATCCAGTACTACGATGACCGCAATCCGGCATTTGCGGCGCAGGCAGCAATGTACGGTTGGCAGGGTAATGAGCTCTTCGTTGATCGCGATATCATGGTGTTGGCGAACCCCGAGATTGCCGGGTTGCCAAACTGGGTCATTGCATTGGTCGCTGCCGGCGGCATAGCTGCGGCACTATCGACGGCGGCAGGGTTACTGCTGGTGATTTCAGCGGCGGTATCTCACGACCTGATCAAAGGCATATTTGTGCCAACGATTTCTGACAAAAACGAGTTACGTGCAGGCCGGATTGCTGCCGCCTTCGCGATCCTTGTAGCAGGCTACCTGGGCTTTGACCCGCCGGGTTGGGTCGCTCAGGTTGTTGCATTCGCGTTTGGGCTTGCTGCAGCATCACTTTTTCCGGTTATCCTGCTCGGTATATTCTCCAAGCGAGCGAACAAGCAGGGTGCAATTGCCGGCATGCTGACCGGCCTCATTTTTACCTATGCATACATCGAGTATTTCAAAGGTTTGTTCCTGAAATGGGCTGGCTCGCCATGGGGCGAGAATGCTGCCGAACATTGGTTTTTAGGTATTTCGCCAGAGGGTATCGGTGTCATTGGCATGTGTCTGAATTTTATTGTCATGATCAGCGTTAGCTACATGACCGCACCGCCGCCTGAGCGTATCCAGCATATGGTTGAGCACATTCGTGTGCCGCGACACATGGAAGAAAATCATCCACAAGAGAGCCAAACATGATTAGTAATTTGAGCAAGGCAATTGCAGTCCTGCTGCTAGTGACAATTGGCGCTCCGGCGCTTGCTGAATTCAGTGCCGATGAGCAGCGCATGCTCGACTGGATTGACGCGCATGCGGAGGACGCGAATTCGCTGCTTGAAGAAACAGTCAACATCAGCAGTGGCACGATGAACCACCAAGGTGTGCAGGATGTCGGCGCAGTCATGCGACGGGAGCTCGATGCTTTGGGTCTCGAGACCGAGTGGATTGAAATGCCGCCGGACGTTAATCGAGCCGGACACCTGTTCGGGCGTAAGGATGGTTCGGGCAAGAAGTTTCTGATGATCGGCCATCTCGACACCGTGTTTGAAGCTAACGACGCATTTCAGTCTTACGTTCGCGACGGTAACGTCGCGCAAGGCCCCGGTGTCGACGACATGAAGTCCGGCAACGTTGTTATTGTCTATGCCCTCAGGGCATTACAGGAGATCGGGGCACTCGAAGACCTCGCTGTGGTTGTGAGCTACACCGGAGATGAGGAAAAAGCAGGTGAGCCACTGTCCATATCGCGACGTGACCTGATCGAGGCGGGCAAGTGGGCAGATATATCGCTTGGCTTTGAGTCGGCAGCAACTTACGACGATACAGACTGGGCGACGACCTCACGGCGCAGCTCAAGTAGCTGGGTGCTGGAAACGACCGGCAAGCAGGCACACTCCTCGGGCATTTTTAGTGACGACACGGGAGCGGGTGCGATCTACGAAATCTCACGTATTCTGACTGCATTTTATACAGAACTCAGAGACGAGGAATTTCTGACCTTCAACCCCGGTACGGTTCAGGGAGGCACCGACGTTGAATACGACGAGCAGCTGAATCGTGGCAGCAGCTTTGGCAAGACCAACGTTGTGTCGCGCAGGGCTGTCGCACATGGCGACATCCGTGCAATTTCGGAACAGCAGTTGCTGCATGCACGCGAACGCATGCGTGCAATCGTAGCCGAGAGTCTGCCGCAGACGTCCGCCAGTATTCGATTCACGGATAAGTACCCGTCGATGTCTCCGACTGATGGCAATCAGCAGCTTGCCGACGTCTTGTCGGCAATCAACGAAGACCTTGGGCGTGGCCCCATGTCAGTTTTGCATCCTCTGCGCCGGGGTGCCGCGGACATTTCATTTGTTGCACCGTACAGTGATGCGCTGGCAGGGTTGGGTGCGCTGGGCAGTGGCGGGCATACTCCGAATGAGAGTCTTGATCTGAGCAGTATGGCGCTCGCGATCAAGCGCGCGGCCGTACTTATTTATCGTCTCAATCAGCAATGAGCCACGACCACGCCAGCGGCAATATGCGGCGCGTAATTATCGCGCTGGTGTTAACCGGTGCGTTCATGGTCGTCGAGGTCATTGGCGGCATCATTTCGGGCTCGCTAGCATTGTTGGCCGACGCGGGCCACATGCTGACCGATACCATGGCGCTCGCGCTTGCCGCGGTCGCCTTCCAGGTCAGCAAACGCCCGGCAGATGCGAAACTCACTTACGGTTATCAGCGCTTTCAGATCCTGGCGGCCTTCGTCAACGGCCTGAGTTTGATACTTATCGTCGCCTGGATTCTCTATGAGGCCGTCGATCGTTTTCGCCATCCAACCGAGATTCTTGGCAATACCATGTTGCTCATTGCAGCTATTGGTCTGGTGGTCAATCTGGTTTCGTTTCTGGTCTTGCACGGTGGCGATCGTGAAAACCTGAACATCCGCGGTGCGGCCATTCACGTTGCCGGCGATCTACTCGGCTCGGTCGCGGCGATCATCGCGGCGGTTGTGATTATCTACACCGGCTGGACACCGATTGATCCGCTACTGTCTGTTGCGGTAGCGATGTTGATCCTGCGCAGCGCCTGGGCCCTGGTGAAGCGCAGCGCACACGTTCTGCTTGAGGGTGCGCCGGAATGGCTGGATCTCGATACCATGCAGGAGCGCATCGTCAGCAAGGTACCGACGGTTGTCGGTATTCACCACGTGCACGTGTGGGGACTGACGCCACAGGATCTGATGCTGACCATGCATGTGCGCCTGCAGGGCGCGCCTGCCAATCCGACCGAATGCATTCGGCATATCAAAGCAGTGTTACAGGATGAGTATGGTATCGGTCATACCACGGTGGAAATTGAAACCGAAGACTGCGCCGACCACTGAGCGGCTCAGGCGTCGTCCGGATCTATCGTGCCGATATACGGCAGGGTGCGGTCACGCTCAGCATAGTCCAGGCCGTAGCCGACGACCCACTCGTCGCCGATGCCGAAACCGATATAGTCGATTGGCACCTCAACTTCCGCGCTACCTGGTTTATGCAACAGGGCGCAGGTGGCAATCGACGCAGGTCGATGCGACTTCAGCATGCCGATCAGGTATTTCAGTGTGTGCCCGGTATCGACGATATCCTCAACGATGAGTACGTGGCGTTTCTCGATGTTGCCGCGCACGTCCATAACCAGTCGTACCGCGCCGCTGCCGACACTGCCGTTGCCATAACTGGAGACAGCGATGAACTCTATGGTGCGCGGAATGCTAAGGCGACGCGACAGATCGGCAAGGAAAATAAACGATCCTTTGAGTACACCGATCAGTACGATATCGCCCTTGTCGGCGTAGTCGGCAGAAATCTGTTCTGCCAATTCGCGAACGCGTTTGTCGATATCGGCTTCACTAATTAGGACGGCAGGAAGTTGCTCGGTCACATTGGTTTCCTGAGTACGCGAATGCGGTAAGGTAGCACACTATGAAACGTACAATAGCGATCGCGGGAAACATGGGCTCGGGCAAATCGACTCTGGTCGAATTTCTGTCAAGAACCTACGACGTCGCGCCGTTCTATGAGCCGAACGACGAGAATCCGTACCTGGAGGATTTCTACGCAGATATGAAGAGTTGGGCATTCCAGTCACAGCTGTATTTCCTGAGCAATAAGTTTCGCCTGCACCAGGAACTTGATCGGCAGGACGGCGTTGTTGCCCTGGATCGCACCATCTTCGAGGATGCGGAAATCTTCGCGACAGCCTTGTATCAGATGCGCAAGATTTCCAAACGCGACTGGGAAACCTACCAAAGTTTTTACAAGGCGATTCTCGATGCGATTCGGCCGCCGGATCTGATGATCTATCTGCGCTGTTCGATGCGACCGTTGCGGCAGCGCATCAGGCTGCGGGGTCGGGCGATGGAGCAGGACGTGCCGCTGGCGTACTTGAAGCGCCTTGAGCGGCTGTATGAAGGCTGGATTTCGTCCTACAAGATGAGCGACGTTCTGGTGTTGGAGACGGACCGACTGGACTACATCAATGATGTGATTCATCGCCTGGACGTGATGGAGCGCATTGAAGCGGTACTTCCACATGAGATCGGCAAACCACACGCCAGCTGAATCGAGGCTGGGCCCCATAGTTGGGCATGATCCTGTGACCTGCTGCGCATCCGTAATATTCCCTATTGCCATCACTAATGCGAATCATTATCATTTCTGTCATGGCTGACTCTGACAACACGCTCGCGACCCTGAAGCAGGGCCAAACCGGCACTATTCAGTCAATCAATGCATCCGATCCGCAGGTTCAGCGCCTTATGGTGCTCGGTCTGGTTGAGGGTACCGAAGTGGAGTTTGCCGGTGCTGCGCTGGGCGGCGACCCGATGGAGTTTCGCTTTTTCGGTAGCGGCATTTCGTTGCGCCGCGAGCAAGCAAGTCAGTTTACTGTGACGCATCGCGATAGCGGTGACTAGAGCAACCGAAACCCGCGTATTTCTCGACGACATTCCACGACGCCGGCAGCCAGATGTCAGCATCGCGGTTGTCGGCAGTCCGAATGCGGGAAAGAGCACGCTTTTCAATCGCCTGACCGGTTTGCGGCAGCGCATTGGTAACTATCCGGGCGTGACCGTCGAACGTCACATTGGCTTGCTCAAGGTTGATGATCAGATTGTCGAGCTGGTTGACCTTCCCGGCACCCACGGCCTCAGCGCGCATTCAATGGAAGAGCAAATTGCTGTCGACGTTATTTTTGGTCGCATGGCAGGCACACAACCGCCCGACGCCATTCTGGCTGTCGTTGATGCGACGAATCTTTACCAGGGTCTGTTTTTGGTGCAGCAATTGATCGAGCTGGAGCTGCCGATCGTCATTGCCCTCACGATGACCGACGCCGCGCATGCGCGCGGTCTGAATATCGACCTCGAAAAACTTTCGGCGCATCTGGGTGGTGCTCAAATTTGCCGCGTCATCGCGCCTACCGGAGAGGGTATCGCAGCATTGCGGAATGCCTTGGTCGAGCTGGCGCAGAAGGCCCCGCCAAAGTCGGTATCGGCCTGGCCGGAATTATCAGCTGCGGCAGCCGAACTTTGCGCTACTGCGACCGTGCCGGTGCGCCGGGCAGAAGTAGAACGCCTGTTGATCGATGGCGCTACCGGCACACACGTAAACGTGCTTGAGTACCTGGGTGAGGATGCCGCCAGTAACGTAGAGGCGCGCCGCGAGCAGTTGTTCGGTGTCGAGCCGCCGCTCGCACGGGAGGCACGCGTACGCTATGCCTGGGTCCGGGGTGTGCTTGCCGATGTGCAGGAGAAAGTACCGGCGCTCCTTTCCTGGAAGAGTCGGCTAACGCAGTTTTTGAATCGGCCCATTCCCGGAACGATTGGTTTGTTTCTGGTCATGGCAATCGTTTTTCAGGCGGTATTCGCCTGGGCTACGCCGATGATGGATCTGATCGATGGCTGGACCGCAGCGCTGGGTAGCGCGGTTGCCGGTCAACTTGGAAGCGGCTGGTTTTCCAGTCTGGTCGCAGACGGCGTTATTGCCGGCGTCGGCAGCGTGATTATCTTCTTGCCGCAGATTCTGATCTTGTTCCTGTTCATCATTCTGTTGGAAGATTCAGGGTATCTCGCTCGCGCTGCGTATCTGCTGGACCGGGTAATGCGTTCGGTCGGCTTGTCGGGCCAGTCAATTATTCCAATGATTTCCAGTTTTGCCTGTGCGGTTCCGGGCATAATGGCGACCCGGGTTATCCCGAATCGGCGTGACCGCATCGCGACCATTCTTGCGGCCCCATTCATGACCTGTTCGGCGCGCTTGCCAGTGTATGCGCTGCTAATCGCTGCATTCGTGCCAGCGCAGGATGTTGGTTTCATGAACCTGCAAGGTCTGGTGCTGTTCGGCTTATACATGTTCGGCATCGTGGCGGGCGTGCTCACTGCGCTGCTCATTCGCAAAACGGCCTTGCGTGGTCCGAAGCCACCGTTTGCGTTGATGCTGCCGGAGTTTCGTCGTCCCAATATTCGTACCGTCATGATGCAGCTACTGGGACGGGCCAAGGTATTCCTGCGTCGCGCCGGTACCGTCATTTTCGCCGTGGCTGTCATTGTATGGGGACTCGCCTATTTCCCACGTGCAACCGATATACCGCCATCTCTCAACGAGAACGAAGCTGCTGCCATGCAGCTTGAACAAAGCTGGCTCGGGCGCGCTGGCCATGTTGTCGAACCTGTGTTCGCGCCGTTAGGCTGGGACTGGCGCGTATCTTCCGCCGTCATAGCTGGATTCCCCGCGCGAGAAGTCGTGATCGCGGTTCTGGGGACCGTTTATGCGGTGGGGGACGATGCTGATGAGGCAACCTTGTCGCAACGACTCCGAGCCTCAAAATGGCCCGATGGTCGCCCGGTATTTACTCTACCGATGGTGATCGGCTTGCTTATTTTTTACGCCTGTTGCCTGCAATGTGCAGCAACCCTCGCCGTTATTCGTCGCGAAACAAACAGCTGGCGTTGGCCGATCTTTGCCTGGGTCTACATGACGAGCATAGGATACGTTGGCGCGTTGCTGGCGTTTCAGCTGCTGTAGCCAAGGACTTCAGGTGCTTGGGAAATCGTAGTCAAAGATCTGCAGGTCTTGCGCGTAGAGGTCCTTGACGAGCTGCCTCAATTCGTCGTCATAATAATCAACTGACTGCCCGTGTCGCGATGCGTTATTGCGACTGAGTGTGGTGGTTGGCAGTTTCAGGCGGCTACAAATCTCATCGTATGAATGCTGCAGGTTCTCGTAGTGGCCAACATAGTCGAGTTGCACAGAGCCATCTTCGCCAGTGAGCTGCAGCACCTGTGGTGTGACCAGAACGCGCTCTCGAAAGCGGGGTCTTGTCAGTGCGTCCTTCATCGATTGCGTCGCCGATCTGGCGAAGCCGGGATTGTCTCGATACAGAAAAAAACACGTAGAGACGAAGCGGTCGTAGGGGTTGCGCACAAAGCCAAACTTGAAATACGTGTCCCAAATACCGGCCTCGAGGTGCGGCCGGATCTGGCGTACGGATATGTGTCCATGTTGAATTCGGGCCAGTTCGGGAATCGGCAGGCTTTGCTTGCCGAACAGCATTTGTTGCTCCCAGTCGTCAGGCCCCATGTGGGCACGCAGTGCCTGGCGGATGGTATGTGTGGCGGTCTTAGGTACTGCGAAGAAAATAAATCGATGCTTGTGCGAGACGATCACGGCTTCGACTGCTCCTCACGCAAGCCCTTGTACAGGCCGATGCACATGATTAGCAGTACCAGCCCGAATGGCAGCCCGATCGAAATAGTCAGCGCCTGCAATGAGGCCATACCACCGCCAAGCATTAATGCGACTGCAACAAGACCGGCCAAAAGGCACCAGAACACACGTTGGTATATCGGCGCATCCATCTTGCCGCCAGCAGTAATAATATCCATGACCAGCGCGCCCGAGTCGGCCGAGGTGATGAAGAATATGGCGATAAGGACAACGCTAACGGTCGACACAAATCCGGTAAACGGCAACTGCTCAAGCATTTTGAACAGCGCAAGTTCGGGCACTGAATCAGCGACGCCACGATAGCCGTCGCTGAGCAGTTGATCGATCGCCGTACCACCGAAAGTGGACATCCAGATGAGTCCGATGATGGTCGGGATGATCAAAACCCAGGTCACGAATTCACGCACGGTGCGACCGTAGCTTACGCGCGCGATGAACATGCCGACGAATGGCGACCAGGAAATCCACCATGCCCAATAGAAGGTTGACCAACCATGCAGAAACGCCGTGTCCTCACGCCCGATCCAGTTGTTTAGCGCGGGCAGGTAGCGAACATAGTCGATGACAGAACTGAATATTGTGCTTAGTACCACCAGCGTCGGACCGGCAATCAGTACGAACAGCCAGAGCGCCGCTGCGAGGCCCATGTTCAGTTCGCTGAGTCGCTTGACGCCTTTGTCGAGTCCGGCGACCACGGAAGCCAGTGCAATTGAGATGATGACAACGATCAGTACGATCTTGGTGGTGTTATTAACAGCGACGCCGAACAGATAGTGCAGTCCGCCTGCAATTTGTTCGGCACCAAAGCCGAGGGAGACGGCCAGGCCGAAGAGTGTCGCGAGCACAGCGACGATGTCGATCAGGTGTCCAAACGGCCCCCAAACTGCTTTGCCCAACAAAGGGTAGAAAGCAGAGCGCAGGGTTAGCGGCAGACCACGGTTAAAGCAAAAGAATGCCAGCGACAAACCGACAACTGCATAAATTGCCCACGCATGCAGGCCCCAGTGATTGATTGCCGCTGCCATGCCGACGGCGCGCGCGATGTCTGTATTGGCCGGATCGATACCAATGGGTGGATTCAGCGTGTGCGTGACCGGCTCCAGAACACCGAAAAACATCAGGCCAATGCCGACGCCAGCGGCAAACAGCATCGCGAGCCAGCCCGGGTATCCATAGCGTGGCTTTGCATCAGGACCTCCCAGCCGAATTCTTCCGAGTTTGGAAAACGCTACCGCAAACGAAAACACCACAAAAATATTCGCGGAAATTACGAAGAACCAGTCGAACGTCGACGTAATCCAGAGTCGCATGTCGCCAAAGATGACGGCGGCCTGTTGCTGGAACAGTAGCGTGCCGATGACCAGCGCGACGGCAAGGCTGGCTGATACAAGGAACACCGGGTTGTGGATGTCCAGCCCCAGAAACTCGATATTGTTCTCACCGATCTCGTGTCCGATGTCGGGTTTATCTGTCAATGTCCGCTCCCCTTGTCATTATTGCGATCGCTTATTGCCTGGCATCATCGAGAACCGGGCCCAGCGCATCTTTGAGCGGCGCCAGCCACGCGTCAAAGTGCCGCCACTGCTGCAGGCCGCTCTTGAAAATAGGCTGTCGAACCTGCTCGGAACTCGGTGTTCGAATCGAGCGATCGGTTTGATGAAAATTGATACAGGCTTCTTCAAACGGCAAGCCACAGTAGTCGAGTATTCGTCGCACCTGCGTATCAACATCAGCTACGACGTCTTCGTAGTTGACGCGCAGTACCTTGCCCGGTAAAGCGTCGTCCCAATGATCCATCAGCGCTACGTAGTCTGCGTAGTAGCGGCCGATATCCTTCAGGTCATAGCTGAATTCCTGACCCTCAGCGAAAAGTTGTTTGAAGCCACTAAAACAACAGGACATGGGGTGCCTGCGCGCATCGATAATTTTCGCATTCGGCAGAATCAGATTGATCAGCCCAATGTGGCGAAAATTGTTCGGCATCTTGTCGATGAAAAATGGGGCGTCCTGGCGATGTATGCGTGTATCGCGAATAAAGTCTTCGCCAAATTCCGCAAGCTCGTCGGCCGACAGGTCAGCAAGTATCTGCGGGTATGGGTTGGCATCTTTTTGGCGTCCCCGGCGGCGGAGTCGTTGTGACAGCGACAGAATATTGGGTAGCTCGAGCGTGCCATCGACCATCGAGTGCGATGAGAGTATTTGCTCAAGTAAGGTTGATCCGGCACGCGGCAGTCCCACAATGAAGATGGGATCGGGCGCTTTATGTCCTACGTTCGCTTGGGCGGCAAAAAAGTCGGCACTGCACACATCACGCTGTGCTTGCAGGTCCGCAGACATTTGCTCGGCATCGTAGCGGCTCTGCGATTTCTTCAAGGCATTGCCGCGTGTATAGAAGTTAAAAGCCGTTTCGTATTCGCTTCGATCTTCATAGGCCTTGCCCAGTGCGAAGCAAAAATGAATCCGATCAGTGTGCGCAAGATTTTCGCTGCTTTCCTGCGCAAGCATGCTGCCGATTTCGTCATTGCTGAACGCATAGACCTTCAGGTTTGCGAGCGAATAGTAAGCTTCACCGTATTGCGGCTGGCTCGTCAGCGCCGCGTGATACGCAGCGACCGCCTCGTCGTATCTACCGCATGTCTTGAAGGCATGGCCTTTGGAGGTCAGCGTAATCGGATCACCGGGCAGCTGCGCGAGCACATCGTCAAAAGCTTTAAGTGCGGCCTCGAAGTTACCGCTTTGCATGCTTTCAACACCGAACAATGATTGAAACTGCGGGTTTTTCGGAGCAGAGTCCAGCAGGTATTTCGCCTGCTCAAGCGCTTGCGCAAATTTCTGTCGCTTGCGTAATGCCTGCACATAGTCGATGCGTATGCGAACATTTTCCGGCTCGAATTTGAGGGCGCTTTCGAGCAGGAACTCCGCGTCGTCCAGAACGCCGAGCCGCGTGCCTATATCTGCAAGCAGCCGCATGCCTTCTGTGTGGTGGGGAATTTTCTGCAATAGCTGCCGGCAGATCTCCTCCGCCTTAAGCAACCGACCCTGAGCGATAAGGTCCATAACCGCAATCAGTGGTGGCGGTAGTGCCTGCATGCGCTCGATTTGCCCGAGGATCTGCACTGCCTGCCGTTGCAGGCCTTTGTCAGCGAGAATTTTGTGTTGGCCACGCCAGCTCGCTTCCAATGCGGGATTGAATCGACAGGCTCTTGCGTAAGCGCGCAGGGCATCATCTGGCTGCCCTATGTCGCGAAATATGTGGCCTTCTTCCTGATACGCGCGGCCATGCTCAGGTGCAACGGCCTTTAATGTCGCCAGTACTTCAAACGCGGCCGCGAAATCCCTTTTGTAACGCCTGCAGACGGCACTCATGTAGAGTGCCTCAACATTCTCGGGATCGGCCTCCAAAACGCCAGCCAGGTCGGTCAGTGCGTCATCGAACCGCTTGGCGACAACTTTATCCTGGATCTTCCGGAGGTCAGAATTGTCTCGACCTGCTTGCACCTACTGTTTGTAATCCTTAGAAGTCGAAGTTCAACCGCAGCCCCATGGTGCGCGGTTGCACATAGGTCACGCTTTGCACGTCAAAAACAAAATTGCGTGCGACTTCGGCGCGTTCATCAGTGAGGTTGTTAACGTAGAGCTCGGCTGACCAGTTTTCTGCGCTAACGCCTGCTGTGACGCTGGCCATGAAGTAGCTATCGATTTCGTCGCGGTTGATCGAGATGATGTCGCTGAAGGATGCTGATGACCACGATATTCCGGGCATGACGTGGGCGATTTTGCCGGCTCCGCCAATGTCCCATTCGTAGCGCGCACGCAAGTTGCCCTGAAAGTCAGGGGCAAATGCCAGCTCATCACCTTTTGCTACATCATTCGTTGGCGTGAGGACTTTGGTGATTTCAGTGTCGAGCATTGAGAACGCGCCGGACACGGTGAGCCCTTCGATCGACCCGGGTAGCCAGATGAAGTCACCTTCAAGGCCGATTACTTCCGCATTTGCGGCGTTGTCAGAGAAGAACAGATTGGTGATGCTGGTGTCGAAAATTGTGGTCTGCAGATTTTCGATGTCGACCATAAAGAGGGCAGCGTTAAGCCTGAATCTGTCGTTAAGGAAATAGGACTTGATGCCGAGTTCTATGTTCGTAACGTCATCAGTGTCGAGGGCATAGGGCACGGTGAACGTGCCGCTCGGGTTCTGGTTGCCGCCGGGTCTGTTTAACAGCCCAGGTCGAAAGCCTTCTGACAAGGTGAGGTAGTACATCTGGCTGTCGGTTGGCTTCCAGTCTGCAGTCACCTTGAAGATGGTGCCGTCGGCGACCGCTTTGTCGGGTGCTCCTACCGTATTGTCAGGCGCAAACTGTGCCGAGATATTGGTACCAAATGCCTGTGCGTCAGTCGATTGACCGAAGTTGAAGAACGACGAGTTTGCGCTGCCTTCCAGGTCCACTTCGATATCGTAGTAGCGCATGCCGAAAGTCAGAGAAAAGCTTTCGGTTAAGTCATAGCTTGCCTCACCAAATATACCGAGCTGTTGGTCGGTACGTTTGATGTCATTGCGAAAAATGACGCCGGCCGGGAAGGGCCCCGCATCGCTGTAATAGCCTTCCGCTGCGTTGCCGACCTCGCCGGTTACCGCCGTGTTGGTTAGCGGGTAGTTCGGTCCAAAGCCAAGCACTCGTCCGCCTTGTCCATCATCGACGTACGAGGTTGCATTGACGGATCCGGGGTAGGTGAAGTCGTTAACCTCTGTTAGCTCCAGATCCTGATAGAAGGCGCCGGCCGTAACGCGGAAGCGTTTCGCAGAATCGGTAGAGAAACGAATTTCGTGCGTCATGACTTCGACGGTGGTCTGGCTGTCGACAAAGAGGTTTGGCGGTTGGCAGGTTCCATCCGGGTTGCCGGTTGGGCTAAAGCTGGTATAGGTCACATAGTAATCGCAGATGTAATACGGCAGGTATTGACCGACAAACAGGTAGTCGGTGTAATCGACGATCTGATCGGTATCGCGATCGGTAAATGCGCCGGTGTACACAACTTCAAGACTGCCAATGAGGCCGGTAAGGGTCCAGGCGGTATTGTCGAAGCTGTCTTTGATCTTGTCCTGGCTGAACCGTTCAACTTCGAGGTCGCCAAGATTTGGGTCGGCAAAAAATACGCCGTCCGAGTCCAGGTCCTGTGTCTGGTGCGAAACGAGCAGGTCCCAGTTGTCGCTGATATCCCACGCCGCGCTGATGCGACCGCCGGTATAATCGGTTTCGTTGATATCTTTCTTCGCCAGTGCACTATTGTCGGCGCTCAGGAAGGTAACGCCGCTCAAATCGGCATCGGCCTGGAAGCCGGCACGGTCGGCACTGACGGGTACGCCATTCGCGCGTATCGTTCCTGCAGGTCTGAATCGAGCACTTTCACTCGCGTCAATGGTACCTGCGACGTTGTCGATCCAACCGCCCTTGCTGTCGGAATAAACAACGCCACGCAACGCGAAATTATCGCTCAGCGGCACGTTCAGCATGGCCTCAATGTTGGTGCTTGTGCCGCCATCGCTAATCGAGCCAAAGCCAACTTTTACGTTACCGTAAAATCCGCTGGTGTCAGGCTTGTTAGTAATCAGGCGAACATTGCCTGCCTGCGAGCTGCCGCCAAAAAGTGTTCCCTGCGGGCCTGACAGGACTTCGATGCGCTGTAAGTCGGCAGCGTAGACGTCGAGGTTACGGCCGGGTTGCGCAAGCGGCTGCTCGTCGAGATAGAAAGCGACATTCGGCGCGAGGCCAGCAACACCGGCTGTGGTGAGATTGGGAGTGGTCGATGCGACGCCGCGTATGTAGATGGTGTTCTGGCCCGGTCCGCTACCGCCGGCAGTGACACCCGGCAGCTGCATAACGTAGTCAGAGAAGTTGGTGATGCCCAGCTTTTCGAGATCGTCGCCAGTTATCGCTGTCACCGCGATAGGTACGTCCTGCAGCGACTCTGCTCGTTTGGTCGCAGTGACTACGACTTCTTCGATGGTCGACTGCGCGTGCGCAGAAACGCTGATGGCACTTGCCGATAAGGCTACAAAAACGGCTTCACTGACCTTACTTCTCTTGAACATCTAAATTTCCCCCGAAATTGGTGACCGCAATAATGCGAGTCTATTCAGGGGCCAGAGTAGCAGCTCTGTGCCGCAGAGTCGAAATACGGCCCAGACTGCAGTCCTGGCGACATTTTCTTAGCGACGATAATCGGACTGCTGTTGGTCCAGCATGCGCAGCAATGCAGGCCACTCATATTTGCCGTGCGGGAAGATTGCGTATTGTTCGGCGGCCGCTTTACAGATTTCTGCCGATGGCAGCGTGTATTCCTGGCCAGTGGCCAGAACCTGCATTTGGGTCCTGCATGAGCGCTCCAGGTAATACATTAAAATGAACGCTTCGCTAACGGAGGCTCCACAGGTCAGCAAACCATGGTTACGCAAGATCATTACCTTCTTGTCACCGAGACTTGCTGCGAGTCGTTGCCGCTCCGCGGTGTCCGTCGACATGCCTTCATAGTCGTGATACGCGACCTGTTTGTAGAAGGGCATGGCGTCCTGAATCATTGGAATGAGTCCGTCTTTCAGCGTCGATACAGCCAGGCCATGCTGTGAGTGGCTGTGCATGACGCAGTGCAGATCAGGACGGGCTGCGTGGATTGCACTGTGAATAACGTAGCCAGTGATGTTGATGTCGTCGCCATCGCCGCTTGCTGAACCGGGATCGATAACGTTGCCGTCGATATCCAGCGTGATCAGGTTCGAGGCGGAAATTTCATCGTGGCGCAGACCGAATCGATTGATCAGAAAATTTTCCGTGTTGGGTACCTTCGCTGTTATGTGATTCCAGATGATGTCAGAGAATCCATGCATGTCTGCCAGTCGGTAGCATGCTGCGAGGTCGACCCGCGTCTGCCATTCCGCCGCGCTGTATTCTGTTTGCACTGCTTCGCTTAATGTTGTCATGTCACTCGTCCTCGCTCGCCTGTTCCATCAACCACGATTTAAATAGTGAGACTCCGGGTCGCTTGAGATGTTGCTTCGGGCAAACGACGTAATAAGCGTAGTCGTTGTGCAAAGTGATGTCGAATGGGCGGACCAGGCGTCCGGATGCCAAATGATCGGCGACGAAGTGAGTGGAGCCCAGAGCAATACCCAAGCCGTCGATAGCAGCTTGTATCAACACGTTGGTGTCATCAACAACAGTACCGCGCAGTGGGTCGACGTTCTCGACACCGGCAAGTGCCAGCCAATTCGACCAGGCGCTATGGTCCGTGTCATGCAGCAATTTGTAGTGCACAAGGTTTTCGACCTTGCTTAGGGGGTGTTCGCCGTCCATGAACTGCGGCGCACAGACCGGAAAAAAATCGATATTGAGGACGCGATCACGGATCACGCCACGCCAATCGCCTTTGCCATAGGTAATCGCTACGTCGATCGCCTGACGACTGAAGTCGACGGCCTCATTGGAGTGGGTGAGTGATAATTCGATGTGCGGATGTTTGCGTCGAAAATCGTCCAGTCTGGGCGACAGCCATTTTGCGGCAAAAGTGGGCGCCAGCCTGATCTTTAAAGCCGCACTCGCGACGTCCTTGTGGAGCCCTGTGACAGACGCGGAAATTCGATCAAATGCGTTGCGCACCACCGGTAACAAAATCTTGCCGGCTTTGGTCAGCTGCAGCTGCCGTGGCAGACGCAGGAACAGCGGCACATTCAGATATTCTTCCAGGGCCTTAACCTGGTGACTGATGGCGGCTTGAGTCACGGTTAGCTCTTCAGCCGCCTTGGTAAAGCTCAAATGTCGGCCGGCCGCTTCGAAGGCGCGCAGGCTGGTCAGAGGAGGTAGGCGACGATGCGTGGGCATATTTAATAGTACATTAGATTATCTAATGCATAGTACAACAAAATTCAATTGCGGCTACTCCATCGGACCGCGAGAATCGGCGGGAAATTAATAGCTTAGTCCTGGTCCGTAAAAGGAACCCGTAGCATGGCGAGACGATCCGGTGGTAGAGAGGCGCGCAAGGCACTTCGAAGTGCACCGCTTGCAGAGGAAGCCAAGCCCGTTCGCCCGGGCGAGTCTGGCGGTCACTACAAACCGCTGGATGACGCCGGCATTGCCGCCGTCGACGCGAATATTTTCAGAATTCTTGAAGAAATCGGTTTCAACGACGCAACCCCGCATTGTATTGAAGCCTGTACCGCGGTCGGCGCAGTGCTTGGCGACGACGGACGTCTGCGCATGCCACGACACGTCGTTGAAAATGCGCTTAAGCAGGCGGAACACAATCTGACCTTGTATGCGCAGGATCCGAAATACGATCTTGATCTCAATGACAACCGGGTGCATTTCTCAACAGCCGGTGCAGCGGTCATGATCGCCGAGCCGCAGAACAACCTGTATCGCGATTCAAAGGCGCAAGACCTCTACGATCTGGCGCGAATTGTCGATACCTGCGAGCACATCCACATGTTTCAGCGCATGTGTGTGTTGCGTGATGTGCCTGACAATTATGAAATGGATCTGAACACAACCTACTGTTCAGTCGCCGGGACCAGCAAGCATGTCGGCGCCAGCTGGACGCACTACGAGCACCTCGAAAAAACGTTGCAAATGCTGCACATCATCGCGGGCGGTGAAGATAAATGGCGCGCGCGACCGTTTGTCAGCATGTCGAATTGTTTCGTCGTGCCACCGATGAAGTTCGCGCAGGACGCGCTGGAATGCATTCGCGTCGGCGTAGAAGGCGGCATGCCCATCCTGCTGTTGTCCGCCGGTCAAGCCGGAGCGACAACACCGGCATGTCTGGCCGGCGCTGTTTCGCAAGCCTGGGCAGAGTGCCTCGGCGGCCTGGTGTACGTGAATGCCATCAAGCCCGGCGCGCCCGCCATTCTTGGTGCCTGGCCGTTTGTGTCCGACTTGCGCACTGGCGCAATGAGCGGCGGATCGCCGGAACAAGGGCTGATTTCAGCCGCCTGCGCCCAGATGGGTCTGCACTATGACCTGCCGTTTGGCACGGCATGTGGCATGTCGGATTCGAAGTTTCCCGACTATCAAGGTGGCGCCGAGCGCGCATACACTTTAGTGCCGCCGGCACTGTCGGGCGCCAACGTTATTTACGAATCAGCCGGCATGTACGCCAGCTTGCTGGGGGCCTGCCCCGAGAGTCTGCTGCTCGATAACGACGTGCTTGGTGCGGTCCTGCGTATAACCAGAGGTATCGAGGTTAACGAAAAAACCTTGAGTTTCGACAACGTTCGGGATATATGCCTTGGCGGAACAGGACATTATCTGGGTTCCGATCAGACATTGGCCGTAATGCAAAGCGAATACATCTACCCGGAATTTAGCGATCGCAGTAGTCCGAACGTATGGGAACAGGCCGGCAAGCCGGTACTTCTCGACCGCGCGGTAGAAAAACGTGATGAAATACTTGCTACACATTTTCCGAAGCACATTTCGGATGAAACAGACCAGAAAATTCGTGAGCAATTTCCAATTGCTCTGACGCCACAAGCAACAGGACGCGGCTGATATGACCGACATTAATGACGACGAAATTGATCTAAGTTCGCTTTCGGACGAAGAGCTTACCTTGCAAATGCATGACGATCTGTATGACGGCATGCTGGATGAGATTTGTGAGGGAACCAATATCTTGCTGGAACGCGGTTGGGGCCCTGAGAAAGTCCTCAATGAAGCACTCGTCGCGGGCATGACTATCGTCGGCATCGATTTTCGTGATGGCATCCTGTTTGTTCCTGAAGTCCTGCTTGCCGCAAATGCGATGAAGGGTGGCATGGCGATCCTGAAACCGCTGCTGGTGGAAACCGGCGCTGAACCTGTAGGCAAGATGGTTATCGGTACCGTTAAGGGTGATATTCACGACATCGGCAAAAATCTCGTCAGCATGATGATGGAGGGTGCCGGCTTTGAGGTTATCAACCTCGGTATCAACAACCCGGTCGAGAATTATCTTGCGGCGTTGGAAGAACACAAGCCAGATATTTTGGGCATGTCCGCATTGCTGACAACCACGATGCCGTACATGAAGGTTGTCATCGATACGATGATAGAGAAGGGCATTCGCGATGATTACATCGTGCTGGTTGGCGGCGCGCCGCTGAACGAAGAATTCGGCATGGCGATTGGTGCAGACGCCTATTGTCGGGATGCAGGTGTGGCGGTAGAAACCGCGCTCGAATTAATCGCTAAAAAGCGGGCGGCGGCCTAGCAGCGAATTTTCTCGTTGTTCGGATCGTACATCGGGCGTAGCGACACGTCCGCGGCGATGCGTATGCCTGCGACTTCGATCTCGTAGTTGCCGTCGAGCACTTCATCGGCTTTAACGCCGTGGCCGGTGTGTACGTATCCCAATCCGACGCAGGCACCAAGGCTGTGGCCGTACGCGCCTGACGTTATATGCCCAACAATCTTCTCGTTACGCCATATGGGTTCGTTGTGATACAGCAATGGTTGCGGGTCGCGCAGCTTGAACTGCAGCAAACGTTTTGGCAGCCCGTTCTCTTTCTGCGCCAGCAATGCTTCTCGACCGATGAAGCCGCCTGGCTTGTCAAATTTCACGGCAAAACCCAGTCCGGCTTCCAGCGGCGTGTCCTCGTCAGTAATGTCGTGACTCCAGTGCCGATAGCCTTTTTCCATGCGCAATGAATTGAGCGCGTGATAGCCGGCGTGTTGCAAGCCAAACTTTGACCCCGCCGCTACAATTTCGTCGTACACGTGTTGCATGAACTCAGTTGCAACATACAGCTCCCAACCCAGCTCGCCGACAAACGTAATACGCGACGCACGTATGATGCCGTAGCCAAGCTCAATTTGTTGGCTGCTGGCAAATGGAAACGCTGCGTGACTCATGTCGGCGGGCGTCAGTGATTGCAGCAGCTCGCGCGATTTTGGCCCCATGATCGAGATGACGCCCATTGCCGAAGTAACATTCGTTAGCACACAGTGTGCGTCCGCCGGAACGTGATCCTTCAGCCACGCAAAATCACGAACTTCAGTTTCTGCCGCGGAGACAATCAGGTAGGTTTGTTCATCCAGTCGCGTTACCGTCAGGTCGGCCTCAATGCCGCCGCGTTCATTAAGCCATTGGGTGTAAATCAAACGACCGGGTGCCTGGTCGATATCGTTCGCACAGACATTGTTCAGGACGCGCATTGCGTCCCGACCCTCCAGTCGAAACTTGGCAAAGGAAGACTGATCAAAAAGTGCGACGCCTTCGCGCACCGCGCGATGTTCTGCGGCAGAGTGTTCAAACCAGTTCTGGCGTCCGTAACTGTATTCGTATTTCGCCTCGACACCCGCGGGTGCATACCAGTTTGGTCGTTCCCAGCCGAACGCTTCACCATGACATGCGCCGGCTGCAACCAGGCGATCATGTATCGCGGCCTTGCGCACACCGCGTGCGGTTGCATATTGACGAAACGGCCAATGCGTCGCGTACAAGAGTCCCAGGCTTTCGCTGACTCGCGCTTGCAGGTACTTGCGGTTGCCCTGAAACGGCATATTGCGTCGCACATCTACTTCCCAGAGATCAACGGGTGGATAACCGTCTCTCATCCATTCCGACATGACCTTGCCGATGCCGCCTGCAGATTGCAGCCCGATCGAGTTCAAGCCCGCCGAAACAAAGCAGTTCTTCAACTCTGGAGCCTCGCCCAGATGATAGCGAACATCCGGTGTGAAGCTCTCCGGACCACAGAAAAACTTCTGAATGCCCGCGTCCTGCAATGCCGGGATACGTTCCATGGCGTCATGCAGAACAGGCTCGAAATGATCAAAGTCACCGGCGATTTCATCAAAACAAAAGTCTTCTGCGATGCCGTCCATGCCCCAGGGTTTCGCCGAGGGCTCGAATGCGCCAACCAGCAACTTACCGGCGTCATATTTGTAATAGGTACACGCATCGTAGTCGCGCAATACCGGCAGGCTTGGGTCCAGACCTGCGACTGACTCGAATAACGCGTAGTAGTGTTCGCATGCATGCAGCGGAACGTTGACACCGATGCTGGCAGCGAGGTCACGTGACCACATGCCGCCGCAAATGACGACGTAGTCGGCCGCAATATCGCCGCCGTCTGTGGACACGCCGGTGACTTTGTCACCATCATTGAGTATCGCGGTGACTTTCGTGTTCTGGAATATCTGTGCGCCGTTCTTACGTGCGCCTTTGGCAAGCGCCTGGCTAATATCCACAGCATTTGCATAGCCATCAGACGGAATATGAATGCCACCCAGCAAATCGCTGCTATTGACCAGCGGATAGCGCTCGACAATTTCGTCAACATCAATGACGTTGACTTCCAGGTCGAAAACTTTTGCCATCGAAGCGCTACGCCGGAGTTCTTCGAAGCGTTCCGTATTTGTGGCCAGCGAAATCGAACCGCATTGGCGATAGCCCGTGGCCTGGCCGGTTTCCTCTTCCAGGCCGCGATACAGCTCGCTCGTATATTTCGCGAGTTTGGTCATATTGATCGAGGTACGAAGCTGGCCGACAAGTCCGGCGGCGTGCCAGGTCGTGCCACTGGTGAGTTGCTGTCGTTCCAGCAACAGCACATCGTCCCAGCCCATCTTTGCGAGGTGGTAAGCGATCGAACAGCCAATGACGCCACCACCGATGATTACGACACGCGCTTTTTTCGGTAGTTCGGCCATCGTCTAGGCTCGCAGTCTCTCGTTCGCCGGGTCATGCGCAGGGTCTGTGATCACGCGTGCACTACGGCGTTCGTCGAGCAGGCCTACTTGCAGCACTGTGCCTGGCGCAGACAGGGCAGGCGGTACGTAGCCAAAGCCAAGACTCTTGCCAGTGAAATGCCCGTAGCCTCCGGATGTCGTCAGGCCGATAACATCATCGCCCGAAAAAATTGGCTCGTTGCCGCGCACATCGGAATCGTTTGCGTCTACTTCCAGGTAAACCAGCTGCAAGTTGCGGTCCTCTTCCTTCTGCGCAAGCGTTGCCGCCTTGCCCGTAAAGTCATCTTTATC
>Ga0316204_10005171_pt1 | contig 22052 bp, 20 predicted proteins | sample 6monrhotite_MG_2_FD_205661 | JGI IMG/M metagenome (GOLD analysis project Ga0316204, IMG submission 205661) | Microbial mat bacterial communities from mineral coupon in-situ incubated in ocean water Damariscotta River, Maine, United States -... | ecosystem: Environmental > Aquatic > Marine >... | reverse complement strand
CGGTTTTACAGCGTGGGATGGCGGAACAACAACACCTGGGCTCCGTCGAAAACCGTCCACGTGTTCGCAAGGTCTTGCCTCCTGATGTCGCCTTGCGGCGAGGCATCTGACGTCGCAACACCCTCTCCCGTGTGACGCTGGGACGTCGCGTTCCTCAAAGGTACGCAGTTGATGTTGGCGCGCGCCATTCGGCACGTGCTGGCGGAAGGTGGCGGCTCAGCGAGAGGGAGGAGGGGAGGGGTGGACTGGCTGAAGACGGGGGAGGGCTTCAGAAGCAGCAGCACCTTCCCTGATTTATACCGATCCCGAGCGAAGGGTTGACCGGTGGCGGGTGAGGCCCGTCGTCAGGTGGTCCGCATGGCCGCGGCATGCGCTACTCTTCGTCTTCGTCGACTAGGGAGAGGTCATCCCGACTCAGACTCGGTAACGGTGACTCATCGAGTTGACCTTGAGGACTGTGGTCATCCGTGAAGGTGAAGGCGCGGACCTCGACCGCCTCAGGGTGACTGTACCACCAGGCCACAGCGTACTTCTGAGCCTGCTCCCTGACGGCCTTTCGCTTCTTGGTCCGTCGCGTCCGCGAGGTGCTCCCCGTGGTGTCATTGTCGATCCACTTGACCTCGACGATGGCGAAGCTGCCCTCGCCATCACCGAACACCAGATCACCCTTCCCCGCCTGGCTCCACCCCGCGCTGACCTCCCACTCATACTCGACCAGATATGGCCACCGCTGAAGCGCCTCTGGAAGCTTCAAGACCAACGTTCTGATGAGAAGAAACTCCGGGTGTTCGTCCCAGGTCCGCCCCTCCAGGTAGGTCCGTATCACCCGATCTCTATGCTCATAATCCATGCGGAATCCTCGAAGGCGGTTGCCTCAGCAGCTGCCCCCACTCATGGAGGCGCTGACGACCGCCTTGGTGAAGTCCATAACGGTGTACTTGCCGGCTGGGAGCCCGGAGCCCCTGAGGCCGGCGCGGACCGCCATCAGGGTGCGCCCCAGCATGTTCGCCCCGGTCCCATCAGCGTCGTCGCTCCAGTAGTCGTCCAGCCCCTTCTTGGCGTTGTGCTCCAGCAGGTAGCCCCCCCGGTGCTGAGGAGCGCGGCCTTGAGCGCGGGCTCACTGAACTTGGCCTCCAGGACGGCCTTCATGGCGCCGTCGCGCCCCAGCCCGGCGTAGGTCCAGTCCGTGGAGTGCAGCGTCTTCTTGTACGAGAACGCATCACCGCCCGTCTCGCAGGCCTCGAAGCCCGCCCGGATCGTCGCATCACCCCACCACTTGGTCGCCTGGAACGCAGCCTCTGAGTTGTGGAAGTTACCGACGATCGAGTTGAGCGGGCCTGTACGGGGCACTGCCAGAAGTTGCCCATGAAGTATCCGTTGTAGACCTTGTCCCAAGGAGTCGGATCCCCCGGATAATAGCTCGCCACGAGCTCATGACTCTGACCGGTGACGGAGTGCGGGGTCGGCGCGGGTAAGGCCGAGCCTGCAGAACGTGAACTACGCGTCCGAGCGGGTCAACGCGATCCGCGCCCTCATGGAAGCCCAGCGCGACGCGGGGAACCTCGTCGGGGCCGCCCAGACCTCCCGCAAGATCCGCAACCGGAGCACGCGGGACAGCGAGCTCCAGCCGGTCATCCTCGCCTACGCGGAGGCCGGCGATCTGGCAGGCACCGCCAGGGTTGTGGAGGGAGTGAAGGACGCGCGGCAGCGCGGGCACGGCGGCGCTGCCGCAGCGCTGGCGCGGTGGCGGCTCCCCTTCGAGGCCGGGATTGGCGACAGGCCGGGGAGTGCCTCAGGGGGTGACTCCACCGAGCTCCTCCATGCCCCTCATCGCCCTCCTGACGCTTCTCGGCTGCAGCCTCTTCGGCCACACCCGCCCGACCCCCATCTCTCTGGAGCCCGCCGCCCTCCAGGGCGCCGCCCCGGTGTCTATTGCCTCCGTGGATATGGACGCCACACAGAGCCACCTGGAGGTCGTGGGCGCCTACGCCATCGGCCGCTTCGTCGAGCGCGATCTGGACAACCTCCGCCTCTCCCTCCAGCGCTCCCTGGAGTCCTTGAGCGGCGACGGCGGCCTGGACGTGCACGTCTATGTCCGCAGCTACCACGTCAGCGCCTCCAACAACGCCGCCGGCGTGCTGACCACCGTCGCCTGGTGCGCTGTCGACGCCAGCGGGCGGCTGGTCCACCGCGAGCAGTTCTACGCCTACGACAGCGTGGTGCTGGTCAGGACCATGGGCGCGCTGAAGAACACCGTGCAGGCCGCCGCCGTGCGCCGCGTCGCCGAAGCCAGCGCCCACCTCGCGGCCGGCGGCGACCCCGCCCAGCTCCCCCTGCCGGAGAACGCCAGCGCTCACTACGAGCAGGCCGTCCGCACCCTGCCCTCCACCCTCCAGTCCCACTACGCAGGCTTCATCGGCGGCTACGTCTACGCAGGCTCCTCCAACGTCGGCGTCGCGGACTACGGCAGCGCCGCGGCGGACGATTTTGACTGGGGCACCTACCTCTCCAGCAGGTAGGCGGCGTCGTCGTCGTGGCGCGTCGGGGGTATCCTGACGGGCATGCTCCTGGCGCTCCCACTCTGCCTCGCCCTGGCCTGGGCCGACCCGCTGAATCCGGCGCCGCCGGAAGAGGCCGCGGATCGCAACGAGCCCTTCGAGGAGGCGTTCGATGTGCCGGCCGGCGACGCCAGCGCCCTGCGCGGCCTCTCCGAGAGCGCGGGCTTCCAGAGCGTCACCGGCGCGATCCGCTTCGGCGTCGCGCCTGGCGAGGGCAACCCCACGGCCAGCGCCGCGACCGGCTCCAGCCCGAGCGAGCGGCAGCCCCTCCGGGCGCAGATCGGCCAATCACACGCCCTGGTGGTGCTCGTCCACGATCCGGGCAGGCGCCTCGCGGAGGCACCCCGGGGGCGCATCGGCGCGCTGAACTTCACGCTCCGGGACGACGGCGCCCCCCCGGACGTCGCGCCCGCTGACGACACCTGGAGCGCCACCATCCGGGAGTACCCCGCGGGGGAGCTGCTGGAGATCCTCGAACGCAACGAGGTCCACGCCAGCGCGAGGGTCAACGTGCCCGCGGGCGAGCCCTACCCCACGGTGATCGTGACGCTGGATGACGAGGGGTACCGCGTCGAGGGGCTGGACGCGGCGCCAGCGGGCGGCGACCTCAGCCTGGGGTCGTGGCTGCTCGGCGGGCTCGGGCTGGCCGGGCTCGGGTGGTTCCTCGGCGGCTCGGGCAACGCCAGCCGCCGGCGAGCTCTGCGGCGGCGGCTCCACAAGCTGCGAGGAAGACACTAGAGAAAGAGACTCGGGGGATCTACCAATACCCCTGAGCGGGCGAGAGCCTGAGCGCGTTCAGCCGCTCCGGCGTCAGCACATCCGCGGGGGCCGCCTCGCCTGTACGCAGCGCGATCAGACGCTGCCGCATCGCCTCCGCCCGGGCCAGCTCCTCCGACACCCGATCCGTCTCCTGCATGGGGTCCGCCGTCACGTCGTGCAGCATGTAGAACTGCGAGCCCTGGACCTGCTCCTTGAGCAGCCCGTCGGTGATGCTGGCGTCCAGCGAGCTCGTGTTGTGCATGAAGAAGCGGAACGTCAGCAGGTGGTCGTCTTCCCGGAGCGCCAGCATGTCGCCGAACTCCGCGTAGGCCGCGCCGCCCTCACGGGCCTCCAGCGACGACGACCTCAGATCCTCCCCCGGCAGATCCGCCAGCGGTCGGGCCCCGCCCAGCGCGATCAACGTCGGGAAGAGGTCCAGCAGCTCCACCACCTGCTGCCGCTCCGTCGTCGCCCGGGGGGACTCGGGGCTGTAGAACAGCAGCGGCACGCGCAGCGTGCGATCCACCAGGATGGCGCTGGTGAGGGACTGGAGGTGATCGCTGTGCACCCCGGAGGCCTCGGCGAGGTTCATGCCGTTGGTGGACGTGACCACCACCCACAGCGGGTGAGCCGGCGGCGTCGCCTCCAGCGCGGCCACCGTGCGCGCCAGCTCCACCCCCGTGAGCCGGGCCAGATCCTGGTAGAGCTCGGACAGCTCCTCGCGCATCGCCGCCTCCTCCGGGCTGCCCTCCTCGACCACGTGGCGGCGGTAGCGGCCGCCGTACTGCAGCAGGTGCAGATCGGGGGCCACCACCATGGCGAAGCGCGGCTGCCCCGCGCTGCGCCGCCACCAGCCGGTCACCTCGGTCTGCAGGTAGCGCCAGCTCTCCAGCGCGCCCGCGTCCTCCTCCAGCGTGACCCCCTCGGTGTCCGCGACGATCGCGCCCGTGCGGTAGCCGTACGCCTCCAGCACCTTCGGCAGGGTGTAGTCCGCCTCGGGGATGCTGTTGCACCAGGAGGTCGAGCCACCCCCGAGGGACATGGCGTCCCCGCCGGACAGCCCGCAGAGCGGGATCGACGCCGGGTAGCGGCCGGCGAGCATGGAGCCCAGGCTGACGAAGGGTGAGACCGACTGGCTGTACGCCTGGCGGAAGCGCAGGTCCGGGGTGCGCTCGAAGCCCTCGATGAACGCGGCCTCAGCGCCCTCATCGAGGCCGTCGGCCCGCAGCCCCGGCAGGACCACCAGCAGGATGTCCGGGCTCGCGCCGTGGGCGCTGTGGGAGGGCTGCAGCGAGGGGCCCTCGTAGTCGTCCGCCCGCTGGCCCACGTCGAACACAGCCATGCGGTACCGCCCCGGCAGCGCCCCGTCGTGCAGGGAGACCTTCTGGGAGGACCAGTGCACGCGGCTCGTGGGGTGGCCCAGCGCGTTGCCCGGGTAGTCCGTCGCCTCGAACTCGATCGCCTCCTCGGCGTCCGCCCCCAGGAACGCCCCCATCCGAGCCACCGCCCGCTCGTACAGCGCCGCCCCGCGCTGCGGATCCACCAGGTAGTAGCCGCGCTCGTGCACCACGATGTGACGGTAGTTGGCGACGGCGAGCAGCTGATCCAGATCCGCGTCGGTCAGCGCCGCCAGCGACGCCTCGTCCGGCTCGCTGGAGAAGCGGTAGAGCGCCGCGGCGGTCGCCCGCTGATCGTCCGGGGTCGCCAGGTAGCGCAGCAGCGCCCCGGAGTCACCGCCGCCGCCAGCGCGCAGGGCCGGCGGCACCGCCCCGTCGGTGGCCCAGCCCCGGAACACCTTCCGCTGGTGGTGGCGCTGGTAGTAGTAGAGCAGATCCTGCTGCTGCTCCAGCGGCAGCTCGATGATGCCCGCCTCGGCGTCCGCCGCCAGCGAGGCGTAGAAGTCGGGCACGAACAGCGGGGCCACCGCCAGCGGCGGGCTGAACTGCAGCTCGGCGGCCTCGCCGTCCCCCGCCCCATCCGCCGGCCGGTGCAGCGACACCTGGAGCATCGTGGCCAGCATCGCCAGCCCCGCGACGGCGCGACGAATCGCCGGCCGACCGGGGATCCGCCCCAGCCCCAGCGCCACCAGCGCCACGGCGGACACCGCGACCATCGCGCCCATTCGGTAGGGCGCGAACATCCGGGACATGCCGGGGATCCAGCGGAACATCCAGGTCCAGGGCAGGCGCACGGCCTCACCGCCCGCGAGGTACACCTCCGCCGTGTCGACCCGGGCGCCGAAGTCCTTCAGGAAGGGCCCCAGCGTGCCCAGGTAGAAGAAGCCGAACACCACCGCCCAGGCCAGCGCCCGCTTGTCGCGGAGCTTTCGCGACGCCAGCGGCAGCAGCCCCAGGATCAACACCGCCAGCGGCAGCCCGCGGCCGTGAGCCGGGTTGAAGAGGTAGTCCGGCGACCAGGAGGAGACGATGCCCCGGTTCAGCGAGGAGAGCAGGTTCTCCTCGGCGGTCGCGGGCCTGAGCGGCACGTCCCGGATGGCCTCGTAGGTGGGGAAGGCCTCGAAGAAGGTCATCTCGGGCAGGGCGCTGGTGACCCCGGACTGGGGCTGGATGATGCCCAGCAGGTACGGGGTGGCGAAGGGCAGGGCGACCAGCAGGGTGAAGAGCCCGAAGTCCAGGGTCCAGCGCAGCTCCTCCCGCCACGGCGCCCGGGGCTCCGGCCGGCGCCACCAGCTCACCCCGCACCACAGCGCCACGGCGACGGCCGCGAACAGGCCGTAGAACCAGTAGAAGGCGCTGGTGAGCCCCAGCAGCGCCCCCGCCACCGCCGCGGCCCTTCGATCCCGATCCCGCAGCGCCTTCGCCAGCGGGATGGGCAGCAGCAAGAGCCACCAGAAGATCACCTGCCGCAGCCCGGAGAACTGGATGTCCTGGATCGCCACCGGGTTGACCACCGCCAGCAGCCCCGCCGCCAGCGCGATCACCGGATCCTTCACCAGGCTCCGGGCCAGCGCGTAGCCGCAGAGCCCGTTGATGATCAGGATGCCGAAGATCTCGAGGTTGTAGCCCAGCGGCAGGCCCAGCAGCGACTGCAGCGGCCAGGCGAACATCAGCACGTCGACGATGTTGCCGGTCTCGGGGTACCGTCCCAGCGACAAGAGCGCGATCACCCCGTCCGCGAAGCCCACCCCGCCGCTCAGGAGCGCCTCCAGCTCCGTGAAGTGCCACCAGTGCCGCCAGAGCCAGCCGCCCAGCTCGCCGCCTCCGATGATGACCTCGTCCAGGTGCGCTACCGCGGGCCAGCTCATCGCCGCCGCCGCCGCGAAATACACCAGCGCCGCTGTGAGCAGCTCTACAGCGAGGCGCTTCTTATTCGTGGGTTCAGCGGTCACCGGGCCCCGGGGTAGCGCTCGAATCCGCGCAGGAGGGTATTCCGCATCATAAGGGCTGGCGCTATGCTGCGGGCGCTGCCAGAGGAGCGAGCCATCATCGACGCCTCTCCACACCTCGACCGACGGGGTTTCCTGTCGGGCCTGCTGGCCCTCACCGCCGCCAGCGCGCTCCCGATCTCCGCCGCGGCCGCGCTGCCCGCCGACGTCGAGGCCGAGCGCCTCGCCCTCATCACCCACTTCCAGGATCGGGTGCTGCGCGCCGACATCCTGGAGGCGAGCGTGAAGCTGCTCGACGCGATCCGAGCCCCCAAGCGCTACCGAAAGGGGCTGGAGGCCGCGCTCGCGGGCAAGGACGTGAACCAGGGGGCGCGCAGCATCCGCGCGCTGGACGGGGACGCCGGGGTGAAGTCCGCGCTGCGGGCCCTCACGGACCGGGCCCAGAAGGATCTGCGGCTCAAGCGCCGGCTGCTCAAGCTCTCCCGCGAGGCGCCGCAGGACGCGGACGGCCAGAAGGCCGTGGTCGACTGGGTGCTCACCGAGGTGGCCGGGCTCGACCTCCAGCGCATGCGCGATCACGTCGCCGCCTACCCGCTGGTCGAGGGGCCTGAGGGCGAGGCTGAGGACATGGTCATCGTCTTCGGGCCGGTCACCAACTTCGGCGAGCTGGGCGCGCTGCTCCTGAGCGAGCCCATGGCGCTCTTCCACCAGCTCGTGCACGGGCGCCGGGCCCGGATCATCTACCCGGAGAGCACCCGGGATTACCGGCGGGACGTGCTGTCGGCCCTGCTGGATCCAGCGGTGCGGGTGGTGGTCTTCCAGGGCCACGGCTACTGGCACGGCTTCTCGCTCCAGGGCAGCTACGCCCACCCGGACAAGGCCCTCTCCTCGCTGATGAAGAAGGCGAAGGAGTCCCCGGTCGACCTCGCCGGGCGCCTCTCCGGGCGCATCACCGGGCTCGGGATCTGGAGCGGCTTCAGCCGGGGCATCTTGGAGGAGGAGGAGCTGGCGGACCTGGTGGCCCAGCTCTACCCGGACCCGTCCGCCCGCGAGGCCGCGCTCAAGGACCGCATCGTGCGCTACACCTGCGGCACCGAGCGGTACCGCGTGGAGAGCTCCCTCATCTGGGACGTGGTGCCCGAGTCGATCGTCGACAAGATCTACCTGAAGCCCGACGGCTTCTCCGCGGAGAAGCCCGAGGATCGCGGCGCCTGGGAGCCGGAGCTCGCGGCCTGGCTGGAGGGGCGCGCGGTGAGCATCGAGGAGCGCGTGGCGCTCGGCACCTGCCTGGTGCGCTCCCCCGAGGACACGCTGGGCTACACCGGCCGCTCCTGGCTGGACCACTTCGTCGACGATCCCCTCCCGGCCCCGCTGCCGGGCTACGCCTTCACCTCCGAACTGTGAGCCGCACGTGCACGAGCTGAGATCCTGGGACGCCATCGAGACCGCCGCTCGCATCGCCGCCGGAGAGGTCAGCGCCGAGGAGGTCGCCCGCGCGGCCGTCGCCCGCGCCGAGGCGTGGGAGCCTCACATCAACGCCGTCGTGACCCCCACCTACGAGGCGGGCATCGAGCGCGCGAAGCAGCCGATCGGCGGCAGCTTCGCCGGGGTTCCCAGCTTCATCAAGGATCTGGACAACATCGCCGGGGTGCCCACCGGCATGGGCTCCCGGGCGTACGCGGACTTCGTGCCGAAGACCACCGCCCCCTGCGTGCAGCAGTTCCTGGACACGGGCTTCGTCAGCCTGGGCAAGTCCAGCACCCCGGAGTTCGGCCTGAGCGCCACGACGGAGCCCCAGGGCGCCGACCCCACCTGCAACCCCTGGGATCGGACCCGCTCCTCCGGGGGCTCCTCGGGCGGCGCGGCGGCGCTCACGGCCGCGGGCGTGGTCCCGATGGCCTACGCCAGCGACGGGGGCGGCTCCATCCGCATCCCGGCCTCCTTCTGCGGCCTCGTGGGCCTGAAGCCCTCCCGGGGCCGCCTGACGGATCTGGAGCGCGCCTCGGAGCTGCCCATCAAGATCGCGACCTACGGGGTGATCTCCCGCTCGGTGCGCGACACCGCCGCCTACTACGCCGCGGTGGAGCGCGCGGGCTCGGGGCGCGGGCTGCAGCCGATCGGGGACGTGCAGGGCCCCGGCAAGGAGGAGCTGCGGATCGGCGTCTACATCGACTCGCCGCTGGGCCACCCGATCGACCCGGCCGTGCGGGCCGTCGTGGAGGAGACCGGCCGGCTGCTGGAGACCATGGGGCACACGGTCTCCGAGGTCGTGCCCTTCTCGGAGAAGGCGGTGCGAAACCTCGCCCGGGACTTCTTCAACTACTGGGCGATGCTCGGCGCCGGGGTCAGCCACATGTCCAAGAAGACCATGGGCGCTGACTTCGAGAAGGCGATGCTGGAGGACTGGACCCACGGCCTCTCCCGACACTTCCGCCGCAACCTCCTGCGGGTGCCGCAGGCGCTGCTCGGCCTGCGCCGCTTCGAGCGCATCTACGCCGACGCCTTCAAGGAGCTGGATGTGCTCATCTGCCCCACCACCGCCGGGGCCGCGCCGCCGCTGAAGCACCTCTCGCCGGACCAGCCCTTCCAGCTCAAGTACGACCGCCTGCACGCCCTGGTGCCCTTCACCCCCGTGCAGAACGTCTCCGGCGCGCCGGCGATCTCCCTGCCGCTCGGCACCTCCGCCGAGGGGATGCCGCTCGGCGTCCAGCTGGCCGGCCCCCTCGGCGGCGAGCGTCACCTGCTGGAGCTGGCCTACGCCCTGGAGGAGGCGAAGCCCTGGCGTACAATGGCGGACGATCTCCCTGAGATCAGTAGGTGAGGGAGCCGGGCTGGATAAGGTTTCCATCGGGCAGCGCCATGGTGATGTGCGACCCCGTGTAGTGGTTGGGGATGTCGCTGGCGTGCTCCGCGAGGGTCCGGAGGGTGCTGTTCAGGGCCAGCCAGGCGAAGCGGGTCACCAGATCGACGGGCACGTTGCCGCCGGGGTCGGTGTTGACCTGGAAGACCACCAGGCTGCCGCCAGCGGCGTCGACCACATGGAAGCCGCCGCCGAGGCGCTCGATCCAGGTCGCCTCCGGATCGGCCTCGAGGGCCAGGGAGGGATCCTCCAGGTTCAGGGTGCGCTCCCAGACCTTGCGGCCGGTCGCCATCCAGAGATCGGTGTTGGCGGTCACTGAGCAGACCGACTGCCGATCGGTGATGGGCCAGGGCGCGTTGATGATGTTGTAGTTCAGGCGCCGCACCGGCGTGTCCTGCGGCAGCCGCACCGTGATCGACTGCTCCCGATTCAGCGGGCGGTCCTGGACGTCCTGGATGGCGATCCAGACGTGCAGCGGCTCGGCGGGCACCCAGATGGCCCCGACCGCCGTCGCGGCGTCACCCGAGGGCACGATCCGTCGCACCACGTCACCTTCGGCCAGCGACGCCATGTCTTCATCCGTCAGCGCCACCTGAATCCGGGCGCTCTGGCGCGCGGCCTGATGGGCGACCCAGTCCGCGGTGAGATCGGCGGCCGAAGGCCCGGCGACGGCGGGCGCGAGCCCACAGAGCAGCGTCCAGGTCAGTGAGCGTGCGGCGGTACGAAGCACGGAGGCCCTCCCGGAAAAGCCGACCCACCGAGTAACACGCGAGCCCGCGAAGCGTTCCCTCCCACCTCGAAGCGATTGAAGGGAACGCTTCATTGACTCAGGCGATCGATAGGATTTCATACTCGATCATGCCGCGGGGGCTGTCCACCTCGGCGATGTCTCCCTCCGACAGATCGCAGATCGCCTCCCCGAGCGGCGACGACGGCGAGATGACCCGCACCTTGCGGCCGCCCACCTCCACGGAGGCGCCGCCCACCGGAGCCATGAAGAACAGCACCCTGCGCGCGCCCTCCGCCTCGATGAGCGCGCCGACCTGCGCCACCTCGATGATCTGCGTCGCGTCGAAGCGCTCGATCCAGCCCACCACCTGCCGCAGCTCCACCACCCGCCACGCCTGCCCGCGGGCCAGGTAGGACGCCTCGGTGGAGCGCGTGTCGTACTTGCCCTCCGATCGGGTCTCGTCGGAGGTCGCCTCGTCGCGGGCCATCGCGGCGACCCGCTCCACGCTCTCCAGCTCCGTGCGCAGCGCGGCGCGCAGGGCCGAGACGACTTCGATCTTGGTGGGCTTCATCCTCTTCCTCGGTGAGGTCATCGACATATGTTGCCCCTCGCAGGAGGTCAGATGGCTGATGACAGCGCGCTCTGGAGAACACTCATCAATCCAGATCGCAAGAGCCCCGCGCCCAGGCTGTCCCGGGTGACTACCTCAGGGTGTAGATGTCGTCGAAGACCGAGACGCGGCCGGTCACGACGCCGGTCAGGTCGGTCTGGATCTCCCAGGTGGTGTCGTAGTCACGGTTGAGCTGCTGCAAACGCCCCCGGGTGGACCAGGCGATCAAGACCTCGTCGCAGGTATCGGGGCTCACCCGGACGGCGTCCCCCAGGATGGAGGTGAAGTCGCCGTCTTCGTTGCGGTACTCCCAGACCTTCTCGACGGTCCTGCTCTCCTCATCGAAGCTGTACTCCACCGCCCCGGACACCCGCCCGGTCTCATCGGCGTTGTCGAAGACGAGCGCGCCGCCCTCCCACATCTCGGACATGTGGGTGTGGCTGAAGGCGTCGTCGTCGGCGAGGTTGAAGTCGTCGTAGTCGCCGCCGAGCTGCCAGAGCACCTCGCCGCTGGAGCGCTCGATCTTGATGATGGCGTCGAGCCAGCGGAAGCTGATGTAGTAGTGGTCGCCGTCCTCGCTCATCATCAGCGAGTTGCCGTGGGAGAAGTCGTAGTACCCGGGGATGAAGGCGTTGGCCTCGCTGCTGCCGTTGTCCCAGACCCCGTGCTCGTAGTCCTGGAACATGTTGAAGACCTCGGCCGCGCCCTCGTTGGACTGCGCGCCCTCGGTGTCCTCCAGGATGATGTCGCTGGCGACGTCGTCGAGGTCACCGTCCTCGTCGTAGTCGTACTCCCCGAAGTCGTAGGACAGCCAGGCGATGGTCCCGTCCGGGCGCTGCAGGAAGTCGTGGTGGTGGTTCTCCAGGCGGGTCAGGCTGCGCTCACCGGTCGCCATGGACTCGCGCACGAGCCAGCCGTTGTCCTCGGTGCGGCTCACGTCGGCGATGGACCAGAGCATGCTCTCGCCGTCGGCGGCGGGTCGGAGGCGCATGATGGTCGCCTGCTCCTCCCGCCGGCCCCAGACGACGTCGCCGTCGCGGTCCATGATGAGCGCCCAGCTCGGCTTGCTGGGGCTGAAGCTCATCATGCCCACGGAGACGAAGCCCGAGACGCCGCAGCTCCCGTCCTCCCCCGGGACGATCAGCTCGAACTCCGGCAGATCCTCCGGCAGCGCGGGAGAGTCGAAGCTCGTGGAGCCGCTGCTGTGGTTCTCGCCGCCGTCCTCCACCAGCACGAGGCGGGCGCTGTAGCTCTGGTCGCCCTTCAGCCCCAGGAGGGCGATCGTCACGTCCTCACCGCTGGTGACGGCGTACTCGGGGGTGGAGGTGTCCAGACTGTCCAGGCCGTACTCGATATGCGCGGTCCCCCCGTAGGACGCGGTGAAGCTCGCGATGGCCACGCCGATCACGTCGTCGTCGACGGTGATCGACGGCACGGCGAGGTCGCCCGCGGCGGTGAGGCTGCTGTCCACGCCGCCGCCAGGGCCGTCGGTGTCCTTGCCGTCGCCGCAGCCGCCGGCCAGCAGCAGCCCAGCGAACAAGCCCGGGAACCATCGGAAGCCGCTCACCATCTCGTCTCCAATCTCGTGCGTGAGGGTGACGATAGCAGCCCCCTCCTCACCCTCGCTGCCGCCGCCCCCGGATTTGCCCCGGGGATGTAGCGGGGCGCTCCGGGCCTTACACTGGCGACGGAGGAGACACGGTATGAACGTTGCCTTGATGAGCGCGCTGGCCCTGCTGGCGTGCAGCGGCAAAGACGGGGACACGGGCGCCGGGGGCGGCGACACCACCGAGCCCGACTGCGAGACGACCGCGGTGGACGCCAGCCCCGAAGACGGCGCGTCCGAGGTGTTCTACCGCTCGAACATCACCTTCACCATGGCGGTCGCCGACGACGGCGCCACCGTCAGCGTCGAGGGCCCTGACGGGTCAGTCGACGGCGCCGCCGGGTGGACCGACGAGGAGACCCTCACCTGGACGCCCAGCGCGCCGCTCGCCCCCGAGGCCACCTACACCGCGACCCTGAGCTACACCTGCGGCGAGGAGAGCGCGACCTGGACGACCTCGGCGACCGGCGCGCCGATCGCCGAGGCCGACATCGTGGGCGGCGCCTGGCTGCTGGACTTCGGCAGCGGCGTCTTCACCGAGCCCGGCGACATCGGCGACGTGGTGCAGTCCAACCTGCGCGTCGACATGCTGCTCGGGGTGGTGGATCTGAGCGCGGACACGGTCACTATTCGCGGCGCCCCCGCCGCCGAGGACGGCTCGGGGCAGGACGCCTGCGCGCCCAGCCTGGAGTTCCCCGACCCCGCGGACTTCAGCGAGAACCCCCACTTCGAGGCCGCCACCGATCAGGCCGTGATCACCGCCCAGGGCTTCTCCATGACCCTGCGCGGCATGACGCTCTCCGGCGACTTCTCACCGGACGGCGCGGTCGTCGAGGGCATCTCGCTGCGGGGCGAGATGGTGGAGGACGAAGAGGACGGGCTGGTCTGCAGCTTCGTGGATGCCCTCGGGGTGCCCTGCTACCCCTGCGAGGGCCTGGACGGCTTCCTCTGCCTGCCCATCGCCGCCGAGGAGCTGGTGGCCACCCGCGTCGACGGCGTGACCCTGGAGACCATCACCGAGGGCGACGTGCGAAACAACGAGGACTGCGAGTAGCACAGTCAGCACAGTCCGCACAGTCCGCACAGTCCGCACAGGTCACTGCTCCTTGATCTCGACGTTCCCGCTGAAGGTGGTGATCGAGATCTCCGCGCTGCCTTCGCCGATGGCGTGGTTCAGCGACGCGCCGGGGCCGTACTCCCGGCTCTTGGGCTTCACCCCCATCAGGTCGATGCCGCCGCTGAAGCTCTGCACCTCAAAGGCGCCGGACGTGCCCTTGGGGAGGACCATGTCGACGTCGCCGCTGTGGCAGGTCAGGTCCAGCCGGGCCCCGCTCTCCAGGCCGCCGACGATCCGGATGTCACCGGAGACCGACTCGGCCTGCACCCGCGACAGCCCCGCGCCGCTCAGGTTGAGATCCCCGCTCACGCTGGTGAAGTCCACCCGTCCGTGGGCGTTCTCGACGGTGACGTCGCCGCTCACGAGCTCCACCTCCAGCTCCCGGGTCACGCCCTTCAGCGTGACGTCGCTGGAGACCGACTCGATGTCCACCGAGGAGGGGCCCTCGCCGATCCAGATGTCACCGCTGACCACCTCGACGGAGATCTCCGAGTGCACACCGCCGATCTCGATCTCGGCGGACACAGCCTCGATGGACAGCTCGGTGTGGACCGGCACCTCCACCCGCAGCGTGGCGCAGGCGTCCTCCGACCAGCCGCTGAAGAACCCCTCGCCGTCGCCCTTGACCCGAACGGAGACCCGCTTGCCCGAGCGGCTCACGTTCAGCTCGGCGTCGTCGCCCAGCTCTCCCCGGACCACCACGCCATCGCGCTCGAGGCCCGCCACGGTGATCTCACCGCAGGTGTTCTCGATGAGCACCTCGTTGCCGTCCGGCAGATCGATCTGTTCGTTGATGGGGGACGCCAGCGCCGGCGCGCAGGACAGGGCGAGCAGGGTGAGGATGCGGTTCATGAGGGTCTCCTGTCTCAAGAGTCGGTGAGAGCGCGGGCGCGCTCCATCAAGCCGATGCGCTGCCGCCACGCGTCGATGAGCGCGGCGCGGAGCGTGGGATCGTCGGGGGCCGCGTCCATGGCGGCGTCGATGTCGGCCATTGCGTCGTCGATGATGGTGAGGTTCTGCTCGATGATGAGGAGCAGCTCGGGCTCCATGGTGCCGCGGCGCTCATCCAGCGCCGCGGCGAGGGTGTCGTCCGCGGTCTGAAGTTCACCGCGCCAGCCAGTGTCCGCGGCGTCCGCGATGGCGTCATCCGAGAGGTCCGCGAGCGCCACCGCGGCGGGCGCCTCCACGGGGGTCTGCGACCACCACGCGCCGGCGGCCACCGACACCAACACGGCGGCGGCCAGCGCGAGCTGCCCCCACCATCGCCCGGGCGCCGGGCGATGAGCGGGCATCGACGCCGCGGGCTGCGCGAGCCGCGCTTCGATGTCCGGCCAGAGATCCCGCTCGGGCGCGACCTCATCCGCCAGGCCGTTGATCAGATCGTCGAGCTGCTTGTCGTTCATCGGAGCGCCTCCCGCAGGGACTTCCTGGCCTGATAGAGCTGTGCCTTCGAGGTGCCCTCGGTGACGCCCAGCTCCCGGGCGACCTCCGCGTGGGTCCACCCCTCGATCGCCGCCAGCACGAAGACGTGACGGGCCTTGGGCGGCAGCGCCGCCACCGCGCGCTCGAGGTCCATGGCCGCCCCCGGCGTCCGCCGCACCCCCGCCCGCTCGGGCGCCGCGATGGGCACCACCCGCGCCAGCCGCCGGCTGTGGGAGCGGCGGTCATTCAGCGCCGCGTTGACCGCGAGCCTGCGGAGCCAGGCGCCGAACGGCGCGTCCCCCCGGAAGGAGTCCAGCTTCCTCCAGGCGCGGACGAAGACCTCCTGAGTCACATCCTCGGCGATCGTGACGTCGCCGCTCAGCCGCAGACAGAGCGCGTTCACCGCGCCGACGTGCTGCCGATACAGCGCCTCGAAGGCCCGGCGGTCGCCGCGACGCGCGGCTGCGACGAGATCGGCGGGGTTGGTCGCGACAGCGGCGGACATTCGGGGGCAATCCTGGTGGGTGCTCGCCCTATTGGACACCGCCTGACGGCAAAGGGTTGGGAACGACGCCGATTATTCCGATGATTGCTCCTCAAACCAGAAGTCATCGGAGTCCATGATCACCTCGATGACCCAGTCCTCAGCGGTCTCCCCGGGGGGCGGCGTCAGGGGGATGACGTCCGGGACGGCGATCTCCTCGCCGAGGTCGCCTGGATCCTCCAGCGACGCGAGCTCATTGAGCTGCGTCGTCGCGGGCGCGGGCCCCTCTTCGAGGGTCTCGACAGACTCAGCAGGCCCAGCAGGCTCAGCTGATTCATCACCCGGGGACGCCCAGGTGTTCGCGGAGAACAAGAACAAAACAGCCAGCAGAGACGAGCGCATATCGCACCTTCCGCCAACCCATCGAATCACAAACCCTACCCACAACATCGGATCGCGGCCCCCTCACTGCAAGCCCCGCGCGCTCAGCCGCCGTCGAGCGCGGCCTCGATCGCCGCGATCAGCGCGTCGGGGCTGGAGACCGTGGAGACGTAGGTGAAGCGCCCCTCGGCGTCGATCACGAAGTGGCGGGGGTAGCGGGCGAAGGCGTCGGACTCCCCCTCCAGCTGCCCGTGGAAGTACTCGCGCTCGACGCTCTTGTCCTCGTCGACGAGCAGCACCTCCGCCTCAAAGCCGTAGGCGTCCGTCCACTCCACGGCCTCACCGTGGGGGCCCTCGAACATCCAGAGCGGGACGAAGCCCTCGCGCCCCGCGAAGGTCTCAGTGATCAGCCGCGCGGTGTCCGGAGCCTCCGAACCACAGACCGGTCACGATCGCTCCATCATGCCCAGGAACACGATCTGCCCCTTCAGCTCCGAGAGCTGCCAGATCACCCCGTCCAGATCGGGCTCGATGAACTCCGGGGCCTCATCGCCCACCGACAGCCCCTCGACGTTGCCGACCTCCAGCGTGAAGGTCGGCTCGTCCGCGTCGTTGGTGGTCACCGAGAAGGCGTCCCCGAAGATCGCGTCCTCCGGGATCGCCCAGAAGGTGTACCCGCCGGCCGGCACCACCGTGTCCACCAGCTCGCCGCCCGTGGGCGCGTCCAGGCAGAGGGTCTCGGTGCCGTCGTTGTAGAGGAAGGCGAAGTCCCCGGCGGTCGCGTGGGTGTACAGCGAGCGGATCTCCGGCCCGCCGCCCTCCGACAGCCGCGCCGAGTAGGGCTCCTTCCAGTCGATCACATAGATGAGGTCGTCCCCCGCGTACACCGAGGCCGCGATGGCGTTCTCCCGGTACTGGCTGCCCACCAGCGTGGGCGCGGTGGGGTCGGACACATCCAGCACCAGCAGATCCGTCCAGGCCGACACCAGGAGCTGATCCCCCGCGACCTCTGATGAGCGCGCGGAGGCGTACCCCTGCCACACACCGAGCAGCGACGGCGCGCCGCCGTTTCTGTCGATCAGCGCGACGCCCTCGCTGTTGCAGCTCGCCGCCATCCAGTCCGGGCCGCCCTCCAGGTCGTAGCAGCCCCCGGCGAGCGCCAGCCGGCCGACCTCCGTGAGCGTGCGCGCTTTCTTGTCGATGTCGTAGGCGACGAGGGCATCGTAGCCCAGCGCCCAGAGCCGATCGCCCTCGACCAGCGCGTCGCGCACGTCCCCGGGGATCGGCTGGAAGACCGGCCCCGCCGAATCGATGAGCTCCCCGGTCAGCGCCCACCCGCCGCCCGACGCGCCGGTGCCCCAGGCCACGACCTGATCGTCGCAGTCAATGCGCCCGGCGGAGATCCCGGTGCTCAAGAGCTGGGCCAGCGCGGGCCGACCGCTGCCGTCGACGGTGATGGTGGAGATGAAGCCGTCGAGCTGCACCCCGAAGCCCCGCTCACCGCCCCAGCAGATGCTCATGAGCTGGTTCCCCCCCGAGCTGTCGATGAGCGCGGGCGCGGCGGGATCGGAGAGCTCGAAGGTCCAGACGGAGCGGGAGAAGTCCACCGCCTGCCCCGCCAGCATCAGCAGGTTCTCACCGATGAGCAGCCCGTCGCTCAGGTGGGGGAAGTCCTCTCCGATGGGGATCGCCGCCAGCGGCGCCACGGTGTCCGGCCAGCCCGACGCGCAGTCCGACGCGGTCGCCCCGGTGTCCTCCGGCGGCGCGGTGTCGCCTGTCGTCGAGGTGTCGGGGGCGGTGTCGGATGACGAGGAGTCATCGGGCGCGGTGTCATCGGGCGCGGTGTCGGTGTCCGGCGCGATCACCGAGGTGTCGTCCCCCGACGCGGGGGGCGTTGGGAGCTCGCCCTTGCCGCACGCGAGCGCCAGCAGCAGGTACACCACGCCTCACCTCACTCGGGGATCACGCCTTGGATGACACGGCGAGGGATTGGTTTCCAGCGACGGTGCCGTGATCCTCGGCGATGAGACGAGCCGTCATCTTGGCGGACATCATCACCGACGGGGTGCCCGCGCCGGGCTGGGCGCTGGCGCCGACGAGGTAGAGCCCCTCGATGTCCTCGGAGCGGTTGTGCGGCCGGAAGAAGGCCGACTGGGTGAGCCGGGGCTCGACGCCGAAGCCGTTGCCGAGGTGCGAGGCGAGAGCCTGCTCGAAGTAGTTCGGCGTGATGTGGCTCTTGTAGGTGATGCGGTCCATCAGCTCCGGGATGTGCCCCTCGTCGTCGAGCATCTGGAGCACCTTGTCCACGAAGTCGTCGCCCAGCTTGTCCCAGTCCAGGCCGCTGCCGTTGTGCGGCACGGGGATCAGCGTGTACGCCGCGTGGTGTCCCTCCGGCGCCATGCTGGGGTCGGTCAGGGTGGGCACGTGCAGGTACTGGGAGAAGTCATCGGCCAGGATCTTCCGCTCGAAGATGTCGGTCAGGAGCTGCTCGTAGCGGGGGCCGAGGATGATGTTGTGGTGCCGCAGATCCAGCGGCTCGCCTTCCTTCTTCTTGAAGCCGAAGTAGATGACCACCAGGGACATGGACCAGCGCATGGTCTTGATGCGCCAGTCGGCGTTCCAGTTGCGCAGCTTCGGGTCGATCATCTTCATGTAGGTCGTGCCGTAGTCGGCGTTGGAGACCACCAGATCCGCGGTCAGGGTCTCGCCGCTCGCCAGGGTCACGCCCCGGGCGAGCTTGCGGCCGAAGCGCTTCGCCTCAGCGCCCTCCTCGTCGGTGATGTCGATGCGCTTCACGTCCGCGTCGTACTGGATCCGCCCGCCCAGCTCCTCGAACTTCTTGACGAAGCCGCGTACCAGCGCGCCGGTGCCGCCCTTGACGTAGTGGATGCCCCAGGTCTTCTCCACGAAGTGAATCATGGCGTAGATGGCCGGCACCTTCAGGGGGTTGCCGCCGACCAGCAGGGTCTCGAAGCTGAAGACCTGGCGCAGCTTGTCGCTCTTGAAGTAGCGCCTGGTGAAGCTGAACAGGGTCCGAACAGCGTCGAGCTTCATCAGATCGGGCACCACCTTGAGCATGGTGGGCACGTCCGTGAAGCAGGTGTAGCCCAGCTCCAGGAAGCCGCGCTTGAAGATGGCCTCGGCGTCGCGGTGGAAGCGCTCGTAGCCCTCCAGATCCTCGGGGCTGATGGCCTCGATCTGGGCCCGGGTGCTCTCGGGGTCGCCGTCGTAGTCGAACCAGGTGCCGTCGTCGAAGATGATGCGGTAGAACGGGCTGATGGGCACGATCTCGCAGTACTCGCTGGTGCGCGGGCCGCCGCTGATGCCCTCGGTGACCCGCGCGCCGGGCTCGAGCAGGGCGGCGGGGAAGTCGGGCTCGTCGAGGTTGTGCACGCCGCGCTCCAGGGCGAACAGCTCCTCGATGAAGTGCGGCACGGTGATGACCGTGGGGCCCATGTCGAACTTGTAGCCGTCGACCTCGCGCACATACGCCCGCCCACCGGGGGCGTCGAGGCGCTCCAGGATGGTGGTGTCGAAGCCCATGCTCTGGAGCCGGATGCCGAGCGACAGGCCGCCAAAGCCAGAGCCGATGATGATCGCCGTCTTGCGGTCGGACATGAACAGATCCTCAGACACGGGCAACCTCTGAATTGGTTTTGAACAGGTTTACACTCAAAACCTGTTCAATGCAACCTCTTCCAGAGGACGGGAAGACAATTAACGCCTCGGCTACTCGCAGCGATACAGCCCGAGGTCACACACCTCACTGGTCGTCAGGGGCTCCCAGTCCGCCCCGGCGTACGGACAGCTCGCGGCGTCCTGGATCGCCTCGGCGGTGATCTCCCAGGCCGTCGCGGTGGGCTCTCCGCTCCACCCGGTCCAGCCCGCCGCGCCCTCGGCGTTGATGCCGAGCCCGTACCAGGCGCCGGCCTCCGGCGTGAGTCCGAAGTCAGTCATCACGGCCTGGGTTCCCGCCGGGTCGCCCGAGGAGCCGATGGTGTTGACGAAGGCCCGGGTGTTCTCAGCGTACGACGCCGGGCAGCTCCCGCCGCAGAGGTCGGTCAGGAGGGCTCTGGCGTTGTCATCCAGCGGGTGCCAGCTCTCCTGCCAGTAGGAGTAGGAGGGGATCGGGAGCACGGCCCCGCAGCGCTCAAGCTGGGTGTTGGCGACCCAATAGGATGAGAAGTGGAGGCCGCGCGCCGGCGCCTCGTTCTTCTCCAGATACGCCCGCCACAGCGCGGGCGTCCACGCGTACATCTCGACCACGCCGCCCCGAATGACCGTCAGGTTCTCCGCGGGCTTGCCCAGGTCGGCCCAGATGGCTCGGAGGTTGGAGACGGCGGCGTCGGGCACCCCCCACTCCCACTGCTTCAGGTCCGCGACGGCGCTGTCGGGGGCGTCCGAGATGTGGCCGGCCTCGGCGGCGGCGGCGTAGAGGGCGGTGCCCGCGTTGGCGGACGCGCTCCGGGTGAGGGAGGTGTGCAGGTAGATGGGGGCGTCCCCGCCGGTGTAGACCTCATTGATGACGTCCCAGCAGTAGCTCTCGGTGCAGTAGGCCCAGTTGTCATCAGGCTGAACGACCACCAGCTCGGTCGCCTGGGAGAGGGCCGCCAGGTAGGCCGGCGGCAGCGAGGCGGCGGCCGTCCCCGGGGCGCCGGCGGCGAGCTTATTCCAGAGCCAGAGTCCGTCGTAGTCGTAGTCCTGGCCGACGATCACGGTCGATGATGTGGACGCCGCGACGACCTGCTCCCAGCTGTCGGCGAAGGAGATGAGCTGGAGGGGCAGCATGCGGGCGTGCAGGGTCTCCGCCACGTAGAGCCCGTAGCGGTGAACGCTGGAGAGCACCAGCGTGTCGTTGGTGAGCAGGGCCTGCTCAGGGGCGCCGGATCGAGCGACGACGCCGTAGAGGTCGTCCACGATGAAGGCGGCGATCTCCTCGACGTAGTCGGCGTCTGACATCCGCGTGGGGTCCAGCGTCGCGCGGCGGGCGTCGCTGGTGGCGGCGATTCCGAGGCCACCGAGGGCGGAGGCGACCCGGGAGGCGACGATGGCGCCGTCCTTGTCGGTGTTGATCGGGTGGATGAAGCGGGCCCCGATGACCTCGCTGTCATGGGTGATCGACCAGCCGCCTTCGACGCCGCTGCCGGGCGGGGGGCCGGTGTCCGTCGGCGAGCTGGTGTCTGGTGATGTGGTGTCGGATGGGGCTGTGTCGGGCGGCGCTGTGTCTGGCGCCGCCGTGTCCGAAAGCCCTGTATCGAGCGCGGTCGTGTCGGCCCCGGTGTCTGGGGCTGGTGTCGGCGCTTTGTTGTCACAGGCGCTGATAAAAACCATGAGCATCCCGAGGAGCAGGGCGACGGCCTTCAGCGGCGAGCGACACGATGACCGGGGGGACGCGAGCGGGAGAGGCATACAGACCTGCTTATCCCAGCTCCAGTCGACTCAATGTCTTCTGGGTCTTCTGGCGGCTCGCGCCGCAGGGCGCGCCAACTGCGAACCCGCACCGTTTCGGACCATGACGCGGTCTCACTGAGCCCCCACCTTTCGCCAGCACGCGCCGCACGGCGCGCGCCAACTGCGAAGAGGTACCGTTGAGGAACGCGACGTCCCAGCGCCACACGCGAGAGGGTGTTGCGACGTCAGATGCCTCGCCGCAAGGCGGGTTCGCTCGTACTTCAGCGCTCCTTCGTCGCTGTTTCTGAAGCCCTCCCCCTCTCTTCTGGCAGCTTGCGCTGCGAGGGTGCGAGCCCCCTGTGACCCCCCATCTTTCGCCAGCACGCGCCGCACGGCGCGCGCCAACTGCGAAGAGAACCCTTTGAGGAACGCGACGTCCCAGCGTCACACGGGAGAGGGTGTTGCGACGTCAGATGCCTCGCCGCAAGGCGACATCAGGAGGCAAGACCTTGCGAACACGTGGACGGTTTTCGACGGAGCCCAGGTGTTGTTGTTCCGGACAAATCCAGTAAAACCGGCCAGGTTTCGCAATGGATGCAAACCCAAGTGGGCATGCCAGACGACCCGAGAGTCACTGCACAGGGGTCCTCCAGACCGGGAGGAAAGGCGACGACGAGGAGCTTGCGACGAGGAGACTTGCCTGAGAGGGGAAGCGCAGGTTCCCCTCTGGAGACAACGCTGGTTGGCAGCCGCGAATCCGTCAAAGTGGCTGAAAGCTCGCACTAACG
>Ga0316204_10005170_pt1 | contig 22053 bp, 19 predicted proteins | sample 6monrhotite_MG_2_FD_205661 | JGI IMG/M metagenome (GOLD analysis project Ga0316204, IMG submission 205661) | Microbial mat bacterial communities from mineral coupon in-situ incubated in ocean water Damariscotta River, Maine, United States -... | ecosystem: Environmental > Aquatic > Marine >... | reverse complement strand
CCGCTGTGCTGGTGCTAACTAGTGCAAGCGCCACGAAAAAAATACGATAAAACTGAAACACGATCCCTCCCCAGGTAATCAGATAAGATTGCTCGCGAGACTATGCGACCGAGCCCCGAAGGGAAAGAGGGAAATTGGATTAGCTAGTGAGTTCGAACGTAAATTTATAACGAACCCCCTGTGTTTCGATGGGGTCTCCGTCCTTAAATTGAACCGCATATCTGAATTTTCGCGCGGCTTTGACGGCTGCCTTAGCGAATTCTTTGCTGCCGTGCCAGCGCAGCGTTCGGAAATCTTTTGTTCTACCTTCCTTACTAACTGTTAGCTCAATAGTTGCGAAACCTTCAATTCCGCGCCGATTAGCTTTCGGCGGGTAATGTGGTTGAATTATGTGCAGAGGCATTAGGCTAAACCCAGTTGGAAATTTTTCTTTCCGGGCTTCTTTGATTTTACCGACAGCTTGACAGTGCTGTGTTGCCTTATCCCCTTTGCCGAGGTGCTCATAGGCTGAAATAAGGAGTGAATGGGCTTTTATTGTATATTTTTCCAGCGGTGATTGTTCATCAAACACTTTTGTCGCTGACTCTAAAAGAGGGGCTGCTTCACTATATTTGCCTTGCAACTTCTTGATTTCGCCTAATCGGTATGACGCCAGCGCTGTACGAGCATGGCCTTCACCTAGTGATGAATTGAATATTGATTGTGCTTCGGTCAGTTTCTTGATTGCTAGTCTTCGCGGACCTGAGCCATTGACCAGCATCTGTTCTGACATTTCAAAATACAGTTGGGCCACAACCGCTGAGTTTTCTGAACTATTTTCCTTAGCGATGGCGATAGCACGGTCATAATATTTATTACCGCTGGCATGCTTTAGAAATTTCGTTTTAGCATGCCCTAGATCCATTAAGGTATCCATTAACTCAAGAGCATCTGAGCCATATAGTTCTTCCTGAGCTTTTAAGCCTTCGCTAAGTAGCTTCGAGGCCTTGTCCTTGCGATTTGCATATACTAACAGGCGACCATAATTGATCGCGGCGGCGGCAAAGGTTTTCTTGTATTTTGGATTTTCAGCTAGTTTACTTTTGGCAATTGTGTACACGCGGTTTGCGTAGGGCGTCGCATTTGATCGCTCGCCTAGGTCTAACAGCGACTGATATTGTTTGAATGCTTTTCCCATTGAGAGGCCAGCAGCGATCTCTTCGTGCTCGATTAAACCAATTTTTGGAGGTTGTGCGAGTGTCGCTCCAGACAAAGCCAGGAAACAAAACATATATATACTTAATAAAAGCCGCACTATAAATCCCCCAAACGAAAGTGTGTGTTAAGGGATTGGTAGCAAGGCTTGCCTGTTCGTGCAACCAGCGGCGTTATTTTTCGCCGTAACGGGGCATCATCTCTATGAAATTGCAGGGCCGGAAGCGCACGTCCAACTGGGTGACGAGTATTTGGTCCCATGCGTCTTTCACCGCACCGGTTGAGCCGGGCAGGGCGAACATCAGCGTTGTGCCTGCCAGTCCGCCTGTGGCGCGGCTTTGAATAGTGCTGGTGCCGATTAATTTGTATGAAAGCATGCGGAACAATTCGCCAAAACCGGGGATAGCCTTGGTGTAGAGCGGCTCGAAACACTCAGGCGTTATGTCGCGCCCTGTAAGGCCGGTGCCGCCGGTTGAGATTATCACGTCAATGTCCGCGTCGGCGATCCATGCTTCCAGCTGGCTGGTGATAGAAGGCTTGTCGTCTTTTACAATTTTGCGACTGGCAACAGTATGCCCCGACGCCTCTACCCGGTCAGCGAGCGTATCGCCAGAGCGGTCATCATCAAAGGTGCGAGTGTCTGAAATGGTTAAAACCGCTATATTTACGGCTTGAAACGGGATGGTCTCGTCAATCTTCGGCACTGGTGGCGGTCCTTCCGCTGGTAAATGTTACTGCGCGCCTTAGCGCCGCGGGTGTGTCGTCGGTATCCAAATAATCAAGCGTTGGCCACGCACCAGACGCGAGCGCATCAAGGCTCGGTGTGTCCTGGCCCAATCGCATGCGGTAAAGCCACAGGTTTGCCATTACACGCTCAATGTAATTACGAGTTTCGTAAAAGCCGATCGATTCGATGAACAAAAGCGGATCTTGCCCGAAATCCACTTCTTCGCGCCACTCTACAAGGCTGCCGGGGCCACCATTATAGGCTGCGAGCGCCATTAATATGTTGCCTTCAACATAATCAGTGGACATCAGGTGCTCGATATATTGTTGGCCGAGTGCGATATTAAATTCGGGTTCATACAGCCGGTGACGGTTTTTGCGAAGATGCGAGCCTTTTTTGGTAATCCAGCGTGCTGTGGCAGGCATCACCTGCATCAGGCCGCCTGCGCCGACGCGGCTTTTGGCACGGCTGCGGAAATCGCTTTCTTTACGCACCATGGCAAATATCATTGCACGGTCCACTTTATAGCCGCCTGCCGGGATCCAATCAGGCAGAGGATAGCGCGTTGAAGTCGGTGCGGGTTTTCCGGTGCCGCCTGCACGGCCAAGGCGTATTTGAATGGCTGGCAGGTTAAGCGTGGCCGATAGGGCCAGTAAATCATCTTGCACCTGCGTACCCTTACGTCCCCAAAGAAGGCGCAGTTCTTCGTCTGCCACGTCGTCGCGGCTGATTTCTGTGAGAGCAATGGCGCGGCGCGTAGCCGGGTGTCGCAGAAGGTTCTCAATCGCACCCTTGCTGAGGGTTGGGACCGACCAATCGATCGTGTGCTCAATACCTAGCTGCCGTGCGGCCAATAGGCCGTAAAATGTTTCATCAAGCGCGCTTGCGGCGTGCAAATGTTGTGTGCCGCCGTAGCTGTCGCCTAAACGGAAGGCAGCTCGACCAGCCCAAAAATTTCCTGCTGAAATAAGCCAGTCACCAGCACGTTCGCTTTCGCCTAAATATTTAAAGTGGGTGTGGGCGGCTTCAATATTTCCCATGCGCCAGTTGGCAAGGCCGGCGATCCAATCATTGGCGGGTTCTAATTCTCGAGCCAATTCGGTTGCCAGTGTCGCAAGCTTTAAGGCCTTGAAATTTTTGCTGTTATAATAATAACTGGCGGCTATGCGCTCCAGCCCTTCGGCTTTTTCGTGCGGCACCAATAGCCCGCGTTTTTCCATGGCCCAATAGCGTTTTTCTGCGCGTTCCGGCAGACCACGACGAACATAGCGGCGGACGTTGGCAAAGAAGGTTGTTACCGCCTTGCGTTCCAGCCTTGTGCGCCGCGGAAGCGGTGGTTTTGCTGCAGCTGATTGACCGGTTACACCGGGGTAACGTGTATCAACTGGGCGGCGCGGTGCACGCGCCTCGCCTTGTCGCTTGCGGGCTAGGCGGTATACGCGCCACGCGCTTGGATGATCGGCATAGCGCTTTAACCAGGCGGCAAGCTCGCTATAGCTGCTGCGATAACTTTTTGGGTGCATATATCGCTGAAGCTGGAGGTGGCCCAAAAGGATGCGGTCATCCAGTTTTTTTATCAGTTTGTCGGCCTGTTTCCAGCGCCCCTGATCCTGCAATTCGAATATACGTCGATAGTGCGAGACATCGCTTTTGCTTAAAATGGTTGGCACAACCGATGGCCGGTCATCTGCTGCATAAGCCGAATTGCTGGCTGAAACATTTGCCGAAACATTGGGCAACAGAAACATACAAGCAGATAAAAACAAAACTGCTGATTTGATACGCACTAAGATACAAGTTTCTCCTTTACCGCTAAAAGGTCGCGCCAAGCATTGCCCTTTTGGTGTGGCTGGCTCAATAAATATGTGGGGTGATAAGTGGCGATTAGGGCAACTTTTTGATTTGCACCGTCAAACTCCTGCCAACGTCCACGTTGGCGCGAAATGCTATCTTGTGTTTCAAATAGCGTTTTGCCAAGGGTGCCCCCCAAGCCTATCACCACCTTTGGTGAGGCCAGTTCTATGTGCCGAGCTACAAAGGGTTTACAAATACTGAGTAGGGTAGCATCTGGCTTGCTGTTTCCCAGTGGGCGCCAGGGGACTACAACAGACAGATAAGCATTTTCAGCCCGGGACATACCAATGGCGGCCAGCATTTTATCAAGTAGCTGCCCCGCAGGGCCGGAAAAGGGCATGCCGCTTTGGTCGTCTTCGCCGCTTGGGACATCACCGATCACCATTAAGGGTGCGCCGGGCGTACCATCAGCAAAAACTGTGTTTTTAGCGGAGCGTTTTAACAAGCCGCCGTCAAAGCTTTCAAGCGCCGCTTTGAGTTCTTCAATAGTGTTGCATGCCGCGGCTGCATCAACTGCGGCCTGAACCCCCGCGCCGATGGTTGGTTTGGCTGGCCGAACCGCAACCGGTGTTGGTTTCGAGAGTGCTTGCTGTCCGGAGGGGCGCGTAGATGCGGCGGGTGTAGCTTGCTCTACGAGTGCCGCAACCGGTGCCGCAGCAAATCTGTCAACAGGGTCACAGTCAACGGCTTCGTCGGCGCCCATAGCAACGTGCCACGCCAGAAGGGCGGCGGGATCAATATTTTCCTGTGCTTCAGGCATCGTGTGCGGTCCAATCACTGTGTGAAACCAATATAGCGGCTGAAAGTTACCAAATGCAGTTAAAAATTAAATTTTGTCTCCAACTCTGATGCCCTTACGGCGCAAAGGCGTTGTATAACCTCAATAGTTTGACCTTTTTACCCTGCGAAGGCATAACACTTGAAAGTGGCCCCTTGCGGTACAGGTTAGGGTCAGGCAGCCATAATTTATGGTGTAAGCATGAAGGCAATTTAAGCGTAACAAAGCTGAGAGCGTTTTTTTCAGTTTATGGTGACAAGTACAAGGAGTGGCACATGGAACGCGAATCCATGGAATTTGACGTAGTAATTGTTGGTGGTGGGCCTTCTGGCTTGTCGGCGGCAATTCGGCTGATGCAAATGGCGCAGGAAAAAGACCAGGAATTGATGGTCTGCGTTATTGAAAAGGGCTCCGAAATTGGCGCGCATATACTGTCTGGCGCGGTGATAGACCCTGTCGCGCTTACGGAACTTATCCCTGACTGGAAAGAAAAAGGCGCACCGCTGAATACGCCGGTGACCGATAACCAGCATTGGGTGCTGTCAGAAACGGGCAAAACGTCGCTGCCACATATCATTATGCCGCCGCTCTTGTCGAATAAGGGTATGTATACGCTGTCACTTGGCAATCTGTGCCGCTGGTTGGCGGAACAAGCCGAAGCTATGGGCGTGGAAATTTATCCAGGGTTCGCTGGTGCGGAAATTCTATACCATGAGGATGGCCGCGTTAAAGGTGTAGCCACTGGCGATATGGGCATTGGCGAAAACGGTGAGCCTAAAGCATCGCATGAGCCGGGCATGGAACTGCACGCCAAATACACGCTTTTCGCCGAAGGCTGCAGAGGATCGCTTTCTAAAGAGCTTGAAAGTAAATTTGGTTTACGGGAAAATTGCGAACACCAAACCTACGGTATTGGCATAAAGGAACTTTGGGATATCGAGCCCGAAAAGCACGTGCCAGGCAGGGTGATCCATACGCAAGGTTGGCCGCTTGATAACACCGTTGGCGGTGGTTTTATCTATCATCAGGAAAATAATCAGGTTGCGATTGGTTTTGTTGTTGGCCTTGATTATGACAATCCCCATCTTTCGCCGTTTGATGAAATGCAGCGGTATAAAACGCACCCCCAAGTTAAGGAAATTCTTGAGGGCGGCAGACGCGTTGCCTACGGCGCGCGCGCTATCAATGAAGGCGGCTTGCAGTCGGTTCCGAAATTATATTTCCCCGGAGGGGCCCTTATCGGCTGTGCCGCTGGCTTCCTCAATGTGCCGCGTATCAAGGGCACACACACCGCGATGAAGTCGGGCATGTTGGCGGCTGAAAGCGCTTTTGAAGCCGTTGCTGCCGGTTACGAAGGTGAGCAGGAGCTTACAAGCTATACAGAAGCTTTTAAAAATAGCTGGATTTATAAAGACCTGCAGAAGGTGCGTAATGCGCGGCCCGCGCTTTCGAAATTTGGTATTTTCTGGGGCACGATTTATTCCGGCTTCGATATGTGGATGAACACGCTTGGGCTGGGCTTTTTGATGCCAACCTTCAAGCATCCTCATGTAGATAACGCTTCGCTTAAGAAAGCGTCTGAATGCGTGCCGATCGAGTACCCAAAGCCCGATGGGAAAATTTCATTTGATAAGCTGTCTTCTGTATTTCTCTCAAATACAAACCATGAAGAAGATCAGCCGGTTCATCTGAAATTAAAAGATGATACAGTTCCTCTCAGCGTGAACCTTACCGACTATGACGGACCCGAACAGCGTTTTTGCCCGGCGGGCGTTTATGAATTTGTAGGTGAAACAGGCGAGGAAAAGCGTCTGCAGATTAACGCGCAAAACTGTGTGCACTGTAAAACCTGCGACATAAAAGATTATACTCAAAATATTAACTGGGTTGTGCCAGAAGGAGGTGGCGGCCCCAATTATCCAAATATGTGATAAATGGGTTGGCCAAGTGTGATGAGTAATCAGGCGAAATGAAGCCATGAAACTAAAAACGGTTTTTGCGATTTTACTGTGTGCTGCGGTTAGCGGCTGTGGTGGTAAAACGGTTTCGTCTGGTGTTGCACCAGTTCCTTCGACACTTTATAGCGAATTTAAAGCGCAAGAAGTGTCAGACAGCGTTTATGGCCCATTTTTAGCCGCTACACAGGCGCAGCACGAAGCCCAATATAGCAAATCAGCGGACTATTTTTTGGAAGCACTCGCTGCCGATCCAAAAAGTAAATATGTGGCTGACCGAGCTTTTTTTCAGCTGCTCTATGGTGGCCGAACCGCAAAAGCCGCTGAACTGGCAGTCCAGATAGCCGGTGCAGGCATCGGTGATGGCGACGATTTGGTAAGGCTAATGTATGTTCTGAGTGCTTACAAAGCAGAGAACTGGTCTGCTGTTCGGGCGCGTCTGGAGGAAGGCCCGCTTTCCGGTTTTGGTTTTCTTGTTTCGCCTTTACTGCGCGCATGGAGCTTTGCCGCAGAAGGTAATGGAGATGCGGTCGTTTTGGCGTTGAAACCGCTTTTGGCGGATAAGCGGTTACGACCAATTGCCGAAGAGCATACGGCCTATTTGCTGGATCATATGGGCGAATATACAGTGGCTGAGGACAAATATGCAGCCCTAGTGCACGCAGACCCCCCCGTGTCGTTGCAGCCAGCTGTTGCCTATATGCATATGCTGTACCGAACAGGTAAAGCAGCGAGGGCCGCTGGTTTTCTGAGAGCTCAATTGAAGCGCTATAACAATCATAATTTTTTGCTGCGTGAAGGCAGTAAAATTACCAAAGGCCTTGCACCGTCCCAATTGGCAGCAACGCCAAACGGTGCGGCAGGCATGGTATTTTTCCGGTTGGCTACCGAGTTTGCTCAGGGTAAATCAGTTCAGGCTGCAATATTATACGCACGTATCGCTTCATACTTGGCGCCGCAAGTAAGCGATATTTATTTTCTGTTAGGGGAATTGCTGGAGCAGGAAGGCAATACAGACGCCGCCGCCGCCGCTTATAATAGTGTGCCGGCTGATAGCGTTATGCGCCGGTTTGCTAATGCGCGCCGCATTGATGTACTTCGAATGGGTGGCCGAACGGAGCTTGCTGAAGAGTTAATCAAAAACAGATTGAGGCAATCACCTAAAGATTTAGGGATGTTGCTTAGTTTGGCAAATATTATGCAGGAACGGGAAGCCTTCGAGGAAAGTATTAGCTATTATAGCCAAGCGATTAGTTCGATTGGAAAAATACGAGCAAGTGATTGGTCGATTTATTTCTCGCGGGCCATGTCGTATGAGGGGCTTGGCAATTGGGCAGCGGCTGAAAAAGACCTTCAATCGGCATTGAAAGCAAGCCCCGAACAGCCGACGGTGTTGAACTATTTAGGCTATAGCTGGATAGAAAAAGGCCAACATATTGAAAAAGCAAAAAGTATGATCGAATTGGCAGCTGAAGCGCGGCCGGATGATGGTTTCATCACTGACAGTTTAGGCTGGGTTTATTACCTGACAGGTGATTTTGAAGGAGCGGTCGAGGTGTTGGAAAAAGCTGTTCGGCTGGAACCAGACGATGTAACCATCAACGCCCATCTAGGTGATGCCTATTGGCGTGTGAACCGGAAAATTGAGGCACGTTTTCAGTGGCGCCACGCGATTGATAGCGGCGCGAAAGATGCCGAGCTAGCAGCGCTATTGCAAAAGCTGGAAATTGGCATTGTGAAGCCATCTTGATGTGATGATGCGTCCCGGGCAAAAGGCAGCGACTAAAATTATTGGTACAGCGCACGCCAAGCTCAACCTTTTTTTGCATGTGGTTGGTTGCCGCGCTGACGGCTTTCACGAATTGGAAAGCCTGTTTGCCTTCACACAAGGCGGGGACCTTTTGTCTGCGGAACTATCGTCAGATATCTCACTTGAAGTAGATGGGCCTTTTGCCAGTGCGCTGAATGCCAGTGGATCAAATACCGACAATCTGGTTTTAAAAGCTGCTCATGCGCTTAGACGGCATACGGGGTACGAACCCGGGGCCAAAATTAGCCTGACAAAGAAGCTGCCGATAGCTTCAGGAATTGGTGGAGGGTCTGCTGACGCAGCAGCGACATTATTGGTTTTAAATCAATTGTGGGGCCTTGATTTACCATTAGGGAATTTGGAACAAATCGCACTTTCTCTCGGTGCTGATGTTCCCGCATGCTTGCATAGCGCACCGCTTAAGGTTGGCGGTATAGGCGAAAAGCTGGAAGAAACTACACTTCCGCGCGGTTACGGTGTGTTGCTGGTAAACCCGGGGCTGTCGGTATCGACCCCTGCGGTATTTCAGCAATTCCGTGAAATGAAGGGCGAATTCAGCCAGCCTTTGCATGAATGGGCTCCAAAGGGCGGGGCAGACTTTATCAAATGGCTCGCGGGTCAAACTGTAAATGACCTGGCTGATCCAGCGCGTAGCTTGTGTGCCGACATTGTCGAGGTTCTTGATGCCTTGCGTGCCTGTGAAGGCGTGCTACTCGTCCGTATGTCAGGCAGCGGTGCTACTTGTTTTGCCTTGTTTGAAACGAGTGCGGAAGCGGCGAAAGCGCAGGAAAAAATAACGGAAGCATACCCAAATTGGTGGTCCTTAGCTGATCAGTTGATCTCTGCTTAGCTACCCATAAAACTTTCGGTACCAATTGACGAATTTCGGAATGCCAACCTCAATGGATGTGGTTGCCTTAAAGCCGAAGTCGGTCTCTAAGGCCGAGGTATCTGCATAAGTTTCTTTCACGTCACCGGGCTGCATAGGCTCCATTTGACGTTCAGCTTCTTTGCCCAATGCATTCTCCAGCACGTCAATCATATGCATTAGTGGTTCGGGCTTGTTATTGCCGATATTGTATATTTTGTGCGGCGCCGGGTTGCCAAAAGCGTTGTGTGATCCTTGTTTGGGTGGGCCATCAAGCACGGCAACAATGCCCGCGACAATATCGTCTATATAGGTGAAGTCGCGCGCCATATCGCCGTGATTGAACACACGAATTGCGCGCCCGGCGAGGATGGCCTCTGTAAAAAGCCAAAGCGCCATATCGGGACGTCCCCAGGGGCCATAAACGGTGAAAAACCTGAGGCCGGTTTGCCGTAGCCCGTAAAGGTGCGCATAGCTCTGGCTTAAAAGCTCGTCAGCGCGTTTTGTGGCCGCGTATAGTGATACAGGTGTATCAACGGGATCATCGGTGCTGAAAGGCAGCTTTTTGTTGCCGCCATAAACGCTGCTGCTGCTTGCATAAACAAGATGGTCGAGCGTATCGGCGTTACGGCATAGCTCAAGAATGTTGGCGTGGCCAACTAGGTTTGACTGTATATATGCGTTTGGATTCTCTAGCGAATAGCGAACGCCAGCTTGGGCACCCAAATGAACCACTGCTTTTATCGTAATACCGTTCGTTGCCGCGGCAAGATCATTGGCATTCGAAAAATCACACTTGCGGAAGGTGAAAGCTTTACTGGCCAAGCTGTCCAGGCGAGCCTTTTTTAGGGCTGGATCATAATAATCATTCAGATTATCGAGGCCAAGAACTTGCTCGCCATGAGCCAAAAGCGCTGCACAAACATGCATGCCGATGAAACCTGCCACGCCAGTTACCAAAATTGTCATGGTTCACCTTTCCAGATGGGGCATCTTAAGAGCATAAGTAGCTTATGCTCAAGAATTTCCCAAATAAATTAGGTATTTAGGCGTTTGGCAAAACATTATGGAATAATGCGGGAAAAAGGGCTTTACAGGTTCGGGCGCTTTCTATAAAAACCGCCACACACTTAATGGAGCGTCGCCAAGCGGTAAGGCACCGGTTTTTGGTATCGGCATTCGCAGGTTCGATCCCTGCCGCTCCAGCCAGTTAGAAAAAGCTCAGCATGTATTTGCTGGGCTTTTTTGTTGGCGAAATGGCTGGCTTGTTAGGTTACAGCGCTTTTTTCATTGAACCGCGCTTCGCGCCATATGCCGCTTTCCATTATTTCCTGCAGGATTTCAATGGCTTGAAATATGTCACAATACCCAAGATACAGCGGCGTTATGCCAAATCGTAAATAGTTGGGCGCACGAAAATCACCAATCACACCGCGTTCGATAAGCGCCTGCATAATAGCATAAGCATTTTTATGCGTGAGCGACACGTGGCTGCCGCGCTGGGCGCTGTTCTTTGGTGTGGCGAGTTCAATATCGAATTTTGAAAGCTTTGCTTCAGCTAGGCTTATAAACAGGTCAGTTAGTGCAACCGATTTAGAGCGCACTGACGCCATGTCAATGCCGTCAAAGGCATCCAGCGCCTTAAATAGCGCTGAAGCACCCAGTATGCCTGTGGTGCCGGTTAGCATGCGCTTTATGCCTGGGTCCGGTTTGTAGGCGTCGATGAAGTCGAACGGCGCCTGATGGCCGAACCAGCCAGAAAGCGGCTGCTGAATTTTCGGAAGGTGTCGTGCCGCGACATATATGAACGCGGGTGCGCCAGGCCCTCCGTTTAAATACTTGTACCCGCACCCAACCGCCAGGTCAGCGTCTGCGGCGTTCAAATCAATGGGCACAGCGCCAGTTGAATGGCTTAGGTCCCACACTACCAGCGCACCTTTGGCGTGTGCAGCTTTGGTGATCGCGGCGATATTCAGCATGTCGGCGGTAATATAGTGAACCTGAGTGAGCAGAACGACAGCGGTGTCTTCGGTAATTGCGGAGGTAATGTCTGTGCGCGGCACGGTATCCAGCTTGTAACCGTCGCCGAGGAAATTCGCCAGGCCCTCCATCATATAGAGGTCGGTTGGAAAATTACCCGGTTCGCTAAGAATTTGCCTGCGTTTTGGGTTTAATTTACAGGCGGCAGCGGCGGCCTTGAACAGATTTACAGATGTGCTGTCGGCCAAGGTTACTTCGTGCGCTTCTGCGCCGATTAGAGGGGCAATTTTTGCGGCTGTGCGTTCGGGTAGGTTTACCCAATCCGCCTCGTTCCAGCTTTTCACCAAGCCGTCGCGCCATTCTTGGTCTACGACCTTTGCCACATGTTCGCTTACACCCACAGGCAGGGGTCCCAAGCTGTTGCCATCCATATAAATAACGCCTTTGGGGATATCAAAGCGGTTGCGGTAAACGCGGAGTGGGTCTTTGGCGTCTTGGGCGGCGCACCAGTCCTGGGAAAACTCGGTCATTCGGTGGTCCTTAAAATTGCCCGAACAGGGCTGCCGTCGGCACCTTCTATTTTGAGCGGTAGCGCGATAAGCTCGTACTGGCCTTCTGGAACATCGTCCAGAACAAGCCCCTCCAAAATTGCCATTTCAGCCCGGTCGACGGCAAAATGCGCATCCATTTCTTTGGAGCTTTGCGGGTCTAGTGACGGCACATCGGTGCCAATCAATATGCAGCCCTTCGTTTGCAAAAGTTCGATGGCTTCTACGCTGAAAGCAGGGAATTCAGGGTCCCAGCCGTCGTGAGGAAATTGGGGAAATAGCTTCAGTAAAACCCGTTCACATTTGGTGGGCAGCGCTGATAAATGCTCGGGCAGCACGGTGCCATCAACTTGCTTCGATATGTCGAGAAATATTGTGGGGCCAATATAGGCGTCGAGTGCAGTGTCAGCACAGTCGAGGCCGTTCGCATCAAAATGCAGACGCGCATCAGCGTGAGTACCAGTGTGGGTAGAGAGCGTCATTTCGCTAACATTCACCGGGCTACCGGGTTCTATCTGCCATGTTGGCTTGAGCGAAAATTCGCAGTCGCCGGGCCAAACAGGGATGCCTGTACGGATACGTTGGCTGATGTCGTAAATTTTGCTCATAGGCTTGTACGTGCCGTCCATAATTCCGGGAAGAAGCGCAATTCGAGCGCCTTCACCAAATAGCTAACCCCCGCCGTGCCGCCTGTGCCGCGTTTATATCCAATGATACGTTCTACCGTTTTCATGTGGGCGAAGCGCCACTGGTGAAAATGATGCTCCAGATCAACCAGTTTTTCCGCCAGTTCGTAAAGGTCCCAATAGGTGTCGGTATCTTCATAAATGGTGCGCCAGGCCGCTTCCACCTGTTCGCTTGCCTCGTAAGGTTCACGCCAAGACCGCTCAATCGATTTTTCGGGGATAGCAAACCCGCGCTTGGCTAACAGTTGTAGGCACAGGTCGTAAAAGCTCGGGGTATTCAGTACATCTTGCAACGCATCATAGCGTGCGGGTACTTCTTTGTGTGCCTCGGCCATTTTGGCGTTTTTATTGCCCAAACGATATTCAATCTCACGGTACTGAAACGACTGAAAGCCAGAACTTTGGCCAAGATCATCCCGAAAGGCTGCATAATCTGCGGGTGTAAGGGTGGAAAGGATTTCCCATGACTGTTGGAGGTTCGCCTGGATACGCGCCACGCGTGACAGGCCTTTAAAAACCGGCCCAAGATTATCTTTTTTAACATGATCCATAGCGCCGCCAAGTTCGTGTAGGCACAGCTTCATCCAAAGTTCTGACGCTTGGTGAATTACAACAAACAGCATTTCGTCGTGCTGGCCGGAAATAGGTTTTTGGCAGCTAAGAAGCGTATCAAGGTTTAGGTAGGAGCCATAACTCATGTCCTGTTTCCAGTGAATATCCTCGCTGGTGAGGTCTACGCTGGTAAGAGGTTTTTGAAATTTTGCCACGAATATCTCCTGAAGTTATTATTTTAGTACTAAAATAAATTGATCATGCCTATAGGCTATTGTCAACCGCCTGCGGTTTAGGCTGGGTCTTCTTCTTCGTCTGCCGATAGTGTTGGTGTTTTCTCTTCCGTTACTTCCTTTGCAGAAAGTATTTTCAGGCCTGTATTTGCGGCTTTTAATGCCAACCCTGTTTTTTGTGCGCTCACTTCAACTGTCGTCGCTGCCGCACTGGCTGAAGTGCCAGCAATGGTAGCCGCCGTACTTACAACAGTAGTTGCAGCCGATGCCGTTTTTGCGGTGATAGATGCTGCTGTAGTGGCCACCTTGAAAGGTGCTTCAATCACTGCACATCCGGAAAGAGAGATAAATAAAATAGCGCCAAATATCTTTTGCATATCTTTGTCTCTGTAGTTTAGGGGTTTGTCCCACAGTGCGGGGTGTTTCTGCAAGGCAATTAGCGCGGGCCCCAACCCGTACCCAAAAGATCTGTGCCCAAAGGGCCCGTTGCCTAAATGGTGATTAGCCCTAGCAAGCCTTGCCTAGCGCACAGGATGTTATTAATGTGCCGAGCAATGTGAGGAGTTCAAATGCTAAAAGCTCAAATTATACCGGTAACTGCGTTTTCCCAGAATTGCAGCATTATTTGGTGCGACCAGACGATGGAGGGTGCGCTTGTTGATCCCGGTGGCGATGCCGAAAAAATATTGGCGCTAGCCGAGAAGCTTGGCGTAAAGCTGGTTAAAATACTGCTTACCCATGGTCACTTGGATCATGCAGGGGGCGCTGCCGACATAAAAGACAAGCTTGGCCTGCCAATCATTGGCCCCCACAAAGAAGATAAATTCTGGCTGGACCAAATTGAAGAACATGCTGCAAACTACAGCATGGCTGGTTTACGGTGCTGCACACCAGATAAGTGGCTTGAAGACGGTGACGAGATTGAAGTGGGCAAAGAAAAGTTATCGGTTTTGCATACGCCCGGCCATACACCGGGGCATGTTGTGCTTTATAATGCCGCAAATAAGGTGGCATTCGTTGGTGATGTAATTTTTAAGGGGTCAATTGGCCGAACTGATTTCCCGCGCGGAGATATGGATACATTGTTAAATGCTATTACCGAGAAGTTGTGGCCGCTGGGCAATGATGTCACATTTGTACCTGGGCATGGGCCGCTTTCGACATTCGGTGCAGAGCGAAGCAGCAACCCCTATGTTGGCGATACGGCCATTTCAGCGCGCGCATAGCCGCATTAAGTAGTCCTACTAGCTTCCTTAAAAGCCTTTTGCTATAAAGAGCTTAGAGGGGACGTTATGCTGGGGTTATTTCGGAAATGGTCGATCGCACTTAAACGGCGCAGACTGCGTAAGGAACGCGCGCTTCTTCAAAATTATAAGTCAATCGAAACGGAAACCCGTGGTGATGAGCTGCGATGCCACAATTGCAAAGCACCGCTCACTGGTCCGTTTTGTCATATTTGCGGCCAGCGTGATAATGACCTGCGACGACCAATATGGACCTTTTTCCGTGAACTGATGGATGCCATCTTTGATACGGACAGCAAGATTATCAAAACAATCCTTCTACTGGTGTTGGTGCCGGGCGGCTTGTCGCGGGCCTTTATGGAAGGGCGCCGAGCGCGGTTCCTGCCGCCGTTTCGGCTATATGTGGTGCTACTGTTTGTGTTTTTTTCGACAATAAGCCTGGCAAACGTATTGATCCTTGATATTCAAGTTCAGCCAAAAGCCGAGATGGTAGCCGCGCGTGAAGCCGCTGATGCTGAACGTGAGCTTGAAAGGGCGGCGCGCGAGATTGCCCAGGGCGAGGAACACCAACGCGCTCAACAACAGATTTTGAAACAGGTTGCTGAAGATACAGCAAAGCTGGAGCAGAGGTTGCTACAAGACGGCCTGTTGGCGCCGGGTGAAATCACCGAAAAACTTGAATCCGATATCGCAAGACCAGACGTCGCGGTCCCGGTGACACCGCCTGACGCGCCTTCTCTAATAGAGGCCATCGATAGCGTTGAGCGCGATGACAAAACTGGAGCCAAGTTACTGCGCAAGCTTCTTGGTGGCATCGCAAAGAGGGCTGGGTCCGGTGACGAAAATGCAGCACTGGATCTTGAGGCGGCGCAAGACAGAGTTAGAGAGCTATTGGACGGTTCGGGAAGGGAGTTTTCCTTGGCTCAGCGGGCGGCGCTTGAAAGTGTGTTGGATATGGATGTTGAGGCGATCGAATTGGTTGCCGAGAACCGGCGCGGTGGCAATGGCTTCAATATTGACGGGGACGATTTTCCTTATGACGTGAATTTATTCATGTTTGCAAAGAACGATAATCAAGAACGCGAGGGGATAAAACAGGAAGATATCGACTTCATATTGAACGACCCGCAAGTGCCGGAGCTTGTTAAAAAAGCGACAGAAGGCCTGGCCGATGCTTTGCAAGATCCGCTTGCCTTCAATAAACTTTTTAATGAATGGCTTCCCTGGGCGCTTGTTGTGCTAATGCCGGTGTTTGCGCTTATTTTGCGCGTTTTTCATTGGGGCAAGCAGCGTTTTTACCTAAACCAGCTTGTGTTCGCGCTACATTTTCACAGCTTTTTGTTTGTTCTTCTCACTGCCTTCACATTCATTGTGCCAACTGTAGGCGGAGAAAGTGCCATGGAAATTTTCTGGATTGGAACTTCGCTTTATCTGATCATTGCACTGAAGGTGGGGCAGGATCAGAGCTGGATCAGGGCCTTTCTGAAAGCAGGCTTTATATGGGTAAGTTATTTTTACACCATGATGGCGACGATGGCGGTGGTTATGTTTATGGGATTAAGCGATTCTGGTATTGGGGATATTTACGATATGATCCAACAGGGTGCAGGGCCAAAAACTGAAGCTGTGTCGGAGCCGGAAATTCTGCCCTAATCCCGTCAGCAATAAAATTATTGTCAGCTTTTTTCTTTCAAGCTAAGCGACGCCGAATTGGTGCAGTAACGCATGCCGGTTGGCTTGGGGCCATCAGGGAAAACATGACCCAAATGGCTATCGCAGCCTGCACATAATATTTCAGTTCGTACCATTCCAAACGTGTTGTCGATTTGTTCCTTTACGGCGTCACCGGTAATTGCAGCCCAGAAACTGGGCCAGCCGGAGCCAGAGTCGTATTTAGTCTCGCTCGAAAATAAAGGGGTGTCACACGCGGCGCAGTGGTATGTCCCTGGTGTTTTTGTATCCCAGTATTTTCCGCTAAAGGCGGGTTCTGTGCCGCCGCAACGACAAACTTCATACTGTTCAGGCGTTAGCTCACTGCGCCAATCATCGTCTGTTTTTTGCGCCCGACCCGACATTATTGAACCACTTCACAGGTAAGGCAAACTACATAGCGCCCCATTGGGTCGTTCAGGTTTGTAAGGATTTCGGCTTCTTTTTTAAGCGCCAGAAGCTTTTGCATAACAGGGTTAAAGCCACCGGACGTGCGGCTCTTAATGGCGTCAGCAGCATCAGTTGCGGCAGTGGAATTTAGAAGGTCCATCAATTCCTCACCAAATTTTTCAGGGTGGTCGCGGTAGAAAACCACGTCGTAACTGTCAACGTCAGCGGCGGCAGCTGCGGCTTTGACCGCATCCTCGAAACCACCAAGATGGTCTACCAAGCCTAATTCTTTGGCCGTGGAGCCGACCCATACGCGCCCTTGTGCGATTTGGTCTACCTCTTCAATTGTTTTGCCTCGTCCTTCAGCCACTAACGACAGAAATTCATTATATCCCGCCTCTATTGATTGCTGAATTATGTCTTTTGTCGGCTCCGAAAGTGGGCGCGTTACATCAAAGGCACCCGCAAGCGGCGTGGTACCAACGCCGTCGGTATGCACGCCTATGGTATCCAATGTTTTCTCGTAAGTTGGGATCATGCCAAAGATACCGATTGAGCCGGTGATAGTTGAGGGCGCAGCCCAAATTTCGTCTGCAGTTGCGGCAATCCAGTATCCGCCCGAAGCTGCAACAGGGCCCATTGATGCAATAACCTTGATGCCTTGTTTCTGCGCCAACAACAGTTCCTGGCGAATAAGTTCTGAAGCAAAGGCAGAACCGCCGCCGCTGTTGATACGCAGTACAATTGCCGCTGTATCAGAGTTTGTGCGAGCATTGCGAATATAATCTACAACGGTTTCAGCAGCAGTGACACTAATTGGGCCATCACCCATAACGATGGGGCCTTGCGCGGTTATTACGGCAATATCATTTCTGCCTGAGTTGCCGCGGTCAGTAGCAGTTAGGTAGGTTTGATAATGAATTTGCTTGAAGCTATTGCCGCTGCTGTTGCTACCATATTCTGCGGTTAAAGCTGACCGCCAAGTACCGCGAGAAGCCAATTCGTCTACCAAGCCTGTATTTTGGGCGAGGGCCGCAAAGTTGCCATCGGCGGCGCGCAGGTTGGCAGGCATATCGGCAACGCTTTTTTGCACTGATCCAGCTTCAAGTCCCCGTGCGGCCTCGACGGAATTTGTATATTGACCCCACAGGTTCCCAAGAAACGCGAGGTTAGCTTCTTTGGCAGCTGGAGACATGTCGTTGCGAATGAAGGGTTCTACAGCAGACTTATATTTACCGACCTTGAAAACATTCACAGTGGCGCCGATTTTATCAAGCAGACCACGATAATACATCGGATAGGAACCGTAGCCGGTGAGGAGAATATTCCCCTCAGGGTTCATGTAAACCTTATCTGCTTCAGCCGCGAGCATGTAACCAGCCTGAGAATAAGCGAGAGATAAGGCAAATACTTTTTTGCCAGATGCTTTGAAATCCCTGATTCCGCCAGCGATAGCATGCATATGGCTGGGCGAAATGCTTCCCATCGAATGGGTGATCAAGGCAAGCGCGGCTATGCGGTCGTCGTCTTTGGCGCGGGCAAGGGCCGTAGTGATATCATGGATGCTGGTTTGCGCTGGTTTGCGGTTATATTCCGGCAACAGGGCCTCAAGCGGGTCTGGGTGCTCGGCCAATTCAACGATTTGGCCATTGGGCCACAACACTAGTACAGCTCCGTCGGGCACACTGGGTCCGGCTTTTGGGGTTCGGGCAGCCATCACGCCAAAGATGGCGATCAGTACCAGCGCGCCAAGCGTTAGTGTGCCAAGGCCCTGAATAAATTTGCCGATTGTTTTAATGAGGGCCCAAATGCCTTTCATGCGTGATACTCCGTCCTGATGTCTGTTTGCTGAATATGGTTTCAGCACAAAATTATGTTGGCAACCTACTTACTATATAGGAAAGTGCTACGCAGAACCCAATAGGTCAAGGTGAGTTGCCGTAAAAGTGAGCGCGAAATGAAAAAGCTGCGCTGCCTTGTACAGCTGTAACTGACACATATCCTGTTTATAGTGAATAATCCGATATAAATGAGGCGTTATAGTGACTGCGACCGTTGTTTCACACCATGTAGTTTATCGCTCCAAGCGGTTCTTTTCCGCTTTTCCTGCAGTTGTTACGACAGCCGAGGGCAAAACCTTGCTCGCATTTCGCCGCGCACCCGATCATCGCTGGCTTTTAGGCGATATTGCGGAGGAAGACTTCAACAGCGTTGATCATGTTCATTTTCGGTCTCATGTGGCGTTTGGCGAATTGGATGAAAACCTCCAATTTGCCGATGAGCCCAAGATACTGCCGGTGCATGCAGAGGCAGGGGATCAGGATGGCAATCTTTTCATCAGTAAATCGGGCCGTTTATTCCAATATAGTTTTCGCTGGTATCCAGTGACAAAAGAAATCACCGACAAGCTGGCGGAAAAAGGCGAAAAACTTTACGGGGCGGATTATCTGGGCGCCGGTTATATATTCCACAGCAGTTATGTACGTTTTAGCGACGATGAAGGTGGCACATGGTCGTCTCCGTTCGAACTTGAACGCGACCCTTTGTTGGCGCCGTCACGCTGGCCTGAAATTCCGGCGAGCGCAGCCTTGAAAGGGCGGATGGTAGAGCTTGAAAATGGTGACTTATTGCTGGCGTCGTATATTGGTGGGCTTAAAGGCAGCGAATTTGACTGCTCACGTATTCTCAAATCCCGCGATGGCGGGGAGACTTGGCAGTTTTCTGACCAGTATTTTATTCGTGACGACGGATCGCTTCAGGAGCCTACACTCGCCTTGTGGCCAGAAAATAAAATAACAATATTTTACCGCACCACCAATAATGACGACAAACTGATCATTGCGCAAGCCGATGCTGACGGCGGGCCATTTGGGCCGCTGGAGACAATTGATGTGGTTGGCCACCCCTATGATGCTTTGGTATTGCCGGACGGGCGCCTTTTCCTGGTGTATGGATACCGGCATGAACCTATGGGGGTGCGTGCGCGTCTCGTGAGACCGGATCAGGAAATAGCGGACACAGAAGAAATTATTATTCGTGACGATAGCCTTAGCCGCGACACGGGATATCCGTCCGCTACGCTGCTTCCTAATGGACGAATTCTCGTTGTGTACTATATTTCCGATAAGAAAGGCATTCGCGGTATCGAAGCCAGTATAATTGAAACGAGTTAGGGTAGAATTCATGACGTCATGGAATGAACAATTGTTAGCTGATGGCTACACTATGTGGGGTGCTGAAGACCCTTTTGAAGACATGATTGGCCCGTTTTATCTTAAATCAAACGGTGATGGCACAAACCGCTCAGCCTTCTATTCGGAACCCCGACATGTCAATACAGGCGGCGCTCTGCATGGCGGCATGCTGATGAGCTTTGCTGATTATTCTCTGTTTGCCATAGCCCGGGAGCAGCTTGAAGGTCCTGCCGTTACGGTGGGGTTTAATAGCGAATTTATTGGCGCTGTTGGCGCGGGTCATTTGATTGAAAGCACTGGAGAAACTTTGCGAGCCACACGGTCTTTGCTGTTTGTTCGAGGCACAGTTTTTACTGGTGATCAGATATTATTGTCTTTTAGCGGCGTGTTAAAGCGCGTTCGCGATAAGTAAAAATTGTCGGGTTATGGTGTCTTAAGGCTGTACCGATTGCTATTACCGATGGGTACGCCGAGCTTTTAAGCAGACGCTAACTTTCTAATAGGCGATTATTATTCACTATCGGCAATGGTGACCATGTTATCGATATCGACAAGTTTTGCCCGCGGTGCGCCGGCAGCTGCCGCCGCAATTTCGGCGGCATCTATTTTCTTCCAATCGGCGAAAGTAATAAGGCGAAGGTCACGTTCTTTGGCGAGCTTGTTTAAGCCTTCTCGGCCAGGTTTTCCGCCAGCTTGAACTTCCTCAAGTATTTTTGCAGCAATCGCAACGCCGTCGGGTTTGTTTGTGCCAATTGTACCCGTTGGCCCGCGGCGTGCCCAGCCTACACAATAAAGCTGGTCATCGATATAACCGTCGTTGTTGGTGAAAATACCGCGGCCTTTATCGTATGGCACCCCCTCAATCGGACTGGTGCGGTACCCTATGCAAGGGACAATAAGGCCAGCCGGAAGGGTTTCGTATATGCCGGTGCCAATGCATTTGCTGTCCTCGACACGGGTCTCTTCAAGCTTAATACAACAGACACTGCCATCACCCATTATTTCGGCGGGGCGAAGATAAAATTTGATATGTAGCCGTACTGGTTTATCGTCTGGCTTGTTGTTGCCCATGGCGCGCAAGTGGACCATGTTTTTCTTTAGTGCGCCAGTAAGGTCGGCGTCGTTGTCGGTACTGGGGAGCTGAGCCTCATCTACCAGCGCGACACAATTTTCCATTTGGTTTAGTTCGCTGAGCTCTTTGGGGGTGAAGGCGGCTTCTAGAGGTCCACGTCGCCCGAGAACGTAAATATCTTTAATTGTTGATCCGTGGATGCTATCGGCGGCATGTTCGGCTAGGTCGGTCTCAGCCATTTCCGAGGAGGTCTTGGCTAAAATTCGAGCCACATCCACGGCGACATTGCCGTTGCCAATTACGGCAACTGAGGCAATGCGCAAGTCGGGGTCAAGATCACAATAATCCGGGTGGCTATTGTACCAGCCCACAAAGGCACCGGAACCGTATACGCCCGTCAGGTCGCTGCCTTTGATGCCAAGCGGCCGGTCGGCCGGTGCCCCGGTTGCCAGTATCACAACATCATAGAGGTCTTTAAGTTCGGTCAGGCTGATGTCACGCCCCAGCATCAAGTTTCCGACAAAGCGGACATTTTCCCGGTCATTTGTGGCGGCATACCTGCGGGACACATTTTTAATGGATTGATGATCTGGTGCTACGCCAGCCCGGATAAGGCCATAAGGTGTTGGCAGGCGGTCGATGATGTCAACACGAACATCTGCTTCCCCTTTAGTGAGCGATTCTGCGGTATAATAGCCAGCGGGTCCTGCCCCAATAATAGCTACCCAAAGCGTACCAGTACCGTTTGAAACCATACAGACCTCCCCAGTCACTCAATTACCATGACACGGTTTTTTGTGGGAGGGAAGGGCCTCTTTGGGAATGGTGATGCTAACCGCTTCCAAGCCGGATGAAAGGGATCAATCCAGGCACACGTTTTTTATAGTCCCGGTAGGTGTCGCCAAATTCGGCAATCAAGTCGCGTTCTTCATAGTGGAGGCCAACAAATATATAGATTAGCATACCAAGGGCTAGAACCGCTCGGTCGGTTGTCATGTCAGGTGTTGCCAGCATCGCTATTGCAACACCTGTTTGGATTGGATGGCGAACCAGTTTGTAAAATAGCGGAGTTTTAAATTCCTTTGCCCCAGCATCTGGGTCATGAGATTTGAAGCTTTGCTGTAAACCAAATAAATGGAAATGGTTGAGCATGTACGTGGCTAGAAAAGTAATCATCCAGCCAAAATAGAATGCGATATTCAGCGCCAACCTACCATTTTCGGCTTCGATGTGCCATAGGCTTCCGGCCATAGGGTGC
>Ga0316204_10005169_pt1 | contig 22056 bp, 20 predicted proteins | sample 6monrhotite_MG_2_FD_205661 | JGI IMG/M metagenome (GOLD analysis project Ga0316204, IMG submission 205661) | Microbial mat bacterial communities from mineral coupon in-situ incubated in ocean water Damariscotta River, Maine, United States -... | ecosystem: Environmental > Aquatic > Marine >... | reverse complement strand
GACTTTGTTATGAGTGGTCTTACCGTTCGAGTAAATAGTAATACTCAATATGACGCTGGTTTATCGGCTTTAGATATTACAGTCGGTGATAAGCTAGAGGCAGAAGGGACCTTGCAAGGTGGTGTATTAATTGCTGAAGAGATAGAGTTAAAATAAGATTTATAGCAATATAACTAAACTATACTTAATAGTGTATTAGATGCAGTCGTTCAGAGTCGAACTGACAGTTACCGGTTTTGAGTAGGCGGTTGTCAGGCAAAGTCAGGAGATTCATAGCTTATGTGACAGTAATTGTTTAAGCTCTCTGATCTCGGTACGTAAGGACTGCATTTCTTTATGTAGATCCTCCTCAATATTATCCTGTGTTTGTTTTAGCGCCTGCACAGTCTCTTTATGCTCCGCTTCGCTATAGCTTTGCATTGCGCTGACGATGATGGCGATAAACAGATTCAGCATGGTGAAGGTAGCGATGAGAATGAAGGGCACAAAAAAGAGCCAGGCATAGGGGAAGGTTTCCATTAGCGGGCGGACGATTCCCATTGACCAACTTTCTAACGTCATAACCTGAAACAGCGTATAGAAGGAACGGCCCAGAGTGCCGAACCACTCAGGGTGTGTGTACCCAAAAAGAGTGGTGGCGATGACGGCGAATACATAATAAATAATCAGCAACATGATACCGATTGAACCCAGACCTGGAATCGCTGCCAGCAGTGCACCCACTACCCGACGCATGGAAGGCACCATGGTTAACAGGCGTAAAACTCGCAGTACCCGCAAGGCCCGTAATACCGCGAAGGGACCAGAGGCAGGGATCAGGGCGATGGTGACCACGGTAAAATCAAACAGGCTCCAGGGATCTTTCCAAAAGGCTAAACGATGCACATAGATACGGATGACAATCTCAATTACGAATAGCGTCAGGATCAGTTTATCGAATGCCAGTATCATCGGCCCTGCAGTACTCATAATTGCAGGTGATGTCTCCATGCCAAGAATCACTGCATTGATTATGATCAACGCAATAATAAATTTTTGTACACGAGTATGTTCTATAAACGTCAGTAAATGCGAACGCACCATGGTGATTAGTCCTGCTTGTCCGAGTTGTGCGAAACCAGAATGTTTTCCAACGACAGCCCCGTCATGCCATGAATGGTTCGCCATAAATAGTAGAGTATGCCTACCATCATGATCGTAGATGGGATGGCGATGACGGGATAACTCATTAGTGTCATTTGCCCGAGTTCTTCGTTAAAGCTAGAACTGCCCGCCGGACTGGTGACGATCCACTTGGCGAGGATGTAATTCATTATCGACGAGAAGAAAAAGGTGCCACTCAGAAAATAAGTTGCTTTTAACAGGCGTGATTCAAATTCCTGGCTGAAGCCGCGCTCCTCGAGTAATTTCTGAATCTTGGCAATATCCATCACTTTTGGATTATATAGAATAGTTTTGATGAGAGGGTAGCGTGTATATGTAGAAACCAGTACCGCTAAGCCAATGATACCCGGGATAGCAGCCTCTTTCACAGCAAGCCACTTGGGATCAAGTTGTAGTAGGCCAATACCGCCTGTGAGTAATACGCTGATCAAACCCAGTAGCGCAATGAAATTAAATTTTTTGAATTTGATTAATTCAAAAAGTCCCCAGGCCAGGGGAAATGCCAGTGCGGTTATCAGGGCAGTGGTGGCACCGAGGTCTTCATTGCCACTGAATTTCATCAGGATGACTGAAGGGATGACAATGCTTATTAGCAGATCCACCATTGGCCGAGGTTTATGGCCAGTAGATTCTTGTTTAGATGTCGTTGGGGTATTCATCATGGGTAATTAGGCTGCCTATAGTTTAGTGGCGATAGTTTGAGTTAAGCCTGGCAAGAGACTTCACACGTTTTAGCCGCGGTATTTTAGTTAAAGTTGGTTGATTATAACATCCGATTCTATTTTTCAGGTGGATTGTGTTTTTCACATTAAGCAGAATCGGCTGTAAGTTCTTGGCTCTATATGACACCCCGATTCTGTAGTCGTTCAGGCTTTAATGCACCTTATTCTATATATAAACATTCCTTGTGCGTACCTCATGCAATTAATTGTGACAATATTTTGACTTTGCCTGTATAAATGTCTAATCTCTAAACCAGTTCTTTAAGAAAGTGCGTTAAGCCTTTATTTATATAACACTTTCTTATTTTTCAATTCAGACGCACACGACGTTATTGATTAACAAATAGACATAAGGTAAAGCCATGCCAGTCCTATTGATTGATGATGATGCATCACGCCGCCAGCATCTCGTCCAACTACTTGAATTTATTGATGTTGAAGTGAGTGCAGGTATTGAATACGGGCGTTGGACAGAGGTTATTTCCGAGGATAGCCTGGTTGAGAGTGTGTTGCTGGGTGAATCGGATGACGATGATGTCACCTTACAAGAAATAGAGGCCCTAAAGGTAAGTCTGGGTGAGCAAGTCCCTATCCTGTTGATTTCGAAGAAAATACGTAAAGAGGACCTACCACCAAAATTAGCGGCTGTTGTTGTTACACTGATTGAAAAACCTTTTAAGTTTCGTCAGGTTACGCACGCTTTACACTTGGCGGAAGTTTTTAATGATTCGCATCAAAAAGTAGGCTCAGTTGCACAAATGCTATTTCGTAGTCTGGTTGGAAATAGCCGGGGTATTCGCAGCGTTCGTAAACTCATTGAACAAGTGGCGGATTCCGAAGCCAATGTGCTTATCCTGGGCGAATCCGGTACCGGCAAAGAAGTGGTTGCTCGTAATTTACATTATTATTCCTCAAGACGTGATAAACCTTTTGTGCCGGTGAATTGTGGCGCTATTCCAGCAGAATTACTTGAGAGTGAATTATTCGGCCATGAAAAGGGGGCTTTTACGGGTGCGATTAGTGCGCGACAGGGGCGTTTTGAACTGGCAGAAGGGGGTACGCTGTTTCTTGACGAGATCGGCGATATGCCGTTAAACATGCAAGTGAAATTGTTGCGTGTTATTCAGGAACGAATATACGAACGGGTTGGCAGTAATAAAAGCAATAAAACCAATGTTCGCATTATCGCAGCGACTCATCGTCATTTAGAAGAGGAAATTCACCAAGGTCGTTTTCGTGAAGATTTATATTATCGCCTGAATGTTTTTCCAATTGAAATGCCCCCCTTACGTGAACGTGTGGAAGATCTGCCATTGCTGACCAATGAATTGATCACACGCATGGAACATGAGCAACGTGGCTCAGTACGTTTAACACCAACTGCTACGGCAGCACTGTGTCAATATCCCTGGCCAGGTAACGTCCGGGAGCTATCGAATTTGATCGAGCGCCTTGTGATTATGTATCCCTATGGTGTCGTGGACGTTCGTGAGTTACCGGAGAAATTTCGTGGCACAGGCAACTACGAAGAGATTCCGATCGCTGATCTGGAACAAGAACTGGACAGCGCCAGTGGCGGCGAAGCACCTGTGGGTGTCGCCCGATTACCGACTGATGGTCTGGATCTAAAAGAACACTTGAACAACCTTGAATATACCTTAATCAAACAAGCCCTGGATGAAGCCAATGGTGTTGTGGCTCATGCCGCCAAGCGTTTACAGATGCGACGAACTACTTTAGTCGAGAAAATGCGGAAATTTGGCCTACAACGTCAGGAACAGGCGTCATAATATTGACCTGTATATGAGTTAGCATCAGTAAGTTATTGATTTTATAAGCGCAAGAAAACCGGCACGCTTCTTGCTCCAGAGTTAACTGTATTGTTTCATCGAAAGATGATGACAAAACTAACTCAGGGGTTTAAGCAGCATGGCCAACACGTCACCAAGTACACCAGAGCATCTACAAGAGGCCTTCACTACATTTAACCAGTTGTCTGAACAATTGGTTGGCTCGTATAACGATCTACAGGGTCGAGTTGAGGTACTCAGTGCTGAACTTAGCACTGCCAAAGATGAACGCATTAAAGAACTCACTGAGAAAGAACGTCTTGCCAGTCGTTTGACCGCACTATTAGACGCTCTGCCCGGTGGCGTTATTGTGTTGGATAGTTCTGGTGTGATTCAGGACTACAATCCTGCCGCGACAGGTCTTCTTGGCGAACCTCTACATAATATTCCATGGTCCGATGTGATTCGTCGTTCCTTTTCTCCACGCAGTGATGATGGTCATGAAGTTTCTTTGGTGGATGGCCGCCGAGTCAGTATTTCTACATGCCCTCTTGAAAGTGAGCCTGGTCAGATTTTATTGCTGACGGATGTGACTGAAATGCGTCGAATGCAGGATCGCCTCAGCCAACATCAACGGCTAGCAGCAATGGGTGAAATGGCAGCATCATTGGCTCATCAAATCCGCACACCTTTATCTTCAGCATTACTTTATGCCTCAAATTTAAAACGCCCGCATTTGAATGATGAACAACGTGACCGCTTTGCCACAAAAATACGGTCACGGTTAGGTCATTTAGAACAAGTTGTGAATGATATGCTTTTGTATGCCCGCGGCGGATTAAGTGGAGTAGAAAAATTCACAATGGTTGATTTATTAGATGACCTTCAACATTTTCTTGAGTCACAACTTAAGAGTAGTAAAACAGAATTTGTCATTGAAAATAATTTGGGTGATATAGTGTTGAGTGGTAACCGTCAAATGCTACTCAGTGCGTTAATCAATTTGTCCACTAATGCAATACAGGCAATGGGACGCGAAGGAAGTTTGGGCGTTGATGTCCGCCAGTCTAATAAAGAAAGCCTGCAATTGCGCATTATGGATAACGGTCCTGGTATCGACGAATCAATACAGAATAAAATTTTTAATCCCTTTTACACAACACGTCAGGAAGGTACTGGTTTGGGACTTGCCGTTGTGGCGGCGGTTGTGCGTGCGCATGAAGGCGATATTTCATTGCATTCACAACCTGGCGAAGGCACGAGTTTTACATTGCAGTTACCCATTATCGAACAAAAATTAGATATCAATATTTCTGGAAGTGAAGATGTATCTCATCTCCATTCGATTACCAACAACAAATTTATGACCGCATAACAGCAAGAGGTGTCTATGAGTACTTCAACAATTATGGTTGTCGAAGATGACAGTGAACTGGCAGAGGCTTTAACGGATACACTGCAATTAGCAGGGTACAACGTTATTGCACAGAGTGATGGCGAACAGGCGCTTAATGCAATGGAAGCACAAAGAGTTGACCTGGTCGTCAGTGATATCCATATGCCAAATATGGATGGGGAAAAGTTGCTAAAACGTATAAAGGCAAAATACCCCGATTTGCCAGTTATGTTGATGACGGCGTACGGCAGTATTCAACAGGCTGTCGATGCTATGCGCGATGGTGCTATTGATTATCTGGTGAAACCCTTCGAAGCCGAAGTCCTGGTAAATATGGTGAGTCGCTATGTTGGTGAAGCATCTATAAGCAGTAACGAGATGGTGGTTGTCGATGCATCATCAAAAGAATTACTTCAGGTTGCAAAGCGTGTTGCAGTAAGTGATGCAACTGTAATGATTACGGGTGAAAGTGGTTCTGGTAAAGAAGTTCTGGCACGCTTCATTCATGATAATTCATCAAGAGCAGACGCTAATTTTATTGCGATTAACTGTGCAGCCATTCCTGAAAATATGCTGGAAGCAACATTATTCGGCTATGAAAAGGGTGCATACACAGGTGCTTATAAGGCTTGCCCTGGAAAATTTGAACAAGCCCAGGGAGGTACCTTATTGCTTGACGAAATTACAGAAATGGATCTTGGTCTACAGGCAAAACTTTTGCGGGTATTGCAAGAGCGGGAAGTGGAGCGCCTTGGTGGTAGTAATATGATTGCATTAGATGTGCGAGTATTGGCAACATCGAATCGTGATTTAAAACAGGCGGTTGCAGATAATAAATTTAGAGAGGATCTTTATTATCGGCTAAATGTGTTCCCATTAAATATTGCCAGCTTACGCGATAGACCCGCAGACATTGTTCCGTTGGCTGAAAATCTGCTGCAGCGCCAGGCCATTGCATCTGGACGCCCAATCCCGAATATATCATCGGCAGCTAAGGAATTATTACTTGCTCATCCCTGGGAAGGTAATGTACGTGAGCTGGACAATGTCATTCAACGTAGTCTTATCCTGCAGTCGGGTGATGCTATCGAAAAAGAAGATCTCCATTTTGAAGCAACATCAAACAAATCGACACCTTGTTCGAGTTCTCGCACTGTTATTGAGACAAAAGAAAAAGAGAATGATGATGCAAATTTGAATACTGACCTGAAAAGACGCGAGTGGGATATTATTTTAAATACTATTCAGTCTGAGCGTGGAAGTCGTAAAGCAACAGCAGAACGATTGGGGATTAGTCAACGTACATTACGATATAAATTAGCACGGATGCGAGACGAAGGCATATCCATCCCCGGTGGTATTGCGGAAGCAATGTAATCTATAACAAATAATCAGGCGAATATGATGAGCTCAAATACAATTAATGCAGAGACATTATTAGTGCAAATGCGCGCCATGGCTGCACAGGCGCAGACTAAATCGATTAGTCCTTCAGCAGAACAGAATGGTCCGGATTTTGCGCAGTTGCTGCAAAATTCGGTTAACAGTGTAAATTCGACACAGAAGGAGAGCGCCAGACTGTCCGAGGCCTTTACCAAGGGTGATCCCAATGTACAAATGTCTGAAGTCATGGTGGCAATGCAGAAATCGAGTGTGTCTTTCCAGGCAATGTTAGAAGTCAGAAACAAGCTGGTAAATGCATATAAAGAAATTATGAGCATGCAAGTATAAATACAGGGTAAAGAATAATGGCTGAATTAGTAAAAGCAGAAACAATCACTGCACCCTGGCAAGGCATGGTTACACTTCCAGCAGTCCGTCAACTCGGACTCTTGATCGGGCTGGCAGTGAGTATCACTCTGGGTGTCACCGTTGCAATGTGGATGAAAACGCCGACTTACACGGTGCTATATGCACAAATGACGGCGCGTGATGCTAAAGAAGTATTGCAGGTGTTAAATACAGCAGGTGTGGAGCATACGGTTGATACTGAAACCGGAGCACTTATGGTTGCAACAACAAAAGTACATGAAGCACGTTTAGCTTTGGCCGAGCAAGGTTTGCCAAGACAAGCGGGTGCAGGATTTGAATTGCTGGAAAAGGAAGATGGCTTTGGTACCAGTAATTTTTTACAAACGGCGCGATATCAACATGCGATGGAAGGTGAGTTGGCAAGAACCATTGTTTCAATGGCTGCCGTTGAAACCGCCCGGGTGCATTTGGCATTGCCGAAGGAATCAGCTTTTATTCGTGATCGCCGTCGTGCAGGCGCATCGGTAATGTTAAAGCTTGCTTCAGGACGACGTTTAACCGAGGAACAGGTTGCTTCTATTGGTCATCTGGTTGCCTCTAGTATTCCCAATATGGAAATTGAACAGGTAACCGTGGTAGATCATAAAGGCCGACTATTGACGGGCAATAGCGGTTCCAAAGGTATTGCCTTGTCTGCAAGTCAGTTTGAACACACCGGCCGAGTTGAACTTGCTTATGCAAACCGTATTGAACATATTCTTAATCCGATTTTGGGTGATGAACATTTTCGTGCTCAGGTGGTGGCGGATATAGATTTTTCCCAAACAGAACTGACACAGGAAAGATTCAATCCTGACTTGCCTGCGATGCGAAGTGAGCAACGGGTTGAAGAGAGAATGGATGCTTCAGAATCAAGTGGTGTTCCAGGTGCCTTGACAAATCAGCCACCTGCCGCAGGTAATGCTCCAGAACAGGCAGAGAATGCCACAGCAACGACACCACAAGGTTCAAGTAAGACATCTTTACGTTCGACTAAAAACTTTGAGTTAGATCGTACTATTAGTCATACACGACGTAGTCCTACGCAGTTGCGTCGTATTTCGGTTGCTGTAGTAATTAATAATAAACTAACAAAAGATAATGAGGGTAAGCCACAACGAGTACCTTATGCGCCGGAAGAGTTGGCAAGGATTACGACACTGGTAAAAGAAGCTGTGGGTTTTAATAGTCTGCGTGGTGATACGGTGAACGTTATTAATACGGCATTCACGCCTCCAGAAGTTATTGAACCATTACCTGAAGAACCTGTCTGGATGCAAAAATGGGTGCATGATCTAGGTTTAAAAATTACCGGTGGCATATTTGGTTTTCTGTTGATGTTGTTCACCTATAAAATTATGCGAAGTCTGGCGTCACGCCCGGTGATTAGTGCATCGAGTGAATCCGATGATAATATGTTAGATGAAAGCGGTGAGAAAAAGCCATCGATGGAGCAAATAACCTACGAATCCAACATGGAAAAGACCAAGGCAATGGCAGTCCAGGAACCAAAAATGGTTGCTCAGGTAGTGAAAGGTTGGGTTTCAGGTGAAGGCAATTAACAGGAATTTGGTGTGGCAGACGATAAGAAAAATAAAACAGAACTGAATGGTGTTGAGCGTGCGGCAGTATTACTACTTACGATTGGTGAGCACGATGCTGCAGAAATATTAAAACATATGTCACCGAAAGAAGTTCAAGCCGTTGGTGAGGCAATGGCAGGTTTGACTTCACTAAACAAGGAAACGGTAAATACAGTACTGGATGAATTCTGTAGTGTGGTCGATGATTCAACCTCCCTGGGCATAGGTAGTGAGGATTATTTACGTAATGTGCTGGTGGGTGCACTAGGTCAAGATAAAGCAAATAATATTATTGACCGTATCCTGTTTGGGCGTAATTCTAAAGGACTGGAAGCGCTTAAATGGATGGATGCGAGAGCCGTTGCTGAAATCGTTCGTCTTGAACATCCACAAATCATTGCGATAGTACTTTCTTATCTTGATCCGGACCATGCGGCAGAAATACTTTCTGCACTTCCTGAAAATATGCGTGTTGATATTATGATGCGTATCGCTTCTTTAGACGGAATACAGCCAAACGCAATCACCGAGCTGGATGATATGCTTGAGAAGCAATTCTCGGGGAGTAATGCAAACTCACTTAAAACTTCTTTGGTGGGCGGTTTAAAGACTGCCGCCAATATTCTTAATTTTGTTGAAACTACAGTTGAATCGGAAATTCTGGATAAGCTTAAAGAATCCGATGAGGATATGGGGCAAGGTATTCAGGATCTAATGTTTGTCTTTGATAATTTAATTGATATTGAAGATCGAGGTATTCAGGCTTTACTGAGAGAAGTTTCATCTGAAAATTTAATTCTTGCACTCAAGGGTGCCGATAATGCTGTTAAGGAAAAAATACTGAAAAATATGTCCAAACGCGCAGGTGAAATGTTGCGCGATGACCTTGAGGCTAAGGGGCCTGTGCGGGTGAGTGATGTTGAAACTGCACAGAAAGAAATTTTGTCGGTTGCACGTCGTATGGCGGATTCCGGTGAAATTTCCTTAGGTGGTGGTGGAGACGAATTTGTCTAAAATTATTCAGCGAAATTCAACTGATGAGTATGCTTCATTCGAGTTGCCAGAAGTTAGTGAGGTACGTCAACGCCGAGGTTTACCAACGGCTGAAGAAATCGAATCTATTCAACAGCAGGCCTATGATGAAGGTTTTGCGCAAGGCCAAAAAGCCGGGATGTTAACGGGTAAGGTCCAGATTGATAAGCAAATTAGCCGCATGGATTCAATTTTAAGTGTCTTGGCTAAACCCTTAGAGGAACTTGATGAGCAGGTTATCAATCAACTCACTGAACTTTCTATTATTGTTGCAAAGCAATTAATTCGGCGTGAGTTGCGGATTGATCCTGGGCAGGTTGTTGGGGTCGTGCGTGAATGCGCCGCAGCGCTGCCAGTCGCTAGCCAGCAAGTTAATATTTATTTGCACCCCAATGATGCAGAATTGGTACGCACAGCATTTTCACTTGATACTGAAACGGATACTCGCTGGAATATTATTGAGGAACCTGTGCTAACTCGAGGTGGATGTCGTATTGAAGCAGAGCATTCAAAGATTGATGCAACTGTCGAAAATCGTTTAAATCAGATTATTATTAATCTGCTGGGTGGGGAGCGTGAAGATGACCAGCCAGTTGCATAAGGAAGAACTTCGTCAGCAGCATAGTGGAAGTTGGAATAAAGAGTTAAAAATTATCGAACGTCGACTGGATGATGTGCCTCAGTTAATTGTTGAAGGCAAGCTCAGACGCATGGTGGGTCTAACTTTAGAAGCCATCGGATGTCAGGCGGCGATCGGTACACGTTGTCTGGTTGATAGTATGGACGGTGAACCCATCGAAGCCGAAGTAGTTGGTTTTGCTGAGGACAGGTTATTTTTAATGCCGACAGGTGACTTGCGAGGTGTGCGGCCTAACGCAAGGGTTATCCCAACAGATCGTGTTTATGCGGCGATGGTGGGTGATGGTTTGTTAGGCCGTGTGCTTGATGGCGCGGGTCGTCCACTGGATAGTAAGGGACCGTTAAAAGTTACCGATCGCGTTCCGTTAAGTGGCCGTCCAATAAATCCTCTAAAGCGTAGTCGTATTCAAGATCCTCTTGATGTCGGTGTGCGGGCAATTAATTCTCTTTTTAGTGTGGGTCGTGGCCAGCGAATGGGCTTATTTGCAGGCAGTGGTGTTGGCAAAAGTGTTTTACTCGGAATGATGACCAAGTATACAACAGCGGATGTGATTGTTGTTGGCTTGATCGGAGAACGTGGTCGAGAAGTTAAAGAATTTATTGATAATATTCTGGGCGAAGCAGGTATGGCGCGCTCCGTTGTTGTCGCTGTACCTGCAGATCATACGCCAGTGATGCGTATGCATGGCGCCTATCTTGCAACAAGTATTGCCGAATACTTTCGAGATCAGGGCAAACAGGTGTTATTACTTATGGACTCATTGACGCGTTTTGCACAAGCGCAACGTGAAATTGCATTAGCGATTGGTGAGCCACCTGCTACTAAAGGCTATCCGCCATCGGTATTTGCACGCATGCCGCAGTTGGTAGAACGCGCAGGCAATGGTGATAATGGTGGTTCGATTACAGCATTTTATACTGTTTTGACGGAAGGTGATGATCAGCAAGACCCTATTGCAGATGCCGCTCGTGCAATTCTTGACGGGCATGTTGTCTTATCACGGGAACTTGCAGAGTCGGGTCACTATCCTGCCATTGATGTTGAAGCTTCCATTAGTCGAACCATGAATGAAGTGGTTGATGAGGACCAGCGTCAAAATATGCAACGATTCAAACAGCTTTATGCCACTTACCGTCAAAATCAGGATTTAATCAACGTTGGTGCCTATACTCAAGGCGCTGATAGTCGAATTGATGAGGCGATTATGATGCAGCCTTTGCTTAAGGACTTTTTGTGCCAAGATATGAATGAAGCAACCCCGTGGCAACAAAGTGTTGCTGATCTGGATGCTGTATTACGTTCACAAATGGTAGAGCCGACTTCCGAAGTTTCTCAACCTATCGCGTTATGAGATAAGCCATGACTAAACGATCAAAGCGATTTATGCCGATACAACGTATAGCCCGACATGGGGAAGATCAGGCTGCGCAACAATTAGGTAAGTCCAGGAAGGCTTTGACGGAACAGGAAATGCGTTTGCAAGAGCTTGTGGCCTATCGCGAAGAGTATGCACAGCAGTTTCACTTAACCGGGCAAGGTGGCCTGGATGGTCGACAGTTGCAATCGTATCAATCATTCCTAAGCCAGCTTGATATTGCCATTGAGCAACAAAAACAGCAAATCATCCAGGCGCAGCAAAATTGTGAAGATCATCGCCATGACTGGCAGAAAAAGCATACTCACTCAGAAGTTTTGGACTCCGCTGTCAAACGTATCAAAGTTCAGGAGCAACGAACCGAACGGCGTCAGGAACAGCGTAACAGTGACGAACAAGCGATGCGTACTCGTAACACGACGACGACCTGATTGACTCTAGTATGATTTAATTTTCAATTGGCATACAGATTGCATTTTTAACTCCAGAAACGATAACTGGAGCAAATGTGACGATGTCTACGAGTCTTCCAATAGTAATGCCAGCCCAGGCAACGGCTGGCGGAGAATCTGCATCCTTACCGGTGAATACCGACGTTGGGGATTCATCTCAGGCGTTTGCCAATGTACTTGGTAGCCATATTCGACCTGATGCAGGTCTTTCTCCGCTCTCATCTTTAGAAGGTTTAATTCCACCAGAATTATTGGCGACGACGACGCTTGATGGACAAAATTTGCCGTTGGATTTAAGTCTATCAGCAGTGACCGACGGCAATGCCTTGCCGCTATCGCCAGAGTTGATGTGGTCTGGAATGTTGATTACGAATAATTCCACTGCTAACAGTCCTCAACTTTACCAACTATCAGAAGATGGGCAGACGCTATCTCCTCAGATAGATCCGAATATGCGAGCACAGATACTCCAGGCAATGAATCGCTATGCACCAGTATCCAATATGGATATGCCGGAGATGTTGGCTATTTCTGATTCAGTCACTTCCAACCAAACGCCTGGATTGAGCAATCAAAGTTATTTCTTTGCAGCGACGGCGACGCCGGTACTGAATGCAATGGCGGCACAGAAAGCGGCAGAATTATTGCCAAACGCTTTGTTAAATTCCCGGTCTTTAAGCACAAGCCCTGACAGTTTGCTGGCCTTGAGTGGTGATGGGACAACCACCTCTGGTATTCATCATCTCGGTTTAGGGGCAACAAGTGAAACTGGCACGTCACGATTCCCTGAACTGATGCAAATGCATATGGCAGGATCGCCAAAAAATCCTGCCTGGGCGCAAGGACTGGGTGAACGTGTGCAATGGTTGATTCAACAAAACATTCAGGGCGCAGAGATCCGTTTAAATCCTCCCGAATTGGGTGCCCTGGAAATTAAGCTTCAACTTAGTGGTGATCAAGGCACACAGATTCATTTTACAAGTCCTAATGGCTCTGTTCGCGAGGCACTTGAGGCGGCAATTCCCCGGCTTCGGGAAATGTTTGCAGAAAACGGTTTGATGTTGGGGGATGTGAATGTCTCACATCAATCCCTGGCAGAACAGCAGCGCGATGACAATGGCGGCGAGACTAGTGGCAATGGAAATTCGTCTGGCATTGCATCATCTGAGCAGGGTGATGCGGATGATAATTTGAACCAGAATCGTCTTGTCTCTGACGGTTTGGTGGATATGTATGTATAGGAAAATAATACAAATTTTATGTGTGTTTAAACTTTGTTCATCGGCTAAAGCAATCTTGAAAAAGGCCGATGTAAGTTACTGAAAGACAAGTTGAGTAATGCACCAAGTTTAACAAATAGGAATTGTATGGCAAACAGAAGCACTATTGAATGTGGCGAGATTGTGGATATCTCTGCAGTAGCAGAACTGTATCAGCAGCTGAATAACGCATTGGATAGTGATGGTGCGGTGACCCTGAACGCAGGTGCCATTGAGAGGGTAGATACCGCAGCTTTACAAATGTTTGCCTGTTTTGTGCAGGAAATAATAAAACGTCATCGCGATGTGAGTTGGAACGCACCCTCGGAAGCGTTGAGACGCTCAGCAGATTTTCTGGGTATGACACAAGTTCTAAAGTTAAACGAAATAAATTAACAAAAGTTTACAATTAGGAATAATCAAATGGCAACAATCCTTGCAGTCGATGATTCAGCATCCATGCGGCAAATGGTGGCGTTTACCCTAAAGTCAGCCGGACATGATGTTACCGAAGCCTGTGATGGGCAAGATGCTCTTAATAAAGCAAAGGGCAATAAATTCAGTCTGGTGATATCTGATGTGAATATGCCAATTATGGATGGCATTACCTTAATTAAAGAATTGAGAACGCTTGGAGATTATAAATTTACTCCAATCTTGATGCTTACGACAGAAAGTACTGGAGAGAAAAAGCAGGAAGGTAAAGCAGCAGGCGCCACGGGCTGGATTGTTAAGCCGTTTAACCCTGAGCAACTGCTTGCCACGATTAGTAAAGTACTTGGATAAGGATAGTCAGGAAGATAGCTATGGGCATTGATGTTTCACAATTTCTCGCAACATTTTATGAAGAAAGCTTTGAAGGGCTTGAAATCATGGAGTCTGAACTGCTGAACCTGGACGTGGGTGCAGCAGACAGCGAAACTATCAACACCATATTTCGTGCTGCGCACTCGATCAAAGGTGGTAGTGGTACATTTGGCTTAAATGCTGTTTCTGATTTCACACATGTCATGGAAACACTGCTTGATGAAATGCGTGATGGCCGTCGGCAGGTGACTCAGGAAGCAGTAGCGATTTTACTCTCATCAGCCGATGTTCTCAATGAAATGCTTACAGCGTTAAGAGATGGTGCGGACCTTGATACAGCGCGCGTTGCAGAAATGAAAGCACAGCTTGATGCCCTGCTCGGCGCCGAAGCAGTTGCTGTCAGCGTGGAAGAAGAACAAGGTTCAGAAGAATTAGTTGAAAGCAGTTTTAAAGTTTGGTCAATTGATTTTAGACCACACCTGGATATGCTGCGCACGGGCAATGACCCTGTGCGCATGTTTCGCGAGCTGGACAGCCTTGGTGAGTTAAGTGCTGAGGTTGAATTGTCTGAACTGCCTGCCTGGGAAGACCTGGATCCGGAAGAGTCACATTTGAGCTGGAAGTTAACACTCAATTCAGATAAAGATGAGAGTGCGATAAACGAAGTTTTTGAGTGGGTGGATGATGAGTGTGACCTAAAAATATCGCAGGCAGCAGGATTGTTTATCGAACCGCAAGTGTCAGAAGTAGCAAATAAGCCTGTTACTGAAAATAAACCGGCATTTACACCAGGAGCAAGCACACCAGAAGCGAGCATGCCTGCAGCACCTGCTGAACAAACAAAACAACAAGCACGTAAACCTGCAACAGGTGGCGATACTTCTATTCGCGTTTCAATTGATAAAGTTGATGAGCTTATAAACATGGTGGGGGAGCTTGTCATTACTCAATCCATGCTGAGTCAATATGGTGAAGCAGAAGAGATTAATGCAACAGATATAGAAAAACTCCGCGATGGACTGGCACAATTGGAACGTAATACCCGTGAAATGCAGGAAAGTGTCATGCGTATTCGTATGTTGCCGATTAGTTTTGCCTTTCAACGATTCCCGCGTTTAGTACATGACCTAAGTCGTAAGTTAGAGAAAAATATTGAGCTTAAGATGTCCGGAGAACAAACCGAGCTTGATAAGACCGTCATGGAAAAAATTGGTGATCCACTTGTACATTTAGTGAGAAATTCTCTGGATCACGGAATTGAAATACCCGAAGTAAGAAAAGCGAAAGGCAAGCCGGAGCAGGGTACAGTTCATCTTAATGCCTTTCATCAGGGTGGCAACATTATTATCGAAATTATCGATGATGGTGCTGGGTTAAATACTGAAAAAATTGTAAGTAAAGCGGTTGAGCGTGGCTTGTTAGCAGAAGGTGAATCATTAACCGATGAACAAGTACATGATTTAATTTTTCATCCCGGTTTTTCGACTGCCGATGTTGTTAGTGACGTTTCTGGCCGTGGTGTCGGCATGGATGTTGTGCGCAAAAATATTCGCTCTCTTGGCGGTACTGTTGAAGTGTCTTCGAAAACAGATGTCGGCAGTACTTTTACAATCAGGTTGCCATTGACTCTTGCTATTCTCGATGGTCAGCTGGTCAAGGTTGGTGAAGAAACTTATATCGTACCGTTGATATCGATTATTGAATCCATACAGGTAAAAATGGATAAGATAAATACGGTGTCAGGCAAGGGTGAAGTCTTTCGATTGCGTGACGAATATATCCCTATCGTCAGGCTGTACCATGTTTTTGGTATCGAGCCAGACGATGCTGATCTGTCTACCGGGTTATTGGTTGTCGTTGAAGCTGAGGGCGAGAAGGTAGCACTTTTTGTTGATGATCTGTTTGGACAGCAACAGGTTGTTATTAAGAGCCTGGAAACAAACTTTAAGAAAGTTGATGGTGTCTCAGGTGCGACCATATTAGGTGATGGCACGGTTGCACTTATCCTGGATGTAAAAGGTATGGTCGGTTTATATCAAACACAACCACCAGTACCTGATTTATATCTGGTTAAGGAAGATGGCCACGAGGCCGCCTAGGAGAAAAAATGGCAGAAACAAATCAAACACTGGATGTCGGCAATATGATGTCTGCTAGCGATGATGGGGAACAGTATTTGACCTTTATACTCGCTGGCGAAGAATATGGCGTAGACATTTTAAGAGTCCAGGAGATCAAGGGTTGGGATAGCGTGACACATATTCCAAACACACCTGAGTATGTGCGAGGTGTTATTAATCTGCGTGGCACGATAGTTCCTATTATTGATATGCGTATTCGGTTTAATTTAGAACAACTGGAGTATGGAAAAACAACAGTGGTTATTGTTCTAAAAGTGTTAAGTGAAGACGGTGAGCGCATTATGGGTGTTGTCGTTGATGGTGTGTCCGATGTTTACAACATGCTGGATGAAGATATTAAGGCATCCCCTGATTTTGGTTCTGCTGTTGACACCGCATTTGTTAAGGGGCTAGCAACAGTGAATGAAAAAATGGTCATTATTTTAGATATTGACCATATGTTGAATTCTAATGAGTTAACAGAAGTGGATTCGGTTATAGAGTAGCGAGATGCGTGTGATTGCAATTATGAATCAAAAAGGCGGTGTCGGCAAAACAACAACCACGTTGAATCTTGCTCATGCCCTGGCGCGCTGCGGTCAAGTGGTTGTGTCAATTGATATGGATCCACAATCACATTTAACCGCAGGTTTTGGTTTGATGGAAAAATCTCAAAAAGGTATTGGTGAGATATTAATCGGTGACGATGTGACAGTAAAAGATGTGCTACTGGAAGCAAGAGAGAATTTGTTTGTTATACCTTCAGGTGATCGTTTAGGTGATTTAGAGCATCTTCAGGTCGGAGGAGCAAAACGGGGTTTCCTACTAAGGGATGCCATCAAGGAACAGATTAAACGCGCTGACTATATATTAATTGATTGTCCACCATCTTCAGGGATTCTTGGCATAAATTCATTATTGGCTGCGCAAGAAGTGCTTATTCCTGTCTCAGGTGATTTTTTTGCTTTACAGGGATTGTCTAGATTAATGAATATTTTTTCTCATATTGAGTCTTCGCTTAAACATAAGGCAGAGAAGTGGGTTGTTTTAACGAGATTTCAGGAAAGACGTAGATTAGCAAAAGAAGTTAGAGTCAAAGTGATGGAACATTTTCCAGGTCGTGTACTACAGACAGCGATACGAGAAACGGTTGCTCTGGCAGAAAGCCCTGGTTTTGGCCAAACAATTTTTGAATATCAGGCGAATGGTAATGGTGCAGAAGATTATCAATTGCTTGCAGAAGATTTAATTAAGGGGAGAGTGCTGCATTAATGTTAGCAGTACAGTGGAGATAATAGGATATAAACATGGCAACAAAGAAAACGTCAAAACTGGGATTTGATCCCCTTGTATGGATGAATGAGGAAGAAGATATGGGTAATTCAACAGCGAAGAAAGCAGCTTCTAAAAATACTAAGGCTGAGCATCCGCTTGGGCTGAACGTGGAAGCACTTGAAGCTAGCTTTGGGCTTCTAGAACCGGTGCTTGGTGATGTAACAGCCAGATTTTATGAAGAATTATTTTCTCGCTACCCAGAAGTTAAACCTATGTTTAAAGCGACTACGCCGAAGAAGCAAGCGACAAAACTTGCTGCAGCGCTGAAGCTGGTGGCGGGTAATTTAAATAATGTTGAGGTTTTGGCGGATACGCTTACTAAAATGGGTGCAAAACACCAGGGCTACGGAGCTGAACCAGGTCATTATGGTGCAGTCGCAGAAACCCTAATCGATGTAATGAAAGAATTTGCAGGTAAGGCCTGGACAAAGGAAATAAACGATGCCTGGTGTCACGCATTGGAAACTGTTGCGAAAGTGATGCTAGGTGGATATACAGAATCGGAGGATACAACTATGGCGGCAAGTAAAGGCACAATGAGTTCAGTGCTAGGTGGTAACGATATGGATGAGGGAAGTCAATTGGAGCTAGTGCGTATGCGCTCAGCGGTAGATGGTGCCATGACGGCAATTATGATGATTGACCGCGACTTTAATATCACCTATGTAAACAATGCAACGATTACGATGTTGACACCACATCAAGAGGCTATTCGAGCCGTTTTTCCTGGTTTTGATGTTTCGAGCTTAATCGGTGCCTGTATTGACCAGTTCCATAAAAACCCTACGCATCAACGGCAAATGTTAAGTAATCCAGCAAATTTGCCTTACTCAACAGATATCTCAGTAGGACCTCTGAAATTCTTGTTAAATGTATCAGCAATGATTGATGATAATGGTGAGTATATTGGTAACACTTTGGAATGGTCGGATGTAACGGAAGCTCGCCATAAGGAATTGGAGGTTGCACGCTTACAATCTGCAGTGGAAGGTTCAACAACAAACCTCATGATGTGTGATCCTGATTTAAATATTACATATGCAAACCCCGCCGTTATTGAGATGCTACGTGAACGACAAGCAGAGTTGCGTGCAGTTTGGCCCGGGCTTGACGTTGACAATTTGCTGGGCACTTGTATTGATGGGTTTCATAAAAATCCTGCACATCAACGGTCCTTGCTTTCAGATAAAAATCGCCTGCCTGCCCGAGCCGAGATAGCTGTTGGTGATCTTGAGTTTGAAGTCAATGCAACTTTTATTGCAGGCCCTAGTGGCGAATACATGGGGAACATGGTCGAATGGAAAGATCTGACTGACTCTAATAAACAAAAACGTGAGGTAGCTCGCTTACAATCTGCGGTTGAAGGTTCGACTTCAAACATTATGATGTGTGATGCGGATCTAACTATATCTTATGCTAATCCATCGGTTGTTTCGATGTTAGCGAATCGCCAAACCGAACTTCGGACCATTTGGCCTTCACTTGATGTCAATAATTTAATCGGCACTTGTATTGATGGATTTCATAAGAATCCAGCACATCAGCGTGCACTGTTATCAGACCCTGGCCGTCTGCCTGCGAAGGCTGAGATTTCCGTTGGTGACCTGGAATTCGAGGTTAATGCTATTTATATCGCTGGACCTGATGGCGAATACATGGGAAATATGGTTGAGTGGAAAGATATAACCGAACAAAAAGATGCGGAGCGTCAAATTCAAAATTTGATTGATTCTGCAGCACAGGGCCAACTTGATACCCGAATCTCTGCTGATGATTATGACGGCTTTATGAAGGGCCTTGGTCTTGGCATTAACTCACTAATGGATGCAGTGGTAGCACCTATTCAGGAAGGTAAACGTGTCATGCAGGGATTAGCCGAAGGTGATTTAACACAATCGATGGACGGTGATTTTTCTGGTGAGTTTGGCGAGTTAAAAGATGCCATTAACAATTCAATTTCCAACCTCTTTAATATGGTCAATGAAATTCGTGGCACTTCATCCAGTATATCTTCTGGTGCCAGTGAAATTGCTCAGGGCAATACGGATTTGAGTCAGCGTACAGAAGAGCAAGCATCCTCACTTGAAGAGACAGCTTCAAGCATGGAAGAAATGACCTCTACGGTGAAACAGAATGCTGACAATGCACGTCAGGCAAATCAATTAGCGGATGATGCCCGCAATCAGGCAGAACGGGGTGGTGAGGTTGTGAGTAGAGCCGTCGGCGCCATGAGTGAGATCAATAGTAGCAGTAAGAAGATTGCAGATATTATTAGTGTTATTGATGAGATTGCTTTCCAAACGAACTTACTTGCTTTGAATGCTGCGGTTGAAGCAGCACGTGCTGGTGAGCAGGGTCGAGGCTTTGCAGTTGTTGCGGGTGAAGTCCGCAATCTGGCACAACGAAGTGCAGGTGCAGCGAAAGAAATCAAATCGCTGATTAATGACAGTGTTGAGAAAGTAGATGAAGGCTCAAAACTCGTTGGAGAGTCTGGTTCTACGCTGGATGAAATCGTCCAGGCAGTGCAGAAGGTGAGTGACATCATTGCTGAAATAGCGACAGCTGGACAGGAACAATCATCCGGAATTGAGCAGGTCAACAAAGCCGTTATGCAAATGGATGAGATGACACAGCAAAATGCCGCACTGGTAGAAGAAGCTGCATCCGCAAGTGAGTCCATGGAAGAGCAGGCTAAAGGTCTATTACGGTTGATGGAATACTTTAATGTAGGTGAAGGGCATCAGTCTGGTGGATTTCAGCAAGCCCCCGCGACACCTGTAGCATCATCACAACGTTCTGCGGTTCCTGCAGCAAGAAAGCCGGCTGAACGTTCACGTCCACAAACGAGCGATGATGATGAATGGAGTGAGTTCTAATTGAGTCCATTTTATGTCAACTGTATACGAGCGTGAATTTGAATTTAATCGAAAAGATTTCGAACATATTCGTGATTTAGTTGGAAGTCGCACAGGGATTGTGCTTTCTGATCATAAAATTACCATGGTGTATGGTCGCCTTTCACGGCGACTTCGTCAGCTAAAAATTCAGTCATTTAGAGAGTACCTCACTTTATTAGAAGATGAATCTGGAGGTGAGCTGGTTGAATTCACTAATGCGCTTACAACCAATTTAACCTCGTTCTTTCGTGAACCTCATCATTTTGAGTATATGAGGAGTACAGCTGTTCCCTCGCTTCTTAAAAACAGGCCGAATCATAAATTAAGAATCTGGTCTGCAGGCTGCTCGACAGGAGAAGAGCCTTATACAATTGGTATCACAGTGCATGAGGCCATGGCTAATCACATTCGTAACTGGGATGTAAAAATTTTAGCGACTGATCTTGATACCAATGTTGTGCAAAAAGGTAAGTCTGGGATCTATGAAGAAGAGCGCGTCAACGGTATTGAAGATACCCGATTAAAAAAATGGTTTAGAAAAGGCCGGGATGATCACGCAGGCAAGGTAAGCGTTTCCGAAAAAATAAGGGAATTGATTACCTTTAAACAATTAAACTTATTGCATGATTGGCCTATGCGGGGGCCTCTTGACATCATTTTCTGCCGTAATGTCGTTATTTATTTTGGCAAAGATACACAACGTGAATTATTTAATCGTTACGCTGATCTATTAGCTGATGATGGTTATTTGTTTATTGGCCACTCTGAAAATCTGCATAAAGTCTGTGATCGTTTTCAATTGATTGGTAAGACTATTTATCGAAAGGTCCGCTAGTGTGGCAATCGTCATTAAGCAAAAGAACTTACCAAAGCCAGATAAATCGCTAAAAGGATTCGATGGCATAAATCGCTATTGGGATCGTCAAAGAGAACTTTTTTCAGCAAAAATACTCCCTGGGGAATATTACGTCACAACGCAGGATGAACTAATCATCACTGTGCTTGGTTCCTGTGTGTCTGCTTGTGTTCGTGATCCGGCAATGCGGATTGGTGGTATGAATCATTTTATGTTGCCGAGTGGTGGCGTTGATAGTCGTGATGTTGCAAATGAAGCAACACGTTATGGTAATTTTGCCATGGAAAAATTAATTAATGATGTTCTTAAAAATGGTGGGCGCAGAGATAAACTGGAAATAAAAGTTTTTGGTGGTGGCAATGTACTAAAGAATATGGGTGCCACGGATATCGGTGGCAGGAATATTCAATTTGTCCGAGAGTATTTGAAGACTGAAGGGTTTAAAATTGTAGCAGAGGATCTTGGGGATGTTCATCCCAGGAAAGTCGTTTATGATCCTATATCGGGTAAGGTACAGGTTAAAAAACTGCGTCGCTTGCATAATGATACTGTTACACAACGAGAACTCGGTTATCGGAAGAAAATCGAAGAAAAACCAGTGGCTGGTGATATTGAACTCTTTGATTAGAGCAGGTGTAAAATGTCAATGATTAAAGTTTTAGTGGTTGATGATTCTGCTGTCGTCAGAAAAATCCTTACAGAAATACTACAGTCAGATCCAGGTATTGATGTGGTTGGCACAGCAGCAGATCCGTTAATTGCTCGCAATAAAATAAAAGAGCTAAATCCAGATGTCTTAACCCTGGACATTGAAATGCCACGTATGGATGGCATTAC
>Ga0316204_10005167_pt1 | contig 22062 bp, 14 predicted proteins | sample 6monrhotite_MG_2_FD_205661 | JGI IMG/M metagenome (GOLD analysis project Ga0316204, IMG submission 205661) | Microbial mat bacterial communities from mineral coupon in-situ incubated in ocean water Damariscotta River, Maine, United States -... | ecosystem: Environmental > Aquatic > Marine >... | reverse complement strand
AGCCTGGGAGGAGCGGCGACTTCGGAAGCCTCTGACTGCGCGGCTGGTGTACATCCACCCGGATCTACTCGAGTTAGTCTGATTGGAGATGCACCCATGCGTCATCGCGACCCTGGACCCGCATAACAGCAGCAAGCCCGGGTCGGGGGTGTTCGGCGCCCTGCCGCAGTCGTCAAGACGGAACGTGAAGCTCTCGTCGCCGGGCTTTCACTCGGACCGGCTGTCGGCCGACTTGCCATCGGGTAACTCGAGGCCGAACGACACCTGAGTTACTGGCTGGAGTCTTCCGGTGCATCATCATCCGCAGCTTCCAGTAGGTCGTTCGCTCGGCGGAGAAACGCATCTTGGTCTCGAGGGATAGCTATGGACTCCCAGTCCCGCTTGAACTTGTCTAGCCATTCCCCGATGAGCGGACCTCGCGCGACGCCGTGATTGATCAGCCAGGAAGCGTCCACAGGACACTTGGCAACCTGTTCCGCAACAAACTCCTCGGCCAGCCTCTGCACGAAGTCGTGCAGGGCAACCCCACTGAAGGCGCAATCACGGATCTCTTTGCGGCACCGATCGCCATATATTTGCAATAACTTTTCCACATCCAGGGGTGCCATAAGCAGAGCTACTGCTCGTTTGAAAGCAGCCTGCAGTTCATGCTGCGGGATTTGCCGGTCTGCATCATCGAGTGCTGCCTGGATAGCGCGTGCGACCATCGGCTCGATCGGATCTGACAGCACCCTTGCCAGTTCGCCAAGAGCCGATTCCCACTCGCTGAGCAGCGCATCCGCCAATACACGCCCGTGTTCTCGCGACACGTTGTCCGAGCCGACAACCGATCGACACCATTCCTTGGCTTGGCCAAGCGCGTTGGATTCATTATCGTCTTGATTGGCCGGGTCTATCCCGTGCTGGTAGGAGGTTCGCAGCGCGTGGAGACGGGCGGGCAGAGGCGTCAAAACGCCGCTGCATACTTGGCCTGTTTTGGCATCGAAACGAAAACACCGAGATATCACCGAAAGGCCTCGCCTAGCGGGAAAGTCGTTAACCAGGATGTATAGCCGCGTAACAAGTGCAAAGAACCAATGCCAAGGATCGCGTGCGTCAAACGGGTGTGGCAGGTGTTGACAAGGGCGGACGAGAGGGCGCCCGAAGAGCTCGTCGAATCGTCGGCTTTCCTCGGCCAGCGTGCCGATTGAGTCATCAAAGCGTTTGCGGAGACTGTGGGCAGTTTCGACGGGCGACGGACGATGAGAATCTTCAGTGTCCGACAGCAGATTCGGCAGTACGGCCAATATCTCGTCAGCGTGAGCTTGTTCACCAAGCATCCGTGCAATCCGGACCATGATGTCGCGTGCGGCAACCCTAGAGCCCGCAGACAAAGCCACGGCACGGCAGATGGCTGCCTGGTCACTGACCGTCACATTGAGAGTGCCGATATCTTCATCCGCCAGACTCGCCTTAAGGAACAGCATTGCCAAGCGTTCGCGATCTGAGAGATCAGCGGACTTGAGCGTCGGAATGTCGAGCAACGTGCAGCTGTAGGCTGACGCTCGAATAGCACCTTCCGTTTGGCGACACACAGGGATGATGAGCACAGTGCCAGCCCCTTTGCAGAGCGCATCGAGGACCGGCACGTGGAACTCAAGGCTCCAGTATGGGAGCCAGTGGCCCCCACGAATAAACAGGAGTTGTGGAGAGGACGCCTTTCCCCGTCCGTCCAGCCACCCGAATACATCCTCCCACATTAGCGTTGGATCCGAGCGAGATGACGCGATGAAACTGGCTGGCCCCCCTCTTGGACGAAGGAGCATTTGGATGCGAGACAGCAGCCAGTCGCTGTCGTCTTGGCAATCAGCTGGAAGGAACAAGAGTCGTCCCGGCATGGATGACTTAGGTCCCATTCGAAACTGGCTCAGCCGAGTTCGCAGACGCCGACGCGGAATCAGGCGATTCAACTGAGGTGCGAGCCTGCGGTCGACCCAGTCATCACCAACTGCAGCTAATGGAGTACGAAGAAGCTCGTCGTCGCTGAGCACAGCTACCCCCTTCGCTTAGGGGTCCGCTCTGGACGCTGGGCGAACGCGCCGCGGTAGTTGAGCGCGATATGGAATGGTCCAAACGGAGCGCCCGAAGCACGCTCCTGATCCTCAAACTCAAATGAGTTGAACGGGATCTCCAATCGCAGTTCGTCTACCCACGCGCGCCCTCTCCTGGCGTCGCCTGACCCGCGCACTTCTCCATAGAAACTGCGCGGGGCTCCCAACTCATCGGATAGGACGGCGAGCGTTCGGCCGCGCCGGAAAGCCCCCTCGCTTACCGATGCGAGATTGCCGAAGGTCTCGAACGACTCACGGCTTAGCTCCTGTTGGAGTAAAGCCCACCCGCGATGAAACAACGCGAGCCGATTACGCGATTCACCCTCTAGAGCCAGCCGGGCGGTCGAGATCTCGATGAGGCTCTCCCATTGGTTCTCAGCAAACGGCAAGAGCATGTGATCATGAGGGAAGTAGCCATGCAGACCCGTTTCTGTTTCCCACCACAATCGATGGTACAACAGCAGTAGATGACGGTCGCTAAGTAACGAGTCCCTGCAATGTGACTCAAGATACACGCGAGCCTTCTTGTTGCCTGCATGTGTCTCGATCTCGCGAGCATGGAGTGTGTGGGCAGATAAGCTGCCGCGAGCAATCATTCTCTGTAGTACAGCCTGAGCTTGCGCGGCATCGCCGCGAGAGATGGCAAACTCGCGCTCACGCATGTCGACCTTGTCGTGTTGATCAGGCGAGGCGACCACTCCGCGGTAGGCTTCGAGAATCTCCATCCACTCAGCAAGGGCATCAATTCGTTGAACTTCAGGCATGGTCGGGATCGATAGACGATCACGCAGAATCCAGGAAGCGACGTCATAGGTCTGCTGGTTCTCATCATCCCAAGCGAGCGAATCTCGCCAAGCAGACCGCGCCTGTTCAAACACGCCATTCACCGCTGGCTCGGTGGCGGATGATGTACCCAGCCGTCGCGTCTCTTCGATAATGCACCGGAGCTGCGACCCGAGGACAGCGGCACGCTCAGTTTTGGCGACGACGAGGAAATTGCGACCACCCATGGGAACATGCCCGCCAGAGGTCCTTTCCTGCACCAGCGACTGCGCCTGAAGCAACGACTCGTCCGCACGCCTCAGTAGCGTCTGCCACTCAGCTATTTCCTTCCGGACTGTCGAATGGGGCGCATCCGGGCTAGCACCCAGTACCTGCTGGCGTTCGCGGACCCCCTCCCTGATGGCATTGGCATGTACGAGCAAGAGGCGAGGATGGATTTGCCCTCCAGCAGTTTGGGCGATCATGTCAACCGCGTCAGCGATGCTCAAGAATCGATCGGGCACGCGGCATTTGTCTCGCCCCTGCGGCCCGATTGCACGAAAGAGCTTTACTACATAGTCAAGCTCGGCGGCACGATCGTCGGCAGCCTCGTGCGGCCGAATCATCGACACGGTCTTCAGGATTACGTCGATGCGAGAACCGTGATTGGGCAACCTTTGCCGACACCAGAGATCTGCTTCCAGTGGATGACGGGCATCGAGATAGACCTGTTGGCCTGAACGCTCGAGCTCGCGAATGAAAGGCGCTGACTGAAGCGTTCGCTTGTACGCGAGCATTGTATCAGTGGGCACGAGCCGAAGGCCAAGGGATATGGGAAGTGGTAGGCCCGCCCAGACCGAGACCATTGTGGCATTGAGCAGGTCAATTACCTCCAGTTTGATCTGCTCCGCCTTGTCGCGAGAGTCATTGGCTTCGGAGAGCAACTCCTGAAACTCGGAGCCGAGGGCTTCCATGAGGGCTACTTGAAGATCGCCCAGGGGCTGGGCAGCTGCCTGGCTCTCCAGATCTTTCATAAGATCGAGGCACAGTGTCTCGACGCCCCTCTCTATCTCCTCAACGAGTCCGCGCTGCAATCGCGGGCGCATGCCATCAAAGAGGTAATACAGCGTGGCGAAGAAGTTGTCATACGAACTCCCGTGGTGGTACTCGCGCAGAGCCGCAACGGCTTCTGGAATGAACCCCGAGAAATGTTCGAGCAAAGCGTCTCGCTCGTCTTCCCCGAGTTCGACAGAGAGTTGAAGTATGTCGGTCGATGGAGCGGACGACCGCTTTCTGCCATTGCGATGGGAAGCGATCGCAAGTTCGTGCGCCGTACCGATGACCAAGACCTTGCGACCGCGACTGGCAAAGAACCGGGACAGCTTCTCGTAGGAATGGACAGGTTCCAACCCATCCCAGATCAGGAGAATCGGCGCAGTCGAGTCAGCGTCGAGTAAGATGCGCGCTAGCCGATCGATGTGAAGCTGATTCGGTGGAACAACTCCGCGAGGCACAAAGACCACGGGAAGGCCTCGGGCGCGCATGCGGACCGCCAGCAAACACAACGCCGTTGTCTTGCCCGATCCGCTCTGGCCCGACACGACAATGGTCCGGTCTTGTGGCGATGGGGAATCGAGGGCATTGAGAACGGTTGGCTGGAGTTCGTTGGCCAGGAAAGGGCGAGAAAACGCGAATTGCTTGACTCGAGGAAGTTCGTCTTCACTGGGCCGTTCGAGAAAATCGAGGCATGCTCGCCGCAGCTCACTTGGGGTCCCCGTGACGGGTTCAGACAGTTCCACAGGCTCGAGAATGCGCATTGTCTCGCACAGCTGTCGGTACTCATCTGCAGAGATCCTGGCGTCGCAGAGCGACTCGTGGTTCACCAGCTCGCGCATCTGCTTGTCAAATGTCTTGGCGACACGAATCGAAACGGTGGTTCCGTCTGTCACTCGAGGATCGGTGCTGATGTGCACTCCCTCGTCAACCAGCTCGGAAAGGAGGGAGTGGAGCGATTCTCTGAAGACTAGAGCAACTCCTGCCTCTATCAGCTCGGCGAAATCGTCGTCCTCTGCGAGAAGATCTTCATCAGCGCTCGAGATGCCTGTGAGGATCACTTGGCGGGCGTCGAACTGTGCGCTCAGCAAGGCTGAAGCAAAGTCCCGCGGGCGCAGCCAATCGCCGGCGGTTGGGAGCCAGCCCTCGACGAAGAGGACGCCATGTGGACCAACCAATTCGCCCAAGGGCCGGAGCATGTCTTGCGCCACGGCCCTTCGTGCTCGTAGATCCGCTTGAGTAGCCGGCGGCAGTTGGGCGAGCGAATCGCGATCCACACTCCCGAAAAGGCGGAACAGCGGCAGCAAGTCTTCCCGAGGCCTTTGTGCAGCTGAATACCATGAATGGACCCGGCGGCTTCCATCCAATTCAAGAAGACGGCGAACAGCTGTATCGATGGTCGAAGTAAACACGACTCGCCAGGGCAGCCGGGCAAGCAAGTGAAGCGACTCGTCGATTCCACAGAGTTGACTGGCTCGAGTGGCTTCCTTGGCTTTGGAGCCGGAGCTGCCGACCGCGTTCAACCACCAGTGTTCTAGGCTCTGGAAGCTACCTCCATCCCCCAATAGGGAGAGTTTGGTCGGACTCGCAGTTCCGAGGTACTGCTGGCCAAGTAGGAGCGCGATGCGGCGCGATCCGCGCATGGCTTCGGCTATGGCTTGGGCATTCGACAATTGCGACCTCCGTGGAGCCGTATTCTAGAGGAGGTTCTGGAGCTGCGCGATTCGAGCACGTCTGCCTCAGGAACAGGTGCGTGCGCGCCGAGGGCCAGGTCGCCGCCTGCCCCGGAGCTTGATGCTCCCGACCACACGCCGCACACCTCTCAGCGTTGAAGAGAGCGCCCCAGCGATGGCCTGAATATGTGACCCGAGGAGTAGTGCTCTCTACTCATTCAACGAACAGATACCAAACTTCAGGCGCCGGCACCGGCGTGACGAGCATGTCACCGCAATGCGGCGGCCTGCAACGATAGTGTCGTGTGCAAGATTAAGTTGCACGGAATCGGCCTCTGAACCGCGCCAAGCCGGTGTTCAAATACTCGGCCCACCTCGATTTCAGGCTGCTTCCCGCACGTAGTGCCGGAGGCGTCGCGTGCATGAGTGCGTCTTCGGCGTACTAGCGATGGAAAGTGAGCCGGTCGATCCCCGCCTCTGACCACGCGAAGCGAGCCATGCCCTGTTGTCGTCGCGTGTTGGGCTTGACGCTCATGGGCAGCCGGCGTTGTAGGCGGTGATGAATGCCGAGATGTCGAAGAAGTTGAAGGTTCCGATTGGTTCGGCGAGGTCCGCTCGGGGATCGTCCGCGTTGTAGAAGGTGATATAAGCCGCGACATCGAAAAAGTTGAGCGCCCCAAACGGCTCTGCGAGATCGGCCGTGCAATCGGACGAGGAGATCACGTCGAGTTCGAGCAAACCGGCGGACATGCCCTCAATCCGCACCTTGATAAACCCGCCATCCGGGGGGTCTAGGCGAACGGTGATCGACAGATTCTCCTCGGATTCCTCGGCAAAGGTGATTCCGTCGATCTCGATCAAGTCTGAGAATTCACTTCCCGGAGACACGGGAAGATCGAGCACAAGTTCGTCCTCTACGAACACCGACATGAATCCGCCGAGATCGGATTCGAACGCGACGTCAAGCCCAAGGAAGTTTACTGGGGGGGCGACAGGCGCGATAAGCGTCGCCACTGCCGGAGAGAGCGTCAAGCCGGTGATGATGCCCGTGCCTGGCTCTTGGGTCCAGACGCCGCTGATCTCGACGACCGTCACATCGCCAACAAGAACGCTACCCTGGCTGAGCACGGTCGCGCGGACAAGATCGATATCGCCGTCGTTTAGTTCGTCTGCCCCGAGCGATAACTCCTCCGTGGTGAAGCCAGCGGCCACCGCCAGAGGTGAGAATGAAAAGCCAACGTTCTCTCGGATGAACTGCACCTCGCTCGAAGGAAGAATATTAAACGGCGGAAGCGACGGCGTCGGCGGCGATGCCAGCCGCGCGGTGACGGTGTCAAGATAAAAATTGATCGGCTCACTGTGCGTTGCTCGATCAAAGACAGAACCCAGATCGTTGATGCCCACGAACCGGCCAATGTACCCAGTTACTTCGTAGTTGACGGATGCGCTGCCACCAAAGGTTGGATCGTTGTCTGTCCCCAGCAGTCCCTCGGTAAAGTACTGCTCGAATCGATGCGCATGATCTGCCAGCGGTCCGAGCGCAGCACCAGCCAACAAATTCAATACCCTGAGATCAATGTCCACCGCCGCTCCCGTCTGCGGCGGGAGATGAACATCGAGCCCCGTGTGAATCGTCAGAGTCGGCCGAACGCCGCCATACGGCGAGAGGTTGCTATCGGCGAAGACATCGAATACAGAATCGGCAAGGTAGTTACCATTGCTGTGCGCCACGAACTGCACCGACTCTAGTTGGCCGGGTGAAGACAGAATGCCTGTCTCAGAAAGGTAGTCGATCAGGATGCGGCCATACTGCTGGCCAAATCTTGCGCTCTCATAGAAACCGAGCGTGCCATCGCCAGTGAAGAACCCCGACCGAGCGTCATTCGCCCCCGTCGCGAACTGCCCCCAGTTCAGCGTGATGATATCAAAATCGTTAACCCCTCGTTCGGCCGCCACGCCAGCCATTGCTCGTGCGATATCATCGAATCCATTGTCGCCTTCGATCGTGTCGGTATGTCCGTGTGTGATGAAGACGATGTTGTCATCCAAAGATCCTGAAGTGATGAACGCCGGCGGCCCGGCCGCTGGCCAACGTTTTGGTACTTCGAGGGCGACGATGTCGATCGTGTCTGGTCCGAGGGTACGGGCGGTATTGTAATCGACGCCGAAGAAAACCTCGTTTTCATTTCCAGTGTCTTTCAGACCTTCAACGGTCACGAACCCACGGATCAACGGATCGCTATTCACGATCCCAATAATGCGATCTGCTTCGAGGACCCGGAAGAAGTCGCCGGCCCTTGCCTCTGCATAACCGTCGCCGCGGGTGATTCGGAGCGTGCCATCGAGCCGGGCTTCTCCCTCGACCACGAGCTTCGTGGATTGACCGATACTATCCGTCGCGGACAGGAGTTCGACCTCCAGAAGTGAAGCGGGCGATTGCACGAAATCTCCGGTTACTAGCAGTTGACCAGCATTTCCATTCTCGTCACCAATAAGCTTTAGCTGACCAACGTTCGTCACGGAGCCGTTTACGGACGCATTACTTACTTCGACAAGCCCTGGCTGGTCGGCTGGGTTCATCGCGTCGCGATCTCCAATTGCGGTGATCAGATCCCCACGAATTTCGGGTGCGTTGAAGACCCCAGCACCAAGATTCATGCCAAGCAGGGAAAGCGTCGCTCCGGTCTCGACAAACACCGTCTGCCCGAAATCGGCCAGGCTTACGAGGTCAGTGACCACCAGGTGTCCATCAGCAATGTTGAGATTGGGGGCGTCGGGGCTATCGGCGGCTTGTCCAAGTCTTGCTCTGGAACCAGCCACACTGTCGGTGCTCACAAATGCGAGCTGAGTACCATTGAGCTTTAGAGTTTCCGAAAGCGTGTAGTCTCTATTAGTCGCTAGGTCCAGCGTCACTTCGCCACGCTTCACTTCGATGGAGGCAAGGCCAAACGGCTGTTCGACAGCAACTGTGTACGTCGCGTCCTGATCGAAGATGATGTCGTCGAACGTCGGTATTCCTGCAGGCTTGAGCTCGAGATCGTCCTCAAGACTCCACGCCAAGGGATCGGCAAATTCGCCCCCCTCCGCTTTGTTCCAAACAAGCCGCTCACGCGGGAACTCGATCGCCAGTTCATCGAGCGAGAAGAAGCCAGCAGGCGGGCTGCCGAAGCTCTGCAATCGGATCTCAGTGATCAGATCGCCGCCTTTGCTACTAAGTTCGATAAGTCTGGTCGAACCTGGGTTCGCGCTTATAGATCGGTCAACTGCTCCGTTTACGAACAGGGTGGCGAAGCCCCCACTCGTAAGCCTGAAGGACAGAGACTCCATTGGTCGTCCGACGGTCCTGATCACCGTGTCGGCACCCGGCCCCGCAAACGTTTGGAGCTTGAACGATCCGCTTGACGCTGGGAAAGTACCGTTGCTCGGCGTGACCCATAAGTTCACGAACTCCAACCTAGCATACTGATCGAAGAGCGAGTTGCCGAACCCGCCGCTAAAGTCTGGGTTATTCGGGTTTCCGCTCGCATCGAAAAACCCGTTGTCGCCTGGCAGCTCAGTTGGGCTAGTCGGCTCGAAATCGAAGATGAGCTGCCCAAACGCAGTGCTGCTTGCAGCAAGAAATGCGCCTAGAAGCGGTACAATGTGATGGCTATTCATGATGCTGACCCAATCCTTATCCAGCGATATGCCGTTTGACTGTCGCCCGACAAAGCCGGCCAGACTCTGCTAATGTACCGACTTTCTTGGCGTGCGGAAGACCGGTTCGTGGGTATTTTGCGAATAGTCAAAGTTGGGTCGAGATCCGCCTGTCGTGTGCAAGACTGGGCTGCATCTGGAATCGGAATTTGGAACGCGCCAAGCGTGTGTCCAAATACCCGCGCCAATACGGAGTTCATGCCGCCTTCTGCTCGTAGTGCTTTAGTGACCTGCCCCCAGTGTTTGTACCAGTGACTATGTTACTCCAAGTGCCATTCCCCGTCCCACCAGAGGGCTGCGGAGCGTAGCGGAGCAGCCCTCTGGTGGGATCGCCTCCGGTGCCGGTGGCCGGTACCCCAGCGACGAGTGCGGCCTCGCCGTGTTGTAGTGCTCTCGCCACCGCTCGATGAGCACCTTCGCCTCCAGCAGCGTCGTGAAGACCTCCCCGTTGAGCAGCTCGTCTCGCAGTTTGCCGTTGAAGCTCTCGATATAGCCGTTCTCCCAAGGGCTCCCCGGCTCGATATACAAAGTCTTTACACCGACCTTCCCGAGCCAAGCACGCACCGCCTTGGCCGTAAACTCAGCACCGTTGTCAGACCGGACATGCCCAGGCACGCCCCGCATCGCCATGAGCCACGCCAGGCGCTCGAGCACGTCAGCACTCTTCAGGCTCCTGGCCACGTCGATCGCCAAGCACTCCCTCGTGTACTCATCGATCACCGTCAGCATCCTGAATGATCTCCCGTCGTGCGTCCTGGCTTGCACAAAGTCGTAGCTCCACACATGATCGCGGTGCTCGGGCCGCAGCCGCACGCACGAGCCATCGTTTAGCCAGAGCCGACCCCGTTTCCGCTGCTTTTTCGGCACCTTGAGCCCCTCCCGCTTCCAGATACGCTCCACGCGCTTGTGGTTCACCTGCCACCCTTCCCAGCGCAACAGCGCCGCGACACGTCGGTAGCCGTACCGCCCGTACATGCACGCGAGCTCAATAATCCGCCGGGTCAGCGGCACCTCGTCATCGCGCACTATCGGCAGGTACCGCTGCGATGCACGCGGTTGCTTCAAGACCTTGCACGCCCGCCTCTCGGAGATGGCGAAGCGGTCCAGCAACACATAGACCGCCTCACGCCTCCGGTGCGGGCTCAGAAGTTTCCCGATGCGACCTCCTGCAGCATCGCCTTGTCCAGAGCAAGGTCCGCCACCAGCTTCTTGAGCCGGGCATTCTCACGCTCGAGCTCTTTGAGCTTCTTGGCCTGGTCCGTCTTGAGACCCCCGTACCCCTTGCGCCACCGGTAGTACGTCTGCGCCGTGACGCCCAGCTGCCTGGTGACCTCGGGGACCTTCATCCCCTGAGCCAAAAGCACCTCCGCCTCACGCAGCTTGTTGATGATCTGCTCGGCCGAATGTCTGATCCATGCCATGAAAAACCTGCCTTCCCAGATGCGTCCAAACCACCGCATTATCGCATGGCGGGTGGACTAGGTTCTGGGGGGCAGGTCATCTGTGCAGCGTGGTCGAATTCGAGAAATTGCATTCGCAGAGGTGATATAGCAACTCCGGCGAACGGTATTTCAGTGGTGAGTTCGTGGCATCACAAGTTTCATCTGTCACGTGGTTTAAGAAGGTTCCGTCTCGTAGACGAGGACCCGTCGTCGAGCTCTGACTGACCGAACTGATCGAAGGAGAGGGGGCCCGTGTTCAGATCACTAACCAACGGCGCACGGGAAACACCACGAACTGGTTCGATTTCCAAAACACGGTGGGGGGCGTGCCCTGCCGGGCTGGGCGATCGGTTCAGCAACCACATGTTCCGTGGGCCGGCATCACTCCGTGTTTGAGCAACGATGGCACTTTTGAACGATCGCAGTACACTGGCGGGCACGCCAGCCATCGTACGACAAAGCTCAATGACTGTCGGGAGCAGGAAACCACGCTCGATGAAGAGTCGAGCGGATCACTTTGTAGATACGGCTTCCGGAGAGGCGGTTACCGTGCCGCTGTACGGTTCCCGAAGGCTCAACTTGTTCACCATATCTTCGTCTAGCGAACCTTCGGAAGTGGGGGGAATCACGAGGGTGGAGATTCCAGTCATCTCTACTTCGCAGAGTTTTTTCAGTGGAAAACGCTCGATGTGAGGCTTGCCAACGACATATGTGTTGGCCTCGTACACGATCGCCTCGTCGTCTGGTCCGTAGTACTCAAGTAGATAATCACGGAGTACACCGATTCGTTTGCCGTTGTCGACTCCATCAGAAAAATAGATGTCGCCAACGGTATCTGGCTGCCAAACGATAAGCCACGAGCGGACGTCCGGCACACGTTTGTAGAGGAGAAAGTCTGTAGCCTCGTATGCGTGACAACCAACTGTCCCTGGATCAAAACCCAAATCAGCTACCAGGCAGTCTTCTGCTGAAATGCCGGGTAACATGCGAACAGAGATGCCTTCGGAGTTTGCCCTCTCGACGATCTCATGTGATGGAGTTACAAAAATCCCGGGGTGCCCATAGAAGACGGCGCACACACGACGCCCATCGCGTGCCGCTTCAAGCACCCTCTCGACCATTCGTGAATAAATCTGGCGTCGATCGAGACCGAGTTCGTAATAATCTTTCATCGAATCAGACAATCGGCTGTTTTGTTTGATCCAATCCGCGGTAACTGAATCGGCCACAACATGCAGAACAAGATCACTAGCCTGTATGTACGAACGGGTTTCCATTGTCATGTGAGCCAATGAAATACCGGAACCGGCCACAATGATAGACCCGCTTTGCATATGACTCTCCAGCACTTCTGTAGTTCAGGTAGCCGTTTTTACATCGAGATGGATCGTGACCTTGACTTTGACTTTCAGGCCGAGTCCGGCTGAGCTGTTGTCCACCTCTACGAGCTTGGCGATCTCTGCGCGGTCTGCGGAATTGATAGCCGCTTTTTCTTCCGCCGAAAGCCCAGCTTCACTCATTGCCCCTTCTGGGTCGTTAGTGAAACGGTCCAGTGCCTTCTCGTTCTGTGAAAGATCGATGAGGAATTCTTTGATGTTCATGCCAAAGCTCCAGAGTTTCAGGCGTGGTGAGTGTTACCGAGAGACGATCTCGTGAGTTTAGGCACTATAGGAGCATTGGGACACAATGGCATATTTCGAAAATGTTTGGGCAATGTTCGCAACTGTCGGTCAATTAACGACTAAGCCCGTCGCGCTGACCCACGATCAAGTCGTGGCTCTCTGCCTATCCCTGCCGCTTGTATGACGAGCTTTGGGTCACTTCCGAGTTTCTTCTTCGCCCGCCTGTTTACGCAGCGGATTGCTCGACCGTCGCGGGATTGATCCAAGACTTCGCGGCGAGGAATGCAGCTCTCATCTCGGCGACCAGCTCCTCTTTTGAGCAGTCGGGTGAGCCGGATGGTGATGGGTCGCGCTCGAGACCGCGATCGAGCCGTGAGGTGCGGCTGGTTGAGTGGATGAGCTCGTGGAACAACGTGGCGTAGTGGGACTCATGATCGAGGGACCGCTCAGGTTCGGCAATCTGGACGCGATTCTGTGGTGGGCGATAGGGCACGGTGTCCTGGATGGATTTACCATCTACGCGACAACCCCGGCGGGACTTGCTGTGCCAGGGTGTCGCTGGGGTTTGGTTGTTCGCTGGGTCATGCCCGGTGTGTGTTTTCGAAGGTCTCGACCTCCTCTCTGATGTACCGCACCAGACCCGTGACCTGCCCGCCAGAACCCAGTCCATCCGCGATGCGACAATGCGGCAGGTCAGTGAGCCCGAAAAGGCTGAGGGCAGAGTTTGTAGCGAGATAGCAGTGGATTTTGTGGCCGAGTAGTTCGTGGGCTGGCCATGCCGGGGTGCCTTGCTCGTTCGCGGCTCCATCCGGACTCAGTACTAAGTTACGAACGGGGTTCATCCAGCACTATTCCCAAGCCGGTTGCGCAAGCAGCCGGCTTTGTGGTTTTTGGGCGAGCCAATTAGAGACCCTTGCGATGTGCCCGGCAGATCGGCCGCGCTTCCGCAGCAGTGGGGGTGTTCAACCCCGCCCTTGCTTTCCCTCATCGCGGACTTCCCGAGCATTTCTGTCAAATCCTCGAATACAGCATGGTTTCCTTGTACTTTGAGGGGGCATGCTCCTCCTCCGTCTTCCCCTCCTCCTACGAAAGGAACCCGATGCGTTTTACCCTACCAGTTGCCGCGGCTTGCACACTTTCAAGCCTGAGCCTCGCTCAGGACTGCGCGTTTCAGAGTCTCAACAACCCGTTTTCGAACGATTCGTACGCGATCTTCGAGTACAACAAAGCGGTCTATGACGGGGGCTGGTACCACTTCCGTCGCGACGAGGGTGGTCAGGTCGGCTGGACAAGCTTCGGCGGCGATATCGGCGGGGGCACCGTCGACACATTCGTCAAGGACATGATCGTGTTCGAGGGCGACCTGATCGTCGGCGGGCCACTCACCTTCGCCGGCGGGCTCCCGGTGGGCAACATCGCACGATGGAACGGGAACTTCTACAGCGCGATGGGCGACGGCTTCGGAGCCGGCGAAGTCGAAACGCTCGATGTCTATGACGGGAAAGTTGTCGCTGCAGGGTCGATCAGGGCAGGCGGACTCGGCAATCCAATCAACCGTATCGCAATGTTCGATAATGACTCCGGGCAATGGCAAGGCATCGGCGGCGGCATGACCGGATCGGGCGGCCCCGGGTTCGGGGTCGAAGTCTGGGATGTCGTGGTGTACCAGGGCGAACTGATCGCCACGGGGCGGTTCGAGTTTGCGGGCAACACCCGAGTCGACGGCGTCGCTCGCTGGGACGGCACGCAGTGGCACCCGATGGGCAGACTGAGCTACGGCGCTGGTAACCTCGGAATCGGAACAGCGCTCGCTGTGCACGATGGGGCGTTGTTTCTCAGCGGCTTTTTCACCAAAATCGAGGGTCAGGATATCGTTTGGATGGCGCAGTGGACCGGCGGAACCTCGTGGTTGCCCGTTGGATCCGCACCGAGCAGGCACAGCCTGAGCATGGCATCGTTCAAGGGGCAGCTCTACGCGGCAGGCCCCGCGGGGTTCACGATCGATGGCACCCAGTACGACTTCGCCCGCTGGAACGGCGCCCAATGGGAAGGAATCGCGGATGCAGACGGCTTGATCATCGACATCTCACCCACAGAAGACCGCTTGCTGATCAGCGGCACATTCTCTCAGATGAATGGCGTCCACTACGGAAACCTCGTCGAACTCCGGTGCGAGGACAACCCTTGTGAACCGGATTTCACGGGCGACGGCCAGCTCGACTTCTTCGATGTCAGCGCATTTATCACAGCATTCAACGCGATGGATCCGGCCGCGGACTTCACGGGTGATGGTCAGTTCAACTTCTTCGATATCAGCTCGTTCATCACCGCGTTCAACGCCGGATGCCCGTGATCGATTGAGCAGCGCATTCCGCCGCGACGCCGACCCAGATGTGATCACGAACGCGATCGGCTTGCCCACACACCCGGCTAGCAGCCTCAGTGCCGCCTACACAAAGTCGGCATCGAGGTTGCCAAACGGGGCGGGCTTGGCACCCCAGCGCCGGGGCGACTGACCGCCGTCGGCGCAACCCCCCCGCGGCCCGCCACGCCTCGGTGGACCGGGCCTCTGGGCACCCGACGATCGTGCCCGGCGTCATGGCGTCCGGGCCCGGTCGGCATATCATCGCCCTTCTCTCGGGTCAGTGCTCCCTGGCGGCCGCCGGCCGGGCGGAAGGGGTCGGTATGCAGCGTCAAAACCTCATCAACGGGCGGTGGCTGGATGCCTCCGACGGGCGGACCCTGGCGGTGACCAACCCGGCCGACGACGCCCACGTCGCGGACGTCCCTATGTCGGGCGAGCCCGAGGCCCGCAGCGCCGTCGAAGCCGCGTACAACGCCGGGCCGGACTGGTCGGCCAAGACTGCGGCCGAGCGCGGGGCGTTCATCGCACGCCTGGCCGAGCTGATGCGCCGCGACACCGACCGGCTCGCCGAACTGATGACGCTCGAGCAGGGCAAGCCGTTGTCGGAATCACGCGGCGAGCTGGCGTACGCGATCTCGTTCCTCGATTTGGCCGCCGAGGAAGGCAAGCGCCTCAACGGCGACATCATCCCCGCCTCCGCGCCCGACAAACGCATCCTCATTCTCCGCCAGCCGGTCGGTGTGACCGCGATCATCACGCCCTGGAACTTCCCGTCGGCCATGATCACGCGCAAGCTGGGCCCGGCGCTGGCCGCGGGCTGCACGGTCGTGATCAAGCCGGCCGAGGAAACCCCGCTGTCGGCCCTGGCCATCGGCGAGCTGGCGTGCGAAGCGGGCATCCCCGCCGGCGTGGTCAACATCGTCACGGGCGACCCGCCCGCCATCGGCGCCGTGCTGATGGGCGACGACCGCGTCCGCAAGCTCTCGTTCACCGGCTCGACAGAGATCGGGCGGATGCTCATGGGCAAGGCGTCCAAGAACCTGCTGCGTCTCTCGCTGGAGCTGGGCGGGCACGCGCCGTTCATCGTCTTCGATGATGCAGACTTGGACCGCGCGGTCGAAGCCGCCGTCGCCTGCAAGTTCCGAAACGCCGGGCAGACCTGCATCTGTGCCAACCGGATCTATGTCCAAGACGGCGTCTACGACGCGTTCGTCGAGCGCTTCGCCGAGGCGATGTCCGGTCTGACCGTGGGCAACGGTTTGGACGACGCCGTGAAGGTCGGCCCGCTGATCAACGACGATGCGGTCACCAAGGTCGAGGCCCACGTCGCCGACGCGTTATCCAAGGGCGCGACCCTGGTCGCGGGCGGATCGCGGGTCAGCATCGAAAGCCTCGCCGACCGGTTCTACCAGCCCACGCTTTTGGCGGGCATGACGCCCGACATGCTCATCGCACGCGAAGAGACCTTCGGGCCCGTCGCCCCGGTGGCGCGGTTCACGAGCGAAGCCGAGGTCGTCGCGGCCGCCAACGATTCCGAGTACGGGCTCGCGGCTTACTTCTTCACGAAGGACGCGTCCCGCCTCATGCGCGTCGCCGAAGCGCTCGAATACGGCATCGTCGGTGCCAACGACGGCGGGCCGTCCATCGCGCAAGCCCCATTCGGCGGCGTCAAGCACTCCGGGCTCGGGCGCGAGGGCGGGCGTTACGCGATGGACGAGTACACAGAGATCAAGTACGTTTCCTGGCGTCTTTGAAGCCGGCCAAGTCCCGGCAGGAGCAACCCATGGCGTCGAACCAGCCAACCAGCCAGTCCCTCATCGAACGACGCGAACGCGTCGTGTGCCCGGGCGTCGGGCGACAGTCGGGCCTGACCGCGGCTACAGCCAGCGGCGCGATCATCACCGACCACGACGGCAAGGACTACATCGATTTCGCGGGCGGCATCGGCGTGATGAACGTGGGGCACACCGACCCGGACGTCGTCGCCGCGATCCGCGAACAATCCGAGAAACTCCTCCACGCCTGCATCCACGTGGCAACCTACGAGCCCTACGTCGAGCTTTGCGAGAAGCTGGTCGAACTCTTCCCGCACGGAGGCTCGGGCACCAAGGCGATGCTCGTCAACACCGGCGCCGAAGCCGTCGAGAACGCGGTCAAGATCGCCCGCCAGGCAACCGTGCGTCCGGCTGTGATCTGCTTCTCGGGCGCGTTCCACGGGCGGACGCTGCTGGCGACCACGATGACCTCCAAGATCACCTACAAGGCCGGCTGCGGTCCGTTCGCGCCGGAGGTTTACCGCCTGCCTTACCCAAACGTGAACAGAGGCGCTGGCGATGACGAGCAGACTGTGACCGAACGCGAGCTGGGCCGGCTCCGCGCCGCGTTCAAGGACACCGTCGCCGCGGCTGACGTCGCCGCGATCATCATCGAACTCGTGCAGGGCGAAGGCGGCTTCTATGTCGCGCCCAAGGCCTACGTCGAAGGGCTCCGCGCCATCTGCGACGAGCACGGAATCGTGCTGATCATCGACGAGGTCCAGACCGGCTTCGCACGCACCGGCAAGTGGGGGGCCTACCAGCACTACGGCGTGTCGCCCGACCTCTCGCCCTGGGCCAAGTCCCTCGGCGGCGGGCTGCCCATCTCCTGCGTCGTCGGCAAGTCCGACGTCATGGACAAAGCCAAGCCCGGCACGCTCGGGGGCACCTACGGCGGCAACCCCGTCGCCTGCGCCGCGGCCCTCGCGACCATCCGAAAGATCGAAACGCTCGATCTCAACGCCCGGGCCGAACGCCAAGGCCGCATCATCCGCGAGCGGTTCGACGCGATGGCGAAGCGCGTCAGCGCAGTCTCCGATGTCCGCGGGCTCGGATCCATGATGGCCATCGAGTTCTGCGAGCCCGGGCACCCGGGCCAGCCCGGGACCGCGCTGGTCAAGTCGATCATCGACACATGCCGCGACCGCGGGCTGCTGCTCATCCCCGCGGGCATCCATTCCGACGTCATCCGCGTGCTGGCCCCGATCGTCATTTCCGACGAGGACCTGGCCCGGGGACTTGATATCCTCGAAGATGTGGCGGTCTCGCTCACCAGCGAACCGGTCCACGCCGACCGCTAGCCGGGCCCTTCTGGCCCGTTCCAAGGAACCCTCATGCGCCCATTCGCCGTCGCCGGCCTCCAGCTCCAGATCTCGGGCCGGCAGTCCAACCTGGAACACATCTGCGATCGCATCGAGATGCTCATGCACCTCTATCCCTGGGTCCAGATGGTGCTGGTCAGCGAGCTGGCCACGTTCGGGGGATGGACCGGCAACGCCCTGCCCGTGCCCAACGACGTCGAGAAACGGTATTGCGAGCTGGCCGCCAAGCACAAGGTGTGGCTCATCCCGGGCTCGATGTACGAGAGCACCGATTCGGGCATCTACAACACCGCTCCGGTCATCAATCCCGAGGGTGAGGTCGTCACCCGTTTCCGCAAGATCTTCCCGTTTATGCCCTACGAGGACGGCGTGGCATCGGGCAACGAGTTCTGCGTCTTCGACGTGCCCGATGTCGGGCGCTTCGGGCTGAGCATCTGCTACGACATGTGGTTCCCGGAGACGTCGCGAACGCTGGCCGCCATGGGCGCCGAGGTCATCCTCCACCCCACGCTGACCGGGAGCATCGACCGAGACGTCGAACTCTCGATCGTGCGCGCCACGGCCGCGATGAACCAATGCTTCGTCATCGATATCAACGGCATCGGTGACGGCGGCAACGGGCTCTCGCTGCTCGTCTCACCGACCGGGGACACGCTCTACCAGGCCGGCAGTAACGAAGAGATGATACCGATCGAGATCGACCTCGACCGCGTGCGCCGCTCGCGCGAGGTCGGGCTCAAAGGGCTGGGCCAGCCGCTCAAGAGCTTCCGCGATCGCACGATCGAGTTCGGCGTCTACGACCGCGCCTCGGGCGTCGCGTCGTACCTCGACACGCTGGGCCCGCTCGAGAAGATGGCCCGCGGCTCCAAGGCCGGGCTCGCCTTCGGTAGCAAACCGCCCGAACTCGCGCCCATCCCAATGAACGAAGCGTCCCCGTCCGATGCGACCCCTCCTGCGACCACGCCAACCGCCGCGTCCGCGCCGGCACCCGCGCCGCCGCAAGGGGGAGTTACCTGATGTCGGAAGCGCCTCAAGACCTGATCAGCGATGATGCGGCCGGCCCGTACAGCGTGCCCCAACTCCGCATGGACACCTGGAACGACCTCCAGATCCGATGCGCCTGGCTCAACGAGTACGCCAAACGAGGGCGCGATCTCGCCGAACCCCGCGCCTTCGTCGAAGCGAACCTGGCCCACCTCCGCGAGTTCGAGACCTACTGGGCCTTCCCAGGTGCCGCTCGTGTCGAACACCTGACCGGGCTCTACGAGCGCGGGGAATACGCCGACCTCGTCGCCGAAGCACGCGAGCTCGCCCGCCAGATCGTCGGCGATACCTATCGCCAGTGCGACGCCGCCCGCGAGGACCATGATCCTCATGCGCCCGGGCACGACCGAACGACCGACCGACCGAACGGACGCGCCGAGCGCCCGACCAAATCGGGCAAGCCCTACTTCGAGGTCCTCGTCGTCGATGGTGATGACTCGTACGACCGCGAAGAACTCCGCGAGGGGCTCCGGGCCTGCCGGCGCGAGACCGACGAGTTCGTCTACGACATCGTCACCGTGCCCACACTCGAAGACGCGGTCATCGCCGTGCAGTTCAACTGGACCATCCAGGCCGTGTTCCTGCGGTACAACTACTCGTTCAAGACCCCGCACAAGCACCCCGCCCTGACCCGGTACCTCGACACCATCACCCGCGAAGCATTCCCGGTCTGCTTCGGGCTCAGCCGCAGCGTCGAACTCGGCAAGCTGCTCAGCAAAGTCCGCCCCGAGCTGGATCTCTACCTCGTCACCGACGCATCGCTCGAACGCGTTGCGGGCAACCTCGGCACCGACTTCCGGCGTGTGTTCTACCGCCTCGAACAGCACATGGAGCAGCACCTGAGCATCCTCAAGGGGGTGCGTGAACGCTACCAGACGCCGTTCTTCGACGCGCTACGCAAGTTCAGCGCCAAGCCGACCGGCGTGTTCCACGCCCTTCCCATCGCGCGCGGCAAATCGATGAGCAGCGGGCACTGGTGCCGCGACCTGCTCGAGTTCTACGGGCCCAACATATTCATGGCCGAGACGAGCGCCACCAGCGGCGGGCTCGACTCCCTGCTCCAGCCCAGGGGCCCGATCAAGCGTGCCCAAGACCTGGCCGCCCGCGCCTTCGGCGCCCGCCAGACATTCTTCGTCACCAACGGCACCTCGACCGCCAACAAGATCGTCGCCCAGGCATTGATCCAGCCAGGCGACATCGTCCTCGTCGACCGCGATTGCCACAAGTCGCACCACTACTCGCTCGTCCTGGCCGGCGCGATGACGGTCTACCTGGATTCCTACGCGCTCCCGCAGTACTCGATGTACGGCGCGGTCCCCATCGATGCCATCGAACGCCAGCTGCTCGACCTCAAAGAGGCCGGCAAGCTCGATAGCGTCCGCATGCTCATCCTGACCAACTGCACGTTCGACGGCATCACCTACGACCCCGAACGCGTAATGGAGCGCGTGCTGGCGATCAAGCCCGACATGATCTTCCTCTGGGACGAGGCGTGGTACGCGTACGGGCGCTTCAGCCCCACCCTCCGCCGGCGCACCGCGATGGACACCGCCCGGCGCCTGCGCCGCAGGTACCGCTCCGAAGACTATCAGGCCCGCTTCGAGCAAGCCAAGGCCGAGGGGACGTCCGACGCGATGGTCGACCCGGATCTGGCCCGCGTCCGCGTCTACGCGACGCACTCGACGCACAAAACGCTTACGTCGCTCCGCCAGGGATCGATGATCCACGTCTACGACGAGGACTTCGAGCAGCGTGCGTCCGATTCGTTCCACGAAGCGTTCATGACCCACACCTCGACGTCGCCAAACTATCAGATTGTCGCCTCGCTCGACGCCGGGCGTCGCCAGGTCGAGCTCGAGGGGTTCGAGATGGTCGAGCAGACCATCGGGTTGGCGATGACGCTCCGCCAGCGGATCAACGAGCACCCGTCGCTCAAGCGATTCTTCCGCGTGCTCCGCCCCGAAGACATGATCCCCGCCGAGTTTCGCCCCTCGGGGACCAACTTCTACTACGACAACGTGCGCGGCTGGGGCCCGCTCGAAGAGGCGTACCACGCCGACGAACTCGTCCTCGATCCCACGCGCGTCACCCTCTACATCGGCGCGACCGGCATGGACGGCGACACGTTCCGCCACCTGCTGATGGACAAGTACGACATCCAGATCAACAAGACCAGCCGCAACACCGTGCTGTTCATGCCCAACATCGGCACCACACGAGGCGACATCGCCTACCTCATCGACGTGCTCGTCGAGATCGCCCACGACCTGGCCGACAAACTCTCCCTGGAGAGCAGCTCGGGGCTCAGCCGCCACTCTGCAAGGGTCGATTCGCTCGTGGACGGCCCGCCCCTGCCCGACTTCAGCCGCTTCCACGACGCCTTCAAGCCCGAAGGCTCCAGCACGCCCGAGGGCGACCTCCGACGGGCCTACTTCCTCGCCTACGAGGACGACAACATCGATCTGCTCCCGCTCGACGAGCGGGCCCACGACGCGATCGCCGACGGGCGCGAGTACGTTTCGGCCGCGTTCATCACGCCCTACCCGCCCGGATTCCCGGTGCTTGTGCCGGGCCAGGTCATCAGCCCCGAGATCATCGCCTACCTCCTCGGGCTCGACGTCAAGGAGATCCACGGCTACGACCCCGACAAGGGATTGCGTGTGTTCACACAGGACGCCATCGATAGCATGTCCGCGTCCACGTTCGAGCTCAAGACGGTGCCTGCACCGGCCGAAAGGACCTAACCATGGGCGGAAACCAACCGAGCAATCTCCAATCGACCGACCCTGGCGCGATCGGACCGCCCGCCACGAACCCGCCGACCAAGGGCGGCAAGAAGAAGCGATCCTCCGCCCGCGTGCTCACCTCCGACGGCGCCAAGCGCAAGAAGTCCAAGGACGGCCTCCGCGGCGTGTCCGCCATCCGTCGCTTCTTCTACCGCAACACCGAGCCGGTCTACTTCATCAGCGCCACGCCCTTCAACCTACTGGGCATGGACGAGTGGATACGCGGCTTCACCTTCATCAACGCCATCGACTGCTTCGACGGACAGCACCCCAACGTGTTCGTCCCCCCGGAGATCCCCCACGAGCCGTGGGAATCGATCGAGGACATCAACAACTACCTCCTGTCGCACCCCGCAGTGAGAGAGTTCATCAAGTCCCGTGGGCCCGGCGGCA
>Ga0316204_10005166_pt1 | contig 22063 bp, 26 predicted proteins | sample 6monrhotite_MG_2_FD_205661 | JGI IMG/M metagenome (GOLD analysis project Ga0316204, IMG submission 205661) | Microbial mat bacterial communities from mineral coupon in-situ incubated in ocean water Damariscotta River, Maine, United States -... | ecosystem: Environmental > Aquatic > Marine >... | reverse complement strand
TGGATTGGCCGAATATTCGGTACCACTTGAGAAGTTTGATGGCGAAATTGTTTCACTGGCTGAGCGCATAGTGGCCAATTCAGGATTTTCACACGCTGCTAACAAGCGTTTACTGGAGGCAACCGACAATGATGCGCTCGATGCCGGGCTGCAATGGGAGGTTCTGGAGAATGAGGGCCATGGTCCCGATATGAATGAGCGTATCGCGGCATTTATGGGCAAAGGAAAATAGCAGCAAGACATCATAGAAAATGGAAATGCTGACACTTTTGCTGATTACCAGTGTCCCGAAAATGGGTTAGCTGAAACAATATCAAAACAATGAGAGGAATCGATCAATGGATCTCGGACTTAAGGGCAAAAAAGTAATCATGAACGGCGGATCGCACGGATTGGGTTTGGCATCCTTGAAAACATTCGCTGCAGAAGGTGCGGATGTAGCATTTTTCTCTAGTGACGAAGGTCGTGTCAACGCGGCAGCCGAAGCTATCGATGCGGCCGGACAAGGCAAAGTGTTCGGAAGTCAGCTCGATATGACCGACAATCCGGAAGGTTACAAAGAATGGCTAGCCAAAGCGGTCAGTGATTTGGGTGGTTGTGATATTTTTGTTCACACAGCCAGTGGCTCGGGGCAGGGAGCAACCGGAGATTGGGAGCGTTGTCTGGATCTCGATATCAAAGGCGCGACCAATGCGGTCGAAGTTCTAACGCCAGCTTTGGATGAATCGGATAGTGGTTCGATCGTGATGATGTCTTCAACGGCAGCCGTTGAGACATTCTTTGGCCCCAATGCGTTTAATGCAATCAAAGCCGCCATGATGACCTATAGCTCACAACTTTCTCAGGCTCTGGCACCGCAGGGTATCCGCGTAAACTGCGTGACTCCGGGCGCCTGTGAATATCCTGGCGGCAACTGGGAAATGATCAAAGAGAATATGAAGGAAGCCTATGATGGGACATTGGCGCAAATGCCAATGGGACGTTTTGGGGAGCCACAGGAAGTTGCCAATGCAGTGGTATTCGTGGCCAGTCCGGCTTGTCCTTACATGACTGGCGCGAATGTAGTGGTCGATGGCGGGTTTACCAAACGCGTCCAATTCTAACCACATAGACCAGTCAAATAAATTCAGAAACGAAAGCAGAATATATGACGGATCAATCCATCGACCGGGACAAGTTGCTCGACATTTACACCCGAACCACGAAGGTGAATCGCACGGATGAGCGTTTTCGCGAATTGCTGATGCAGGGCAAGATCGCCGTAATGTATTATTGCGTCCGCGGTCAGGAAGTCGTCTCGGCTTCCGCAATGGCAGCGCTCAACGATGATGACTATGTGGTATGTACTTATCGCGGGCAAGGCGAGCAAACCGCGAAGGGCGTCCCGATGGAAGCTTATTGGGCAGAATGCCTGGGCAAAGCGACGGGCACTTGCAAAGGCAAAGGCGGCACTATGCATATCACTCATCCTGAAACAGGAGTGATGGTAACAACCGGTGTTGTCGGTTCGGGACTGCCCATTGCAAACGGCCTCGCGATGGCATCGCAAAATAGCGGTGATGGTAAGGTCACGATTGTTACCTTTGGTGACGGAGCAGCCAATATCGGCGGGTTCCATGAGGCAATGAATATGGCGCAGCTGTACAAGTTGCCGATTGTTTTTGTTTGCATCAACAATCGTTATGGCGAGCATACCGCTTATGCTGATCATACCGACAGTGAGAATATCGCATCCCGTGCGGAAGGTTACGGCATGCGCAGCGCGCATGTTGATGGCACTTATGTCGAACAAGTCTATCCCGCCATCCAGGAAGCGGTAGATCGTGCGCGTGCAGGCGAAGGACCAACTTTGGTTGAAGCCATGTGTTACCGGATGCAGGGCCACTTTTTCGGTTCCGATTTCTCTTACATGCCGCCTGAGCATATTGAAGAAATGAACGCAGAAGACTGTATGCCGAAATTGCGTAACTATATGTTGGAAGCGCAGTTTACCGAAGCCGAACTGGATGCGATTATTGCAGACGTAGACGGGCAATTGGATGTCGCGGTGCAGGCGGCACTAGACGCACCATTCCCCGATGCAAGCGAACTTCGCAAAGATGTCTTTGAAGAGGAGATCGCGGCATGAGCGGTACAATCACACTCACGCAAGGTTTGAACCAAGCTATCGACGAAGCCATGGCAGCGGACGACACGGTCTTCTGTCTCGGCGAAGATGTTGCAGCAAAACAAGGCGGTGGTGTTTTCAAGATCACAAGCGGCCTTACGGAAAAATACGGTGAAAATCGCATTCGTGCGACGCCGATTTCCGAGACCGCTATTGTTGGCGCTGCGGTTGGTGCGGCGCTGGCCGGGCATCGTCCCATTTGTGAAATCATGCTGATGAACTTTGTCGGCGTCTGTATGGACCAGATAGTCAACCATGCTGCAAAATTGCGTTTCATGTCTGGCGGTCAAACCAATGTGCCAATGGTGCTGCGGACAACGACGGGTGTAGGCGTCGGTTTTGGCGGACAACATAGTGATATGCTGGAAGCATGGTTTGCACATGTCGCCGGCCTGAAAATTGTCACGGCCTCGAATGCGGCAGATGCCAAAGGTTTGATGCGGTCTGCAATTGAATGCAATGACCCTGTAATCTTTATCGAGAATGTGATCAGCTATGGTTTGACATCCGATGATCCGGGTAAAGATCATCGGGTCCCTCTGGGTAAAGCAGCAATCACTCGCGAAGGCACGGATTGTTCAATCATCACATATGGCCGGACCGTGTTAGATGCGCTTGAGGTTGCTGGAACCTTGGAAGAAGAAGGTATCTCTGTTGAGATTGTCGACCTTCGAACCATCGCACCCTATGACGAAGAAACTGTATTGGCATCTGTCCGCAAAACAGGCCGCGCAGTGACTCTTCATGAAGCAGTAAAGCCATATGGAACCGGTGCAGAAATATCTGCGAAAATCCATGAAGAATTGTTCAACGAGTTGAAGGCGCCAGTGCAACGTGTGGGCGGTAGTTTCTCGCCCGTACCTTTTGTGGCGCTTGAGCAAGACTGGATCCCGAGCAAAAGCGAGCTTGCTGATGCAGTCAGAACCGCAGTGAACTGGAAGAAGTAAACCATGGCAGAAGAAATTCGTATCCCGAAGTTGGGGATGAGCGCGGTGGAAGTCACGCTGGAAGAATGGATGTTTGAAACTGGCGATGCGGTTGAAAAAGGTGAGATTATTTACACCGTAGAAACCGATAAAAGTACGGTCGAGATTGAAGCGCAGGCAGCGGGAAAAATCACCACAACCGGTGTTGAAGGTGAAACCTATAAAGTCGGCGATCTAGTCGGGACGATTGAGTGAGTTCCGATAAAAAACCCGCCGCGCTTCTCTCGGAAGTCTATCGGTTGGCCGGAGAACGTGACTGGGATGCGGTTGAAGCGCGGGTTCACCCTGATTTCATTCTATATGAAGCTGAAAGCCTTCCCTTTGGCGGCGAATGGAAGGGAAAGGATGCTCTTCAACGCTGCGCAGCGGCGATGTATGCCACTTGGGAGGAAGCGTCGGTCAATATCCATGAGATTACCGGCGGCGAGGAATGGGCTGTGGTCGTGCTTTCCCTCACGATGAAATCAAAGAAAACAGGACGGACATTTACTCAAACGGTCAATGAAGCAGCCCGGTTTGATGATGGCCTGTTGAAGGAGCTCCGCATCCACTATTTTGATGCAGCGGAAGTGACGGCAGAGGCTGGTGAAGCAGTTTAGTCACTCGCTCCCAAATAACCCAATTGACCTGCCTTGAAAATAGTTTGAGCCCGGTTAACCGAGTCAAGTTTTTCGCCAGCCCGATGGATATGATAACGCACAGTCGCGTGACTGAGACTGATGATCATTCCAACTTCTTTGTCAGTTTTGCCAATGGCAGCCCAGCGCAGACATTCCACCTCGCGTTTGGATAGTTCGCAATCGGAGGGGATGCGCTGTGTCTTGCGTCTGCATGCGACATAACCAGCTATAAACCGCCGTGTTAACAACCCGAATAGAACGCCATGCTCATCGAAATCATCCGCTAAATCATCCTTAGTGCGATCAAGTGGAGAGAAACTACTCGCGGAAATCTGGGCAAAAGGAAGGTGCATTGGCACAACAATATATGCTGCGCTTGTCGATGATTCTGCGAAATATTTCTGCAGATCAATATCTTCCAGATAGTGATTGGGCCAATGGCCAAAAAACCCTGATGCGTTGCACCAGAAAATCTCGCTTTTATATCTACAAGCTCTGGGAAGCGGAGAATGGAGTGCCAGACGATGGTCTTCCCACCAACGCTCTCCGTCATCCATCCATCCGAATATTTCTGCGTTGAGGATGCCTCCGTCTGCATCGATCATGGGTTCGTTGGAGGCAATATCATCGCTGAGCGCTGCGCGGTAGCCGCGTTCGCGCGCGATTTCATTGAGGGCGACTGCCGCGTCATGCACATCGTCAATTGAACGAATAGTAACCTGCTCCAGCATCTGGCCCAATTGGCTTAATTCTGGCGGATTGGAGGCTTTTTCATTTGAAGTCATGGGATGGCTATTTCACAAAACAGACTATGCAGCAACAGGTTTGATTATGAGTCAAATCTGATTTTACTGCAATATCAGAGGCCTAGTACGGTCTTGGCGATAATATTCTTTTGAACCTCGTTTGAACCACCATAGATTGTTGATGCACGGCTATTCAAATATTTGCCCATCGCAGTTTGCGATTCTGCAATACCAACTGGTTCTGGCGCATCATTGCCATAAAGTGGCCTGTCCATAGGTAGCTGCAGCGCATCATAGCCCAGCAAGTCCGTTCGAAATTCGTCAATATCCTGACCAAGGTTGGAAGCCAGCAACTTAATCAATGAGGTCTGCGGTCCGGGTTGCCGGCCTTTTGCCAGCTCAGCCAGAATTCGCAACTCGGTTACTTCCAAAGCTTCTGCACGCAATTTTAATTTTGCCAGTCTATTGGTATGTTCCCGACTATGACTCATCGCGCCGTTCGTGCCCGATGGGACAGTATCGCCCAGCAGTTTTAAACTCTCTATCTGCGCAATCAACCGCGGTGCAGAACAAGAGCCGCCGCGTTCATTCTCCAACAGATATTTTGCGATAGTCCAGCCTTGGCCTTCTTCGCCAACCAGATATTTTGCATCGGTTTCAGCGCTATCGAAAAACACTTGATTGACTTCATGATCACCGGACATGGACATGATTGGAGAAATTGAAACCCCTGGTTGGTCCAGTGGAACCAGAAGAAAACTAATTCCCGCTTGTTTCTTCACATCCGGATTGGTCCGGACCAGACAGAATATCCAATTGGAATGATGAGCATGAGTGGTCCAGATTTTGGAACCGTTGATTATATATTTATCGCCGTCAAGGCGCGCGCTGGTTTTTAGTGAAGCAAGGTCCGATCCGCTGCCGGGTTCGGAATATCCCTGCGCCCAATAATCTTCCCCGGACCGTATGCGAGGTAGGAAATATTCCTTTTGCTCGGGTGATCCAAATTCGCACAAAACTGGCCCCAGGAGACGCAAAGCGATGGCTGAAACACCGGGAGCTCCCGCAAGGGCACATTCTTTTTCAAAAATGTAACGCTGCGTGTGGGTCCAATCCGTTCCGCCATGTTCAACTGGCCAATGATAGGCGACCCAACCTTTGTCATTCAATATGCGATGCCATTCCAGGCCAATATCCGGTTCCGCAAAAACGCCCGGAGTCTGACGTGTGCCAGCACGAAGGCGTTCGGTAAGATTCTCGTCCAGAAACGTTCTCACTTCATCACGAAATGCAGTTTCTTCTTGGGTAAACTCCATATCCATTATTCTATTCCCCTTCGCGCATTGCCCAAGCGATACCGCGCCTCAACAAGTCATAATAGACCGGGTAATTCCAAGAGCATCGCTCCGGTACAGGATAAAAGTCCTGCATTCCGGGGAGATCATAATGCCCACGACAATGTCCGAGAATATTATAAACTATACGTCCTTTGCCAATGTCGCGTGTGTACAAGATGGGAACGACAGTTTCGGGCCAGTCTTCTTCGACAAAACCTTCAGCTTTTCCTTCGAAACGGGTTACCATCAGCGTATCAATGTCTGCCGTGGTGTTGGTCAAATATAATTCGTCTTCAATAACAAAATCTTCAATGCCGCGGGTCAGCTCGTGGTCTTTGTTGACCACTTCCACATTGAAGGGACCGATGGGAGGGTGCGCTTTAAACTGCGTGCCAAGCATTTCCATTACATCTGGCCGGTCATCGGGAGCATCGACACCATCATCTGTGAACTTCAAGATGGAATTGGTACCGTGCAGCGCGAGCCATTTTCCTCCCTTGTCCAGCCAGGCCTTTATCGCGACAGCCTCTTCCTCGCTGGGCATGAAGTCACATGTGTAAGTGATCAACATGCTGCATTGATTTAGACGCTCTATGTCTGAGTAGTCACAGGCAACTGTGGTGCGGATTCTGGGATGGTCCGCAAGAAGTTTTAGAACTTCCAATCGCGCGAAATCAATATCGTGATATTTCCCGACTGCAACAAAGTGCGCATCAATGCGATCCGACATAATCTATTCCCTGATAGTGCTGGCGCCATCGACCGTCAGGTCTGCACCGCTGGTAAAACTGGATTCATCCGAAGACAGGAAGAGAATAGCTTTGGCCACTTCTTCTGGTTCACCAACCCGACCAACGGGATGGGCCGATGCCATCGCAACTTCAATCTCGTCCGGTGTAGCTCCCCCTGCGTTCAAGTAACGCTCGTACATAGGGGTGCGGATTGCGCCCGGGTGAACTGTGTTCGCGCGAACAGGAACGCCCCGTGCAGCGCAATCCAATGCAACTGAGCGCGTTAAGTGGGTTACACCTGCTTTAGACGCGCAATAAGCGGCCATGTTTGCTCCGGCACGGGCTGCCAGCATGGAACCAACATTCACAATTGTTCCCGGTTCACCCGCTTTTTCCATCGCCGGCAAAGCTGCGCGGCAGCCATAGAATGTACCATTTAGATTAATATCGATATGGCGGTTCCAGCTGTCCAGGTCGACATCAATCGTGTTTCCGGGTTCCGAGATTCCAGCGATGTTACAAAGGCTGGTCAGCTTGCCGAATTTGTCGACGGTTGCGTCAACCGCCGCATTCCAGGCATCCAGATCGCGGACATCCAATGAAACTGCTGCGGCGTTATCGCCAAGCTCATCGGCTAGGGCTTGCGCTTTGTCGAGTTGAAGGTCGCCCAGCATCACGTTGCCACCCTCTTCGACAAACATACGCCCGACGGTCGCGCCTATGCCTTCTGCGCCGCCAGATATTAGCGCGACTTTTCCTGACATGCGTCCCATCTATCTCTCCAAAATGGCGACACCGGATAGACCGGGGGCACCGTAAACATGACTATAAGCAACCTTCGGATCGTTCGGGACTTGCCGTTCTCCACCGCGACCACGCAACTGCACTGTGTTCTCATAAACCTGACGCAAACCAGAAGCACCAATCGGCTCTCCGCACGCCAAGCATCCCCCATCGGTGTTGACGGGCAGCGAACCATTTAATTCGGTGCGTCCTTCGGCAAACCATTGTTCCTGCTCGCCATCTTCACAGAAACCGTTTTCGGCCATATGCATTATTTCGGCGCCGGATTCTGTATCTTGAAGCTGGGCCACGTCGACATCTTCTGGACCGATACCTGCCATTTCAAACGCCGCCTTCGAAGCAAGTACGGTTGGCTTGCCGCCATTCTCGATATCAACCGAGGGGGAAAAGACTTCAAACGATCCTGGTGGACGGGTGCGGACTGCAATGCTTGATATCTTGACGGCATCACTAACCCCGAGTTCTTTGACCTTCTTTTCACTAGCCAAAATGAGCGCCACACCACCTTCAGCTGGAGAACAGAACATATATTTTGTTAGGGGGTCGTTGACCATGGGCGCGTTCATGATCGTTTCCAAATCAATCTGGGAACGACGCCAAGCATGGTCTGTTTTCTCGCCATTGCGAAAAGCTTTTTCTGCCACCTTGCCCAGTGTCTCGCGGCTGATACCGTGCAATTGCATGTAACGCTGGATCTTCAGAGCAAAGAACTGCGTCGTCAGCATCATACCGGTTTCACCATACCATTCCGGCAGGCCATAGGATTTGGGATCGGCATTGAATGCGCCTCGTGGATGTTTGTCGAACCCGACTGCAAGCGCCACATCATATTCACCAGCCGCTACTGCGAAGCGGGCAGAGGCCAGGGCGCTGCCGCCCGTTGCACAGCCATTGCTGACGTTAATGAAAGGCAATCCGGTCAACCCCAGTTCGTTGACCATGATGTCGGCGCTACCTGCAGCAGCGGAACCGCCATAAGCACAGCCTACATCTTCCCAGGCGATACCGGCGTCTTCCATCGCTTGCCGGACAGCGAAGACACCCTGATCCCGTCCCGAACGACCTTCCGTGCGCCCAAAGGGATGAATGCCGGCGCCAATAATATAAACATTGTTCATGATGATTTCTCCGGCTGAAACGCATAGGTGGATTGATTATCATTAAAACGGGTGACGACAAATTCCATCGACATGCCCAGTTTTAGATCTTCCAGAGATGCGCCGACAATGCGAGTTTCGACGATCGTCTCTCCCGGCAATTCGACATAGCCAATCAGATAAGGTTCAAACACTTCCGGACCGGTATAGGGTTCTTTCGGTTTGAAATCCTGGCGCGTCCATGACCACAGAGTTCCTTTTCTGGACAGCGCATAAGGCGTTACTCCTTCTGCCGCATCGCCTTCTGGATATGGGAAAATTATCTTTCCATCTGGCAGCTGGCCGCCAAGTAATGTTGGCTCAGCCTCCTGCGTCCAAAGATTTTCTGCAATAGGTGCAAGTGTTTCGCTCATGCCGCCTCCGAATATTCCATAAGATTGGTTGCTGCATCGCCAAACAAACGATCAAGCAGGATGATCCGCTTCATGGCATGGCCGATAGCCAGCTCGTCAGTAATTCCCATGCCGCCGTGGAACTGGACGGCCCGTTTTGCAATGAAATGCGCATTCTCGCCAATAAAGGCTTTTGCACCAGCATAGCGGGCTTGCCAGGACGGGTCTTCATCGCGCTGGATCAGTGCGGTGCGCCACAGCATCGAGCGCATTTGTTCAAGTTGCGCATAACAATCGACCAGTCCGTGCTGGATTACCTGAAAGCTTCCGATGGCCGTGCCAAATTGTTCGCGCTGTTTTACATATTCAACGGTATCGTCAAACAAACGTTGAGCTAGTCCCACCATCTCCGCACTGGCGAGAAGGCGAATTTCTGAAACTATCTGTGCAAATTTATGGGAATCAAAATCCAGTTTGGCGCTCGTCGACGCGCTCACATTGCGGAAATGGATTTCCGCTGACATACTGCCATCCGTCAAACGGTAGCCGCGTTTGTGCAATCCCTCTGCGTTCGAGGGCACAAGAAACATCGACATCTCGCCATCACAATCACAGGTCACGAGCAGATGGTCTGCAATCATTCCATTCAGAACAAATCGTTTTTCACCCGAAATGACGAAGCCATCGCCAGACTGTTTGGCTGTCGTTGTCTGAGGTGTGAGATTGAATCGACCATTGGGTTCCGCAAATGCCGTTGCGACTATTTGATTGCCATCCAACACCGAATCCAGCATGCTGGCCGCTCCAGAAGCGGCTAGGATTTTTGCCGAAAGCACGCCATTCTCAAGCCAAGGATCAACAGCATTTCCTTGTCCCAGGGCTTCGGCAATCACGACTAGATCTGTCAACGATCCGCCCATACCACCCTGACCTTCATCAGCAGCCAGAGCTATAAAACCTAGTGCCGACAATTCCTGCCAACGTACCCTGTCATATGCTCCATCCATCTCGCGGATTTTTCGTCGCGCTTCGACATCGATGGGCGCGACAAAGCGTTCGGCAGTCGCCTTGAACAATTCCTGATCTTCGGAGAGATCAAAATTCATGCAATTTTCTCGTAGCTGATTGGGAGCTTGGTCACACCGCGAAGCAGGATATTGGGGAGCACGGTAATCGCGCTCTCATCTGCCAGCTGGAAGTTTGTCAATCGAGACAATAGCTCATCAAATGCAACCGCGATTTCCTTTCGGCTTAACATGTTGCCAACGCACATATGAATGCCTTTACCGAAGGCCAGATGTTGGCGGACATTTTTGCGTTCAATGTCAAATTTATCGGGATTTTCAAATTTCTTTGGATCGCGATTGGCTGCCGCGTAACGGATTTGCAACGTAGCACCCTTGGGAATCTTCACGCCCCCCAGTTCAGCATCTTTCATTACGATGCGCCACATGCCAGCAGATGGTGTCTCATAGCGAAGTGATTCTTCCACCATATTGCCGATGAGTTTCGGATCATTGCCACCGGCAGCCGCCACCGCCTTCTCCATTTGATCTGGGTTACGAATGAGCTGCAGCATAAGGCCAGCGATGGTTGATGTCGTGGTTTCGTTGCCCGCCACCATGAACTGTTGCATGATCGAAATAATTTCCGGATCAGTCAGGGGCTCTTCGCCATCAATTCTTGCTTCTACCAGATCGGTCAAAAGATCATCACCGCCATTGGCACGGCGTTCATCAATCTTGCCTTTCATATAGTGTTGATATTCAACAAATGATCGCGCGCATTCCAGTTCGCGGTCACGATCAACCAACTGGCTGAAACGATCGACAGCTGCATCTGACCAATATTTAACCTGTTTGGGATCATTATCCAGTCCGATTTGCTGGGCTATCATTGCAACCGGCAATGGCACGGCAAATTCCTCAACAAACTCGCATTCGTTCTTTCCCGAGAGGTTATCGATAAGTTCAATTGCTTTGGCACGCATATCATCTTCAATCGCGTTCACACGCGGCATAGAGAAAGCGAGATTTACCAGTTTGCGAAACCGTGTGTGTACGGGGGGATCAGCGGTCAGCAATGTCGCTTCGTTGGGAAAGCCTTCCGCCAGAATAGAATCAATCTCGGGATCATCCGCGCCCATTAAGGAGCCAAAGTCGTTGGAGAATTCTTCCACACGCCCGGTGGCCTCGGCCACTAATTCATAGTCATAGACAATGTAGGTGTTTTGCTCTGGCACATGCTGGATTTTCATATCGGCCGCATGAGCTTCGCGATAGAACTCAAATGGGTCAGTCAGCACTTCCGGTGCAAAGAAGTTTTGCTGATCAATCGGTTTGTTCACTTGGTCGACTCCCTCTACTTTGAAATACCATAGCGCCAAATTTCGGAATCTGGCGATGCGTCAATTTGTTAGTCAAATGTGCTTGGCAGCTTTTACTAAGCCAAAAATTCGCGCTGGAATTCGGCGCCGTCAAAATAATCGCGCCAATTCTGAATTTTGCCTTCGTCGTTCAATTCAAATGTTCCCATCACTCGGATGCTGGCTTTTTTACCGCCTTCCAAAATGAAATTGTCGGTGCGCTCGGTCAGAACAGTATTGCCGTTGGCCGCGATGGCGTGGGTTTCCCAATTGCATCCCTCCATTGCAGGAAAACCCTCCATCATGGCTTGAACTGCCTCAATTCCTTTTGCGGGCTCCAACGGAATATTGTGCCAGACTATATCGTCAGCCATCATTCCAAATGCGCTTTCCATATCCAGATTGTTCCACGCGGCGATGAACGCTTCAACCGTTTCTTGCGGTGTCATAAACTCTCTCCCTAAGCGATTTTCAGGATCATTTTGCCTTGGTTCGAGCCTTCGAACAGGCGCATGAAGGCGTCATATGTATTCTCAATCCCTTCATCGATATGTTCATCGATATTGATTTTGCCTTCGGCTGCCCAAACACCCATTTCAGCAGCGCCTTCGCCAAAGCGTTCGACATAGTCGGCCACCAATAGCCCCTGAATGGTTGCGCGATGCACGATCAGTTTCCAGATGTTTCTCGCACCTACCGGTTCCGGACTATTATACTCGCTAATCAATCCGCATAGTCCGATGCGGGCACCGTTGTTAATGCTGTCCAACCCCGCGTCCAGGATAATTCCACCAACATTTTCAAAAATGACATCCACACCGTCCGGTGCGGCTTCTTTGATGGCGGTGGTGAGCGCGGCTTGATCTTTGCCACGATAATCTATCGCGACATCATAGTTGTATCGCTCGGTCAATCGGGCACATTTTTCCGGGCCACCTGCAATACCAACAACTCGGCATCCTTTGATTTTTGCCAGCTGTCCGACGATTGAGCCAACCGCTCCAGCAGCGCCTGTGACTAAGACAGTATCGCCTTCTTTTGGTTTGCAGACTTCGAGAAACCCGAAATAGGCCGTCATTCCGACGGCACCGAATAGCGATAGATAGTTAGTGACTGAGGGCACGGCAGACGGGTCAATCGGTTGAGTGAAGCCTCCCACCATTCCCACGGAATATTCCTCAATACCGTTGAGACCCATCACCCACTGGCCTTTTTCAAAACCTTCAGCTTTGCTTTCTTCGACGATACCAATCGTACTCGCACGAAACGGGGAATCGAGCGGAATGGGCGGCATATATGACGGGCGATCATCCATCCAACCGCGCATAGCTGGGTCTAGAGATGCATATTGATTGCGGATCAAGAACTGTCCATCCGCGATCTCTGGAAGTGGTTCTTCACGCAATTCAAAATCTTCTGGAACAGGATCTCCATTGGGCCGGCGTTTCAGGATGAAGCGTTTGTTGGTGGTCATAGAGGATGTTCTTTCTGATAATTGATTTCTCACTAGCAAATTAAGCCATATCACTGGCCGACAAATCTGCACTACTGTCAGTAACGATAAGCCCTTTTGGGCGTAGTGCAAATTTATGAGACAAGGACGCAATCCCATGACAACAACCCGGCAATGGCTTCTCAACGATCACCCACGCGGACGCGGCATAGAGGATGGTGATTTTGAGCTTACTGAAACCCAACTGCCTCCAGCGGGCGACGGAGAGATTTTGGTACAAACCAAGTTTTTGGGTTTTGATCCGGCCCAGAAAGGATGGATGGAAAATATTGCCGACTATGTTGCACCCATGGCCATTGGCGATGTCATGCGCGGCAGTGCCATCAGTGAGGTGATTGAAAGCAATCACCCTAAATTTGCCGTCGGTGACGTTTTAATGGGACAAACGGGATGGACCGAATATGCCATTTCCGACGGAGAAGGTATGACCAAGGTAGATACGGCACTTTCTCCTACGACCATGTTGTCGGTGTTGGGAACAACAGGCGTCACGGCTTATTGCGGCCTGTTCAAAATCGGCAAGCCTGTCGCCGGAGATACAGTGGTTGTATCAGGAGCAGCAGGTGCGACGGGTTCAATAGTTGGCCAGCTGGCGAAAATAGCTGGTTGTCGCGTGGTCGGTATCGCCGGTGGACCGGAAAAATGTCAGTGGTTAGTTGATGAAGCCGGTTATGATGCGGCGATTGATTACAAGGCCGGGGATGTGAAGAGGCAACTCAAAGAGAGTTGTCCGAAAGGCGTCGATGTCATTTTTGACAATGTTGGCGGCACGATATTGAACGATATGCTGGCTTGCATCGCAACAAATGCACGTGTGGTTATTTGTGGCGGGATCAGCCGCTATGAAACGGGCAATCTTCCGGCCGGGCCAGAAAATTATTTCAATCTGGTGTTCCGCCGCGCATCCATGGCAGGTTTTATCGTTCTGGATTGGGCGGATGAATTTCCCGGAATACGCAAACGCCTTGAAAGCTTTGTCCAGGACGGCAGCCTGAAATATCAGGAAGATATTCAGGAAGGTTTTGAGAATGCGCCTGCCACGTTAAAGCGCCTTTTTGTTGGCGCCAATCGCGGCAAGCAGCTTTTGAAATTGTAGGTTTTGACGAGAGGGCCTAGCTGTCAAAAGCCTCGGTGGCCTGGCCTTCTGCGTTGTAAACGGGACCTTCTTTAGAGACCAGATATTTCTTGCTCTCTGCACTGGTCAATCCGAATGTGCCGATATGATCGCGCATGCCGGCATATGCCGGGCCTTTGAAATGTGCGGCTAACGCTTCTTCGCTTTCCCATTCTTCAAATACGTTTACGCGTGCAGGATCATTGCCATCCGCACTCCATTCATAATGATTGCAACCATCCTGGGCGAGTGCTCCATCAATCCACTTTTTTGCGGATGTGAGTGCTTCTTCACGTTGCGCAGGGTCCAAATCGATCTGGGCGGCGATTACGACTTTCATATTTCTCTCCTCTAGATTGATCATCCCTATGGTGAGAAGAGCCGACTTGGCCAATCCTCTTTTTTGACAAGGGCGCAACCCTGCGAACTTCTATACAAGCAGTCCAAACAGAAAAAGGAGTTCGGATATGGCGGGACGTTTAGAAGGCAAATCGGCGCTGGTATTGGGTGCAGCATCACAGGGCAATATGGCACAAGTCACGGCAAAATTATTTGCAGATGAAGGTGCGAAAGTCACTGTTGCCGGACGCAAGGAGGAAGAGCTCAAAAGGTTTTCTGAAGAGATCGGCGGCGCCTATGCGATTTGCGATATCACGAGCCACGAACAAGTGACGGCGATGGTCAAAACAGCGACGGACAATTTCGGCCGATTGGATGTGGCGGTCAACGCAACGGGCTGGGGCCTTGTAAAACCGACTATCGAACTCACCGATGAAGAGCTAGACGATATGGTGGCGTTGCAATTCAAAGGTGTGCATTATTTTCTGGCTGAGTGCGTTAAGGCTATGATGGCACAGGATCCGCAGGGCGGTTCGATCATGCAGTTTTCATCTGCCACAACTAAAGCGCTAATCAATAATCACGCCGCCTATATCGGAACCAAGCGCGGTGCGGAAGCTCTGATTGAAACCGTGGCCAATGACTATGGACAATATGGTATCAAGGCGAATACCGTTTCACCGGCTTTCACGGAATCTCCAATGACGTCGGACAGTTTCCAGGTTCCCGGTTTGGTTGATGCGTTCATGCCAAAATACCCGCTGGGCCGTCTAAACACATCCGACGATGTTGCACGCGCAGCCTTGTGGCTGGCGAGTGATGAAGCCTTTGTCACTGGGCAGAATATTCAACCCAATGGCGGCCTGACACTGCGTGGTAATCCGCAGGCGGTTGACATTGAGGCATCAGTCGGCGCTGCAATGGCGGCTGCACAAGCCGACGGATAACTGCTCAATATTGAGCAGTTCCGCCATCGACACTGAGCATGGCGCCGGTAATGCCGGCGCCTTCATCTGAAGCCAAAAGTAATGCCATTGCCGCTATTTCTTCGACCGTATTCGGCCGCTTGATAGCGCTTTCCTGAGAGAACATGGTGATCATCTCGTCAAAGGTCATGCCCATGGCTTCGGCAGTGGCGGGACCGCTATTCTTGATGATATCGGTAATCACCAGGCCGGGGCAGATACAGTTGGCTGTAACCCCGACTTCACCAACTTCGCGGGCCAGCGACTTGGTCATACCGTTAATCGCATGTTTGGCGGCGGTATAGGCTGTGAAAACCGGTTTGCCGTGCTTGCCTTCCATGGAAGAGATATTGATCACGCGTCCCCATTTGCGGTCAATCATCCCCCGCAGGGCCTGGCGGGTTGCGTAAAATGTTCCATAGACATTCCATTTCATCGCTTCGTCAAAAGCTTCGTCGGAAAGATCAACCATTGGTTGTAAATCACCTGCACCGCCGGCGTTGTTCACTAATATGTCGACTTGCCCAAAATGATCGGCAGCCTTGTCGATGAAGCCTTCGACATCGGCTTGTACCATGGCGTCTCCTGCTACAAACAGCCCGCGATCTCCTGCACCCATTTCTTCGAGCGTCTTGGCGCCTTTTTCTGGATTGCGCGCCATTAAGGCGACAGAGGCGCCTTCCGCTAGATAAGCTTCCGCGATTGCGCGACCAATGCCTGCGGTTCCACCCGTGATCGCTGCAATTTTTCCTTCAAGGCGCATCTTATACTCTCCATATTGCCAATGTTCGTTTGATCGTTCCTATAGGATGAAGCAAAGTGATAGTGATACTAATGATAATCCTAGCGGAAACGGAGCGGATAAAATGGCAGGTAGAGTAGAAGGTAAAATCGCATTGGTTACGGGCGGGGCGATGGGCCTTGGAAAAGCAGACAGTGAGCTGTTGGCAAAGGAAGGAGCCACAGTCGTCGTCACCGACATTGACGAGGCTGGAGCTAAAGCCGTCGCCGCATCCATCGGCGGAAAATCAATGCGCCATGATGCATCGAGCGAGGATGACTGGAAAGCTGTCTATGCGATGATCGAGAGTGAACTGGGCGGGCTTGATATTCTCGTCAACAATGCCGGCATTGTTATCCCGGAAAACGTCGAGACATGTACGCCAGCCAATTTTCGCAAGACCATGGCGATCCATGCCGAAGGCACCTATTTTGGCTGTCATTATGGTATACCCATTATGGCCAAAAGTGGCGGCGGGTCGATTGTGAACATGGGGTCCGCAGCTGCGCTTCAGGGGTATTCGCCATTTTTTGCTTATGCCGGGGCAAAGGGCGCGATTCGGGGTATGAGCAAATCGATTGCGATGCATTGTCAGGAGCAGGAAAACGGGATCCGTTGCAACACAATTTTTCCGAGCGGTATCGCCACGCCTATGGTGCAATCCATCCAAGAAGATCCCGCTGCTGAAATCCCGGTTGCGGACGGGGTATTGCCTGCCGGTTCGATTGGCGCGCCCAAAGATATTGCCAACACAGTATTATTTCTGGCTTCAGATGAATCGCGGTTCATTACCGGTGCGGAATTTGTGGTCGACAATGGCGGCATGCAAAAGCCGCATTTGTAGCTGGATTAAAACCCCGGGTGGACAGCCAAAGCTCCGCCATCGACCATCAGTTCAGAGCCTGTCATAAATTTGCATTCATCGGACGCGACAAAAGCAATGGCTGCGGCCGTTTCTGCAGGATCTGCTAAACGGTTTAGAGGAGAAGTTGCTGCGACTGCTGCCTTCAATTCGTCCGGCAAGGGTTTCAATATCGCCGTGTCCGTTGCACCAGGAATGACACTATTGCAACGAATATCATATCCTTGCTGCCCACAATGAACAGCCACAGATTTAGTCAACATCCGAACGCCACTCTTGGCCGAGGTATATGTCACATCATTTGGTAATGCGGTATAGGCGGTTGTCGATGCGATATTGATGATGGATCCTGAGGATCCACCGGGATTGGTTTTCATGGTACGGATAGCATTCTGGCAACCGAGCATTGTTCCTGTGAGAAGAACCTGAAGGCCATGATTCCAGCTCTCCAAATCAATATCTTCAATCGATTGGCCGATGGTCAAGCCCGCATTGTTTACCAATATGTCGAGACGGCCATGGTCCCGTTTCACCTGATCGACAATTTCGGACCAGCGTTGGGCAACGCTCACATCCTGCTCGAAAAATTGCGCGCCAATATCATCGGCGATTTTCCGACCAAGGGCCGACTGCACATCAGTTGCAATGACTGTCGCTCCATCATCGGATAACCGTTTTGCTGTTGCAGCCCCAATGCCAGAAGCAGCGCCGGTCACGATGGCAACTTTCTCAGATAGATCGGTCATTATTGGTTCCTGTCTTTATGATCGGCGCTAGATTAAGCAGCTAACAGTTCATGCATACTAATATTTTGGAGCATGTTGGCAATTGGGGTCTTCATGTCATAGCTTCGCCATTAGGGAGAACAAAATGTCCACTCGCAACCTGACAACCGAAGACCTGATCGACCGCGCTGAAATCCATGATGCTTTGATGAAATATGCAACCGGGATCGATAGCCGTGACTGGGCGCTCTATCGTTCTCTATTTACCGACGAGATTGAAATTGATTTCTCCAGCTGGTCTGGTGATCCCGGTGGAGTGATGAAGGCCGACGACTGGGTGGCGGGGGTGCAATCCGTGCTAAACGGATTTGATGGCACACAGCATTTGCTTGCGAACGAAATTATCACGCTCAAAGGCGACGAAGCGGTGGTCGTTCCCTATATGCAAGCACATCACTATTTGAATTTGGACGGGGAGCACCACTTGCAATCCATTGGTGGCCACTACCGGCATATCATGGTGCGCACCGAGGAAGGCTGGAAGAGTCGATCTTGTACCCTGGCAGTGACCTGGGAAAAGGGGGATCGCGGTCTGTTTGAGATCGCTGCCAAACGCGCAGCAGCGATAACGGCCTGAACTTCCTATTCCTTGCCAATAACCGGATTGCTTACTCCATCCCAATCAAGATGCGCCTGCCTCATAGCAGCAAATCCATCAAGGCCGGGTTGCGGGATTTGCAGATATTCGATGATGGTTCCGGGACCTCCGCCATAGTCCGCATAAAATGCGCCGCCAACACCGCCGGGTAAACTGACTTCCTGGATGACTTCTCCGCCGGCTTCTTCTGTCAGTGTTCGCGCTTCACCGAGGTCAGCGACCATCACGCATAGATGTTGTACACCTTGCAGTCCTTTCTCACGCCAGTCCTTGAACATGGAAGGCGCATCATTGTCAGGACGGATCAGCTCTACCTGCACATCACCCCAATAGCCGATGGCCATCGAGAATTGGATATCGGAAGCTTCCCCTCGATATTTGACATCCTCAACTTCCACCCCTTCGGTATGAAAGAAGGGACCTGCACCCATTTTCTGCGTCCAATAATCAAGCGCGGCGTCGTAGTCATCAGGCACATAGCTGATCTGCATGATCGAGCCGAGTCCGGCCAATGTGGCGCCGCTCATTCTTCCTGCTTCCAGATGTCAGCGGAAGGACGTTCTTCCATCTTGGCAGCGAAGCGCGCAAGATTGTCGGTGCCTTCAGGCAGGGACCATCCAACAGTCCCACCAAATTTGATAAAACAGAATGCGACTAGATCAGCCAGTGTCAGTTTGCCGTTACAAATATGGTCTTTGTCGCCCAACTGACCATCAAGCCAGATCCAGTGTTTATCGGACATTGCAGAAAGCTCGGCTGCAGCCTCTGTGCTCACCACATTCATACGCGGTTCGAACATGGGCCGCCCGGCGCCGCCGCGAAAGCCCATCGTCATGGGAACTGCAATTTCCTGATCAATCCGCCGTGCCCAGCGCCTTGTTTCGGCCCGTTCTTCAGGAGAAGAACCAATCAACACGGGATCAGGATGGGTTTCTTCCAGATACTCACAAATCACTGTGGATTCGGTAAGACAGGTACCATCGTCCAATTCAAGAGTGGGCGTCGTTTGCATGACATTTTTCTTGGCATATTCCGCATCGCTGCGATTGGAACCGGCTATGATATCAAAATGGATCCGTTCCACTTCAATACCCTTTTCAACCAGAAACATTCTTACCAGACGCGGGTTTGGTCCGAGGCTCGAATATAATTTCATAATGTCTCTCCTTTATGATGGTTATGAATGTACTCTTGCCGAGTTTCAATGGCAGTCGGTGCCCTGAACCCTCTCAAATTCAATAGCGCTGCTCTTAGAATCACTAGTGGAATTTGTCGCGACTTGCCTTAGTCTCCCATCCCAACAGTTTTGTTCGGAGAGTCAATAAAATGGTCGAGACGTTAACGGGTCACAACCGGTCCAATGGAATCAGTTATAATGAAATCTTGGAAGGAGATACCGTTCCACCACCTAAAGTCTATCTTGAAGACTCGCCGATGGAACCGGGTGTTACGACGGTCGAGATAAGTCGTTATTGGACGAAGGAAGAACATGACCGCGAAGTAGAAAAGCTTTGGAAACGTGTCTGGCAAATGGCGTGTCATAAAGATGATATTCCAAATGTTGGTGATACACATGTCTATGACATCGCGGGGCTATCTTTTATAGTCGTTCATGCCGAAGAAGGGGTTTACAAGGCGTTCCCGAATGCGTGTCTTCATCGTGGCCGTGCTATCTGTGATGCGGATAAGAAGGGATTGAAGGCGCTTCGCTGTCCGTTCCATGGCTGGTCATGGGAATTGAATGGCAAGCTGAAAGAGGTTCCCTGTCAATGGGACTTCCCCACCGTTTCGGAAGAGACACATAGCTTGACCGAAGCAAAGGTTGGAGAGTGGGGCGGATTCATTTTTATTAATCCTGATCCCGATTGCGAGCCGCTGGAAGATTTTCTTGGTGATATTGATCGGCATTTTCGCATCCCGTTTGAACGGCGTTACAAAGCGGCCCATTTGATCAAGCGTTTGCCCTGCAACTGGAAGGTTGCTCAGGAAGCATTTATGGAAAGCTACCATGTGGTCGGAACGCATCCTGTCTTGATGCCGACATTCTCTGATGCCAACTCCAAATATGATGTTTGGCACAATATGTCGCGAGCGATGTCGGCTTCTGGTCCACCAAGTCCCCATACCGATCTGGAAAACCCCGACCCAACAGCATTCCCGGACGGAAAACTTTTTAAGAGTTTTCACCATCCGCTTAGCAATCATATCTATCGCCGGTTGGAAGAAAACCGGGTCGAAGTTGAGCTGCCCAATGGCAAGACCGGGGTGTTCGATATGGAGGCCAACTACATCGAAGGCGATGTAAAAAATGCCGATACCCATATGTGCAATTGGGTAGGCGGCAAAGTTGCTCCCGAAGAAGAAGATATGGATGCGCCATTCCCATCTGGTACACCGCATGAATATCGCGATGCAATTGCCGGTGCCCGGCGGGAAGAGATGCGGGAAGTTTGGGGAGATTATGTTGATGAAGTATCTGATGCTGACCTAAATGACTCCATATTTTACAGTGTTTTTCCGAACATCAGTCCCTGGGCAGATTTTAGCCCGATATTCTATCGGTTTCGACCAGATGGGGATAATCCTGAGCAGTCCCTGCATGAAGTCATGTATATGCTTCCTCTTCCAGAAGGAGCGGAACGGCCTGAGCCGGCTGAATGCACATTTCTTGATCTGTATGATGATTATACCGAAGCCCCAAATTTCGGCAGCTACCTGTTGAAGATTTTCAACCAAGATTATCTGAATCACAAAGCTGTACAGAAGGGAGTGAAAAATCACCCGCACGGCAAAACAATGTTTGCCCAGTATCAGGAGTCAAAAATTCGCCATTTTCACGAGACATTGAATGAATGGTTGGAGGCGGAAGAGCCGCCTAAATCACCCAAACGATCAGCGGCCTAAAAGCCGAGTTCTCGAATAGCTTTGGTGCCGTCAAACTCTTTGGCGGCATCTTGGACCATATCGTAAAAACCTGTTAGTTCCGACGTGGCGGCATAAAGTTCCAGCATATGACCATATGGATTGACCATGTCGATCATGGCAAAAGCAACGCCAGTTTCCGTTTCCGCATATAAGGCAGTCTCAAAGCCCAATCGGTTTTGTTCAGAGATTGCGACTGTCAGGTCATCAACAATGACAGCCAAATGATGCAAGCCGAATTGTCCACTGTCTTCGGGGAACATGTCGTGGAACACCGAAGGGCAGGAGTTATTCTGTTGAACAAATTCAATCATCATTGTGCCCCACTGTCCATAAGCCGAACTGTGGTCGAGGGGCCGGTCGGTTCCGCGATGTCGGGAAAGACTTAGCGGAATGTTATGTGCAATAAAATAGGGTCCCGAGCCAAATTGTCGATGATGGGCCAATGCCGCCGCTTCAATGTCTTTAACAAAGTAGGCAATTTGGCGAACGGGTGCAGAAAATGGATTTACGGTCATGTTGGTTGTCACCACTAGGCATTCTATCTCAACAAGGCTGCTACTATGATTGATAGCTGCGCATCACATGTGATCGGCTATATGATTGGTCCAAGGGGACAGCATGACAGATATTCCAGAAGGGTTTGAACCGGCGCAATTTACCAAGGGCTTTTTGGATCAATCCGGACCCTATTATCTCAAGGAAATGACTGGTGGCACGGTTGTTGGATTACGTGTTCAGAAATCTCACGTGAACTACATAAAAGTAGCACATGGCGGTGTGCTCACTACAATGGCGGATGTAGCGTTGAGTTTACAGGTGCATCAGAGCGAAACACCAAACTTGCCGGTATCCACGATAAGTTTAACCACGAACTTTCTGAGCGGTGCAAAACTTGATGAATGGATTGAAGCAACGGCAAGCATCGATCGAATTGGC
>Ga0316204_10005165_pt1 | contig 22064 bp, 20 predicted proteins | sample 6monrhotite_MG_2_FD_205661 | JGI IMG/M metagenome (GOLD analysis project Ga0316204, IMG submission 205661) | Microbial mat bacterial communities from mineral coupon in-situ incubated in ocean water Damariscotta River, Maine, United States -... | ecosystem: Environmental > Aquatic > Marine >... | reverse complement strand
ATACCATTGCCAGAACCATCGAATTGATGAGCGGGTCGGCGTCCGCCATCGCCGCGTTCAACTTGCAAATGGCCGAGGGAGCGAAGACCGATGCCAAACCCGCAAAACAAAGCCCTTCATCAAGGCCCCCGCCCCCTGCCGCTGCACATGGCGGTGCAAACCCTGATGTGGATGAGCTCATTAGCCGCATTGCCGGGCTTGAAAAACGGCTCTCTCGCTTGGAGTCCAAGGCTAAGCGGCCAAGCCGAAAACCTGCGAAAAGACCTGCAAAAGGTTGATCCCGACGCCTTCGCCGCCGCCGTTGAAGAACAATCCCGCCAGCGTCTGGCCGCCTTCGCCGATGGCATCCTGGCCTATCGCACCATGCCATCCCGGGCCCGCCTGAAACCACCGCCGACAATTTGGCAAAGCGGCGGCAGCCGTTTGCTCGACTACGGCGCCACCAGCAAAAAGGCGGCAAACGGCCCGCCGCTTTTGTTTGTACCGTCGTTGATCAACCGGGCTTACATTCTTGATCTGACCAAAACCCGCAGCCTGATGCGGTTTTTAGCGAACAAGGGATACCGCCCGTTGTTGGTCGATTGGGGTGAAACCGGCCCGTCGGAACGGGATTTAACCCTGGACGATTACATCACCGATCGCCTTGCAAGCGCCTTAAGCGCCGCTTGCGACCTGACCGGGCGTCCCGTCACCGTCGCCGGGTATTGCATGGGTGGATTGTTGGGCCTGGCACTGGCACAGCTTTGCCCCGACCAGGTCCGTGCACTGGTCTTGCTGGCCACACCCTGGGATTTTGCCGCCATGGACACCGGCAAAACCCGCATGCTGCAGGCCATGGCACCGGGCCTGGAACAAATGCTTGATGTGACTGGCGTGATGCCCGTCGATGTGTTGCAGGCCATGTTCGCATCCCTGGACCCGCAGTTGACGCCGGCCAAGTTTCAGGCCTTTGCAGCACTCGACAGGCAATCGACACCGGCCCACGCCTTCGTGGCCCTGGAAGACTGGGTCAACGACGGCGTGCCGCTTGCGGGACCCGTGGCGCGGGCGTGCCTGATCAATTGGTATGTGAACAACGACACAGGCCGGGGTCAGTGGTGCGTCGGCGGTCAGAATATCAGGCCTGAAAATATATCCATGCCAACGCTTGTTGTTGCCCCAAAACGAGACCATATCGTGCCGCCTGGAACAGTGCTTCCGCTTGGTCGAAATATCGAAGAAGCCACAATCCTGCACGTAGACGCCGGACACGTCGGCATGATTGCCGGGGCAGGCGGAAAGAAGAAGCTCTACGAGCCACTTGCAGCATGGCTGAAAACAAACGTCGTATAAGGTTCAAAAGGGGTGACCTGGCAAATTTGTGCGGTGCAGCATGATTTGACTTGCCGCCCTTCCTGACCGGATATAGTCTCTTGATAAGTTCAAGTAATATCAAACAGGAGGACAGGTCATGACCGAGGTCGTTATTGTTGGTGCCGCCCGCACAGCCGTCGGCTCTTTTAACGGAGCCTTGAGCTCCCTTCCCGCCCACGAACTGGGCCGCGTTGCCATCGTCGAGGCTTTAAGCCGCGCCAAAGTCGCCCCCAGCGACGTATCAGAAGTCATTATGGGACAAATTCTTGCCGCCGGTGCCGGACAGAACCCGGCCCGTCAGGCCGCCGTCAACGCGGGCATCCCGGTGGAAAGCACCGCATACGGCATTAACCAGTTGTGCGGTTCCGGCCTGCGCGCGGTAGCCTTGGGATCACAGGCCATCAAATTGGGCGACAGTTCCATCGTTGTTGCCGGTGGTCAGGAAAGCATGAGCCAGTCGACCCACTGCATGCATCTTCGGGACGGCGTGAAAATGGGTGACGGCCAGTTGATTGACACCATGATCCGTGACGGCCTGTGGGATGCCTTTAACGGCTATCACATGGGGACCACGGCTGAAAATATTGCCGAAAAATGGCAACTGACCCGCGAAGAACAGGACGCCTTTGCCGCGGGCTCGCAGAACAAGGCCGAAGCCGCCATGGCATCGGGCCGGTTCAAGGACGAAATAGCCCCGGTCACCATCAAGACCCGCAAGGGTGAAACGGTCGTCGATACGGATGAATACCCCAAGGCCGGCGTGACCGCCGAAGGTCTTGGTGGCTTGCGCCCGGCCTTCGCCAAGGACGGCACGGTTACCGCCGGCAACGCATCGGGCATCAATGATGGCGCCGCCGCCGTCGTGATGATGAGCGCCGAAGACGCCAAGACGCGGGGCATTGAGCCGCTGGCCCGCATCGTTTCGTGGGCAACGGCGGGCGTTGACCCGTCGATCATGGGGACGGGCCCAATCCCCGCCAGCCGTGCAGCACTTGAAAAAGCCGGTTGGAATATCGACGATCTGGACCTGATTGAATCCAACGAAGCCTTCGCCGCCCAATCCTGCGCCGTTAACAAGGAAATGGGATGGGACACAGGCAAGGTAAACGTCAACGGTGGTGCCATCGCTATCGGCCACCCCATTGGTGCTTCAGGTGCCCGAGTGCTGGTGACGTTGCTTCATGAAATGCAAAAGCGGGATGCCAAAAAGGGCTTGGCGACGTTGTGCATTGGTGGCGGCATGGGTGTCGCGATGTGTATCGCGCGGGACTGATAAGCGATGTGTATCGCGCTGGACTGACATAAATTGAGCTGCGCAGCCGATTAAGGAAAAAACCAGGGGAACGACAAATGACTGACAACCGAACAGCGATCGTGACGGGCGGAACCCGCGGCATTGGCCGGGCAATATGCATTGCCCTGAAAGATGCCGGATACACCGTCGCCGCCAGTTATTCAGGTAACGACGAAGCGGCCAGCGCCTTTCGGGAAGAAACCGGGATTCCCGTCTACAAATTTGACGTCGGTGATTTCGACGCCTGCACCGTTTCTATTGCCGCCATCGAAGCAGACCTGGGCCCCGTCGATGTGTTGATCAACAATGCCGGTATCACGCGCGACAGCATGCTGCACAAAATGAGCCTGGAAGACTGGAACGCGGTCATCAACACCAACCTGAATGGCCTGTTCAACATGACCCGCAATGTCATCGAAGGCATGCGCGGGCGCGGTTTCGGGCGAATCATCAACATCAGTTCCATCAACGGCCAGAAAGGTCAGATGGGGCAGGCCAACTATTCGGCGGCAAAGGCCGGTGACATCGGCTTCACCAAGGCCGCAGCCCTGGAAAACGCCTTCAAGGGGATCACCGTTAATGCCATTGCACCCGGCTACATCGGCACCGATATGGTTCGCGCAGTGCCCGAAGATGTATTGAACACAAAGGTCATTCCGCTTATCCCGGTGGGTCGATTGGGGGAACCGGAAGAAATCGCCCGTTGCGTGGTTTTTCTGGCCGCCGACGAAGCCGGTTTCATCACCGGTTCGACCCTGACGGCCAACGGCGGCCAACACATGGTTTAGGGCATGTGTCCAACCTAAACCTTCTGTTAATGCCTTATCGTTCATGGTAAACGGCTATTGTCCTGACAAAATCCACGAGAATTCCGTTGCGCCCTGACCTTATCCCCAATCGTTTCCCGTTGATCATGGCGGCAATCATCGTCTGTGCACTGGCGGCATGGACAACCCAAGACGGCTATGCCGGTTCTCCAAAATCGGATGAAACGGGCAAACTGGCCTTCTTTGTAAATCTTGAAAGTAGAAGCGGGAAAATAAAAGCGAACGAAATCTATCCGTCGCGCTACCATCCGCCATCGTTCTACGGAACGTCGCGGCCGATCAAAAAATACAAAGGATTCACCCTCATTGGCAGCCAAAAACCCAAGCAGGGAATACCCGGCAACGGCGCGTTTTTCGACAAGGTAAAACAATCTATTGACCTTATAGAGCGAAAATCCCCTAAAATTTATGCCATTATGTCCACAATCAACCCGCGCGGTCGTCGGGTCATTGCCTACACCGGGAAACCCGGCCCGGCATCTTTTGTCGCCTGGGGCAAGGATTACATCGTTAACATTACAGCCAGCAGCCTGGACGAAGACCCGGTGTTCGAGAATTCGACCTATACGCTTTCGGCGACCCTGGTTCACGAAATGGCCGGTCATGGCCTGCAGGAAAACGATGGGCGGGTCTGGGCCATGTATGACTGGTGCGGCAAGTCGGGCGGCACGGTGGAAGGCGTTGCCTGGCAGGCGAATCATATGGGAAGCAGCAGCGGCTTGGTCGAATATGAAGCCAATCTGTTCGCCAGATGGTTCCTTGAATCCGTCCGCGGCACCTATCCCGACCTGAACGAAGTGCCCATTCGTCGTTACGTCAAAATTGTTCGCACCATGAAAAAGCGGTTCCCCGGTTGGTACGACGAACGCAAGACCTCGACGGCGTTACTACGCGAATTTGAAGGCCACTTCAAAAGAGTTTGCCCCGGTTTGCAATTCACGCCACATCCGGTACCAGCTGATTGAACCGCCCTGCTTCCCAGGCCACGTTGATTGGCTCCAGCGCCGTGCTCATGTGGGCAACCCTGGCGCTGCTGACCACCCTTAGCGGCGATGTTCCTCCCTTCCAGCTGGTTGCCATGTCTTTTGCCATCGCCTTCTCGCTGGCACTTGGCAAATGGCTTTGGGCCGGCGATCCGATTATCGACAAGCTGAAGTTGCCGCCCCGGGTCTGGTTCCTGGGCGTCGCCGGTTTGTTCGGTTACCATCTTTTCTACTTTTTAGCGCTGCGCAACGCGCCGCCGGTCGAAGCCGGGCTGATTGCCTATTTATGGCCGCTGCTGATTGTCGTGGCGTCGGCCTTGCTGCCCGGCGAACGGTTGCGCTGGTGGCACGTGGCGGGCGCGCTTTTGGGGCTTGGCGGCACCGTGGCCCTGGTTCTTGGCAATGGCGACGGCGGCAGTGCCGGTTTTGCCGGATTCAAATCAGAATACTGGCTGGGCTACCTGATGGCCGCCGCTTGCGCCATAACCTGGACCACCTATTCGGTGTTGTCTCGGCGCTTCGCCCACTTGTCAACCGACACAGTCGGCGCCTTCTGCGGTGCCACGGCAATCCTCGCGACCCTGGCCCACCTTGCCTTTGAAACGACGGTCTGGCCAAACGGCGGCGCGTGGGGCGGCGAATGGCTGGCCGTATTAGGGTTGGGGCTGGCCCCCGTCGGTGCCGCCTTCTTTACCTGGGATTACGGCGTCAAACACGGCAACATCCAGGTCCTTGGCGCGTTGTCCTATGGCGCACCGCTGCTGTCGACCCTGCTGTTGATCGTTGCCGGCAAGGGCGAGGCGACGATTAATGTCGCCCTGGCCTGCCTGCTGATCGTCGGCGGTGCCCTGTTGGCATCAAAAGATATGTTCGACCGCAAGAAAAAAACTAGGGAACTTTAGGCGCAGTCGCCGTCATCGACGGCCGGTCAGAAAATATTTCGAACCAGTCGGCGAGGGCCGGATGATCGCCTCGCCAATTGTCGTCACCATAACGAAGGTCCAGGTAGCCAAGCGCGCAGCCAATGGCCAACAAACCAATATCAAAGCCGTCGCCGAATTCCTCGGCCTCTTCCTCCAGGACTTCCAGTCCTTGGGACACCTTCGATTTCAATTTCAGGACCCAAGAGGCAGACTGCTCGCCTTCGGGACGCAGCTTTTCATACACCCCGAGCAATGCCGCATCCATGATACCGTCGGCCAGGGCTTGACGCCTGAGCGCTGTCCAGCGGGCACCACCAGCGGGCGGGAAGATTTTTGCACCGTCGTGCAAACTGTCCAGATATTCCGCGATGACCCTCGAATCATACAACGTTTCGCCGCCATCGGTGACAAGCGTCGGCACCTTCCCCAAGGGGTTTTCCTTGTTCAACTCGGGATCCCCCCGGCGGGTATCGGTCACAATCGTCTGTATCTTGCCTTCAAGACCAATCTCATGGGCCACGGCCATAACTTTCCGAACGTACGGCGACAGCGGGGAATAACGAAGCTTCATGGGGTTATTTCCTTGTTCAGGCACCTAAAAGTGATCTTTGCGGCGACGGATTTCGGTAAACGCCTGAACAGCATCCTGCCCCACCAACCCTGCCGCTTTTTTCAAATCATCCTGATCGGCGCGCAGAAACGGGTTTGTCGCCTTTTCACCGCCCAGGCGCGATGGCACGGTCGGTTTTCCCGCCTGCCGCAATGCGTTGATTTCAGCGACCCGTTCGATCAGGGCGGTGTTATCGGGATCCACCGACAGGGCAAAATTGGCGTTGGCGGTGGTATATTCGTGGGCGCAATAGACCAGGGCATCATCGGGCAGGGCGCGCAGCTTCAAAAGCGAAGACCACATCTGTTCCGCCGTGCCTTCGAACAAACGGCCGCAGCCCAGCGAAAACATGGTATCGCCGCAAAACAGCGCGTTGCTGTCGGCAAACCAATAGGCATTGTGGCCGCTGGTATGACCGGGCACGTCGAAGACCTGCCCGGTATGGGCCCCCAGCGATACGGTGTCGCCTTCGCTGACCTGAACATCTATACCGGGAATGCGCGCGGCGTCCGAACGGGCACCGGTAATGGTGCAGCCAAACGCCTGCTTCAGTTCCAGGTTGCCGCCGGTGTGGTCGCCGTGGTGATGGGTGTTGAATATGTGGGTTAAGGTCCAGCCTTTTTGCGCCAATGCCTGTTTGACCGGTTCGGCCACGGCCGGATCAACGCAAGCGGTTTCACCGCTGTCAGGATCGTGGATCAGGTAAATGTAGTTATCGTCAAGGACGTCGATCTGAAGAACATCTAGGGCGGACATGATGGGGGGTTTCCTGCAATTTCACTGATCATAGATTAGAGCATGATCAAGACGATGGGAACCACCCTGAATACCGGGACAATTGGGCAAGACTTAGGCCCCCCCGTTCGTGTTAAGATGGCCCTATTATGTGGATGGACGCCGTTGACCTGAGAGATTTTTATGCAGGCAGCCTGGGCAATGTGACCCGGCGCATGATTCGCAGACGCATGCGTGCCATCTGGCCTGATGTCGCGGGCATGAGCGTTCTGGGCCTGGGTTTTGCGACCCCGTATCTTTCGGCATTTCAGGGCGAGGCCGGTCGGGTGCTGGCCGCCATGCCCGCAAGCCAGGGGGTTCTGCACTGGCCCACGGACACCCCCGGACTGACCTCGTTAGTCGATGAATGCGATCTGCCGTTCCCCGATATGTCCATGGACAGGGTGCTGATGGTTCACGCCCTTGAATGCGCCGAAAATGTCCGCCCGATGATGCGCGAAGCCTGGCGGGTGTTGGCCGGTGGTGGACGCCTGATGGTTGTCGTTCCCAACCGGCGCGGCCTGTGGTCGCGTTTTGAGCGCACCCCGTTTGGCCATGGCAGGCCCTATACCAGCGGTCAGCTTTCCCGGGTTTTGCGCGACAATCTGTTCACGCCTTACAGTATCGAGCGGGCCCTTTACGTGCCGCCCAGTTCCTCGCGCATGATGCTGTCATCGGCACCGGCGATAGAAGAAATCGGCGGCCGCTGGTTCACGACGTTTGGCGGCGTGGTAATCGCCGATGCCACCAAACAGATCTATGCCGGCCAATCCGAGGCTCCGCGCAAACGGGCCTTTATCCGCCTGCCGCAACGCCGCCCCGACAGCACCACCCGTGCCCGGTGACAGTAGCCTTGAATCCATCCTAGCGTTTCAGTAAATAAACCGCCTGCTCGCCGCGCAAGTTGGACAGGAACGGGCGGCGGATCGCAACACCTTGCTGGTCAAGAATGATCGACCGTTCGACTTCGATCCCCATTTCACCACACAGCACCCAAAAATCCTTGATCGTGCAAAAATGGATGTTGGGGGTTTCGTACCATTGCAGGGGCAAGGTTTTGCTGACCGGCATGCGTCCCTTGAACAACAGGTGGGCGCGCACCCGCCAATGTCCGAAATTGGGGAACGAGACAATGGCCCGACGACCGATCCTGAGCAATTGTTGAAGCACGTCCTTGGGGGCGTGCATGGCCTGCAGGGTCTGGCCAAGAATGACATAATCAAAAGCCTGGTCCGGGTAATTGAACAGGTCCGTTTCGGCATCACCCTGAATAACCGACAGGCCATTGCTGACGCAGGCGTTAACGCCCGCGGTGCCAAGTTCGATGCCGCGACCATCGACTTGCTTGAAATTGGTCAGGTATTCCAAAAGGTTACCGTTGCCGCACCCCACATCAAGCACGCGCGAGCCGGGCTCGATCATGTCGGCAATGATTTGCAGGTCAATGCGGATTGACTTGGCGCTGGCAACGTTCATCATGGCTGTTCACCCCGGCGCGCCAGGCCGCGATGTTCTGCCACACCGTCAATAAAACCGGCCAGCACACGAAAGAATTCCGGTTCATCCAGCAAGAAGGCGTCATGTCCTTTGTCGGACTGGATTTCGGCAAAACTGACGTTGGCGGCGACGGCGTTCAGGGCATGCACAATTTCGCGATTGCCGCTGGTGGGAAACAGCCAGTCACTGGTGAACGAAAAAACGCAAAATCGGGTTTTTGTGCCGCGAAAAGCATTGGCCAGAATGCCGCCATATTCTTCGGCCAGGTCGAAATAATCCATGGCCCGGGTGGTGTACAGATACGAGTTTGCGTCAAACCGGTCGACGAAGGTTATGCCCTGATGACGCAGGTAGCTTTCAACCTGAAAATCGGCATCGAAGCCGTAGGTAATTTCGTCGCGGTTTTGCAACCGGCGACCAAATTTACGGTGCAATGCCGGTTCCGACAGATAGGTGATATGTGCTGCCATGCGGGCCACCGCCAACCCGCGATGGGGTCGTTTGCCCTGGGCCAGATAAGCCCCGCCACACCAATCAGGATCAGCCATGATGGCTTGTCGGCCGACTTCGTGGAAGGCGATATTCTGTGACGAATGGCGCGCCGCCGTGGCCACCGGGATGGCCGAAAAAACCCGCTCGGGAAAACTGGCCGCCCATTGCAAGACCTGCATGCCCCCCATGGAGCCGCCAATCACGGCGAACAGCTGGCCTATTCCCAAATAATCCAGCAACATGGCCTGGGCACGCACCATATCGCCGATGGTGATGACCGGGAAATCCAGCCCCCAGGGCTTGCCGGTTTCCGGGTTGGCCTCTTGCGGGCCGTCCGTCCCCTGACACCCGCCCAGAATATTGATGCAAATGATGAAGAACCGTTCGGTATCGAGGGTTTTTCCAGGCCCGATCAACGAATCCCACCAACCGGCTTTGCCCGATACCGGGTGAATGCCTGCCGCAAATTGATCACCGGTCAGGGCATGACAGACCAGAACCACGTTGGATTTATCATCGTTCAGTGTGCCAAAGGTTTGATACGCGACGGTAAAATTGCCAAGTTCGGCGCCGCTATCTAGACGCAGGGGGGCGTCGACACCCAGCGTAGCCCGCAGGCCCGGTGCCTTTTCTTCGTTTTGGCCAGTAGCCACTTCGTTTGCTTCGTCACCCGCCAAGGGGAGATCCTTCCGATTGAGTCGCCCGGGTTCTGGGCCTGAGGGCATCATAGCTATGAATCGTACCGCAAAGTGTCAATGTTTTCTTTGATTTTAGCGGGTCATGGGATATCACTACACATCTTTTTCCAACCCTAGAAATGCGATCCTTGGACCCTGAAATGAGCGCGGACACATCCCTAGACGACCTGCGTGACGAAATCGATAACATCGATAACCAGATCCATGACCTGATCATGGCCCGGACCGAAGTCGTGAAGCGGGTTCGTGAGGTCAAACGCGGCCAAGCCGTAAAAATCCGCCCGGCCCGTGAGGCGCGTATTCTGTATCGGCTGATCGAACGCCACAAGGGACCTTTTCCCAAAAAGGAACTGGTTCGCATCTGGCGCGAACTGATCGTCGCCACGCTGTCTTTCGAAGGACCGTTTTCCGTCGCTGTGTATATGCCCGAAGCCGAAACCTCATCAGGCCCGGAGGGCGACCGTCGTTCCGGTCGCTGGAGCATGGCGCGCGATCAGTATGGTTCATTCACCCCCATGACCGGCCATGTCAGTGCCCACCGGGTGATCGAGGCCGTCTATAGCCAGGAGGCGACTGTCGGCATTTTGCCCGTACCACAGCGCAACGAAGATGATCCCTGGTGGCCGCACCTGACCAGCCCGGGCGAGAACACGCCCAAAATCATCGCCAAGCTGCCCTTTGCCGGCGATACCGGTGGCCGCGGTGCTGCTATGGAAGCCTTGGTGATTTGCACCGCCACACAAGAACCAACCGGTCACGACCGGACCTATTTGGCCATCGAAATTGAAGGTGATTTAAGCCTGGGGCGTCTTTCAGATGCCATGACTGCCGCGGATATACCGCCGCTGTTCAGTTCTGCTCAGCAACGCTCTAGCCAGCCCGGCAGCCGGCTGTATCTGGCCGAAGTCGATGGTTTCGTTCTGGAAAACGACCGCCGACTGCAACAGCTGGGCGATATCCTGAAAGACAGCAACCCTCACATCCGGTCAATCGGCAGCTATGGCATTCCCCTGACGGCACAGGATCTGGCGACCGAAGGTTCGGGCAGGAAAAAAACATGACCACGAACAATAATCTGCTTGCCAGCCCGCTTAAACCCCACGGCGGGATTGCCGGCATATCCCCTTATGTGGGCGGCGATTCCGGCCTTGATGGCATCCAGAAAGTCATCAAGCTGGCCTCGAACGAAGGCGCTTTGGGACCAAGCCCAAAAGCCATGGAAGCCTATCGCCAGGAAGCCGAAAACCTGCACCGGTATCCCGATGGCGGTTGTTCTGACTTACGTCAGGCCCTGGCCCAAATGTACGGACTGGACGCTGCACGTATCGTTTGCGGTGCGGGGTCGGATGAACTGCTGGATCTGTTGGCCCGCGCCTATGCCGGACCGGGCGACGAGGTGCTGTACACCGAACACGGCTTTTTGATGTATCCCATTGCCACACGGTGTGTTGGCGCAACACCGGTAGCGGTGCCCGAAACCGACCTGTGTGCCGACGTAGATGTGCTGCTGGGCGCCGTCAATGATCGCACCCGCATTGTTTTTCTGGCCAATCCCAACAACCCGACAGGCACTTACCTGGCGGATACGGAAATTCGACGCCTGCATGCCGGCCTGCCCGATGGCGTGCTGCTGGTGCTCGACGCTGCCTACGCGGAATATGTCGAACGGGCCGACTACGATGCCGGGGCCCGGTTGGTCGAAGAATGCGAAAATGTCGTCATGACGCGGACATTTTCAAAACTGTATGCGCTTGGCGGCATGCGCCTGGGCTGGGCCTATTGCCCCGCCGCCGTCGCCGATGTCTTAAACCGCCTGCGAGGCCCCTTCAATGTGAACCGTGCGGCCCAGGTGGCCGGACTCGCGGCCCTGGGTGATGTTGAATTTACCGATGAAGTCCGTCGCCATACGGCCCAGTGGTATGACTGGACCAAACAGCACCTGATTTCCTTAGGTTTGCAGGTTCCGTCGGAAGTTGGAAATTTCCTGCTGGTGCGGTTTCCCAAGGCCGAAGAAGCAGGCAATGGCGGTCGCGATTCTGGTGCCGCCGATGCTTTCCTTCGAAGCCGGGGCATCATTGTCCGCGCCATGGGTGGATACGGTTTGCCCGATTGCCTGCGCATCACCGTTGGCACGGAAGAAGAAATGCGTGCGGTCGTCGATGCCCTTGGCGCTTTTTTGGAATAAGCCATGACTGCCGCCCCTCCCCTGTTTGCCCGTGTGGCGTTGATCGGCATTGGTTTGATCGGTTCGTCCCTGGCGCGTGCCCTGCGCTTGCACGATTTGGTCGACCACATCAGCATTTACACCCGCAGCCCCGACACCCTGGAAACGGCCCGCAAACTGGGCCTGGGTGACAGCTATACCAGCGATCCGGCTGACGCCGTTCGCGATGCCGACCTGGTCATTATTTGCGTCCCCATGGGAGCCTATGGCGCCGTAGCCAAAGCCATCAAACCAGCACTTAAAGCCGGTGCCATTGTCACCGACGTAGGATCGACCAAACAATCGGTCATCGATGATCTAAAACCACACCTGCCCGCGGGCGTGCATCTTGTTCCGGGGCATCCGGTCGCCGGCACCGAACATTCGGGCCCCGAAGCGGGCTTTGCCAAGCTGTTTGAAAATCATTACACCATCCTGACCCCGGAATCAGGTACCGACATCGATGCCATCGCCAACATAACAACCATGTGGGAACGCTGTGGTTCCATGGTCGAAGTTATGGATGCCCGCCACCACGACAAGGTTCTGGCGATCACTTCGCATTTGCCGCAATTGATTTCCTATACCATCGTCAGCACGGCGACGGACCTGGAAGATCATTTGAAGGACGAAGTCGTGAAATTCGCCGCCGGTGGTTTTCGCGATTTCACCCGCATCGCGGCATCCGATCCCGTCATGTGGCGCGATGTCTGCCTTCACAACAAGGACGCGGTGCTCGACGCGCTGGGCCGTTTCACCGAAGACTTGACCGCTCTGCAACGGGCCATCCGGCGCGGCGAAGCCGACCTGCTGGAGGACACATTCACCCGCACCCGCGAAATCCGCCGCGGCGTCATCGCCGCAAAGCAAGACTTCATCGACGTCAAGAAAGACTAACGGGCGGGCGGGAACGCGGCCTTATTTCGGTCGATTTATCTTCAGGGTCTTGCGTTTCAAAGGACTGTTTCCTGGCTGTGCCGGAGCTTGCCCCCTGGGTTTGTCACCTGCGGATTTAGCACCACCCTTGAAACCGGGCTTGCCGGTGGGCTTGCCGGTGGGCTTGCCGCCAGGTTTGCCGCCGGATTTGCCGCCGGGTTTGGCGTTGAATGCCGATTTATACGGCTTCTTGTCCGACGTTGCGTTTTCAGACCTGTCACCGGGTTTAGCCCACTTTTTCGTCTGGGGATCGTCTTTTGATCGATCCGGACGCTTTTCCCATTTTTTGGTCGGGGCATCGCTTTTCGATCGGTCCGGGCGCTTTTCCCATTTTTTGACCTTGGGCTTCTCATCGAACGAGCCCTCATCGGATTTTTGAACAAACGGGCGTTTGGGTCCCGGTTTCACATAGGCGCCCGACTTCTTGTCATCATAGGATTTCTTCTCGTAAGACTTTTTTTCGTACGGTTTCTTTTCGTAGGACTTCTCGCGAGGAGGGCGCTGTTTTGCTTGCGCTGGTTCCGCCGGTGCTTCGGGGACGCCTTGCAAACGGGTCAAAGCGACGGTTTTTTCGACAATATGATCCGGGCCAATGGCCGTCAGGAATTTGTCGATACAGCCGGGTGCCAGTTCCACATGGGTTTCGTTGTGATGAATTCGGATGGCACCGATATCGGTGTTTGAAATTTCACCGGCACGACACAACATCGGCAACAGCCAGCGCGGTTCGGCACCATTTTTAAGCCCGACGGACAACGAAAACCAGACGCCGTCCTTGAAGTCATCGCGTTGCTTCGGCTTACGTTCAATGGAACGATCCCGGGTGCGCCCCTCGGAACGATTGTCTGAGCGGACAGGCGACCAGTCCCCTTTCTTTTCAGGCGGTGCCTGGTCCTGCAATTCTTCGGGCGCACTGCGGCTCGCCGAACTCTGGCGCAAGAAAGCGGTGGCGATCTGTTCGCCACTATAGCGGGACAGGATTTCCTGCACGAAAGGCCGTTCCTCATCGGTCAGCGGGTCACTGAAGGCAGGATCGGCCATAATACGCTCGCGGTCACGCTTAAGGATTTCGTCAACCGAAGGTGCCCGCGCCCAGGTCGCCGTGACATTGGCGCTGCCCAACAGACGATCTGTTTTTTTACGGGCGTTGTTGGGCACCAGCAAGACACTGACGCCTTTGCGTCCGGCACGACCTGTCCGGCCGCTGCGGTGCAGAAGGCTTTCGCTGTTCTTTGGAACATCGGCGTGGATCACCAGTTCCAGATTAGGCAAATCGATGCCGCGAGCTGCGACGTCGGTGGCCACACACACGCGGGCCCGCCCATCGCGCATAGCCTGAAGGGCATGGGTGCGTTCATTCTGGCTTAATTCACCCGACAACGCGACCACCGAAAAACCTCGGTTATTCAAGCGACTGGTCATGTGATTAACCGTGGCGCGAGTGGCGCAGAAAACGAGGGCATTTTTCGCCTCGTAAAAGCGCAACACGTTAATGATCGCATTTTCGCGCTCGTAAGACGGAACGGTCAGGGCCCGGTATTCGATGTCCAGATGCTGTTTTTCTTCACCCGAGGCGGCAACACGTACCGCATCGCGCTGATAGCGCTTGGCCAGGGCGGCAATGGAACGCGGTACGGTGGCAGAAAACATCAACGTTCTGCGATCGGTCGGGGCGGCATCGAGAATTGTTTCCAGTTCCTCGCGGAACCCCATATCAAGCATTTCATCGGCTTCATCAAGAACCACGGCCTTCAGGCCCGAGGCATCGAAAGAACCGCGCTTGATATGATCGCATAACCGGCCGGGTGTACCGACAACAATGTGAGCACCCCGTTCAAGTGCCCGCCGTTCGGTACGCATATCCATGCCACCAACGCAGGAGGCAATGGACGCCCCCGTCATTTCATAAAGCCATTCCAGTTCACGTTTGACCTGCAATGCCAGTTCCCGGGTTGGTGCCACGACCAGCGCCAGGGGAGCCTTGGAATGACCGAAGCGGTCCGCACCGTCCAACAACGTGGGTGCCAGTGCCAGGCCAAATGCAACGGTTTTACCCGACCCCGTCTGGGCCGAAACCAGGGCATCGACATCGTGTAGTTCAGGGGCCAATACGGCCTTTTGAACGGGGGTCAAAGCTGCATAGCCGCGTTTGTTCAACGCTTGCTCAAGCGCCGAAACGACGCCTTCAAATTCTGTCATGTTACTCTTCCGGAAAACGGGTTTCTGTGTGCGCCGATTCCGATAACCGGTTAAGAGAGCGCACATTGCCGCGATCAAAGCTACGGCGAAATAATTAATGTTGGGCGTGTTGTACTTGGTGTTAGCAGTGCCGTAAAGGGGTCACGCACATGCTTTTTGCGATATCTCCCATGTTGGTGCTGCATACGGCTTTGATAATCGGCTTGTCAAACTCCTGAAATACGACATACGCTAATCCTGAATTGACAGCAGAAAGAAACCACTATGAACGAGATTCCAAGCAGTATTTCAATTGCCCCCTACACCCAACAGCGCATCGATCTGGCCGCGGCCTTTCGCTGGACGGCAAGACTGGGCATGCACGAAGCCATCGCCAATCATTTCAGCATGGCTGTTTCGGACGACGGATCACAATTTTTGATAAACCCGTATGGTCGGCATTTTTCAAAAATGCGGGCCAGTGACCTGATTCTGCTAGATGCCAATGATCCGGAATCGGCCAACCGCGACGATATCGACCGCACAGCGTGGTGCATTCATGGCGCCATGCATCGGAAGAACCCGCAGGCACGCTGCATCATGCATGTCCATTCCAAGTACGCCACGGCATTGGCCTGCCTTGCCGATAGCACCATGTTGCCGATTGATCAAAACACCATGCGGTTTTTTAACCGGGTCGCCATCGACGACGGGTTTGATGGCTTGGGCCTGGAAGACGAGGCGGAACGATTGGCCACGTGCCTTGGCAACAAACACCTTGTCCTCATGGGCAATCACGGCTTTATGGCGGTGGGCGATAGTGTGGCCCAGGTTTTTGACGACATGTACTATTTCGAGCGTGCGTCCGAAACCCTGCTTACCGCCTATTCAACAGGCCGGGAACTTAGGGTGGCATCCGACGAGGTGGCGGAAAAAACAGCCGTCCAGATTGAAGAGTATGCAGAATTTGCCGTCCGTCACCTGGCCGCGCTGAAGGCTATTCTTGACGAAGAAGAACCCGACTACCGGAATTGAAGATACGGTCTCGAGAAAGTAAGGACGATTTTGGATCAGGGGCCGGCGTCAAGCCCGCCAACTGATCGTCAATACTTTACCATCTCACCAACGGAAGCTGCAGCAGCTTCACCGGACCGGCGTAGAAATTTCGTTGTTGAACCGTCAAGGCCACGTTCAGCGTCGCCGGGCCACCATTTCGCGGCCGTTTGGCAAACACGCCCAGCAACAATTTTGCGCTCATCGCCTGCCCTGCACCGATAATTCCAAGGTGCGAAAAGGCATCCAGGGTTTCATTAAATCCCTGTACTCGCGCGGTAAATGCGCCCACGGGTTGCAGGTCGCGGTCCAGGGCCAATGTACCGTCGGCACGAATGCCGAGCGCGCCGTGGCTGAGGGCAATCCGGTCCACTTCCACCGTGCCGCCGCCATCACGCCAGATTTCCAGGGCCTCGATCAAGGATGCACCGGGACCGCGGGGGAGCGAGCCCAGCAGACGCCCGGTCATGCGCAGGCCTTCAATTTTGCTGCCCAGCGGCGAGGCGATGACAGTCGTTGGCAGTTCAATCCCGGAAGATGTCAAATCAAGAGTCAGTGTCGCGGCCCCCTGCCCCGCCCCGGTCGCCACCGGAAGGCGCCGCACGTTGATGTCGGCGCTTGCCAGCGATATCTTCCCCCCCGTCGTCCCTTGCTGCGCGGCCAGATCAAGACCCAGGACCCTCAGGTCGACGGATTGCGGGTCGCCGTCTTTGAATATCAACTCGGCTTGGGCGCCATCGAGTGTTCCGCGATACGTTTGGCGTTTTTCACCCCCCAAGAAGGACACCATCTGCTGGCCACTTGTGCGCAGGAAGAATCGGCCCGGTCGCCACGGCCTCGCGGTGACATTCAGGCTGTCCCCTTCCCAGTCCCAGGGCGATGTTGCATGCGGTGCGCCAAACCCGGGGTTGGCCAGTTCGACCCTGATCCAGAATGGATAACCCGTGGCGCGCATGTCGTCATAACGGACGCTGTACCCTTCGGCCCGGCGCTCGCCGACCCAGTGTTGGGATGCCTCGATCATCACCCGCGCGCCATAGACCCAGACCCCGGTGTACACCAGCACCATCGCCAGCAAGCCCAAGGCGGAAATCGCCACACGACGGACCAGGGGAAGGGTTAGAAAAGTAACTGATTTTTCCATTATTCTGCTGACACCGCGTTTCACTCAGGTCATTGGTTCCCTTGTTATAGGGCGTTGCGCAATTTCAGGCGAGAGGATAGCCTTCGAAGGACAGCCCCGGTACCGCGATAACAACGACAAAGGCTTATTTTGCAGGACTTAACCAAGGAACCGACGTGGATTTTCGGCTACGGCTCGCTGATGTGGAATCCCGGATTTCCATATATCGAGGCTTCGGCAGCCAGGCTCGAAGGATACCACCGGGCGCTGTGCCTGTATTCCCACCGCTATCGCGGCACCCCTGAAAAACCTGGCCTGGTGCTGGGGCTGGACCATGGCGGGTGTTGCAACGGGCGGGCTTACCTGCTGGATGAAAATGATATCGACGAGGTCATGGCCTATCTGAATGACCGGGAAATGATCAACAATGCCTATGCCCCCACATACCTGTACGTGGCCCTGGAAGACGGCCGCACGGCGCGGGCCTATAATTTCATCGTGCGCAACGACCATCCGCAATATACGGGCCCGATCAGCATTGAAGAAACAGCCCGGTTTGTCGTGCAAGGGTGCGGTGAACGCGGCACGGCGCTGGAATACCTTAAAAACACCATCGACCACCTGGCCGCGACCGGAATAGTCGAGGAAAAACTGGACCAGGTTTACGAACTTGCCCGTAAAGCCTTAGAAAATCAGAGCGACGTTTAACTGCACTTGGAATAACCGCAATCCAGACAGGTGTCGCAACCTTCCTGTTTGTGCAGGCCAGCCTGACCACATTTTGGGCACTGGCGCAGGCGGGGCGCAGTGCCGCCCGAAGAACTTTTGTCGCTGTTGTCAGCACTTGAACCCGGATTTTCAGCCCTGCTGCCGCCAAGCACCATCACCTGAGCCTTCGGCGCCTCTTCGTTCAGGGTGCCAGGGCTTTTCAGGAAGCCGACGGAAATCATGTGTTTTTCGATAACACCCCCGATGGCCGCCAGCAACGACGGCACATAACGCCCGCCCATCCACTGCCCACCGCGCGGGTCGAACACCGCCTTCAATTCTTCGACCACGAACGACACATCACCACCCCGACGGAATACCGCCGAGATCATCCGGGTCAACGCCACCGTCCAGGCATAATGTTCCATGTTCTTGGAGTTGATGAAAATCTCGAACGGCCTGACCCGGCCGCTATCATCAAGGATATCGCTTAGCGTGATATAAATCGCATGATCACTTTCCGGCCAGCGCACCTTATAGGTCGCCCCCGCCAGTTCTTCGGGCCGGTCCAGTGGCTGGAACAAGCGGGTCACCGGTCCGGCGTCGCCAAGATCAACCGGCATGGAACGGGCCGTCGGTTTTTCCAGCGGCAATTCCGGTTCGTCGTCGGATTTGGCATCGCTTTTAAGTTCCAGCACCGCACCGGTCACGTCATTGGGCCGATAGGTAGTGCAGCCCTTGCAACCCAGATCATAGGCCTGCATGTAAATATCCTTGAAATCATCAAAGGGAATGTTTTCCGGGCAATTGATGGTCTTGGAAATGGAACTGTCGACAAATTCCTGCACCGCCGCCTGCATCACCAGATGATCATTGGGGCTGAGGCCCTGCGCATCGACGAAGGCGTCAGGCAGCGGCGTATCCTCGCCTTTCAGGCGTTTGAACAGGCGAAAGGCATAATCCGAGACTTCTTCTTCGCGGCGGGTTCCATCAGGCATCAGTACGTGGCGCAGATACTTGAAGCTGAAAACCGGTTCCAGACCGGAAGAAACATTATCGGCGAACAATGAAATCGTTCCCGTCGGCGCGATAGACGTCAGCAGGGCATTGCGAATGCCATGTTCGGCAATGGCTTCGCGGACATCTTCGTCAAGCCCCATGATGCCTTCACTGGCCAGATACTTTTTTGCATCGAACAAGGGAAAAGCGCCCTTTTCGGCGGCCAACCGGGTCGACGCCAGGTAAGCCGAGCGCTGGATCGTCTTCATCCACTTGCGGGTCAACGCCACCGCTTCGGCCCCGCCATAGCGCGCCCCGCACATGATCAGGGCATCGGCGAGACCGGTAACACCCAGGCCGATCCGCCGTTTGGCACGGGCTTCGTGTTCCTGTTCGGGCAAGGGAAAGCGGGAAATATCGATGACGTTGTCCATCATCCGCACCGACGTCGCGACCAGGTTGGCCAGCGCCGTTTCGTCTATACGGGCCGTCTCTTCGAATGGGTTTTCAACCAGCCGGGTCAGATTGACCGACCCCAACAGGCAGGCCCCGTAGGGAGGCAGGGGTTGTTCGCCGCAAGGATTAGTGGCGTGTATGGTTTCGCAATAATTCAGCGGGTTCATGCGGTTGATGCGGTCGATAAAAATGACACCCGGTTCAGCGAAGGCATAGGTCGCGCGCATGATCTTGTCCCACAGTTCGCGGGCCGGCAGGCTTTTATAGGCGCTGCCGCCAAAGCTCAACTGCCACGGCGCATCTTCCTTGACCGCACGCATGAAATCATCGCTGATCAGCACCGACAGATTGAACATACGCAACCGTCCGGCTTCCTGTTTGGCTTCGATAAAGGATTCGATATCAGGATGGTCGCAGCGCATCACCGCCATCATGGCACCACGCCTTGAACCGGCGCTCATGATCGTCCTGCACATGGCGTCCCACACATCCATGAACGACAGCGGACCCGAGGATTCGGCCCCGACGCCTTCGACCGCGGCCCCCTTGGGCCTGAGGGTCGAAAAATCATACCCGATGCCGCCACCCTTCTGCATGGTCAGCGCGGCTTCTTTCAGGTTATCAAAAATACCGGCCATGTTGTCGGCGATTTCGCCCATGACAAAACAGTTAAACAAGGTCACGGACCGCCCCGTGCCAGCCCCCGAGACGATTCGCCCGGCGGGCAGAAATTTGAAATCATCCAGCGCGTCGCGGAACTGTTCTTGACATCCGTCACGGTCCGCTTCGGGTTCTGCCTCGGCCAGTGCGCCAGCCAGACGGTCCCAGGTGTCCTCGATGGATTTATCGATGGCTTTCCCATCCGCCCCTTTAAGACGGTATTTCATATCCCAAATCTGCTGCGAAATGGAGGCGACCTGAACCATGCTTATGCCTTTGAAATATTTGGGACAACCCTAAAAGCGGCGCCTGTTCCAGCGCGCTCGCGAGGGCTTTAGCCTAAGCCCCCGGGCAGGCAGGGTCAAGGTTCATGTTCTTGTTATGTTTTCCACAGTACTGTCCCGCACGACCCGCTACAAAGGCACGGGTCCGGGCCTGTTATCCCCGTTATTCACACCCCGTCAATCCACAGGTCAAATCAGCCAAATCATTTTGCCCGGCCTTCTTCGATCAGACGGTTGCTTGCCGTTTCGATTCGGTTTTCCAGTTCCGTCATGAAGCTTTTGCGATCAAGCCCCGTGGGCATGGGGTCGAGATATTCCAGCACGATACAGCCCGGTTGCTTGAGAAATTTGCGCCTTGGCCAGAACAAGCCGGAATTAAGGGCCACCGGAATGACCGGGGCCTCGGCCCTTTTGTAAACAGCCGCAACGCCGGGGTGATAGGGTAACTTATCACCAACCGCAGCCCGCGTACCTTCGGGGAAAATCACCACTTTGCGCCCATCATCCAGTGCCGCAAGGGATTCAGCCACCAGCTTTTTTAAGGAACTGGCACCGCCATCCCGGTCGATGGCGATCATCTTTGCTTTGCGCAGCAACAGCCCGTAGAACGGGATCGACAGAAGCTGCTTTTTCAAAACATAGGTCGCATCTTCGAAAATCGTCAGGAATATACCGGTTTCCCACGCCGATTGGTGCTTGCTAACGATGATCGCCGCACCCGACGGCAGGTTATGCAAACCCCGAAATTCCATATTCACCCCGGCAACGATCCTGAGTGTCGCCATGGTGAGCTTCATCCAAACCCCCAATCCACGTTGCAAAACGCGGCGCGGAAACGGCAGCGTCAGCATCAGGACGATGGAAAAAAATGTCCCGTACGTAAAAAACAGGACATTAAAAGCAAGAGATCGCATAAAGGTCATGAGCTGGTCTTTTTCATCGATTGTTCGGTGTCAGAATGTTTTCACCCACGTGGCGAAGCCAGGCCAGTAAAAACTTGTTGTATTCGCCGATGACAAGGCCCGCCGTTCCCGGCCAGGCCCACCACCGTCCGATCTTTACATGTTCGGCTGATACCGCATGGGCGATGATGTCAATGCCCCCCATGGCATGGCGGAATTCCAGCAAACTGCGCGGCATATGATAACCGCTGGTAACCAGACGCAGGGACGTAATACCTTCGTCCGCGACCCAGGCGGCCGTTTCACTGGCATTGCCCCGGGTGTTGGTCGCCCCGCCGATGCCGATCCGCCGTTCCAGCTCTTGCGGGTTGGCCTGTGACACTTGCAAAAGGGTCTTCACATCAAGCCCCTCATAGACACCTGACACGAACAACTTTTCAGCCAACCCCAGGGACAACAGACGCAGGCCTTCATCCAGACGACCGCTGCCGCCGGTCAGCACGACGATAGCGTCGGTGCGGGTTTCGTCATCGGCCACGTGCACCGGGATCGACCCGGCAAACGCGATCAATCCGCCCAGCCAAATCACAAGTGCGATAACGGCACCAAAAGCAACGCGCCTGATCGGTGCGTGACTACGTCGCCTTGACGAAAATTTGCTCATACTGCGTCCTTCCTCCCCGAAGGCTACGCCCAACATTCGAATTTGACTATAACATCTTCCTGAGAGTTTTCATCACTGTCAGGCGCGCCGTTGCCATGGCAATCAATGCCACCGCAATGGGCAGGCTGATCAGAACCAGCCAACCGACCGGGGGAAGGGACAGGTCCGGCAGCATTCCCGATTGGAGGGAATCGGCGAGATAGCCAATGCCCCACAACGTCGGCAACGCCAGGCCTAAACTGATCAGACCGCCTTTCAAACCCAACATCAGGGCGCGGCTGGCAAACTGGCGGGCAATATAGGTATCCTGTGCACCGATCAGATGCAGAACCTCGATCGCATCCTGATGGATTGCCAGCCCCGTACGGGTCGTAAAAATGACCGTTCCCACGGTCGCCAGGCCAATAAACAGCAACACAGCCGAAGCCAGCGCCTGAACGGTTTTAA
>Ga0316204_10005163_pt1 | contig 22075 bp, 17 predicted proteins | sample 6monrhotite_MG_2_FD_205661 | JGI IMG/M metagenome (GOLD analysis project Ga0316204, IMG submission 205661) | Microbial mat bacterial communities from mineral coupon in-situ incubated in ocean water Damariscotta River, Maine, United States -... | ecosystem: Environmental > Aquatic > Marine >... | reverse complement strand
GTGCCAATAACATTCCCGCAGGGCTTTGTTACCAACGTCTCACTATTGAAAATGATCAACCTCCGTTTTGTTTGCATGGATTAAATGCCATTTACCTAGCACCCTACGGTTGGTATCGCGTAGATGTTAGGGGTAACAAACAAGGGGTTAATGCACAGTTCTGCCCACCAGTTGAAAAACTGGCGTTTGATATCCTTTCAACAGGTGAAGCTGACTTACCTGAAATATGGGCTGAACCTCTTCCGATTATTGTCCAGGCACTTACCTTAAATAGTAGCCATTTGGAGGTGATTAAAAACCTACCTGATGTTGAACTAATAAGTAGTTGCTGAAAAAACAAACAAATGAACCTCTTCTCAAAAGTCTCTTAATTCGTATTGCTCGTTTGTGCTATAAAATACTTATAAGTAATGAGTTTTTATGGAGTGAGTGATGCGACTAATTTTTGTGCACGGTTGGAGTGTGGTCAATACCAACACCTATGCGCAGTTGCCCCAAGCGTTATCGGGGGCGGCTAGTCAATACGGCTTGGATATCGATATCCAGCATATCTATCTGGGGCGCTACATTAGTTTTCATGATGAAGTGACGGTGGACGATATTGCTCGGGCGATGGATCGAGCCTTACGTGACCTACCGGACAATAGTGAAACGACGATCAAGCCCTTCTCATGCATTACACACTCAACAGGTGGGCCTGTAGTACGTCATTGGGTGGATCGTTATTATGGCAAGGATAGGCTATCAGAATTGCCGCTCAGACACTTAGTGATGCTCGCCCCCGCTAATCATGGTTCGACCTTAGCTCATTTGGGTAAGGCGAGAGTGGGGCGTATCAAGGCGTGGTTTGCGGGTGTTGAGCCTGGGCAGCGGGTGCTAGAGTGGCTGAGCCTAGGCAGTGATGAGCAGTGGTCGCTGAATGAGAATTATCTTGATTATGATTATTCAGAAGCAAATTTTTATCCCTTTGTGTTGACGGGACAGGGGATAGATCACATGTTTTATGATTTCCTGAATAGTTATCTAGTCGAAAGTGGTTCAGACGGCGTTATTCGTGTGGCAGGTGCTAGCATGAATTATCGCCACATCTCACTTAAGCAAAATTGTGAGGATGTTGTTCGTAAAAAACCACTGACCTACGCCCTAAAGGAGGACGGCCCGGTGCGTGTTTCACCGCGTGTACCTCTGGGTGTCTATAAGGGGTACAGTCACAGTGGCCCTCGAATGGGTATTATGGGCAGTATTAAAGCGAATGATGGTAACGCGCCGATAGTACAAGATATTCTCAAGTGCATCAGCGTTGGAAATGCAGATGAATATACTACCCGCACGGAGCAGCTAGATGCTATGAGTGAGCAGCAGCAACAAGGTGGTGACAGGTATTGCATGCTGGTATTTAATATTCACGACGATCAAGGTGAAAGGATTAAGCAGGATGACTATGATTTGTTTATTCTGGCTGGCAAAAAGTATCAGCCTCAAGGATTACCGAAAGGTTTTTTTAAAGATCGTCAAATGAATGCCCAGGCCGGACGTTTAGTATATTATCTTGATGCTGATAAAATGAATGAGATCAAGGGTGGTCGGTTAGGCATTCGGGTTGTTGCCCGCCCGGTGAGTGGCTTTTCCTACTACAGAGCGGCAGAATTTCGCACGGATAATCTCTCACTAAGTGATGTTATCAATGGAAATGAAACCATCTATATAGATATTGAACTGCACCGTTTTGTGGATGAAAATGTGTTTCGTTTTGACCCAGCAAGTGGTGGGCCGAAAAACTTTAAAAAGATCAAGCCAGCAGGGAAAGTGATAAATGATGACTGAAGGGATGCAAAAGAACGTCATGTATAGCGTCTGAGATAATCTATAAACTTGGCAATATATTTCTGTATTGTTCTAATTACCTGTGATTATAGGGTTTCCCGCGTGGCCCGCTAGCCTGGATAATGTGTGAATTATTTGGGCTAGTGCATAGAGGCTTCTTTTAACATGTTGGTTTTTATAATTTAAATATGCCCTGAGAATGGACGTATTACTTCAGATTGTTTAGTTGTGGTCTGCTTAGTAATGCTCGTAATTTCATGGATAAGTGTAAGCAGTGAAGGATAAATGGGAATGTCGGCAACAAAACAGATCGCGCGATTTTTAGGACCACTGGTAGGCATTGGGGTGCCGATGTTGCTAGATATTCCAGGTCACCCTCAGGCTGATGCGATGTTGGGTGTGGTGCTGTGGATGGCGATTTGGTGGCTGACTGAGTGTGTACCGCTGGCTGTCACGGCCTTGTTACCCCTTATTCTCTTTCCCCTTAGCGGCATCGCCAGTGCCAAGGAGACTGCACCCCGTTACATGAGTTCGATCATGTTTCTATTTGTCGGTGGCTTTTTGATTGCACAGGCGATGGAGCGTTGCGGTTTGCACCAACGGATTGCATTGTTGATTTTATCGCGCCTACATCGTAGCCCGGTACAAATATTGTTGGGCTTTGCCTTAACCACCGCCTTTCTTTCAATGTGGATCTCGAATACCGCCACAACGATGTTGATGGTGACCATTGCCATCGCAGTATTAAGCCGTCTTGATAAGCTATTTGATCACAGCACCATGTTGCTGCTGGCTTCAACGCTGTTGTTGACCATCGCCTACAGTGCCAATATTGGCGGCATGGGTACGCCAGTAGGAACAGTACCGAACTTCGTTTTTCTAGAAAACATGCGTTTGATTGATCCTGAGCTGGTGCCGAGTTTTATGCAGTGGATGATGGTCGGCGTCCCCGTGGTGATCGTTGGCATTACCATCGTGGTGTTTATATTGGGGCAAAGGGTCAAAACCCTGCCTTGGTCAAAACAGGCGATGGAAGGCGTGCATGGTGAGTTGCTGAGCTTAGGTGTTATGCGCCGAGACGAAAAATTTGTCGCCTGGGTGCTGGGTCTCACCGCATTGGCGTGGATGACCCGTAAAGGGATCTCTGGTGAAAGTATTTCGATTCCCGGCTGGTCGTCACTACTGCCTTATCCAGGCGTCGATGACGGTACGGTAGCCATGCTTGCGGCGCTCGTGCTGTTCCTTATTCCCATACGAGAGGGTAAACCTATATTGGGCCATGAGGCAATTGGTCGCCTGCCATGGGAGATTTTACTGTTGTTGGGTGGTGGTTTTGCGTTAGCGATGGGTATGAAAGGCTCTGGACTATCTCAATGGATAGGGGAGCAGCTGGCCTTCCTTTCCGTTGTTCCGCTACCGTTGATGTTACTAGGTATCGCCCTGGTGATTACGTTTCTAACCGAGGTGACCAGTAATACCGCCACCACACAAGTTATGCTACCCGTGCTAGCCGCTGTTGCAGCCGTCTCCGGCTTAGACGCGACCCAAATACTCTTGGTTGCCACTTTAGCCGCCTCATGTGCGTTCATGCTACCCGTTGCGACACCACCGAATGCGATCATTTTCGGCACTGAACGGGTCACCATGGCCGAAATGATGAAAGTCGGTATACGGCTTAATATCATAATGCCGTTGGTGATTGTCGCGATGGTATTGATGCTACGGGATGTAATGCCGTAAATCTCTTCATTGCGATGTTTATCTGGTAATGCACATAACGGCTCTAGGGTATGGGTTTAGTGTGACTTTGGTCTAAACTAACGTGGCTACCCGCTTTTATTTATAAAATACCGCCCCTCACTGACCTTCAGGTAACTAGTTGCTTTTTATGTTGTTTTTCATTTTTAGTAATAGTGTGTCTAGGTGTTTTATATCACCTTCTGACATCCCCGCTAGCATTTCAGAAACCATCTCATGTTCACGTTGAATAAAAAATGAAACTTTTTTTTGCACGTCCTCAATGGGCTTGATAATAAAGCTTCGTCGATCTTTTTTACTTCGTTCTTTAATCAATATGTTTTTATTTTCAAGTTCTTGAACTAAGCGGGTGACCTGAGATTTATCCCTTCCGGTCTTTTGTACTAGCATTGCCTGCGAAACCTCCCCCTCTTCTGCCAATATCCTAAGAATGAGGATTTGTAGTGGCGAAAGCCCTGCATCCGCGTCTTGAACGACATCTTTCATTTTTATTCTGATGAGAAATAGCAATTCAAATAAGTTTTGTTGAATCTGTGGTTTTTCTTCTGAGTGTTCCATTTAAATCACCAATAAGATAAATAACAGTGCAATTAGTTGACAATAACAACTAATTTGCCATAATGGTTGATAATGTCAACTATTATGAGGCGTGATAATGTCAAGTCGCAACAATAACAGTCAGATACTCGCTGAGTTACACGACGTAACGAAAGTATACCAGCAGGGCAGTATTCAGGTGCAGGCTTTACGTGGAATTGATCTTGTTATAAAGCGCCAACAATTCAGCTTTATTGTCGGTCCATCAGGGAGTGGTAAAACCACATTGCTTAATTTATTAGGTTGTATTGATGTGCCGAGTAAAGGCATGTTTACCTTATTAGGCAAAGAGATTGCCTCTCTATCGGATAATCAATTAGCTGATTTTCGTAACCAACATATTGGGTATATATTTCAAAACTTTAATCTCATGGCGGTGCTTTCAGCTTATGAGAATGTTGAATATCCTCTTATTTTACAAAATATTCCTAAAAAAGAGCGCCATGAGCGCGTAACAGAAATTCTTACCGCGGTTGGCTTAGCTAAACGCCAACATCATAAACCTGCACAGATGAGTGGCGGTGAGCAACAGCGTGTTGCGATAGCCAGGGCATTGGCTAAGCGGCCTAACCTTATTCTTGCTGATGAGCCTACCGCAAACCTTGATTCCCATACGGGGAGCGACATTATTGAGTTAATGCTGTCGATGCAAGCACGCTATAAAACCAGTTTTATTTTCTCAACCCATGATGAGCAGGTGATGCAACATGCCAGTGAAATTATAACGATTAAGGATGGGCGAGTAGAAAAGGTCAGCAAAGCTGGAGGTGTGCTATGAATAATCTAAAACTTGCGGTCAGAAATTTATTAAGAAACCGTCGTCGTTCAGTCACGACCATTCTGACTATGGTCATCGGGATGACGGCTTTGTTGCTATTTGGTGGCTTTATTTCCAGCATATATTTCGGCATGCAGACAGAAATTGTAAGGTCTCAAGGACACTTGCATATTTATCCTCAAGGTTATCTTGAATATGGCTCAAGTCGCAGTACTGATTATTATATCGATGACTATAAAGCGTTGATAAATACTATTAACAGTGACGATTTTTTAAAAAATAGCATTGAAGTAATAACCCCTATCGTACATTTGAATGGTATTGCTGGGAATTATGCTGCTGATACCTCCAAAACTTTTTTTGCCACCGGTTTGATCCCTTCAGAGCATAATAAAATGCAGCTATGGGATAACCATAAGCTTAATGTGAAGCCTTTATATCTTGCCTTAACGGATGACAACACAGCACAAGGCGTTGTTGGCTTTGGCATGGCTCGTATGCTGAACCTTTGTGAGTCTTTAAATATTGCTGATTGTAGTGATCATCCTAGTCAATTTCTGAATGACGGGGCGATTGACGACGATGTGGTGTTTTTACAATCGCTTGTAGAAGACGAAATAGCAGAGTCCCAGGCTGATAAATCAGCTCCACATATTGATTTGCTGGCCTCAACTGCGAGTGGCGCACCCAATGCGGTTTCATTATCCATTGTAAAAGCTCAACGACAGGGGAATAAAATACTGGATGATAGCTTTATCGCTATGCATCTACAACAGGCGCAACAACTTGTTTTTTCCAATGATTCGCGTGTCACTACGATTGTATTACAGCTTAAAAATAGCGAATTGATGGAAGAGATTCAGGTGTATCTAGAGCATTTTTTGGATAAAGGGGGTAGTGCTAGCGGAAAACTAGAAGTGAAAAATTTTACTCAATTTAATGCTGAATTTTATCAAGTGATGAATATGTTTTTTGTGATTTTTATCTTTGTGGCATTAGTTATAAGCCTAGTGGTGTTATTTACCACCATTAACACGTTGACTATGAGTGTCATGGAGAGAGTTTCTGAGATAGGTTCATTAAGGGCGATGGGGTTACGCAGAAGTGCTGTGCGCTGGCAGTTTTTGCTAGAAGGGATGGTAATTGGTGTCGTGGGTGCAACGCTTGGAATTATCGTTGCTATAGGTTTGGCACAGTTGTTTAACCAAGCAGGATTTTCTTGGATAGCACCGGGTAGTGCTGAGCGTCGTAACTTACAGGTTTTGTTGTTTTCAACACCTTATTTAATGTTTGGTACATGGTTTTTTATGATTTTCGTAGCGACATTATCTTCTTTAATGCCTGCTAGGTTTGCAGCAAAAATGAACATCGTTGATGCAATACGCAATAGTTAATCCTTATAGGGGAGTAGTGATGAAAACTAAATTTAATCCACACTTTATAAAAGCAGCTTTGATGGGGGTAATAATTATGTTTGGCTTACAATATATGGATTTTTCGAAAGCAGATACAAGTCAAAATGTATTGGTTGCAAAAGAGATTTTACAACGTTCTGATGAAATTCGTAATCCTGATACCCCCTTTTCGACGAGAATGATTTTAACCGAGTACAATAAGGCTAAGGTTACCGACAAAATGGTGTTAATGGTTCATTCAAAAAAACAGCAAAACAACGCTCAATACCGTAGTCTGGTAGCGTTTTTACAGCCCAGTCGTGATGCGGGTAAATTGATGTTGCAAAACGGTAATGAAATTTGGTTTTATGATCCCTCGGCGAAAAATAGTATTCGCCTCTCAGCGCAACAGCGACTGATGGGGCAAGCTTCAAACGGCGATGTAATGACAACTAATTTCTCCTTAGATTACGAGGCAATATTGCTGGGTGAGACGGTGATCAAAGATGCTGATAAAAAATCCCGTGCGGCTTATCATCTTCACATGACGGCTAAAAAAAATAATGTTACCTACGCCTTTGCCGATTTTTGGGTGGAAAAAAAGAGTTATCACCCTATTAAAGCCAAATTTTATTCCAGCAGTAAGCGCTTAATGAAAATCGCCTACTATCGCCGTTTTCAAAAAGAGCTAGGCGAGATACGTCCTACTGAGGTGTTGATTATAGATGGTGTCGATACCAATAAGGTGACACGGATGAAAATGAATGACTACCGGGCCATTACTATTCCAGAAGCTTGGTTCCAGCGTAGCTATTTACCTCGGTTTAAAGGTTAACTTGGTAGGGTTATGAAAAGATTCAGTATTACGCTCATCACCTTGTGTATGGTTTTAACACTCTCTCCTTTGATGGTGGAGGCAGATAATAGCGAAAATGTTGACCTGGAGTTTTTACCGCTTCTTGATAATGATGTGAGTGAGGATGACCTTGAACCTATTAGTGCGACAGAGGCGAGCGGCTTTACATTCACATTGGATAATATGTTTCAAGCAACTGATTGGAAAGATCAGAGCCAGCTGGTGTTAAAACTGCCGCGAGTTAACAATGAAAATTGGCGTAATTTAAGCCGACTTGGGATGCGAGGTGGGTTATTATTCAGCGCTGGTATAAACTTTAATATAGATGTGTTACTTAATGCCTATAGCGTTCAGCATGACGATTTTAACGGGTCTGACGATCTACGCCTGGATCTTAAAGAGGCCTACGTAAGCTGGCAGCAATCACCTACCCAGTTTATCGATATTGGTCGAATTAATATAAAAAATGGCGTCGCGACAGGTTTAAATCCTACCGACTATTTCAAAGTGGGTGCGGTGATTGATCATAATACAGAGGATGTTAGCCAGTTACGTGATGCTAGGCTAGGCACGGTGTTAATTAAAGGGCAAAAACTATGGGACGGCGGATCACTTACTCTGCTGGCATCACCCAAAATGAGTGACAAAAATGGGCGTTGGTATAGCGATAAAGGTGTGATTGGCCTCAACGTGCAAAAAAGTAACGCTTATCAGCGAAGTATGCTGGTCTTCACCCATAAACTTAGCGAGGATTTCAGCCCTGAGCACATCTATTACAATGAGTCAGGGAATCATAACCTTGGTTTGAATGTAAGTAAGGCCATAAGTAATCAATGGCTAAGCTACGTTGAATGGAGCGTTGGCAAGCGCCGTAATTTAATTGACGAAGCGCTCTTGAAGGCAAGGAGTGAAAATCTTCTATCACCCTCAATAGCTCAATGGTTTCCTGATGATAAAGGCGAATACTATCAGCATCAATTTGTGATGGGTGCTTCGTATACCTCAGCTTTGAATATCACTACAAACCTTGAATATCTCTATAACGAAGCAGGTTTATCAAAAACCGATGTAGAGGACTTGTTTACGGCAGGGGTGAATAGTCAAAACAATCCTATGGCACAGGGGCAACTGCTTTCAATCAGTGGATTAGCAAAAACTAGAGGAGAATCATTTGGCCAGCACACGTTATTTCTACGCTCAAACTGGCTAGATGCAGGGGAGGATGGGCTTAACCTTACTGGGCTGCTATTTTATGACCTTAATGATGATAGTTATCTTATTCAGGCGGAAATAGCGTATGAACTAAATTCAAATGCACTATGGTCTATCAGGGTTGCTAATTACCTCGGTCATAACAAAAGTAATTATGGCAGCATAGCTAAGCAGCAAACGGCTACTTTGTTGTTAGAGTATAGCTTTTAGGGGGTTACCATGTGTGTCTTGGCGAATTTCAAAATCGATAGTTCAAATGATGTATTCCTGATATCCATTAACTCGGTATATCGCTGCAGCTTCCAATGGCTCTGCTGACAAACGATGCAACTTTTCCACATGGCACATTAGACGGGACCCTGATTGTTATTAATGTTTGTGTATGGGTATTTTACTGTCTTATCGATTGTCCTCCCTCATTTTGATCTCCCTGTATCAAAAACAGCGGTAAAAAATGGCTTAGCTTAGGCTTGTAATGAAAGCTGCGTAATTTTTCTTCTGTGCCTAATGTTGTCGATTTTCGTCTCCCCTCATATCATAAAACCCGCTATCGAGAGGGACACGAAATCACAATAAAAAGATAACATATTTCCTTAATATTATTAAAGTTTTATCAATGATAGTGATGTTTTTGATATGACTAAATAGTGTTGTTCGGGGGAGGGTGAATCCATAAAGGTATGTTTTATATGTATGTTTTTATTGTTTGATCTCTTGATGGGTATATTTATTTTTTTGTGGACATGCCGTTAAAGGCTCAATACCATACTAAAACACTATGTAATAATAATTAAACGGTAATGTGTTAGTAAAAGGCTTTGGGGGAAGATTTTTGCTAGTGCTTTACCTAATAGTTTCATATAGGAACAGGCATGGTTATAGGCCGTTATGCAGTAGTGGGATTGCAGGCTGGCGGCAGTAGAGACGTTTGTGTGAATTAAAATCCCGTTGCCCTACAGGGCATGTCATCCCCTTATTATTTTGATGGAATATGTATCAAGGGGGGGGAATGTATAAACATCTTGCTCAGGGCCGATTGGCTTTCCATTCGGGCGTAATGCTCTTTTTTATAAGCGTTGCTGGTACAGCGGCGCCCATTTCTGATATTAAAAATACCGTACATAACCTCTCAGTCGATGGTCCTGGCTCAGTAACAGCGGTTTCCGAAAGCCAAATCTGTGCTTTTTGTCATACACCTCATGGGGCGACTTCAGCAAGTGCGCCGCTGTGGAATCGTGCTCTGACCACGGCGACTTATCAGATGTATGATTCGAGCTCCATGGAGTCAGACAAACCGCTACTAATCGGTGATTCATCCAAAATTTGCCTAAGTTGTCATGATGGCACGTTGGCGATTGGTGCAGTGAATGTCTTAAATGGTAAAGCAAACCAGCTGATTGCGATGAACGGTACCCAGACTGGGGGCCAGATGCCCGGCGATAATAGCGGTTTTACCCGTAATTTAGGGGTGGATTTGAGTAATGACCACCCGATATCGATTACTTATGACTCGGTGTTAGCGCTCAGCGATGGTGAGTTGAGAGATCCTGCCCTTAGTCCGCAAGTGGGAGAGCGGAGTGCGGGGGTAAAGCCTACGCTGCCTTTGGTCTCAACGAACACTAGCTCAGCCAAACTGGAGTGTGTGAGTTGCCATGACCCACATATTCGCAGTGATACCCCTGGCGAAGATATCAAGTTTTTACGTCTTAATCGTTTCCAGAGCAATAACGACCCGAGTGGTGATGCCTTTAATGAAGCCGATGATATGATCTGTTTGGCTTGCCATGACAAATCAGGCTGGGTCAATTCTGCCCATGCCAATCAAGATGCCGCCGACGAAATATACACGCAAGCGGCAGCACAGCAGCGTGATTTTCCAGTCAATAACTTTCCGGTATGGCGCGCTGCGTGTTTGAATTGTCACGATACTCATACGGTGCAAGGTTCCCGCCGCCTGTTACGAGAAGGAACAGACAGTACTTCATCACCTAAAGCCGCTGGCAATCCAGCCATTGAAGAGACCTGTTACCAGTGTCACTCCAACGATGGCGACACACTGACATCACAGGGGATTAACACCCAAGTGCCTGATATCAAAAGTGACTTTCAGTTGGCTGTGCATATGCCCATTAACAACAATGAGCAAGAGGCAGGATATGAGGTACATGACATTGGTACTGAGGGCCCTGGTAGCGGTAAGGACTTTATGGAATCATCTGAGCTGCTGGGTAAGGGCAACTTAATGAATCGGCATGCTGAGTGCACGGATTGCCATAATCCACACCGTGTGATTAAAAATCGTAAGTTTAATGATGACCCAGCTAATGTTGATGCGGCGGGCACTCACGATCATTTTGGGCTAGGAGAGCATACCAATATCGCCTCGGGTGTGTTGCGTGGTACCTGGGGAGTGGAGCCTGTCTACCCTGGCGCAACGGAGTTTGGCACGCTTCCTTGGGATTTTGATATTAAAAAGGGCAACCCTCCGGTCAATGGCCTAACCGGGACCGAACAAAGCTATGTGACGCGTGAGTATCAAATCTGTTTGAAGTGTCACTCTAACTTTGCGTTTGATGAGCCGCCTATGTTAGGCCACAGTGGTGGAACATTCCCAGGTACCAATGGAATGTTCCAATATACTAACCAAGCGATGGAGTTTTATGCGCCCGCTGGGCACGAAGGGGAGGGGACAGCGCTAGGAACAGGTGCCGCGACGACTATCAACTATCGCTGTGATGGCGACAATCGTGCTGGGTGTAACTTGACGACCAATAATCATCGCTCATGGCATCCCGTGATGAAGCCGACGGGACGAGATGCTGCTACGCGCAATATTATTAATCCATCACAAGCGTTTATCGACCCCTGGAACAAAGGTCTTGGTACGCAAACTATGTACTGCTCAGATTGCCATGGCAGCGATACCAATCCCCGTACGGTAGAACCAGAAGGCGGTGAAAATGGCCGTGCCTGGGGGCCCCATGGCTCCGAAAATGAGTTCTTACTAAAAGGTCCATGGAATGGTGATTACTGTGGCAACGCAACGGGAGCAACCGAAGGTGGCGATGGTTGTAATAATAATTATGGTGATAATGGGCCAATCCCGTCTGCGGACCACCTCTGTTTTAAGTGCCATAACATTAACACCTATACCGACAGTGGCGACGATGACAACAACGTCTCTGGTGGTACTGGTTTTTCAAAAGACCGTGGTGATGAAAACCTGCATAAATATCATGCAGGAAAGGATGGCTTTCGCTGTATGCTTTGCCATGTGGCTGTCCCCCATGGTTGGAAAAACAAAGCCTTATTGGTCAATCTGAATGATATTGGCCCAGAGGCAGGTTACCCACCCGGGACTGTCATTCCTGAGAACCAAGCCCCGCTGAATGCACCGCCTTACTATCGAAATGCTGGGGTATGGATATACAGCTTTGCGACCAGTGGTAACTGGGATGAACAGAACTGTGAGGGTGATGGACCGGGTGGTAGCATGGAAGATGCGTGTGATCGTATGCCCTAACTTGACGATGTTAATTGGTGATAGTAAAGGTCGCAGGGTGAGCTTTTATCCTTTCGTTTGCCGCTAAGTTTTTAGGATTGTTATGCGCTATATTTTTTTATTACTGATTTCATTGCTAACTGCGCCATTACCCATCATGGCTGAAGAGTTTGTGTGGCCCGAAGGTTTTAAAAATGCCAGTAGCGAACTTAAACAGGTTTGGAAAGCCATCAAGCAGGGCGAAGGGGTTGATGCGCATTTTCGCTTGGGGTTGAGCTCGGCAATGTCACCAGGCAATACGCTTAGTAAAAAGGATAGACAAAACGCTCCTGCTACCTATTTTTCATTGGCGTTCATCTACCCTGGCGATAAGCCGGGGATTATGGCGGGAGATCAAAACTACGGTGGTCTTAGCGTCAATGATCCGATGCAATATTGGGCTATTGGTATTGGCCATTATGTGAAATTTCGGGTAGAAGAAAAAAATAACGCTGTTGCCGATGGTGCATATCAAAAAAATTACGATGAAATACAAGCGCGCGAATTGATTGAAGTTCCTTTATTGAAGGCTATTCTATTATCCGCTGAGCCTGGGAAGAGCGAGCAACGCTTACACGTATATCTTACGGCAAGCTTGCAAAAAAAAGAGCGTCTCTTAACGGACGTCATGCTCGATCTTGATAAGGCTACTCGGCGAAATCAATTAGTTGCTGCATGGGCGGCTACCTGGCTTGCGAACTATTATTTGAAATATGATGATAAGGGGCAGTGGGACATTGGTTATGCTGTTAATCGAGCGCTTGAAGTTCCGCTGAATAAATATGTGGGAAGGATTCGCAGTCATCGCGGTGGACCGTATTACTACGATAGTCAGGGACATTTTAAAGCCTGATAGTGTGATCGATGTCAGTATCTGTAAAGGCTTGTCTATCTCGGATTAATCAGCAGGGTTAGTATGTGTCCTGGCGAATTTAAAATCGATACTTCAAATTGTTGTCATAATAAGGTTGATTGATTAATGGATATATATACAAAAAAATAGCGACATTTATATTAGTCAATTTTTTTGATTAGCACTGTATTCTGACGGTATGTTTCCAATATAAAACCAATTTATAATCCAGGGATTTTCATCCTACTTTTTTCTGATATTTTTTCCTATAAAATTTATTAACCGCGTATACTCGGAAGTTGCTACCGTAAGTGATCAAATAGATTTAATTTGAATTTATAAGGATTTTCTGATCGGCATCTTCATGAGATTAATTAAGGTGCCCGGATAACGTAGGATTCACGCCATGACATGTATAGAAAAACCACCCCGACTTTTGACCAACTCGTTTCCTGTGCTTCTAGCGCTTGGCATGATAATAAGCCCACTTCTAAATGCAGCAACCACACCGCTTAATGATACCGGTGTAGACTTGTGCGGAAACAATGCGGCGATAAAATTAGACTGCCCCGAACCTTCACATCCGGGGCAAGATGCAGACTTTGGTCGTGATGCCCAGGCTAAAAGTGGCGAGCTGAAAAAAATAGGGGCAGGGCATGCAGGTTTTGATTTAACCAAGCTGGATCAGAATGGCAAGTCACTACCCACTACGGCTAAAAAATGGCAGTGTGTGCAGGATAATTACACGGGCTTAATGTGGGAAGTAAAGGCTTCTGGTAATGGGCTGCAGCAAATGGTTCATTCCTATAGTTGGTACATGAGTGATACAACGCTAAATGGTGGTGCTCCTGGTGTGAAAAATGGGGGTAAATGTGCGGATAGCCGTTGTGATACTGAAGGTTATATCGAGGCGATTAATAAGCTGGAGCTGTGTGGCCATAAAGATTGGCGTTTACCCTTACTGGAGGAGTTGCGCTCCATTGTCGATTACAGTCGTGCCTTTCCTGCGATTGATCTTAATTACTTCCCAAATACCCGCTCTGATCCATATTGGGCTAGGGAAATTTGGGTTAAGCGTAAGGGGCGGGATGTTTATAGCATAAACTTTGGAAGTGGCAGGGGGCGTTATATACACCGAGACAGAGCGGGTGTCGGGATACGTTTGGTTAGGGGTGGCCACTAGGTGCATTACACCGATACGAATGGCTGAATATGAATCGCAACAATAACTATTTTACAACGGCAGATTCCAAATGATTAATTGCTCCATATTTAAGAACACAGTGTCAGGGCCAGTCAGCCCCTTGAAGCCTGTTATAACACCACTGTTGCTTGTATTAATGCTTGCGTCACCCGTCCAGGCGGAAAACGATAAGCCTCAGCCTTATTATGGTGAAGAGCGCTATCCTGGATGGTATCCCGGCAAGTATCCCGATCCGCAAAAACCCCATAAGTGTGATAAGGAGTCCGCAACTATTACCACACCCACCGAGCGCTTTATTCTCAATAAGGATGGCACGGCGACGGATAAGGCGACGGGTTTGATGTGGATGCGATGTTCATTGGGGCATACCTGGAGTGGTACAACCTGTGAAGGTGACACCCATCGTAGCACTTGGGATGTCGCCTTAAATAGAGTCAAAGAATTCAATTCTAAAGGAGGCTTTGCCAGCTATCAGGATTGGCGTGTGCCCAATATGAAGGAGCTTGGCTCAATCGTCGAACGGGCCTGTGTATCACCCGCTGTCAATCTCGAGGTCTTCCCGGCGACGGAGCTTTGGTATTACTGGTCATCCACCCCTTCCGCGGGCATCAACAAACGCGGGCATGTCTGGAAAAATAAACAGCAATGGGGTATCGATTTCTGGGATGGTACTGAAAATGTCTCTAATTTTACTAAGCGTCGAGTACGTTTAGTGCGTGATCTAAATCCTTAGCTATCATCACGGGTTCTATTCTAGGTAAATCAACGCTGTTGATTTCCCGCTATAATCAACAGGCACAAAAAAAGCAGAAGAATACCTGCGGTCATCGGCTTAATAGTTACCGGCTTAGTGAGTGCCTAGCCGGCGTTGTTTCCAGAGGTTATTTGCAGGTACCGGTACCACCACCTGCATCATGACAGACTTCCTTATACCATTGACCGCTCTGTATGCTGTCGATTGGTGTAGCAGAGTTGATGCCGTAGCTGTAGGTGTCATTGTCATATGAGTACTTGGCATGGTTATTATACGGCGCAGGGTCCGGATTCTGTCCCGCGCCCCAGACTAACAGTGCTTTGCGCTTCCAACCATGGGGGACAGCAGAATGGCAGGTGGTACATTGGGCATCTTTGCCTTCTACATGGTAGTAATGCAGATTATCCTCTCCATTGCTAAAGCCAGTCCTGAAGTGATCATCTTTAGAACTGTCATTGCCGTAGCCATAGACATCGCGGTCATGGCATTTGAAGCACATGTCTGTAAGGAAGCTGCTATTGCTAAGCCCGGTGTTACCTGTGAATGGGGCCGAGGCGATAGGCCAGACGCCAGAGCCATGGGGGCCATCAATCTCTGGGTTGTTGCTATCACGATGGCAGTCATCACAGTTCATCACGCTATCTGGTGTCCAACCATTTATCAATGAGCTGCTGTAATCACGCGTACCCATCTTGAAATCGTTTTTACCTGGGGCAACCACTGGGTGGTAGGAGTTGTTGTTCGGGTTAAACTCCTTGGCTTGATCCGTCAGGCTGCCATCCCAGCCACTCAAGGTTACCCTGCCGCCATCATCGTCTGCCTCAATATTGCGTGAGTTGTATAAAAACTCTGGGTTGTGATGGGAATCCTTTGGAGGGTTAGTGGCGAAATTGTTACCGAACTTATTGCCGATCTGATTGGCGGAGTGGCACTTAAAGCAGAGTTGATACTGTTTCTCCACGCTTTCGATCGTGGCGAAAGAGTTGACCTCTTGAAAGTTGCCAGGAAAGTTGGGCTCCACGCCCATTACACCACGTAGTCGGTTGTCGCTGGTAACTTGTTTTGGATTATGGCAATCCAGGCAGGATACCTGTACCCCATTGGCGCTCTGACCCAGTGCATCCAGTGGATGTGAATAGAGCTGATCAAAGGAGCCTACGATGTTTTTTTGCGTCACAGAGCCGTCGTGACAGCCTACGCAGATTTCCGAGGAGGTCAGTTGGGTTTCTGGCGGTACGTGGCAGTCGTGGCAGCTGCCGTTTAGAAAGGTGTCGGTGTAATGATGTCTGTTGGTGCCACTTGCAGGCGAGCCGACCACGGTTATTGGAAGGCCTGCTGGGTTAGTAGGCAGATCAGTGAGGTTTAGATGGCAAGCTGACAGGCAGCTGTCAAGCGTGATTGGCCCTGAATTAGTGATGTTATGGCAGGTGAAGCAGCTGTCGGTGGCCGGGTCATAGGTTACGTGATGGCGGTCGCCGATGCTGCGCTCCAGAACGGGGAAACGTACGGCATCCTTGTGGCACGTCATACAATCATCGGGTGTGGCGCAAACACCCAGGATGGATAATTTTTCGCCTGTGGCGCGCCCTTGTCCATCCGGGCATGGGCTGGGACCTGTTGGCGCATTGGTTGTGAGTAGTGGATCGGTAAGTTTGTCAGCTGCACAACCATTATGGTCTACCGAGGTGTTGATGGCGGTATGCGGGCATTCGTCAACCCGGTTTGAAATGCCGTCAGCATCACTATCGACAAGGGCGTCACAGCCGTCCGGAATATTATTGTCATTGATGTCGATATTGTCATTGTGGTCAGGACATAGGTCCGCACTGTCTGCTATACCATCGTGATCGCTGTCCAGAGTAGGGCAACCAAGGCTATCGACCAGTGTGCCTGACTGCGTGTCAGGGCATTGGTCTAGGTTGTTGTGTACGCCGTCATAGTCGCTATCGTCTGCTGCAAAGGCGGCGTTTGATATTGTTAGCATCCAGACCATTGATGCTAACCAGAATATTCTTGGTACGATTGTTTTTATTGACATAATTGACCCACATTTTAATAGTGGTTAACTCCCCCAGCGGTTCTCAACTTTTCCACATTAATTTGATTTTATTAGAGTAGAAATTGGAATAAGTTGTCGCTATACCGCTGCCCCGCCAGGGAGTGTATCTGCGCTACTTAAAAAATGCAAAAAATGCCTTATTTTAAAGTAGTAGTGTTTGCTTATGTTTGCGTTATTATTCGGGATATTTCATCACAATTGTTATTGTGATGTAACTGTAAAATAATGTGGCTAATGTTAATTCAAAAAGTGTTGTCTGTGCAATAGTGTACTCATGGATTCGCCCTTATGATTTGTGTGTTTAATGGGGTGGTTGGATGCTACAAATTTTTTATTTTTTAGAGGCAATGTTGTTGGAATGTTAGTTATTTATAATATTTTTACATTGTTTTTATTCTTTAATATATTGTTTGTAATGTTTTGTTTTATATGATGTTTATATGTTTTTTGTTAAAGCATTAGTTGTTGGTTTAATTTAAATTTATTCGTTAATTTAGGTGGTAGGGGGAAATTATCGAGCTGGAAAATAACATAATAAAAATAGAAGTTAAATATAGATAAATTTAAGAAAATTGCATGCGTCGAATTAAAGCCGTAGTATTGCCATTGGGTAATTTGTTATTGGACCAGTTATATTGATTTAGTAAGATTTTTAGTCTGAAAGTAACCAGCTATAATCTCTTGTTTACGCATTAAAAATGAATGATAAAAATATTCGTTAGTTGATATCTTCTTGTCGCAGTAAACCATCATCGCGAAAAATTTCTGGATCAGATTTTTCGGATGATCTGCTTACACTAATGTTTATACAGATAGACAATGAAGGGGTTAAATACGATGCATAGCATTTTGTATTTCCTTATTAGTGAGTATGATAGCGGGTATCATTGTGGCGTTGCTGGGGCGACGGGCTTTTTTTAAGGGCAAACTGAAACCAACTCATGAAACTCAGGGTGTGGGCAATGCGCCGCATGGCATTACACACTTTTCTGGGAACTCCGCCACAACAATCCAGCCGTCTTGTTGGGTGCAAGGTGGGGGAGGCCTTGCTGGTTTGCCTATGGTGCATCTAGTAGGCAGTGCGCTAATTATCGTTGATAGCTTCTGGCGTGCGGAAAGCGCGTTTAATGATTATTTTGAATTGAGCGTGGGCAACTTGGTGTCTGCGGTGTTTAGAGGAACTCCTCGAGCTTGATACATTTTACGGGCAAAATCAGAGTGAAACGCCCGTGGTTTGGGGACTGAACGCAGAGGATATAAAAACTGAAGAACTGCGGGAGTTAGTACAGCAAGAACAGATACATTATCCTATATTTTAGATGCCATCCGGAGCAAATTCTGTGTTCGGACCTATACCGGCTTACCAATTTGTGTCACCTAGCGGTGAGGTTGCGGAGAGAAAGATTGGCGGTATTCGACTAAAAGATCTCGAAAGCTTCCTTTAGAATAATCAATGAAAATTGGAAAAAACTGGAGAAAAAGTGAAAATATGGGCGGATTTTATATTGCCGTAGTCGAGGGAGCCTCGAACTTTATGCAGTTGTAACGTGTTAAGTTTTTAATTTAATTGGGGGGAGTTGCTTGAGTGTTAGGTGGTAAATAACTATAAATTGATAATGTAATTGAGTGCACGCTTTTATGGTGCGTTCTAATTTGATAACGAGTCTTATATATTATAAATAAAGGGGATGGTGTAATGAGGGGATTTATTGCTTTGGTTTTCGTAATTGTCATGTCAGTCAGTGCGGGTGTGAGCATTGCCGCTGAAACAGGGCAGCCAATCTCAATAAAGACTAAAGATGGCTTGGTTAGTGCAAATGTTGCGATTGACTTAACGAATGCCTCTGCACAAGTGACGGGAGCTGATACCATTCGCTTGGAAGGTGTTGCGGCGTTGGGTGCAAATTATTGGATTAACATGCAGTGGAATTTTGGTGCCAATGCTTTTGTTGTCACTGGATTTGGTCAGGAAGCTGGATGTGGTGGTTGGTCGTGGAACAATGCGTGCTGGTACACTGCGCCAACGGTTGGCATGAGTTGTAATCAAGTATGTGCCAGCCATGGTGGCTTTGATGTTGTGGGTTCTGCCCATGTTGGCAATACTGTGGGTAGCCATTTCTGGCCTAGTAAGGAGGATGGCACTAACTGGGTATCGGTTGAGTGTTCTTCTATTGATAATAACACTAACTGGGGTGCTAATGGCGCGACGCCTGATGGGAATTTTACCCATTCATCTTGTTACCTGAATTGTGCATGCAATAACTAAATAAGTGCCTTTTCGCAGTGAATGCTCCGATAGGTTTTTAGCATCTATCGGGGTATTTTTTTTGTCTGTATACCTAGTGGTTTTTTTATGAAAAATGTTAACGCTTACCATGAGATTCGGGTAATCCACTGAGCTGGGGTGAGATCAAGATGGTGGTTGAAGGTGAGGTTTGGGGTGGGCGGGTAGAGTAATGATCTTGACCCGTTTTAGTGGACACCTTCTGAAAATTCAGGAGGTGTCAAAATGCCAAGATATACACGACCAAGAAGGACATGGAAATACGGCAAGGTGTTCAAGTTAAAAGCCGTTAAGCTAACCTTTCCAGAAGGGGTACTACCATTGGTGAATCTTGTTATAATAAAAAAATTAGCTATTTTATTATAACTAAAATATATAAAATTAATGAAATTGTAAGTGTGAAATTTAAACTGTAGGATATGCAATTAAGGATATTGATAGTCCTTTAAAAAGATATCTATAAAAAATTTCATCGTTAGTTAAATTTTTTATACGAGAAAATGTTATTTTCATTTTAGAAAGCCTTTATCAACGTAATAAAGACAGTCATTTCTCATGATTATAATGTTTTTTCAATAGAACCTTGCTAAAAAAATAACAATGATAGTTGGCAGGCGATGGATTAAATACAGCTGGATAACGGTAACTCATCTATATTACGCAAAAGAGGGGGGGATACGTGTTTAACGTTACATCATCCACATTGAAGATAGCGTGGAAATTTATAGCTTCTCACACTCTGGCTGTCTGGGTATTGGCGCTGATAACACTTGCTGTACTCGGAGCGGGAACCTTGCCTCAAAGCACGCGGCTTTCTCCCGACGAACAAGAAGGCTGGCAAACTGAGTGGGAGACTACCTCATACTGGTTTGATACTCTGGGTATATCCGATATTGTTGGGTCTTGGTGGTTTGCTGCTCTTTGCGTCATTTTAATAATCAATATGACGGCGGGTACTATTGATGCATTTCTGCGTAAATGGGCCTTTTTTAAGGGCAGCCAAAAGCATAGCCATGAAGCACAGGGTAGTGGCCTACCGCCGGAGGGAATTACGCATTTTATTGGCGGCAGTGTTACCACGGCTGAATCAACAAGCCGGATTAGAGGGACTCTTGGCCTATTGGGCTTGCCGCTTGCACACCTGGGTATTGCGCTTATCGTACTCGCCAGTTTCTGGCGGGCGGAAACTGGCTTTAATGATTACTTTGAATTAAGTGTTAGCGAAGTCTTTGCCGGAGAAACAAGCAAACTACAAAGGCGTCAACCATTACCTAGTGAACTGGATACGTTGATTCAACTTGATCGGGTAAACATTGAGGTGGCGGAGGGGGACTATATTGGGGAGCTTCAAGGGTTCTTCAGCTTTCAACACAAAGATGGACTCGTTGAGCAAGAAATGGTGCAGTCAAATCAACCATTACGGCTTGGCAATTATGAGCTGCATACCCAAAATAAATTTGGTCATAGTGCAGTTTTTGAAAGAATACTTCCCAATGGCTCAATTCGCAAACTCTATATTAATTTTACAGTAGAACGCAGCGAGTGGGGAAAGCCTTGGTCTGGACAAAAAGAGCAGGCGGTACGATTTGATAATGCCCCCCTTTACTACTATATGACTCAGACTAATAGTGAGCCGCCAACATTCAATCTTCAGGTTAATAAAGGCCGAGGTGTAATCTTTGACGGAACACTAGAACCTGGTGACGTGGCCGATTTGGGCGCTTATAAATTGCGCTATCAGGGGATGGTGCCGTGGCTGGGGCTGAATCTGGCCTTGGTGAAAAATGTTACTCCAATATTTGTCGGTTTTGTTATGACCTTACTTGGCTTTCTACTTCACCTGCTCATTCCATCCCGCCGGGTTGAACTTATCATTGATGACAAGGGCTGGCACACCCGAGCCTGGGTCGCCTCGGGCGATGCAGCTTTTGAACAAAAATGGAATACCTGGTGTCGACAGCGGGGGGCTGAAACAGCATGATCGATGTCGTAACAATTCAATGGGGTGTTGCAATTGCCTATATTGGGGCATGCCTTTTTTTGATCCTTGGGCAACGGGTGGAACAGTGGGACAAAGCTGCACTGCTGTTGACTGGTCTGGCCCTACTGACGCATTTTTCTATGATTGTTGTTCGAGGGTTGGATTCTGGGCAGATACCGATTGTGACCCGTTACGAAGACTATACTGTTGATGCCTTCGCGGTTGTTGCGATTTATCTGTTGGCTCAGTGGCGCTGGCCGCAATTGCGCCGAACAGGTATTCTGGTATTGCCGATAGCCGCTCTGGGTGTGGTGGTCGCGCTCAACTACAGTCGCGGTGTCTTTCCAATGGGACCAGCATTGCGTACCAACTGGTTAATCATCCATGCTCAGTTGAATAGTCTGGCGATTGGTTTTGCAATTCTCACTGCGGCGTCGAGTTTCATGCTGAGAAAAGATAGCAGCGGCATAATCGGGCGCTTGATGAGCTGGACCTTTCTTAGTTGGAGCGCAATGGTGGCAGCTGGCTCCTATTGGGCAAGTATTGCCTGGGGACGCTTCTGGGGATGGGACCCGATTGAATGCTGGAGTCTGGCAACCATTTTAGCTTACGCGTGTGTCCTGCATTTGCGATTCAATCCAGCCTGGGCCAATGGTTATAGAAGCATATTCACCGGATTGATACCCTTTGGTCTGATGATGTTTACCACGTATGCTCTGGTATTCGTTATGCGGAGTGTTCATGGACAGTATGTATTTCAATAGGGAGCAGGGCAGTAATCATTTGCTGCCCCCTTTCCCTACATACGACTGAATATTGTTTTGAGTAAAATGGGGGGAATCGATTGATGCGCGCTTTCAGATCAATGCTTGTTCTTTGTCTTTTAATCACTGCACCATTGAAAGCGGATCCGCTCGAGGTATCGTTATCCGATATTGACGGAGTCGAACATCACCTGGCTGATCTGCGGGGGAAATGGG